>Ga0190265_10001329_pt1 | contig 16165 bp, 12 predicted proteins | sample Popmic124T_FD_133135 | JGI IMG/M metagenome (GOLD analysis project Ga0190265, IMG submission 133135) | Populus adjacent soil microbial communities from riparian zone of Indian Creek, Utah, USA - 124 T | ecosystem: Environmental > Terrestrial > Soil > Riparian zone | place: USA: Utah | collected...
ACCACGCTCTCGGCGCCATGCTTGATCAGGAAGCAATGGGCGTTGTCGGGAAGCGTCCGGATCAGCTCATATTCGTGCGGGGTGAGGCCGAAGCCCTCGATATAATCGGCCGCCCGGGCCTTGGGGTTGGCCATGAAGATCTGGGTCGCGGCCTGCTCGATGATCGCGCTGGCGATCCGGCTTTCGAGCGCATCCTGCGCGCTTTGCGTGGCGAAGGCGACGATGCCGTTGCGCTTGCGGATCGTCTTCTCCCAATCCTTGATCCGGCGCACGAAGACGTCGTCGTCCAGCGCCTTCCAGCCCTCGTCGACGACGATGATCGCGGCCGATCCGTCGAGTCGTTCCTCGACCCGGTGGAAGAGGTACATCATCGCCGGCGTGCGCATCGCCGGATCGTCGAGGATCGAGGTGATGTCGAAGCCGACCGCCTCGGCGGTGAGGTCGATCCGGTCCGTCTCGTTGTCGAAAAGCCAGGCGCGTTCGCCGTCGCCCCACCAGGGCCTGAGCCGCGCCCAGAGGTCAGCGGCGCTCGGCCGGGCGGCGCCGCGGAACAGCTCGGCGAGATGTTGCAACCGCCGATGCTCGACCGGCTGCTGGAAATTGGCGTCGATCGCGTCCTTGATCCGCGCCACCTCATCGATGTCCGCACCGCCCGCGAGCAAGGCGATCCAGTCGATCAGGAACTGGCGATTGACAGGTTCGTCGGGCAGCTGGAGTGGATTGAGCCCCGAGGGAACGCCGGGCCGCAGCAGATCGTAGCGCCCGCCGATCGCGCGGATGAACAGCTCCGCGCCGCGATCCTTGTCGAAGAAGATGATCCGCGGCCGGAACTTGCGCGCCTGGGCGAGCAAGAAATTGAGCACCACCGTCTTGCCCGAACCCGACGGCCCGATCACCGTGAAATTGCCGAGATCGCCCTGGTGGAAGTTGAAATAATAGGGCCCGGCGGCGGTGGTCTCGAGCAGGGTGACCGCCTCGCCCCAGAGGTTGCCGTCGGGTTGGCCCAGCGGGAAGTTGTGGCCCGAGGCGAGGCCGGCGAAATTTCCCGTCGAAACCAGGCCACGCCGTGCAATATACTTGAAATTGCCCGGGAACTGCGCCCAGAAGGCCGGCTCCAGCGCGATCTCCTCGCGCACCGTGATGATGCCGAGATCGGCGAGCGCCGCCTGTGCTTCGGCGACGCCGTCGTCGACCTCGCCCGGCGTGTCGCCGCGGATCGCGACTGTCATATGATGCTCGCCGAAGCCGGCGCGGCCGGCCGCGACCTCGTCCTTGGCGCTGGACAGGTCAGCGCGCAGGCTCAGCGCCTCGTCCTCGGCCGATCGCATCCGGCGCAGCGCGAGGTTCATCCGGCCCAGCGCCGCCTGCCGGTCGACGAAGCCGAAGCTTTGCGATACGGTGAGTTCGAACGGCAGCCGCAGCAGCTCGTCGAGCATGCCGGGCGCGGTCTGGCCGGGATAATCCTTGATCGAGACCATGCCGACGAAGCCGCGCTCGAGGTTCGCGCTCGGCCCCAGCTCGACCGTCTCCTCGCCGAAGCTGATCCGGCGATAGGGCAAATAAGCGCCCAGATCCTGCATCGGCATCAGCACCGGGCGCATCTCGCCATTGTAGAGGGCGGAGAGGAATTCGAGCAGCTCCGAGCAGGGGCCCTGCGGGCTCTCGTAGACGCCGAGCAGCCTGGGCGCGTAGCTGCCCAGCGCCGCAAGCAGCGCGTCGCGGGCGACGTCGAGCTGGCGGACCTCGTAGGCGGCCCCGGCCTCGGCCTCGTTCACCGTCCGTCCGAACAGGGCGCCGATCCGGTCGAACCGCCCCGCCCGCCCCTGCAGCGGCCGTCGGATCAGGGTCAGGAACAGGTCATTGACGTAGAGCCGCTTCGCCGACAGCCGCGCCCGCCAGACCTGGTCAAGCTCGCGCGAAAAGGCGTCGGGATAGTCCCCGCCCATCTCGGCGTCGATCCGGCGCCGGACGACATGGTGGTAGAGCGCGAAGCGCGAGGAGCCGATCGCCTGCAGCGTCGCATCCCTGAGCCGCTTGCGGTAATTGATCTCCTCGCTGTCCGCGGTCTCGAACAAAAGGCCGCGCAGGTGGATCATCTGCATCAGCAGGCCGTCGCGGGTCTCGATCGTATGGTCGTCGACGTGGCGCGCGTAAGGAAGGTGGTGGCCAGCCGGCATTTCGCGCGCGACGGTGCGCGCGTCCCGGGTCAGGGGCGATAGGAGTTGCATCGCCAGATCGCATGGTTCTTGACGCGCGGGCAGCGGCCGACGCGGGTCAGCCAAAGGTCGAAGAAGCGCGGCTCGCGCACGCACAGGACGACGCCGATGGCGTGGACCAGCAGTGCTATCGCGATCACCCAGGCCGAGCGGAAGATCAGGAACAATTCGGTGGCGATCACCGCATTGGCGATGAAATAGCTGTAGGTGACCCCGGCGAACATCTGCGGCCGCGTCAACGCGACGAACAACGTATCGCGCTCGAGGCCCTGCATGGCTTCAGCGCCCCAGGCTGGCGGTGGACTGGATCCCCGCGACGATGCTGGCCGCGCCGAAGAGGATGAAGCAGCCCAGGATCACGGTCGCGCCGTAGCGCCAGTTGATCCGTCCGGTCAGCATCAGGAAGCCGACCGAGGCGACCGCGATCACCGCGACCACGGTCGCGATCGTGCCGAGCAACGTGCCTTCGAGCCAGCGTACGGCCGAGACGATCACGCCGGACCCCTGAGGGTCCGCAAGCGAGGCCTGCGCGGCGCTGGCGGACGCGAGCGCCCACAGTCCCGCGATCCTCGCGGCCACGCCTTTCCCTTTGCCGGTCGCCGATTTTGGCTGCCGAGACATACGATTCGCCTCCCAAGCTGATACTGCCCCTTAAGAGGCGGCTTGCCAATAGGCGCGCGACTTCTGACTGTCCCGCCTTGCCAGCGCTCCGACGCTGGTCAATTCTCCCTCAATGAGCGCTTCCGGCCACGCCCTGAAACCGTTCGCCGACTTTCGCGAGGCGGCCCGGCGGCGCCTGCCGCGCTTCCTGTTCGATTATGTCGACGGCGGCTCCTACGGCGAGGTGACGCTCCGGCGGAACCTCGAGGATCTGGCCGCGGTCGCGCTGCGGCAACGGGTGCTGGTCGACGTCTCCGAGATCGACTTCTCCACCACCTTGTTCGGCCGTCGGCAGAGCCTTCCGGTCGGGCTCGGACCGGTCGGCCTTTCCGGCATGTACGCGCGGCGGGGCGAAGCGCAGGCGGCGCGGGCGGCGGCGGCGAAAGGCGTGCCGGCCTGCCTCTCCAGCCTGTCGGTCTGCGGGATCGAGGAGGTGGCGGCCGCCTGCCCCGACCCGATCTGGTTTCAGCTCTACATGATCCGCGACCGCGGCTTCATGGCCGACCTGCTGGCGACGGCGAAGGCGGCCGGATGCGCGGCGCTCGTCTTCACTGTCGACCTCCCGATGCCGGGCGCGCGCTATCGCGACGCCCATTCGGGAATGTCAGGGCCAGGCGCGCGCTGGCGGCGGATCGGACAGGCGCTGACCCATCCGCGCTGGGCCTGGGACGTCGGACTATGGGGCCGGCCGCACAGCCTCGGCAATTTCGCGCCGGTGATCGGCAAGGGCGGCGGGATGGACGACTATATCGGCTGGATCGGCGAGAATTTCGATCCGTCGCTGACCTGGAAGGACGTCGACTGGATCCGCGCCCATTGGGATGGGCCGCTGATCGTCAAGGGCGTGCTCGACGTCGAGGATGCGCGCAAATGCGTGGAGATCGCGGCGGACGGCCTCGTCGTCTCCAACCATGGCGGGCGCCAGCTGGACGGCGTCCCCTCGACCGCGCGCGCTTTGCCCGCGATCGCCGAGGCGGTCGGCGACGATTTAACCGTCCTGGTGGACGGCGGCGTCCGATCGGGCCTCGACGTGGTGCGGATGCTGGCTCTGGGTGCCAAGAGCGTCCTGCTCGGCCGCGCATGGGCTTTCGCGCTGGCCGCTGGCGGGGGAACCGGCGTCGCGCAATTGCTCGACACGATTGAGGCCGAGATGCGGATCGCGATGGCGCTGACCGGGGTGACGCGAATAAGCGAGATCGACCGGCGGATCTTGGCCTAGCGCCCTGCCTCGAGCGCGCGGATCAGCATCGCCATGTTGGCGATATAGGTGGCGGTGGAGATGCCGATCACCGGGCGGTCGGTCAGGTAAGGCGAGGTGTCGCTCGAATCGCCGACATGGGTGGTGCGGAAGTCGCCCGAGGGCGGTGTGCGCGGGCCCGGGCCGATGAAGGGGTTGCTGGTCGCGCGGAGCGGCGTCGGCCACCAGCCCGCGGGGTTCAGCGTGCGGACCGCTTCGGCGGCGTTCGCGGCGGGCTGCGCGTTCAGGTCCGAGCCGACGTCGAGCCCGGCGGCGAAGCGCGGCGGCGGCGCATGGCCGGGCGCGCGCAGCGGCGAGTTGCGGAGCAGCTCCTCGCGCGGCGTCGCGCGCAACGCCGCATAGTCGCGGCGCAGCGCCTCGATGTCGATCGCGCGGAAGGCGCCGTAATGTCCGAGCGTCGCGACCGGGCTGTAGTCCCAATAATAAGCGCCGTTGACGACGTTGGAGCCGCGCCGGTGGACGTAGAGCGGCCGGTTGGTGCCGAGCTCGATGAAGGTCGGGAAGTCCCGTCCGCGCCGCGCCGGATCGGGCGGCAGCCGCAGCGATTCGAGCCAGTCGAGCGCCTCGGGGATGCGCGCGAGATAGCGCTCGTCCGCGGTCAACCGGTAGAACATCATCATCATCCGGACATTGGCCGCGGTGGTGTGCGTGGCGAGCGACAAGGGCTCGTAGGTGCGCGCGCCGGCGGGGCGGAGGTCCAGTCCGTGCTGCAGGCTCCAGCCCGGCTGCGGCATCGGCTGCTGGGTGGCGAGGAAGACTTCGCCCGCGCGCAATATGGCCGGCCGGACCCGCGTCTCGCCGAGCGACTGGTAGACCGCCAACAGGAAGCGGACATTCTCCTGCGCGACGTCGTCGTTGAAGGTGATGTAGCGGGCATAGACCGGATAGCCGCGCATGTGCGGCCAGCGCTGCGGCCAGCCGCCATTGGCATATTGGCTGTTGAGGACGAAGCCGATCGCCCGGTCGAGCGCCGGCCGGTAGCGCGGGTCGCGGCGCTCCAGATAGATGCGCAGCAACAGCTGCATCGCCTCGGCGGTGCCGGCGTCGTCGAAGGTCCCGTTGTCGGCGAAGTGCTGGAATTCCTCCATCCGCCAGGCATTGCGGCCTATCGTGCGGTACCAGAGCCGCGTCGAGGCGGGGCCGGCAAAATCGATGAAATAGTTCCAGCCGCCCGAGCGATGCTGGCCGCGGACGAGGGCGTCGGCGGCGGCCGCGGCGGCGCGGTAATAATAATCGTCGCCGGTCGCGTGATAGGCGTCGAGGAACAGATGGCCCATCGTCGCCGTGCCCGGCGGCTGCACCCAGATCATCGAGGGCCGCGCCTCGATCTCCCCCCAGCGGCGCGACATGTCGGGCAGATAGGCCCAGACGTAGCCGCCGTTGGTGGCGACACGCTCGACCATGAAGGTGGTGGCGCGTCGCATCGTCCGCTCGATCTCGGCGCGGCTTTGCGCCTGCGCCCCGGCGGGCAGCAGCAGGATCAGGAAAGCGAGAAGGCGCAGGATCATCGTCTCATCCTACGCCGCCCGCGCCCCGCTCAATAGGTGTAGCGGATGCCGAACCAATATTGCCGGCCGGTATGGTGATAGACGCTGAGGCGATCGGCGGCGCTGTCGATATATTGATCGACATATTCGTCGGTGATGTTGATCGCCTCGGCGGTCAGCTGGAAATGGTCGTTGATCCGGTAGGACGCGGACAGATCGACGTTGATCGTGCCGTGCACGCCCTCGACATCGTTGAAGGTCGGCTGGCCGGCATTGGGGTTGAACACCGGACCGTTGCCGGGCGCGACGCCGTTGCGCCCCGGTACGCCGCCGGTCTGGAGATAGCCGCTCCGATAGGCGAGCGAGCCGCGCAGCGAGAAGCGGCTGTCCTCGTAATAGAGGGTGAAGTTGACCGCGTGGCGCGACAAATCGGTTAGCGAGCGGATCACCACCGGCGCGTTGGGCGCGGTCGACAGCGGATATTCGATGTTCGACTTGGCGTAGGTGTAGTTCGCCTGGATACCCATATTGTGCAGCAGCCCGCCCCAGAAGCGGAACGGCAGCTGCAGGCCGACCTCAAACCCCTTCACCGTTCCGCCGTCCGAATTGACCGGCTGGGTGACGGTGATGAGGTCGGTCGGCTGGATCAGGAGCTGGCCGTTCGGCCCGGTGATCAGCGCGATCGGCAGGCCGAGCTGGTTGAACGGGATCGACTGAACGGTGTTGGCGATGAAGCTCGACACGTCGCGGTAGAAGAGGCCGATCACGATCGCGGATTCGGGCGCGAAATACCATTCGAACGAGGCGTCGTAATTGGTCGAGGTGATCGGATCGACGAATGGGTTGCCGATCGTATAGGTGCGGTTGCCGCCCGAGATGCTGAACGCGCCGGTCGGGTTCAACGTGCCGAGATTGGGCCGGGTCATCACCCGCGCCACCGCAAGGCGGCCGATGATGCCGCCGCCGAACTCGCCGACCAGGTTTATGGAGGGCAGCCAATTGTCGTAGCTGCGCTGGGCCGTGACCAGGATCGCCTGGGCGCCGCCGGTATAGCCCTGCGAGAATTGCCGGGTGCGGGCGTAGCGGACGCCGACATTGCCGCGAAGGCGGATGCTCCCCAGGTCGAAGTTGAAGTCGCCCTGGACGAAGCCCGAAAGATCGCGCTCGCGGATGTAGCGCCAATTGCCCTGCGCGCTGGTGTTGTTGATTCCGGTCAGGGTGTAGATGCCGGTGCCCGAATAGATGCCGAGCGCGTCGGCGAAGAGATCGAGATCCGGCACCACGAAGCCGCGCGGGCTTCCGCCGATGTCGGTGCCGGCGCCGATCCCGTAGGTGTAGGTGAGCGTCGCCAGCTGGCCTGGCTGGAGCACCGGCACCTGGGTCTCGCTGGCGCGGCGCAATTCCATCGAATCGAAGGTGTAGCGCTTATAGTCGCCGCCGGCGCGAAGCGTGACCTGGTCGGTCACGTCGAAGGCCAGCTGGACGCGGCCGACGTAGAAATCGTTGGTCACGAATTGCGGCCGCAGCCGGATCTCGCCGAGCACGAAGCTGTTCGGATTGGAGACGTCTAGATTGCCGTAGTTGAAGGTCGGGTTGCGGCCATCGGTGAAGTCGTAGCTGTAGCCCTGCACGTTGTTCGCATCGAGCGCGACCGTGGTCTGGATCGGGTTGGCGAAGTCGGAGACCGAATAGCCGCCGAGCACGTCGAGCCGGATGCGATCGCCGAACTCCTGGTGCAGCGACAGCGTATATTGCTGGAACTCGGTGGTGAGCTCGTCGAAGCGCGATTCGACGCGGACGTCGACATTGTTGAAGGTGCCCGAGACGAGGCTGTTGGTGTCGTCGACCTCGCCGGTGACGATCACGGTCTGGGGCTTGCCGGTGCCCGAGCGGCTGAACGAGATCGCCTCGAGATATTGCTCGGCGCGCTCCGAACGGAAGCGCGAATAAAGCGCGTCGAGGCTGATCAGGGTCGAATCCGCCGGTTGGAACTGGATCGAGCCGGTAAGCCCGAGCCGTTCGGTCTGATAGCGATAGCTGTCGTAGCGCGGGATGCGCGGGTGGAAGAAGGCGAAGCCCTGCTGTGCGCCCGTCGGCAGCACCGAGGCGCCGGCGAAGCCGCCATTGTCGGTGCCGCGCTCCCAGCGGACCGTGGAGGGGCCTTCCTCGAGGATGCCGCGCTCCGAATAGGAGGCGGAGATCAGGATGCCGAGCCGGTTGTCGGCGAAGCGCGCCGACAGCAATGCCGAAACCCTGGGATCGACCTCGCTCGAAAGGTCGTTGAAGCCCATCTGCGCCGAGCCGGCGAGGGTGAAATCGTCGCGATAGTCGAACGGCCGCGCGGTCTGGAGGTCGACGGTCGCGCCGAGCGAGCCTTCCTCGATGTCGGCCGAGCTGGTCTTGCGTACGGTGATCGAGTTGAACAGCTCGGACGCGAAGATGTTGAAATCGAACTGGCGGGCGCGATTGGCGCCGCCGGACGCATCGGCGCCGCCGGTGGTGCTCAGCCCCTCCATGCCGTTGATCCGGATACGGGTGAAGACCGGCCCCAGGCCGCGCACCGAAATGTTGCGGCCCTCGCCCTGATCGCGGGTGATCGAGACGCCGGGGATGCGCTGCAGGGATTCGGCGAGGTTGTTGTCGGGGAAATCGGCGATGTCCTCGGCGCGGATCACGTCGATAATGCCGGTGGCGCGGCGCTTGTCATCGAGCGCCGCGTTCAGCGAGGCGCGAAAGCCGGTCACGACGATCGCCGGCTCTTCCTCCGGCGTCGTCGGCGCGGGCTGGGCCTCTTCCCCGGCCGGCGGCGGGGCCGGCTGGGCCTCGGTTTCGGACGCAAAAGACGCGCTCGCGGCGGCCAGCAAAGAGCCGGCGGCGAGCAAGCGGGCGATCATTGAGGTGCGCGGCGCGATGTCCAGTTTGAAGCTCATGTCCGGTCCTTCCTCACAGCGCGCACGCGTCGCGCCCCCCTAGCGTTTCCGGCCGGTCGCGCCAGGCGCTTCCGGGCTTGTGACACCGGTGTCTATACCGGGCCAAAAAAAGCCTGCGCAAGCCGTGCGCGTGCGGGTGGAGGATCGATGGGCCTTCGGGCCGTCCCTTTTCCCTCTCCCGTGCGCCGCGTTTTCCGCAGTCGCTCTTTCCGGTCGCCCAAGTGAAGTAACCGGTGTCATAAGAGTTTTGAGCCGAACGCCGCAATCTGTCAAGACCGTTACGGGAGCAGTGCGGGGCCTAGCGCCGAACATCCCTTTCGCCGGCGAGGAAGGCCTCTATATCGCGCGGACCGAACAGGCTGGCGTCGCCCGGCAGCGAATGTTTGAGGCAGGCGAGAGCGAGGCCGGCATGGACCATTCCGTCCAGATCGAGCCCGCTCCGGAGGCCGTGCAGCACGCCGGCCGCGAAGGCGTCGCCGCTGCCGATCCTGTCGACGATGCCCGACACCATCGTCTCGGCGGTCTGCGCCGCCCCGTCACGGGCGTCGATGCGCGCGGCGATGCCGTGGGTGTCGGCGTCGGTGATGTGGCGGGCGGTAGACGCGATCAGCTTCAGGCCCGGAAAGGCCGCGAACGCCGCCTCCGCGGCGAGGCGCCGCCGGCCCTCGCCCTCCCCGCCGAAGTCGCGCCCCAGCAGCAGCGAAAGATCGCGATGATTGCCGAACAAGATGTCGGCGCGGTCGACGATCCCGGCTAGGATGGCCTTGGCATCTCCATCCCAGCGCGCCCAGAGCTGCGCGCGGTAGTTGCCGTCGAACGAGACCTGGATGCCCCTCGCGCGCGCCGCTTCCGCCGCCGCCAGTGCCGCGTCGGCGGACCGGCGGCCGAGAGCCGGAGTGACGCCCGACAGGTGCAGCAGATCGGCCCCGTCCAGCAGCGCGTCCCAGTCGAAATCCTCAGGGCCCGCCATCGCGAAGCTGCTGCCCTCGCGGTCGTAGACGATGTCCGAAGGCCGCACGCCGGCGCCGGGCGACAGGAAATAGAGCCCCATCCGTCCGGGCCCGGCCGAGACGGCCGACGTATCGACACCGTAGCGCCGCAAATGCCCCGCCGCGGCATCGCCGAGCGCGTTCGCCGGCACCCGGCTGACCATCGCGGTTTGGTGCCCCAGCCGCGCGAGGCCGACCGCGACATTGGCCTCGGCCCCACCGACATGGACGTCGAGCCGGGGCCCTTGCAGCAATAGTTCGCGCCCCGGCGCGGCCAGCCGGAGGAGGAGCTCTCCGAAGCAGGCGATCCGGCCCATCAGCGCGCCAGCCAGCCGCCGTCGACCGCAAGAACATGGCCGTTGACATAGTCGGACGCGGCCGAGGAAAGGAACACCGCCGCCCCGCCGATGTCGGCCGGCGCCCCCCAGCGGCCGGCCGGGATACGCTCGAGGATCTGGCGGTTGCGGGTCTCATCCGCCTGCAGCGCGGCGGTGTTGTTGGTCGCGATATAGCCGGGCGCGATCGCGTTGACGTTGATCCCCTTGCCCGCCCATTCGTTGGCGAGCGCCTTGGTCAGGCCCGCCACCGCGCTCTTCGACGCGGTATAGGCGGGCACGCGAACGCCGCCCTGGAAGCTCAGCATCGAGGCGATGTTGACGATCTTGCCGCGTCCCTCGGCGATCATGTGCCGCCCCGCTTCCTGGCAGAGGAAGAAGAGGCTGGAGAGGTTGGTGTCGATCACCGCGTCCCAATCCTCGACGCTGTAGTCGACGGCGTCGGCGCGGCGGATGATGCCGGCATTGTTGATCAATATGTCGAGGCCGCCGAGCGTCGCGATGGTCGCCTCAACCATGCCGTGCGCAGCGCCGTCGCCGGCGACGTCGGCCTCGATCAGCACCGCCTTGCGGCCGAGCTCGCGGACCTGCGCCTCGGTCTCTTCCGCCAGCGTCCGGCCGGCCAGGGCCAGGTCGGCCCCCGCGTCAGCGAGCGCCAGCGCGATCGCCTGGCCGATCCCGGTATTGGCCCCGGTGACGAGCGCCACCTTGCCGGCCAGGTCGAATGGGTTAGCGGTCATCGGTTCCTTTGGCTCCCCGGCGAAGGCCGGGGCCCAGCGGCACCGGCAGAGGGACTGGGCCCCGGCCTTCGCCGGGGAACAAGAATCACTGCAGCTGGCAGATGTCGAGCACGTTCATGTCGGTATAGTCCTGATTCTCCCCCGCCATCGCCCAGATGAAGGCATAAGCCCGCGTCCCCGATCCCATGTGGATCGACCAGGGCGGCGAGATCACCGCCTCCTCGTTGGCGACGACGATGTGCCGCATCGCCTCGCCTTCGCCCATATAATGAAAGACGCGATCGTTTTCCTGCGGCAATTCGAAGTAGAAGTAGATTTCGCTGCGGCGCTCGTGGATGTGCGGCGGCATCGTGTTCCAGACCGAGCCGGGCCGGAGCACGGTCAGCCCCATTACCAGTTGCGCGCTGTCGCAGACGCCCGGAATGACCAGCTGATAGATGGTCCGCTCGTTCGATTCCTCGAGGCTTCCGCGCTCCAGCGCATTGGCCTCGCCGATCGAGAGCTTGCGCGTCGCGAACGCCTTATGAGCCGGACAGGAGGCGAGGTAGAAGCGCGCGCCCTGGCCCGAAAAGACCACGTCGGCGGCGCCCGTGGTGACGTAGAGGCAATCCTTGTTCGAAAGAGCGAAAGCCTCGCCGTCCACGGTCACCGTTCCTTCGACCGCACCGACGTTGACGATCGCGAGCTCGCGCCGTTCGAGGAAGGGATGGCCGGCCGCCGATGGCGGCTCGCTCTGCGCCGGCAGCGCCACCGGTGCCGCCCCCACCGCCACGCCGCCGATCACGAACCGGTCGGCATGGGTGTAGTTAAGCACGCACTCGCCCTCGCGGAACAGGCCCTGGATCAGATAGCGGTCGCGCAATTCCTCGTTGGACACGCATTCCATCATATCCGGATGGGTGGCGTAATAGGTTCGCTCGAACATCCTACTCTCCCTGCTTGAGAGCACAGGTAACCGGTGTCAGGCTCCGTCGCAAGCTAGCCGGGCGGCGGCGCCACCGAGGCGCGCTTGACCAGGGTGGAGGGGAGTTCGCAGGGCTGCTCCTCCGCGGCCATCCCGCCGACGATGTCGCCGACCAGCTTGCGGGCGGCGGCGCGGGCCATCGAGACGATCGGCCAGCGGACCGTGGTCAGCGGCGGCCAGATATGGGCGGCGATCGGGGTGTCGTCGAAGCCGATCACCGACAATTCGTCGGGCACGGCGATGCCGCGCTCGCGGGCCGCGAAGACGACGCCCGCCGCCATCTCGTCGTTCGAGGCGAAGATCGCGGTCGGCCGGGGCGAGAGGTCGAACAGCCGGTTGGCCGCGGTGACCCCGGTCTCGAACGTATAATTGCCGCGCGCGATCAGGCTGCGGGGCAAGGTGAGGCCGGCCGCGCCGAGCGCGTCTTCGAAGCCCAGCCGCCGCTCGCGGGCCGAGCGGAAGCCGTCCGGCCCCTCGACCAGGGCGATCAGGGTGTGGCCCTGCTGGATCAGATGCTCGGTCGCCTCGCGGACCGCCTCGCGGTCATTCGAGGCGACCATGTGCATCGCGTCGTCGAGCTGGGCCGATCCCATCCGCACGTAGCGGCAGCCGACCTCGTCGCAAAGCCTGGCGAGCGCGTCATTCTCGCTGATCGGGGGCAGCAGCACGACCCCGAACAGCCGCTGCCGCTCGAGGAACAGGCGGACATCCTCGAGCATCGCAGAGCTGGTCCGGTCGACCGGCCGCACCACCATCTCGAAGTCGGTCCCCTGCAGCGCCTCGAGGATCCCCTGCTGCATGTTGAGCACCATCTGCGCGTTGGGATTGTCGTGGATCAGCCCGATCAGGAAGTTGCGGCGGAGCGCGAGCGCGCGCGCCTGCGGATTGGGGACGTAGCCGAGACCGCGGATCACCCTCTCGACCCGCAGCCTCGTTTCCTCGTTGAGCAGGGGCGAGCTGTTGATCACCCGGCTCACCGTCTTCTTGGAGACGCCCGCGAGCCGCGCGACGTCGTTGATCGTCGGCTTGGCGGCGCGGCCATTCTCGTCGGTCTTGCCAGGGCCCTTGGCGCTCATGGGCGAAGGCTTAGCGCGCGCTTGCCGGTCCCGCCAGCGCCGTTTAGACACCGGTTTCCAAATGCCGCAGGAACAACCCGCCTCCGCCCTCGACCGGATCCTGCGCACCGCGCCGGTGATCCCGGTGCTGGTGATCGAGCGCGCGGCCGACGCCGGCCCTCTCGCCGAGGCGCTGGTCGCGGGCGGCCTGCCGGTGATCGAGGTCACCTTGCGCACGTCCGAGGCGCTCGCCGCGATCCAGGCGATGCAGCGCGTCCCCGGCGCGCTGGTCGGCGCGGGGACGGTGCTCGATCCGGCCCAGCTGCGCGCCGCAATCGACGCCGGCGCGCAGTTCGCGGTCAGCCCCGGCCTGACCGAGCCGGTCGCCGAAGCGGCCCAGGCGGCCGGCCTGCCTTTCCTCCCCGGAGTCGCGACCGCGTCGGAGATCATGCGGGCGCGCGACATGGGCCTTTCGCGGCTCAAATTCTTCCCGGCCGAGGCCGCCGGCGGGGTGATCGCGCTGAAGGCGCTGAGCGCGGCATTCGCCGATATCCGCTTTTGCCCGACCGGGGGAATCACGATGGGTAACGCCCACGCCTGGCTCGATCTGCCGAGCGTCGCCTGCGTCGGCGGGAGCTGGCTCGCCCCCGCCGGCCAGCCGCTCGATTTCGACGCCGTCCGCCGCCGCGCGCAAGCCGCCGCCGCCCTCCGCCGCCCCTGAGCAGGCCCTCATCGGCCCGCGCCCGGTTGCTTATGACACCGGTTTCCGTTAGCAACGCGGAAAAGCCGGGAGAGGCCCTTGTCCCTCGTCGAAGACCGCAGCCGGATCGCCGGCCGTTTCCTTGCCGCGCGCCGCGCCGCGGCCGGCCTCGACGATTATCCCGGCGCCTTTCCGACGACGCTCGCCGAGGCTTATGCGATACAGGACGAGGCGATCGCCGCCTGGGGACGGCCGGTGGTCGGCTGGAAGGTCGGGCGCGTGCCGCCGCCACTGATCGACCGATTCGGCACCGACCGGCTGACGGGTCCTATCTTCCGCCAGGCGCCGGCGCGCGCGAACGGCGCCGCGCTCGAAATGCCGGTCTTCGCCGAGGGGTTCGCCGCCGGCGAGGCCGAGTTCCTGCTGAGGATCGGCGCCGCGCCCCCCGCGGGCCAGGCCGATTTCACCCTCGACGAGGCGGCGGACCTGATCGGCGCGGTCCATGGCGGGATCGAGGTCGCCAGCTCGCCTTTGGGCAGGATCAACGAGCTCGGTCCGATCGCGGTGATTTCCGATTTCGGCAACAATAACGGCCTCGTCGTCGGGGCCGAGATTCCTGACTGGCGGGCGAGCCGCTTCGAGCAATGGGAGGTCGTCACCAGGATCGACGGCGTCGTCGTCGGCGAGGGCCGCGCGTCCGGCTTTCCCGATGGCGCGATCGGCGCCGCGCGCTTCCTGTTCGAGCTGATGGCGGCGCGCGGCATCGCGCTTTCTTCCGGCCAGTGGATTTCGTCGGGCGCGGTCACCGGCGTCCATCCGGCGAGACCCGGCCAGACCGTCGAGGCGCGCTTCGGCGACGGCCCGAGCGTGACCTGCACGCTGGTCGCGGCGCGGCCCGAACGAGGAGACGAATGATGGCGAGCGAAGGGGAAGCGACCATCCAAAGCGCGGCCGGGCGCATCGGCTCCTACCGCTGGATGATCGTCGGCCTTCTCTTCCTCGCCACCGTAATCAACTATATCGACCGGCAGATGCTGGGCGTGCTGAAGCCCACGCTGTCGACCGATCTCGGCTGGTCCGAGGTCGATTTCGCCAACATCGTCTTCTGGTTCCAGACCGCTTATGCGATCGGCTATATCGGCTTCGGCCGGATCGTCGACCTGATCGGCGCCCGGCTCGGCTATGCGATCGCGTTCGTGATCTGGACGATCGCGCACATCGCCCATGGCGGCGTCCATTCCGTCACCCAGTTCGCGATGGTGCGCTTCGGCCTCGGCATCGGCGAGGCCGGCAATTTCCCGGCCGGGATCAAGGCGGTCACCGAGTGGTTCCCGGCAAAGGAGCGCGCCTTCGCGATCGGCCTGTTCAACGCCGGCGCCAATATCGGCGCGATCGTCACGCCTTTGGTCGTCCCCTTCCTGGTCGTCGCTTATGGCTGGCGCGCCGCCTTCGTCATCACCGGGATCGCCACTTCGGTCTGGGTGATCGCCTGGCTTGCCATGTACCGCCGGCCGCAAGAGCATAAGCGCGTCACGGCGGCCGAGCTCGCCTACATCCAGCAGGATCCGGTCGATCCGGTCACGCCTTTGCCCTGGCGGCGGGTCGCCACGATGCGCGAGACCTGGGCCTATGCGCTCGGCAAGTTCTGCATCGATCCGATCTGGTGGTTCTTTCTGTTCTGGCTGCCCGGTTTCCTCGCCACCCGCTACGAGCTCAACATCCTCCAGTTCGGGCCGCCTCTGGTCGCCATCTACCTGATCTCCGACGTCGGCTCGATCGCCGGCGGCTGGGCCTCGTCGCGGATGATCAAGGCCGGCCGCACCGTCAACTACGCGCGCAAGATGACCATGCTGATCTGCGCCTTCGCGGTGACGCCGATCTTCTTCGCCCAATATTATGACGATCTCTGGGTCGCGGTGCTGGTGATCGGGGTCGCCACCGCTGCCCACCAAGCCTTCTCGGCCAATCTCTACACCTTGCCCTCCGATCTCTTCCCAAGGAGCGCGGTCGGCAGCGTGATCGGCATCGGCGGCACCGTCGGCGCGGTCGGCGGCATGATCTTCAGCCTCTACACCGGCCAGGTGCTCGAGCGGATCGGGAGCTACACGCCGATCTTCATCGTCGCCGGCAGCGCCTATTTCGTCGCGCTGCTGCTCGTCCATCTCCTCACGCCGCGGCTGGAGCGGGTGCGGATCGACTGATACGTCCGGGCCATGCCGCAGGACGCCAGCTTCTACCTCCTAGCCATACCGGCGGTGCTGCTGATCGGGCTCGCCAAGGGCGGGCTTTCCGGCATGGGCGCGCTCGGCATGCCCTTGCTCGCGCTCGCCATTGACCCGATCCAGGCGGCCGCGATTCTGCTGCCGATCCTGATCGCGCAGGACGTGGTCGGCGTCGCCGCTTTCCGGCGGACCTGGGACAGGCGAATTCTCGCCATCATGCTCCCCGGCGCGATCGTCGGGGTCGTGCTCGGCTGGTGGTTCGCCACATCGGTCTCGTCGAACGCGGTGCTGATCGCGGTGGGCGCGATCTCGGTCCTGTTCGGTCTCTACCGGCTCTGGGTCGAGCGCGGCGCGCGGATCGCCGCCTCGTCAACCTCGTCGCCCGCCGTCGGCGCGCTGTTCGGCATCGTCACCGGCTTCACCAGCCAGATCGCCCATGCCGGCGGACCGCCGGTGCAGATGCATCTGATGCCGCGCCAGCTTGAGCGTGACGTCTTCCTCGGCACCTCGACGTTGTTCTTCGCCATCCTCAATTGGATCAAGGTCCCGGCTTATATCGCGCTCGGCCAGTTCACGCCGGGCAATCTCGCCATCGCCGCGGCGTTCTTG
>Ga0190265_10001330_pt1 | contig 16162 bp, 14 predicted proteins | sample Popmic124T_FD_133135 | JGI IMG/M metagenome (GOLD analysis project Ga0190265, IMG submission 133135) | Populus adjacent soil microbial communities from riparian zone of Indian Creek, Utah, USA - 124 T | ecosystem: Environmental > Terrestrial > Soil > Riparian zone | place: USA: Utah | collected...
GAGCGGCTCTGCAGCGCCCCAACTCGAGATCGCGACGGCCACGTCCACCGCTCCGTTCGCCGTGTCGAGACTGCACTCGAGCTCCGGGTATGCGTCGCCCAGCACGGTGAGAACGGCTTCGGCCCCCGGTCCGACGCCCAGCCATTGCTGCCCGGCCGCCGGCTCGCCGCCCGTACGAGCGAGAGCGTCGACGATCACGTCCGCCCGTTGCAGGGCCACCAGCAGCTGCGGGTCGTCGCCGTCGATCGCCGCGCCGAGCCGCTCGGTCACCGGGCCGGGCTGCAGTCGGGCCGACGAGCTGCTCACGGCTCGGCTCCCCACCGAGTCCGCGCTGGACATCTCGCCGCGGACCACCCGTCGCGCGTCGCCCGCGCGCCTCGGCACCGCACGGGCGCTGCGTCGCGCCCTGTCGGTCGCGCTGTACAACGCGCGGTATATCCCTCTCAGCACGCGGATGGCGGCCCGAAGCTCACCAGCCCCCCTCCGTCGCATCAGCGCGTTCAGGTCGACGTGCCACCTGTCGAGCCAGTAGCTCTTGTCCTGTGCCGCGGCGATCGCGGCGTGCGCACGCGCGATCTCGTCGGAACGGCGTCGCTCCGCGTCGTCCACCGGTTGTGCGTCGTCGCTCATCTCAGAGGTGCTCAGCGATCCGTGGCGCCTCTCGCGAGAAGACCCATGCTCCCAACACGAACAGGCCCACCACCACGAACAGCGGAATCAGGAGGCGAGCTCCGCCCCCGATTGCCTCGGCGGCCGTGGGCGCGCTTGGATCGATGAGGGCGTGACGCATCTGGGTGAGGATCGCAGCGATGGGGCTCGCCATCGCCTCGCGCTCGATGTTGTCGGGCAACGTCGCGACGACGTAGATCACCGGGGACGCGTAAAACAGCATTTGGAGCGCGACCTCCCAGATCGGCTGCATGTCGCGGTAGCGCACGTAGAGGGCCGAGAGCAGCATGGTCACACCGGTCGAGAGCATTACGAGCAGCGCGATAAGAGGCACTAGCTCGAGCCAGCTCAGCCGCGGCTCGATGCCCGAAGCCAGCACAAAAACGAACACCACGATGAGGTTCAGGCAGAGGTTGAAGAGGGCGTGAAGCGCAACCGCCAGTGGGATCGCTAGTCGCGGGAAACGAACCTTCCTCAGCAAGTTCTCGCGCTCGACGAGGGATGTGACCCCGCGGCTTGTGGTTTCGGAGAAAAAGGTGAACAACACGATCGATGCCAGCAGGTACACCGGGTAGTGCTCGACCTCGGCGCCGAACCGGACCACCTCGGTGAACACGAAGTAGAGAACGCTGAAAAGCAAAAGTGGGCGCATGAGCGTCCAGACGTAGCCGAGAGCGGAGCCGAAGAAGCGCAGCTTGAAATCGGTCACCGCGAGCGTCACGGTGAGGGCTACGAACCGGCGCACGTCGCCCCCGATAGCAGAGGGCTCGCTGTAGCTCGTGACGGTGGGTGCGCTCATCAGCCGTCGATCTCCAGCTCGGTGGGCATGTCCACGACGCCGCCGGTGACGACCGCGCCTTCGACGATCACGGACGCGATGTCGGACTTCTTATCGATCACGCGTTCGTCCGGATCCCAGACAGTGATCACCGGAGTGAGGCTGTAGCGGCTCGGAGCGAGCCAGTTCTCGAACGACAGGTGAACCGAGATTCTGTCGCCGGCGTGGAATATGCCCAGCGGCCCATGCGTCATCGTCGATGCGAGGAAGATCGTGTGTCGCACCTCGTTGCGAAATGCCACCGAGATCGCCGGATGGGCGACGGTGTCGAGGAACTCGACATCAATGTGGGCACGGCAGCGCTCGCCCTGCTGGAGCGCGACGGCGCGGTCGCCACTCGGCCCTTCGAGCCACAGGCTCCTGACGCGTGCCTGTACGCCCATCTGCTCGTCCCTCGGGTCAGGTGCGCTCACGTGGCCGAAGTTCACCTCGCTGTAGCGCCGGGAGATCTCGTCGGGAGCGCCGATGTCGGTCAGTTGGCCCTTCTCGATCAGCATCGCCCTATCGCAGAAGCGCTCGACCGCGCCCATGTCATGCGTGACGAACAGGATCGTGCTGCCCTCGGCGCGCATGCGTTCGAACTCATCGAAGCACTTGCGCTGGAAGGCGGCATCCCCGACCGCGAGTACCTCGTCGATGAGGATCACCTCCGCATCCACCTGGATCGCGACGGAGAACCCGAGGCGAACGCTCATCCCGGACGAGTAGTTCTTCAGCTTCAGGTCGATAAAATCGTGAAGCTCAGCGAAGTCGATGATCGCGTCGAACCGCCGGCGTGCCTCCTTGCGGCTGAGACCGAGCATGATCGCGTTGATCAGGACGTTGTCCCTTGCGGTGAGATCGGGATTGAAGCCGACCCCGAGCTCGATGAATGGCGAGACCCGGCCATGTATGTCCACCCTGCCGTCGTCCACCGCGTAGATCCCGGCGAGACACTTGAGCAGGGTGCTCTTTCCGGATCCGTTGCGCCCAACGACTCCGAAGAACTCTCCCGTCTGGACCTGGAAGCTCACATCGTCAATGACGCGCAGCGTGTCGTAGGTGCTGGCGGCAAACGGATGAAGCGCGCGCTCCTTGAGCGTCGAGTAGCGCTGGTGGGGCAGCCTGAACGCCTTGCGGGCGCCCTCCACGACCACGGCCGGCGGGGCCTGCCGAAGCGTGTGGGCTCGCTGCGATGGCGTGTCTGTCATTACGGAACTCAACGCGGCGAAACTAGCAACAGAGCGGCTCGCGTAGGCTGGGTCCTGCGATGACCAATCTGGATTCTGTGCAAAGCGAGAGCAGCCCGGAGCGATTCGAACCCGAGGACATGTCGGGCGGGCTCATGGAAGCAGAGCATCGGGCGCGCTATTGGTGGGGAGCGCAGTGGGTGGCTGGCAAGCGCGTGCTGGATGCCGGCTGCGGGACCGGCTACGGAACGGCGATGCTCGCCGACGGGCGCCCGGACTCGCTCGTGGGCGTGGACATATCGGGCGACGCGCTCGCCGCCGCGCGCGGGAAGCTCACGGACGATGTTGACCTCGTTCGCGCCGATGTCCATGAGCTCCCATTCGATACGGGCTCCTTCGACGTTGTCGCCTGCTTCGAGGTGATCGAGCACGTGGACCGGCAACCGGACACAATCGCTGAGCTCAAGCGGGTGTTGGGGCCAGGGGGAGTGCTCCTCATCTCGTCACCCAATCGCGACGTGTACCCGCCGGGCAATCCACACCATGTGCACGAGTACCGGCCCGAGGAGCTCCAGTCAGAGCTCCAGGCTCGCTTCCAGAACGTGGAGCTCCACCGCCAGCACCCCTGGGTTGCGTCGGCGCTGCTTCCCGACGAGGCGCTGGGCAATGGCCACCCCGAGCAAGCGCTCGCCGCTTCTATCGGCGAGCGCCTCGAACCGGGCTCCGAGACCTACACGGTCGCGGTGGCCAGCGACACCGCGATCGCCAAGCCCCCGGGAATCGTCGTGATCGGCAACGACTTCGAGGTCCGATGGTGGCACGAGCAGGTCGACCGGCTCGGCCATGCGGAGCATCAGAGCGCCCGCGCGGCAGCCTCGCTGAGGCAGGAGGTCGTCCAGCTCAGCCGTGCGCTACTGGAGAGCGAACAGACGGCTGCTCGCGCCCTGAACCTGGAGCACTCCCTTGAAGAGCTCGAGGATGAGCATGCCCGGGTGACGGAGAAGCTCGCCTACTGCGAGCGCGTCATCGCGGACATGAGCCGGTCGATTAGCTGGAAGCTCACGGCGCCGCTCCGCTGGGTCAAGGGGCTACTGAAGAGGTGAGAACGGCGTACCGCTCGGTGAGCGCCGTCCAAGCGGCGCTCGCGTCTATGTCCGTGACCGAGATCATCGACTGGATGCTGGAGCGGTAGCGGGCGACGATCGAGGCGACCGCTGTACCGTGCACGCCCTGGTCAGCCAGCGCGCACCACAGGGTGAAGTCCTCCCACCCGTAGAGCCGCGGCTCCGACGTGTATCCGCCGACGGCGTCGATTGCGGAGCGGCGAAGCATCGCCATCGCATCGACGTAGTTCCCGTAGCGGAGCTGAGCCGGGTCCCAGGCCAGCCAGCTCATCAGGTCTCGCGGCCCCCCGCTGTCGAAGACCTCCAGAATCCCGTATGCGAACGCCGCCTCCTGCTCCTCGTCCAGCGCCTCCGCGAGCGTGGAGAGGCAGTGGGGGTAAACGGCGTTGTCCGCGTCGAGAATAAAGATGTACTCGCCACGCGCGTGCTGGATTCCCAGGTTGCGCGCGGCCGCAAGCCCGCCGTTGCTTCCTCGGGCGACGAGCGTCGTCGGGACCCATGGATGGTCACGGATCGCGTCGCGGATCACCTCGAGTGATCCGTCGGTTGAGGCGTCTTCCACTATCACGAGCTCGAATTGGTCGTGGTCGCTGGCGGCCACGCTCGAGATTGCCTCGCCAACCAGGGCCGCGTAGTTGAAGACGCTCAGCACGACGCTGACACGAGGTTCAGGCCTGTAGCGATGCCCGTGCCGGTCGACGGTGTCCGGCCGGGAAGAACCGTCCGCCTGACGAAGCTCTCGGAGCAGAGCGGCCTGGGTGGTCACGACGTGCTTCAGCGCCATACGAACCACGTCCATCTCGGTCCTGTGCTCAGCGAGTCGCACCGGCTCGGACGGTGGTCGCACGGGTGGTCGCGGCTTCGGGAAGGGGTGCAGGCGTCCGCGTCGGCTCGGTCCGATGTCGGCCTGGCTGGCCTGTCCCAGCGCATCGACGAGCAGGTGGATCTCGCCGTCCAGCGGAAGCTCGTTGCGCAGGGTGTCGTATGCCCTCCGCTGCACCGAGGCGAGCCGCGACTCGTCCTCGAGAAGAGCTCGCAGCACGGCCGGGATGCCGGCGGCATCCGTACTGATGAAGTGCTCACCGGGCACGAGCGGCTCGCTGCCGAGCGAATGCTCGCTCAGCACGACACAACCGTTCACCATCGCTCCGATCACACGCTGCCACTCGAGGTACGCGAGGGGCGAGCGGTGCACGTTCAGGATGACCCTGGACAATCCCAGGTGCTCCCACTTGCGGTCACCGGCGAAGAACGAGGTGGACTCGCCGGTGTGGGGGCTACCGGTGTCGAAGAGGTGGATCGCGGCCCGCCTGTCGGCGAGAACCGGAGCGCAGGAAGCAAGCGCCGCGGCTCGCCGCTGCGTGTATCCACCCATGAACGTGAAATCGATCGGTCGCGGCCGGCTCTCGTCGCCTCCCCACCGGTCCCACTCCGGCACATAGCCAAGCTGCAGCGTGTCTGCGCGAACCCCGCGGCGGCGCAGTTCCCGGGTCCCTTCACGGTTGATGTCGATGGCGCCCGCGGTGCGGGCCGCAACGGCGGCGGCCTCCTCGAACCAGTTCGTGCCCGGCTGCTCGGTGCACAGCGCGACCGACCGTTGAAGCTGTCCCGAGCTCGGATGAGACTCAGGCATCGTCAGCGGCAGGTATTCGTGAGGCACGAAGAGGTAGGCGAGCCCGTCGCTCAGGCGGGGGAAGTGGTCAACGGCGTGTTCGGTCTCGATCCCCGCCCGTGTCATGGCGCCGTCCAGGGCAGCGAGGAGCTCCTCGAAGAACACGTTTTGCCCGCTCGCGGACACTATGCAGACCCGCTCCATACGGCGGCGATGCTAGCGCCGGATGGGCCGCGGATAGCTACCGTGTCCACCCATGGACGACGAAGCGCAGCGGCAGATTCGCCTGCCCGGACGGGACAGCCGCCGGAACGGGCTGCCCGCTGAGCGATTCGCCGACCCCCTGACCGTGCTCGTGACCGGCGGTGCCGGGTACATCGGCTGCGTCCTCACGCAACGCCTTCTCGACAGGGGCCACCAGGTGCGGATCCTGGACCGCCTCGACTGGGGCGAGGGACCTCTTGCCGACGTCAGCGACCGGATTGACCTCGTGGTGGCGGACGTGCGGGAGCTGCCCGCCAGCGCCCTCGACGGCGTCGACGCCGTGATCCACCTGGCGGGGCTGTCGAACGACCCCACGGCAGAGTTCGACCCGGAAGCGAACTGGGAGATGAACGCGGTCGCCACCGAGCGGCTCGGACGGGCGTGCGTCGATGGCCAGATCGAACGGTTTGTGTTCGCCTCGTCGTGCTCCCTATACGACGGCTTGCCGCCCGGGATGCACGACGAGAGCGCTTCAGTGGAGCCGCATGGCGCGTACGCCACTTCCAAGCGCTACGCCGAGGAGCGCCTGCTTGAGCTCGTCGCCGAGGGGCTGTGTCCGGTGATACTCCGTAACGGCACCGTGTACGGCCACAGTCCGCGGATGCGCTACGACCTCGTGGTGAACACCTTCGTCAAGGACGCCCTGCTGCAGGAGCGCCTCCTTCTCCACGGCGGCGGCTGGATGTGGCGGCCTCTGGTTGATGTCCGCGATGTGGCCGACGCCATGATTCACACGATGGAGGCCCCCGCCGAGGCCGTGCGGGGCGAGACGTTCAACGTCGTCCACTCCAACTACCAGATACGCGAGCTGGCGATGCTGGTGGCGGGCTCGGTGCAGTTGCTCGGCCGGAATGTCCGGCTGTCGGAAGTGCCAGCGCCCGAGCTCACGCGCAACTACGAGTGCTCGAACGAGAAACTCTCGCGTGTGCTCGGCTTCATCCCGCGGCACTCGGTTGTGGAGGCGGTGTCTGACCTGCTCTCCGCACTAGACCTCGAGGACCGCACCACCCTCACGGACCCGCGCCACTACAACATCCGTTGGCTTGAACTGTTGAACGAGGTCAAGCCTCGGATCGAGCGGTTCGGGTCGCTGCTCTGACGTGGGCCCGGTGCTCGTCACCGGGGGCGGGGGTCAGCTCGCCTCGGACTTGGAGCGCTTGCTGACCGATCGGGCGGCTGTCGCCGCTCCGTCGCGGGCCGAGCTTGACATCAGCGACGACGACGCCGTGCGTAGTGCTTTCGCTTCCCTGGAGCCGGAGCTGGTCTTCAACTGCGCGGCCTTCCACAACGTGGACCTTTGCGAGACCGAGGAGGACCGCTCGTTCGAGGTGAACGCGCGCTCGGTCAAGCGACTCGCCCAGCTGTGCGCGGAGACCGGTGGGCGGCTCGTCCACCTCAGCACGAACTACGTCTTTGATGGCGCCCGTGAGGAGCCGTACGCCGAACACGACGCACCGAATCCTCGGAGCGTCTATGCAATGTCGAAGCTGGCCGGGGAGCACGCGGCGCTGGCGTACTGTGACCGCGCGCTGGTCGTCCGCACCGCCGGCCTCTATGGCATGCACGGCAGTGCATCAAAGGGCGGCAACTTCGTCACTCGGATGGTGGCCCGCGCTCGCGAGGAGGGCGCGCAGCTACGGATGGTGGCCGATCAGCGCCTCAGCCCGACCTACACGAGAGACCTCGCGGCCGTTTTGCTGGATGCGGTCGACAAAGACGTGACCGGTGTTTTGCACCTGACCGCGGCGGACGAATGCTCTTGGTTCGAGTTCACCCAGGCAATCATGGAGATTGCCCAGCTCCAGGTCTCGATCGAGCCCGTCTCGACGACCCGCCCTCCGGGTGGTGCGAACCGACCCCTGAACGGCGTGCTCGCCAGACCGGGTGCGGATGCGGCAGGCCTGCCCCGGTTGCGGCATTGGCACGATGCACTTGACGACTACATGCGCGAGGCCGGACTGGCACGCACGGCGGGCGTGCATACCGATTCCGCCTAGGAGCGAGGATGCCATTCGAGAAGCTGACCACACGCTTGGACGGGCCGATGTTGATCGCGCCGAAGCTGATCGGGGACGAGCGTGGCTTCTTCTGCGAGACCTATCGCCGCGGCGAGTTCGTCCGCCTCGGGATCGAGGAGGAGATGGTCCAGGACAACCATTCGCGCTCCAGCCACGGGATCGTCCGCGGGATGCATTTCCAGATCGCGCGCGGAGCCGCAAAGCTGGTGCGCTGCGCTCGCGGCGGGATATTCGACGTGGTCGTGGACATCCGGCGAGACTCGCCGACCTTTGGTGGATGGGAGGGTTTCCACCTGACCGACGAGAACATGCACAGCGTCTACGTCCCCGTCGGCTTTGCCCACGGCTTCTGCGTCACGACCGAGATTGCGGACGTGATGTACAAGCAGGATCGCTACTACTCCGATGCCACCGAACGAGGGGTTAGGTACGACGATCCTGATGTCGGCATCGAGTGGCCTGTGCCGGTTAGTGAGCTGAAGCCCTCGGAGCGGGACGCGAACGCGCCGCTTCTCAGGGACGTGGCCAGCGAGTTGCCGTTCTAGCGAGCCCGCCGGGCACGCAAACCGCGGAAGACCTCCGCTGCGCGCCTCATTGGGCCGGTGACGCGCCAGCTTCTGCTCTCGAACACGGTCTTCGTCGCGTCTTCGAGCGCGGCCATGCGGGCCTCGCGGGCAGCAGCCTCAGCACGCTCGTGATCCAGCGATCGGCGCAGGTCGGCAGCGTCTGTACGCAGCTGAGCCACGTTGTGTATAAGCGCCCGGATCTCGCGTTCGTCGCCTGGTGCGATCCGCTCGAGCTCGTGTCTCGACACCTCACGCGCGTCGCGCCGTAGCACCGCTATCCCCTGCCCTACCTCGCTGCCGGTCGCGAAGCCGCTGGGCACGATGTCAACCACGTCGAAGGCGCGGCCCCAGTGCTCTCGGATCCACCACGGCGAATGTAGAACCATCGGGCCACCGAGATCCCAGGACTGGCCGTATTTGACCGCGTTCATCCCGATACGGCCCTCGTCCCACTCCTCACCGGTTATCAACTTCGACATTCCTTCGCCCATGAAGGTCGCGACCAGCAGACCGCCGCGGCGGAGCACCCGCTGGAGCTCGACGAGCCAGTCGCTCCAGCTCTCAACCAGATGCGTGAACACCGAAACCGCCCAGATCAGGTCCAGGGATTCGTCTGCCAGCGGAAGCGGTGGGTCGGGGTTGTTGCGGAATACCTGGAGCGGTGGACAGAGGTTCGACTCGAGCCACTCGACGCTCTCCGCATCGATGTCGCAACCCCAGAACTCGCCGGTCTCGGCCTCGGCCAGGAACTGACGCAGAGTGCGCCCGGCACCACAGCCGAAGTCGAGCACGGCCTTCCCCTCGAAGCTCCAGTCGGCTGGCAGCGCCCCCAGAATGTAGGTCCGCGCACGCATGCCGAGGTCGTTGTAGTAGGCGAATGGATCCTCCGCCGCCTCGAGCGAGCCGACGCGGTTCGCCAGCGCGAGCGGTGGATATGGACACGCGGCGGTCACGGACGGAGGAGGCTAGCTGCCAAGGCCCCCAACCCCATAGCTTGTGCTCAATGGCTGCTCCGCCTCTCTGCGTCCTCGGTGCGCGCACGGGTTCCTCGCTCGCTACGCGGGTCATCACCCTCCTTGGCGCGGACCCGGGCACGGAAAGCCAGCTGATGGAGGGCAAACCGGACGACAACCCCAAAGGGTTCTGGGAACAGCAGCCCCTTGTGGACCTGAACGACGAACTGCTCGCAAAACTTGGGGGCCCGTGGTGGGACATGCCGTCGCTTCCTCTCGGCTGGCACCGGGATCCGGAGTTGGACTCGCTCCGTGACCGCGCGCGCTCGCTCGTCCACGAGCTCTTCCCCGACGGCCGGCAGTGGGTTTGGAAGGATCCGCGTGCGAGCCTCACGCTTCCGTTCTGGCAGGACGTGATCGGGCCGATGCGTTACGTCGTGTGCACGCGGTCTCCGTTGGAGGTCGCGGCGTCACTCAACGCGCGTGATCCTGTCGTTTACCCCTGGCGCGAGTCGACGCGCGTCTATTTCCGGTTGCTCCGCGAGGGTCTCCGGCATACGTCTGCGGCGGACCGCATCGTCGTCTTCTACGAGGACTGGTTCGAGGACTTCGATGCCCAGCTCGAGCGACTTGCGCTATTCGCAACCGGCTCACCCCCTTCCGATTCGGCACGAGAGGACGCGCGCGGGTTTTTCGAATCCGAACTCCGTCATCACGAGGCCGCTGAACACAAAGGCGAGCTGGACCCCGAGATCCAGGAGGGCTATGCCCTGCTCCGCGCGGGGACCGACGAGTCCGGCCGTCTCGACCCGGGGGCAGAGCGCGCGATTGACTCGTGCTGGCTGGCACTCGAAGAACGCGTCGCTGATCACATGAGCGATCTCAGACAACGTTCCCGCGCCGGCTGGCTGCTTGCGCAAGCGCGCCAGGGGCATCTGGCGGATGCCACCCGCGCCTTCGAGAATGTGAGCCGTGCCCATGCGGAGGCCCTCGCACGTGTGGAGTCACTCGAGGCCGAGGTCGCCGACCTGCGACTTGCGCTGCGAGAACGCGAGTCCCAGCTAGCTCAGTTACACGACTGGCTCGGCGGCATGGAAGGTTCGCTGAGCTGGAAGCTCACGGCACCGCTGCGGGCCGGAAAGCGCCTCTTCACGCGGCCCTGAAGCACGGACCGACCCGCCGTGCGCTTGAATGACGCTCCGTGCCCAAGTCGATCTCCGTCGTCATCCCGACCCACAACAGGCGCGCCCACCTACTGCTCGCGATTGAGAGCGCGCTTCGGCAGACGCGCGAGCCGCTCGAGGTCATCATCGTCGCCGACGGGTGCACCGACGACAGCGCGGCAGCGACCCGCGCCTTGGACGACGAACGCATCGTGGTGCTCGATCTACCCAAGGCACCCGGGCTTGGATGGGCGAACCGTAACGAGGCGCTGCGTCGTGCTCGCGGCGATGCAATCGCCTACCTCTCGGACGACGATTTGTGGCTCCCCGATCATCTGCAGCGGGTCGGCGAGCTTGTCGATGCTGACGTGGCTGACGTGGTGCAGGCCAACGCGTGCGTCGTGCATCCGGAGGGGAGGCTTGAGCTCTCCGGAACGGACTGGCGCGTTCCGGAGTACCGGCGGCGCTTCCTGAGCGGGGACGAGATCCGCACGCCGTCGTCGGCGATTTCCCATGTCCACGGCGCCGCCGAGGCGGCGGGCGGCTGGCGAACCGTTGAGCGCCTGGGTGATTACGACCTGTGGGCGCGCATGCTGGAGTCTGGCGCGCGCACGGTCGCGACGATGGAACCCACGGTCCTCTTCTTCGGAGCCCGGCGCGGCGTGCCCGACGAGCGCGAGCGACAGGCGCGTGATTACATGGCGAAGCTGCGCGACCCGCTCGAGCTGGCGCGGCTGAGGACGGAGATCTCACGTGTCGGGCTCCAATTCGAGGCCGACACGCGCCACGAGCTCTATGACCGCAACGACCAGCACGCCGCGCTGCACGAGCGCTTCGGCGCGGCCTTAGCGGAGCTTGAGCGGTTGCGCGAGTGCGAGGCGACGCTGACGAGCATCGAGAACGGCGGGTGGTGGCGCTTGCGGCAGCGGCTCGAGCCGCTCAGGCGTGTCGCGGATGCTGCGCGGTTGACGCCCGCAGGGCGCCGGCGCGGCTGAACGTGGTCAGCCGTCCAGAAGTGACCAGTCGAACTGGATCGTCCCGTCGTGGGGATCGATCCGGTATTTATCCGGTGCGTCGTACTGGTGCGGCTCAGTCGGGAAGTTGATGAACACGGCGTCGCTGTCGCCCCAGTTCTGATTCGCATGCCATACCCCGGCGGGGATCCGCAGCATCCCGGGCGACTCGTCGGTGAAGTGGAACTGGGCGAACTGCCCATGGGTCGGGGACTCCACTCGGCCGTCGAAGAGGACGACCCGCATCTTGCCCGTCGCCACGAAGTAGCGGTCGGTCGAGTGCTTGTGCATTCCCCAGCCCTTGATGCGCCCCGGCCGCGTGGTCACAAACTCGCCGTGGACGATCGGTTCGCGCCAGAACTGGTGCTGGAAGTTCACGAGCTCGATGAGCGAGCCGCGGTGGTCCGAATGGCGCTCGAGCCGCTCGTATTCGACGCCCTCGATCCCAAACGAGCGCATGCGGCCGTCGGCGTGGCGATGGGGTCGATCCTGGCTGCCCTCGGGATCGATTCGGGTTCCCGTGTTCTCGGTCGTCGCGTCCACGCCCATTTCCTATCACGCGGACGTCCGGCGCGTCACCGACGACGGGCGAGAACCGGGAAGTGTGTGCTGATCGTTCCGACCGTATCCTCGAGGTCGCGCTCGACCCCCTGCTCGTTGAGCTCGCGGATGCGCGCGCTTCCCGCCGCATCGCCTCCATGTAGCCGCTCCGCTTGAAGCTGGTTGATCACCGAGGAGAGCCCGCCCGCGCGCTCGACGACCTCGACCTCGAAACCCGCCCGCTCGAGCAGATACGCGAGCGCGTGGGGACTGAAGCGCATGAAGTCGCGCGGTTCTTCGTGGAGCGGCCAAACAAACGGGGTAGTCAAGATGATTCTGCCTCCCGGCTGGAGGACGCGCCCGATTTCCTTGAGCAAGGTCCAGGGCTCCTCCACATGCTCGATCACCTCGGTACAGATCGCCCCGTCGAACCAGCCCGTGGCGAACGGAAGCGGTTCCCCGGGGTCGATGAGAACATCGACACATCGCTCGCTTGACTGCTCGACATCGACCCCGACCAGCGTTGTGGCGTTCCGAAGAGTTTCGGCGTACGGCTTGTTGCCACACCCGAAGTCGAGGATGCGCCCGGTGAGGCTCGGGCCGTGGTGCTCTACAAAGTTCTCGATGTGGCGGCCTGAAAGAAAGTGCTTCGTCTCGACAGTCTCGCGCGCCAACTTGCGGGCTGCGGCTCCACCATCCTGCGGTTCGCGTGCTTCGCGCGGTCGGTGCTCCGGCACCGATGCCGGTCCGTCTTGCGACACCCTCCAAACCTCGATGTCGCCGATAACTCGCGCCAGCGAGGGGACGCGGCCGGCCGCGCTCAGCTCTTGGAGGGCGAGGTCGGCGCCCGGCTCGGTGGCCAGCTCGAGCGTGCGCACGATTGTGCTCGCCGGTCCAAGCGCGGTGGCAGCGGCATGGACGTCGACGTAATCGGCGCCGCGCGGAAGCACGAGCAGGCTGATTGGCGCGTCGCGCACGATGCATTCGATTGCAGTGACGCTCCCACTCCGCAATTCGACTGCCCCGAGGAGGTCGACGGAGGCCAGGCGAGCCTCGATCGACTCACGCACTCCCGAGACCCGGACGTGGCGGGCAGCCGGGTATCCGGCGGAAATCACGAGCGGCCGATCGTGACCGGCCGCCGACGCGCCCGCCGCGACCGCTGCGGCGACGAATCCGGTGGCGTCGAAGGCGACGATGCGCCCATCACTATTTCGCCCCAGTTTGAACAGCTCGCGGAGCGCCGCAGCGCTCAGCTCGCATCCGGCGCCTAGGAGAGCGGCGATGAGCTCACTCGGCGACGCGGGGATTGGATGGCCGAGCGAGTTCGTTGGAGGTCCGCACGAGTGCACATCGAAGCCCGACGCCGCCGCGAGCTCGAGTAGCCGATCGGTCGGTGTGCCACAGACGCCCAGATCGGCGCCGGGCAGCCATGCCGGCGGTTCATCGAACGCTGTGACCGCCACATCGCCGTTCAGGTCAAGCGAGTGAGGCTCGGCCTCGGACTCGACGAGGATCAGTTCGTCCCCCCCAGCCGCGGCGCGGGAAAGCCAATCGACCGCGTCGGCCAGCCGCGCATCCGCCGAGTCCGCGACGAAGACGGTCACCTGCGGAGCGTGCCCCTTCCGAACCGCAGCGGTCTAGTCAGACGCCAGCTCAGCGAGCCTTGCATGTCGTCGAGCCATTGCCTATGGAGCTCGAGCTCGCTTCGCAGCTGCTCGGCGTCTGCCTCCGCAGCGTCGATTCGCTCACTGAGGTCGGCGATTCGCTCACTGAGGTCGGCCTTCTCCTGTTCGGCGTCCTCCAATCGCCCCATCAGCTCCGCGCCGCGATTGCGCTCGTCGCTGGAGTCCTGCTCCGCGCGCGCCACCCGCCTCAGGAGCTCGGCGCGCTCGTCCTCGCGCACCCCCTGGAGCACGACACGCGCCGCAAGTTCCACACGCAGCGCGCGCTCACCGTCTCGGAGGGTGATTGTCGGGGTCTCTCCGTCGGATGTCGATCCGGCGGCAGCGGGTGCATCGCTCAGTCGCAAGAGGACGATGCGGTACGCCGCTGGTGGACCGTTCGGATAGGCGTCCTTCGCGGACGTCGCACCGCCGATGGCGGCACCGATGAGTGGCTGCAACTCGACACACGCGTCCTCGCGCATGCCCGCGACCTTCGCCGCTCCCTCCGCCGCCCAGGCCGGCAGCACGCAGACAACAGCGCCGCTGGGCCGGCACAGCCGTTTTGCCTCTGCCAATTCGGTCTCGATCCCGTCACGCGGAGGCGCGGGAGCTGCCCAAACGACCAGATCCGCGCAGCGGTCGGGCAGTTCGGTCCGAGAGTCGTGCCGCCTCAACTCGGCGGTCATGACGGTTCCGCGTTCCCGCAACGTGCGATCGGCACTGCGGGTAAGGGGCGAGAGTTCAACCGCCGTTTCGAATGGCACGTGCGCAGCTGCCCAGGCATAGGCGTGCTCGCAGAGCGTGTCGAGCAGCGGCGGCACTGAGGCGGCGTGAATCGAGCCGGGTACGCGAGGCGGCGCGCCGACCAGGTTTGCTCTATCCGTCATACGCGGCTCCATCGGTGTCCGCGGGCGGGACGCATCCGTGGATCGTACGGACTCCGGCGGGCACCCCGGCGCCGCGAACGCATGCGCGAGGGCACCGGAGACCTGCCGCGGGCACCGGGCGGCTAACCTGCTCAGCCACGAGTGAGCTCGCTGAGCGAGAGCGCGGCGAGCACTCGGGCGTTGGTGATCATGGGGCAGAACCGCGACCTCGGGGCTGGGATAGCGCGCGTCGTGCCAGCAGGTCGCAGGAGGTGAGCGGAGATGGAAAGAGAGTTGTGGGACGCGCCGACGGCGATCCCCCCAGACGCGTTGCTCACCCGCATCGGCGTGGACAGCCACCATCATTCGAATCGAGAGGCTCGCGAAGAAGAATTCGCGCGACGCGGTCTCGACGCCTTTCGCGACGTTGCCAGCGTCAGCCCGGAGTCACCCATCACGGTCCTGGACTTCGGCTGCGGGTCAGGCCGGATACTGCGCTGGTGGGCGCACGAGCGGCCCGCCGACACGATTGTCGGCTGCGACATCCACGAGGCGTCAATCGACTGGATGCGCACTAAGTATCCCGAACGTGTGCGGCTCTTTGTCAACTCAGAGGTCCCACCGCTACCTGAGGAAGACGACACGTTCAACGTCATCTACTGCGGCTCGGTGTTCAGCCACCTGACCGATTGGGCCGCGTGGCTCTTGGAGCTGCTTCGGGTCCTGAAGCCGGGTGGGACGCTGGTCGCAAGCATTCACGGCCGCGGGTTTTGGCAGCTGGGCGTAGCCGGCAGTCGCGGCGTCCCTTGGGACGACGACGGAACCGGCATCATCGTCGAGCGGGCGGGCGAGAGCTTTCACACCTCGTGGGGGCCCGCGGTCTACGTGTCGGAGTGGTGGCTGCGCCGCCATTGGGGGGCGGCGATGAACATCATCGAGTTCCACTCCACGGGGTTTGGACTCCCCGATGACCGCGAGAGGGGTCAGGGATGGGTGGTCGGCCGGAAGCGACCCGGGGTTCTCCCCTCACCAGAGACGATCGCCGCCGCCTCCGACGACCCTCGCGAACTGCCAGCGGCGCTGCGTGCGCTCGATCTTGCCTATGACGAGATCGCCCTCGTCCACATCCCGGAGGTTCGCCGGCTGTGGCATGCGGTGCAGGAGTCGTCAAAAGTGTGGGAGGACCTCGCCGCCGCACGCGAGGAGTTAGAAGCGGTTCGTGCCTCAACCGGCGATCGGTGGAGCGATGCAGTGACGAACGTTGTCCGCCGGATCAGAAAGCGTCGCGCCAGCTAATCACCGCGGCGGTGAGGTAGAGGAGCGGAGAGACGAGCACCAGGAACGGCAGCACCGTCTCCGTGATCGACAGCCCGAGCAGGTGAAACCGAGGGAGCCGGCGACCAGCGCCTTCCGGCGGCGTTCCGGCGCGGCGAATGCCCTCAGGGCGAGGAGTACGCCAACCGCCCATGCCGCGAGGGCGAGCTGAGAAAGCGCCGGCGTTGCCCATACCCGCACGGTGTCCGCCGGCGGGAACGCGAGCATCAGCAGGGCGACCGCGAACGCTGGCAGTCGCTCGATGACGCTGTACGCGGACTCGGTTCACATCGGGTCGGAGGGCTAGAGCATCAGCCGTCGGAGAGCGAGAAGTCGAAGGGGATCTCGCCCGAGTGCGGGTCCATCCGGTACTTGTCCGGGTTGGA
>Ga0190265_10001331_pt1 | contig 16159 bp, 18 predicted proteins | sample Popmic124T_FD_133135 | JGI IMG/M metagenome (GOLD analysis project Ga0190265, IMG submission 133135) | Populus adjacent soil microbial communities from riparian zone of Indian Creek, Utah, USA - 124 T | ecosystem: Environmental > Terrestrial > Soil > Riparian zone | place: USA: Utah | collected...
CGCGCCCACGCCTCCAACTGATCGCGCTCCTCCTCACTGAGAACGACCTCTACAGCGTTCGGATTCGGCATCGCCAAACCCTACCAGCACTACAGCAGAACTATCGACTCAGGACACTAGGCGAAGCGGCGCAGAGCCAGGCGCGCGAGCGCGCCGAAGGCGAGTGCGAGCGCCGCCAGGTGGGCCAGCGGGGCAGCGAGTCCGCCGCTGTCGTTGAGCGCCGCGTCGAGGGCGTCGAGCGTCGGCCGGAACGGGAAGAGCGCTGAGATCGCGCGGGTGACGTCGTAGAGCGCGGGCGCCACCGATCCCGAGGGGACGAGCGCGAGGAAGGCGAGCGGCAGCGACAGCATCACGCAGAGCAGCGACGCGGCGCGGACCTCGCGGGTGACCGCGCCGACGGCCACGCCGAGCGCGCCGAAGGCGGCGGTCGCCACCGTCAGCGCAACGACCCAGAGCGGCGCGCGAGCCCAGTCGAGGTCGACGAACAGACCGAGGCCCACGAGCATCAGCAGGCAGATGGCCAGCGAGCAGATCGCGGCGAGCCCGGCCTTCTCGACGAGCAGGCCGGTGCGCGACACCAATCCGCGGACCAGCCGAGCGAACGCGTTCTCCTCACGCTCGAGCGCCAGGGCGCCAGCCGCGAGCAGCAGCGTGATGAACATCAGCGAGACGGCGACGGCGAGCGCCACCGCGAACGAGCTGAGCGAGGTGCTGCCGCCGTCGAGCGCCTCCTGCTCGATCCGGATCGGCTCGCGCAGCGAGCGCAGCAGCGGCCCGGACAGGTCGAGGTTCTCGCGCGCGAGCTCGGAGAAGCGGATCACCCGGTCGAGCTCGGCGCGCCGCGCGGGCGGCACGTCGCGGCGGGCGCGCTCGACGATCTCCTCGGCGCGCTTCAGCCCGAGCAGCTCGACGTCCCTCAGCACCGGCACGTCGACCGTCCCGCCCGAGACGATCAGGTCGAGGTACGACAGCCCGATCTCGGTGAACTGCGTCGTCAAGGCGAGGTTGGCGTCGCGCAGCTCGGCCTTGATCGTGTCCTCGACGTAGGCGGCCTTGACGGGGTCGTCGGCGTTGTAGAGGACCTCGATCGTCGGCGGCCCGGAGAGCGCCAGCGTCTGCAGTCCGCCGAGCCGGTCGGTGAAGTCCTCGGGGATCACCAGCGCGGCGATCGCCGCGCCCGACTCGACCTTGTCGATCGCCGCCTGCCGACACTGCAGCGACGACTTGCCGTCGCAGTCGACCGGCACCGGGTCGATCGCGTCGAACAGCGTGCCCTCGTAGCTCGACAGGTCGAGCTTGCGGTTGCCGAGCTCGAGCTCGCCGCGCTCCGGCGGCACGAGGCTGACGAACGCCACCTTCGGCTTGTCGGGACCGGCCGACAGCGCGAAGCCGATCAGCACCGACAGCACGACCGGGTAGAGGATCAGCAGGGCCACCAGCCCCGGCGAGCGGCGCAGGATGCGCAGGTCCTTGAGCAACAGCCAGCGCAAGCGGTCAGTGCCCCCGATGGCGAAGGAAGGCGACGAACGCCTCCTCGAAGTCGCTGTGGCTGCCGCCCTCGCGCTCGACCGTCTCGCCCAACGCGACCGGCGAGCCCTCGAACAGCGCCTCGCCGTCGGCGAGCACGATCACGCGCTCGGCGTGGCGCGCCGCCTCCTGCAGGTCGTGCGTCGAGTACACGACCGTCGTGCCACGCGCGGCGAGCCCGAGCACGAACTCCCAGACCCGCTCGCGCTGGCGCGGATCGAGCGCGGCCGTCGGCTCGTCGAGCAGCAGCACGTCCTGACGGCCGAGCAGGCCGATGGCGATGTTGACGCGCTGGCGGTTGCCGCCCGACAGCTCCGCGGCGAGATCGGCGGCGCGGTCGGCGAGCCCGGTCAGCTCGAGCATCTCCGCGACGGTCGCCTCCGGCTCGGCGACCTTCTCGAGCCGCGCGAACAGGCGAAGGTTCTCGGCGACGGTCAGCTTGCCGTAGAGCGCCGCCTGCTGTGGGACCCAGCCGATCTCGCGCGGCGATCGGCTGACGCTCCCGGCGTCGGCACGCTGGATTCCCGCGAGGATCGACAGCAGCGTCGTCTTGCCGGCCCCGTTCGGCCCGATGATCGCGACCGGCTCGCCCGCGGCGGCGCTGAGCGAGACGCCGCGCAGCGCCTCGCGGTCTCCGAAGCGCTTGACGATGCCCTCCGCGACGAGTGCGGCCTGCGTTGCGGTCGACGCCGCCGACGATCCCTCGGCCATCGGCGGGACGGTAGCGCCTCCACCGCATCCGGCCGGTCCGCGACGGGACTGACAGACTGCGCGGCGTGAAGCTGCTGTTCGTCGGAGACGTGGTCGGCAAGCTCGGCCGCCAGACGCTTGCCGCGCTGCTGCCCGGACTGCGCGAGCGGCACACGCCCGACTTCGTCGTCGTCAACGGCGAGAACGCGGCGGGCGGCGTCGGCATCACGCGGCGCACCGCGAACGAGCTGCTCGAGACCGGCGCCGACGCGATCACGCTCGGCAACCACGCCTACCGTCACGCCGAGGTCTACGAGTACCTCGACACCGAGAGCCGGATCGTGCGTCCTGCCAACTACCCGAAGGGCAGCCCGGGCCGCGGCGTCACCGTCGTCGAGAGCGGCTCGCTGAGGCTCGGCGTCGTCAACCTCTCGGGCAGCCTGTTCGTCGAGGCGGCGCGCTCGGCCTTCCCGGAGGTCGACGCCGCGCTCGGCGAGCTGCGCGAGAGGGCCGACCACGTGCTCGTCGACATGCACGCCGAGGCGACCAGCGAGAAGGTCGCGATGGGCTGGCACGTCGACGGTCGCGCGACCGCCTGCCTCGGCACCCACACCCACGTCCCGACGGCGGACGCGCGCGTGCTGCCGGGCGGCACCGCCTACTGCACCGACGTCGGCATGACCGGGCCGCGCGGCGGCGTGATCGGCGTCAAGCGCGAGCTTGCGCTGAAGCGGTTCCTGACGATGACCCAGGTGCGCTTCGAGACCTCGTCAGAGGACCCGTGGCTGAACGGCGTCCTGGTCGACGCCGACGGCGACGGCCGCGCGACGGGGATCGTCCAGATCCTCGAGCGAGCCGAGATCTGACGGCGCGTCGCGCGTCGTGAGGCAGGCGCCGAAGAGCGCGACCAGCGTCAGCGGAAGGAACCAGACGACGTAGAGGTAGAACCAGTGCGACGCGGCGAGCTGGACCGCGATCAGCACCGCCGCGCCGAGCGCGGCCACCTGCAACGGCGTCTTTCGCCGCGGCGCGAACGCGACGGCGACGGCGAGCAGCAGCGCCACGCCGGTCGCGACCGAGCGGTAGGTCTCGCCGGAGTCGAGCTGACCCCAGACGCTGAACGGCGACCGGCGCGCCGCCTGGTAGCCGAGCGTGCGGTCGTAGAGCTCGCGCAACCCGCCGTCGGGCAGGAAGGGAAGGAACGCCGCCGCGAGCACGACGGCGAGGGCGGCCGTGAAGAGCGCTAGGTCGCGGACGAGCAGGCGGCGGCGATGGGTCGGGCTCGCCGCCGCTCCCGCGCCCGCGCCCGCGGTGGCGGTGGAGAGCAGCGGCGCGAGCGCCAGCGGGCCGACCTTGGCGGCCGCCGCGAGGCCGATGCTCGCCCCACGTGCGGCCGCCGACAGGCCGCGGCGCGCCGGGGCGAGCGTCAACGACAGCATGGCGACGACGGTCAGCAGCCCCACGAGCGTGTCGTTCGAGTTGGTCTGCAGCGCGAAGAGCGCGTACGGGTAGGTCGCCCAGCCGTAGGCGAGCGCGACGCCGAGCTCGTTGCCGGCGCGCCGGTCGGCGGCCGACGCCGGCGCGACGGGGCGCGACGGCGGCACGCGCAGCCTCCGTCCGAGCAGCAGCAGGCCGAGCAGCGTCAGCAGGTCGAAGGCGAGCGCGGCGCCGTGCGCGGCCGGCAGGTCGTCCCACGCGCCGCTCCAGGGCAGGGCCTGCTCGAACGGAACGTAGGCGAGATAGGTCAGCGGGCCGTAGGTGTCGCCGTGCTCGACGTCGTCAGCGAAGCCGTGCCCGTAGAGATTGTCCCCGTCGGCGATCCGGTCCGCCCCGATCACTCCGGCGTAGCCGACGTCGATCACGTTGGAGTCGACGACGTTGAGGCCGACCCGGAACGCGACGAGGAAGACCAGCGCGAGCGCGAGCCACGCGACCGGCACGTGCGGCACCAGTCGCTGCGCGCGCACGCGCGGGCGCAGCCCGGACCACAGCAGCCGTCCCAGCAGGTACAGCAGCACCGGATAGACGAGCGGGACCGAGACGCCGATCTCGCCGCGGTTGAAGAAGAGGTGCGAGACGCCGAAGCCGAGCAGCACCAGCAGGTCGAGGTGGAGCAGGCGAAAGGGCCGCCGGAAGTCGACGAACGGCAGCAGGAAGAGCAGGCAGAGCGGGATCCAGACGTACGGCGCGTTTAGCTTGCGGCCGAACGCGCCTTCGTAGCCGCGCGCCATCGACCAGGCGACCTGATGGCCGGTCCACGCCTCGAGCACGACGCCCAGCTGGTCGTCGACGCGCGCCTGGGCGACCTCGCGATCGCCGTCGAACCAGCTCACCTGCCAGCGGCCGGGGCCGCGCGTGTACGCCGCCGGGCGGAAGTCGTCGTGGCGCCTGCGCTCGGCGCGGATCGTCTCGGAGCGCGAGCCGATCGCGATCGCCCGCTTGGCCGTCAGCTCATAGCCGGGGGGAGCGACGGACTGCGACTTCGGCGCCTTCAGCTCGGGCGCCGCCGCCGCGCTGCCGGTGAATGCGAGCGCGCAGACCGCGGCGAGCAGCCCCAGGCGGGCGCCTCGCGCGGCGGCGGTCGTCAGCGTCGCGACCACGGAACGCGACCGTAGCGCCTCAGCCGCGCCAGTCCCCGGTCCCGAAGCTCCACAGCTTGTTCCCGAGGAAGCTGAGCGGCGTCGCGACGACGATCGAGATCGCCTGCGCCGGGATCTCCGCCATGCCGGCCCGGCTGACGAGCAGCTCGAGCACGGTCGCCGCGAACACGAACGCGACGACGCTGACGACGAGGAAGCGCGCCGCCTGGAAGCCGGCGTGCCCGTCGCGGGCGGCGAACGTCCAGTGGCGGTTCCACCAGAAGTTGTTGGTCACGGCGACCAGGAAGGCGAGCGTCGCGGCGATGAGGTGGTGCAGCTCGCCGACGGCGACCGCGAGCGAGAAGACGGCGATGTTGACCACGTATCCGGAGCCGCCGACGGCGCAGAACTTCGCCAGCTGGAGCCAGTTCTGCGGCTTGCGGATGCCGGCCCGCAGCCGCGCTCCCGGGGCGAGCGGCGGCGCCGGGGCGGTCGCCGCCGCGGGCGGCTCGAGGCCGCGGGCGGCCGGGGCGTCGGGGCGATCTCGCACGCTACGAGGTTAGCCCGAAGTGGGCCGCGATCATCGGGGTCACGTCGAGCAGATGGGTCTGCCCACGCCGGGCCGGCAGACCTTCCACGCCACACGTCAGCAACACGCCGAGCGAGTCGCAGCGGTGCAGCGAGCCATGACTGCCGCCGTCCTGGTGATGCGACCCGCCCCAGTCGACGAACTCGTAGCCGGGCGTGGCCGACAGCAGGACGTCGCCGGCGCGCGGGCAGGCGAGCGCCGACCAGAGCCGGCCGAGCGCGTCGGGGTAGTCGCCGTAGGCGATGGCGCCGTCGACCGCCATGTCGAGCACCGCGAGGTCGCCCTCCACCTGCCAGCACGCGCCGCGTGGGTCGGCGGCTTCGAGCCGGCCCCGGACCGCGGTCGCCGCGCCGCCGGCCGCGGGCGGGCGGGCGGCGGGATCCGCCTTGGTCGCGGGAGCGAAGCGCAGCTCCCCGGCCGTGCCGGCGACGACCGCGTCGTCGCCCTCCCGCCACGCGGTCAGGTCGACGCCCTCGACTCCGCGCAGGTGGCGTGTCAGCTTCGGCAGCATCCGGTCGCGACGAGCCTCGTCGAGCACGTAGACCTGCGCCGACCGCGCGCCCGGACAGACCGCCAGCTCGGCCTCCTCCGGCGCGTTGTCGCTCGGCGCGAGCACGCGCCAGTCGCCGAGATGGTGCGCGAGGTTGACCGGCTGCTCGACGAAGCTCTGCGAGTGATCGGACATCACGATCATCGCGTGGTCCGCGAGGAACTCGTCCAGCCCGCCGGCCGCGTGGACGACGCGCTCGAGCGCACGATCGGCCTCGGCGATCGAGGTCGGCTGCGCTTCCGGGCCGCGGCGGTGCGAGTAGGTGTCGTTGTCGGGCAGCGAGAGCAGCATGAAGTCGAACAGGTCGTGCTCGACGAGGTAGGAGCCGACGCAGCCGGCATGGCGGTCGCGCTGGCCCGGCATGCCGAGCGTCGACGAGCAGCCGGTGCCGCGCGAGTCGAACAGATCGGCATAGAAGAGCTCGCGGGCGCCCCAGACCGCGTGGCGGAACTGCGCCGCCTCGGCGAGCCGGCGGTAGCGCGAGTCGCCGGCCGGCTCGTGTCGGAAGCGGCCGCGGTAGATCAGGTAGGTGGTGCAGGCGGTGCGCAGCCCGGCGTCGTCGAGCTGCTCGAAGATCGTCCGGTGGCGCGGGGTGAGATGCGCCAGGTTCATGTTGTAGACGGTGTCCTGGAGCGAGCGGAAGACCCCGAACGCGCGCGTCGCCGGAAACGACGAGCCGTACTCGACGTAGCGCTCCTCGCCGCGGTGGTACCAGTTCATCGACGGGATCAGGTGCTCGTCGGGTCCCAAGCCGGTGGTTATCGCCGACGCGGCGACCGGCGTCAGCGACGGGAAGGTCGAGATGCAGTCGCGCGCGTGCTCGCCGCGCCGTACGAGCTCCGCGAGGATCGGCGCGCGGTTGTCGGCGATCGTACGATCGAGCGCGTCCGGGCTGAGCGCGTCGATGACGGCCAGGACGAGCTTCTTCGCCGGCCGCGCCGTCATGGCAGCCGGCGCGGGACGAACGGGATGGTCGCGGCGCGGTTCGCGCGGCTCACCGCAGGATCCGCAGACCGGCGTACTTGCGGTCGGCGGCGGCGCGGCCGCGGACGAGCACCAGCGCGAACGCGATCAGGGCGAGAAAGGCGACGGGCGGCAGGAAGATCGCGATCGCCGCGAGGACCAGCGCCGCCGCGTCGGCATAGAGCGTCAGGAAGCCCGCCGCCTCGCCGTCGAGCCGCCGTGCGGCGCGCGCCAGCAAGCTGAAGATCGCGACGTATGCGAGCGCGGCGCACGCGACGCCGGCCACGAGGCCGGGAATCGCCGCATGGCCACCGGCGGCGAGCGCGCCCGCGAAGAGCAGTGCACCGAGCGTCACGCTGAGCAGCAGTCCCAGCCTGCCCATCAGGCCCTGGTTCGCCCCCGAACGTTCGGCCACGTACCAAAGCACCGCCAGGACGAGGATCGCGAACAGGAAGCCGGGGCTCTCCAGGAAGCGCCAGTCGGTGCCGCCGAAGTCGATCCCGATGTCCCCGCGCGCCAACGCCCCGGTCAACAGCGGCGGCAGGAATGGCCGCACGCCGACCGAGCCGGCGAGGCCGGCGCCGGTTCCGATGTCCATGACGAGGCTGATGAGCTTTTGGCGAGGTCCGGGGGTCGGTACGCTGGAGCGCGTGACGATAGACCACGACGGCGAGATGCCGGCTGGTCTTCCGCGAGGACGCGCGTCGCGCGCGGCGAACCACCGGACATGAGCCCACCACCGAATCCGCCCGAGCGCTCGACGCGCCGCGACCTCGAGCGCTATGCCGGGCTCTTCTCCGCACGCACGCGCGTGATGACGTCCTCGGCGACGCGCGACCTGATGGCGATGAGCGACCGCGCCGACGTGATCTCGTTCGCCGGCGGGCTGCCCGACACGTCGAGCTTCCCGCCCGAGACGTTCGCCTCGATGACCGCGCGGATCGCCGACGAGTCCTGCGCGCGGGCGCTGCAGTACGGGCCGACCGAGGGCCTCGCCGAGACCAAGCACTGCATCGTCGACGTGATGGCCGCCGAGCAGATGACCGTCGACCCCGACGACGTGCTCGTGACGACCGGCGGGCAGCAGGTGCTCGATCTCGTCACCAAGACGCTGATCGACCCGGGCGACACCATCGTCGCCGAGGGCCCGTCGTATCCCGGCGCCCTGAACGCCTTCCAGGCGTATCAGGCGAACGTCGTCCAGATCGACATGGACTCCGACGGGATGCGCGTCGACATGCTCGAGGAGACGCTCGACCGGCTGGAGTCCGAGGGTCGGCGGCCGAAGTTCGTCTACACGGTGCCGAGCTTCCAGAACCCCGGCGGCGTGACGATGTCGCTGCCGCGGCGCAGGCGCCTCGTCGAGGTCGCCCGCGAGCGCGAGCTGCTCGTCCTCGAGGACAACCCATACGGCCTGCTGCGCTACGAGGGCGACCCGCTGCCGACGCTCTACTCGCTCGACGGCGGGGTCTACGTGATGTACCTCGGCACGTTCTCGAAGATCTTCTCCCCCGGCCTGCGGCTGGGCTGGGTCGTCGCGCCGCCGCCGGTCCTGGCGCGGATCAACCTCGGCAAGCAGCAGGCCGACCTCTGCACCTCGACGCTGTCGCAGATCCTCGTCCACGCGTACTTCGAGCACCACGACTGGCGCGAGTACGTCAGCGCGCTGACCGAGCTCTACCGCGCCCGCCGCGACACGATGCTCGACGCGCTCGCCGAGCACTTCCCGCCGCAGGCCGAGTGGACCCGCCCCGGCGGCGGCCTGTTCATCTGGGCGACGCTGCCCGACTTCATCGACACCTCCGACCTGCTTGCCGCCGCGCTGCGCGACAACGTCGCGTTCGTGCCCGGCGAGGGGGCGTTCCTCGACGGCCGCGGACGCAGCTCGATGCGACTGAACTTCTCCGGCGCCGACCAGGAGCAGATCCGCGAGGGGATCCGGCGGATCGGCGAAGTGATCAAGGAGCAGGTCGCCCTCTACGGGACCCTCACCGGCGAGTCCGCACCGGCGCCGCCGCGCCATGACGCGGTCGCCGACGCCGCGGAGCACGGCGAGGCCGAGGGCGCGCGGGTCGTCGAGCTGCCGCGCCGCGCCGAGCGCGAGCGCCGCGCCCGGCGATCGTGAGCAAGGTCGCGGTACTCGCCGGCGGCAGCTCGTTCGAGCGCCAGGTCTCGCTGCGCTCCGGGGCGCGCGTCGAGGACGCGCTGGAGCGGCTCGGCCACGAGGTGATCGCCATCGACGCCGGTCAGGACCTGATCCGGCGCCTGCGCGACGAGCAGCCGGACGCCGCGTTCGTCGCGATGCACGGCCGTGACGGCGAGGACGGCACGGTCCAGGAGCTGCTCGAGATCCTCGGGCTCCCGTATACCGGCTCGGGCGTGCCGGCCTGCGTGCGCGCGATGGACAAGGTGCTGACGAAGCACCTGCTCACCGAGCACGGCGTGCCCACACCGGAGTTCTTCGCCTTCAACCAGACGGCCTTCCGCGAGCTCGGCGCGGCCGATGCGCTGCCGGCGATCGAGCAGCGGCTGGCGTTCCCGATCGTCGTCAAGCCGTCCAGCCAGGGCTCCGCGCTCGGGATCAAGTTCGCGCGCACCGCCGCCGACGTGCCGTCGGCGCTCGTCGCGGCGTTCTCCTACGACGCCAAGGTCCTGCTCGAGCGCCACGTCGACGGCCGCGACCTCGCGGTGTCGGTGCTCGACGGGCCCGACGGGCCGACCGCGCTGCCGGTCGTCGAGGCCGTCCCGCGCGACAGCGAGCAGGGCGACTTCTACGACTTCCAGGCGCGCTACGAGATCGGCCGCACCGAGTTCATCTGCCCGGCCGCGCTGCCCGACGGCGTCACCGAGCGAGCCCAGGAGCTGGCGCTGCGCACCTACGAGCTGCTCGGCTGCTACGGCTTCGGGCGCGTCGACCTGATGCTCGACGCCGTCGGCGACCTCTACGTCCTCGAGGCCAATCCGATTCCGGGCCTGACCGAGACCAGCCTGCTCCCCCAGGCGGCCGAGGAGGCCGGCATCGGGTTCGACGAGCTCGTGGGCCGCATCCTGGAGTCGGCCTTCGGCAGATAGTCGGCGCGCTCCAGGGCTCGAGTGGGCGATCCTGGATTCGAACCAGGGACCTCGTCCTTATCAGAGACGCGCTCTAACCGACTGAGCTAATCGCCCGGGGCCGGCGATTCTAGCGAGACCGGCCGGGGACCGGCGCGTCTAGACTTTCCCCCCATGCAGGAGATGGTGATCTACGGCGTGAGCTTCGACATGGTCGGCAAGCAGCCGATCGTGCTCCTGAAGACGCGCGACGGGAACAAGTTCCTGCCGATCTGGATCGGCCATCCGGAGGCGGCGGCGATCCTGATGAAGCTGCAGGGCGCCAACACGCCGCGGCCGATGACCCACGACCTGATCAGCGAGGTGCTCGGCGAGCTGGACGTCGAGTGCACCAAGGTCTCGGTGACCGAGCTGCGCGAGAACACGTTCTACGCCTCGATCACGCTCCAGCTGAACGGACGCGAGATGGAGATCGACTCGCGCCCCTCCGACGCCCTGGCGCTGGCGGTACGCACCGGCGCCTCGATCTTCGCCGCCGACGAGGTGATCACGGAGTCGGCGATCGAGTTCGAGCACGAGGTCGAGGACACCGAGGAGGTCGTCGAGAAGTTCAAGGACTTTCTCGAGAACGTCACCCCCGAGGACTTTCAGGCTGAGGACGGTTGAGTCGCTCTAGGCGACTCGGATAGCGGCGCGGCGGAGCTGCTGGGCGAGCTCCTCTGCCTCGGCGGCGGTGTCGAAGTCGAGCTCTACGCGGCAGCCGTCGCCTTTCGGCTTCGCCTTGACGGGCCGGCCGAGCGCGGACGTGAGGGCCTCCTCGACGGAGGCGATGGCCGCGGCGTGGTCGGGGTGGACCTCGCGCGCGGGACGCTCGGCGGGTCCGCCGACCTCGAGGTCGCGGGCGCGGCGCTCGGTCTCGCGGACCGACCAGCCATGTGCGCGGGCGTCGCGGCCCAGGGCCTTTCGATCCTGATGGTCCTTGCAGGTCAGGATCGCCCGGCCGTGCGCCTCGCTGAGCTCGCCGGACTCGATCGCCTCGAGCACCTCGTCGGGCAGCTCGAGCAGGCGCACGAGGTTGGAGACCGCCACCCGGCTCTTGCCGACACGCCGGCCGACCTCCGCCTTCGAGAGCCCCAGGTCGTCGACGAGCATCGAGCAGGCGCGGGCCTCCTCGATCGGGTTGAGGTCGACTCGCGCCATGTTCTCGGCGAGCGCGAGATCGAGTCGCTCCCAGTCCTCGGTCTGGCGGACGACGGCCGGGATCGCGTCGAGCTCGGCCATCCGGGACGCGCGCAGGCGGCGCTCGCCCGCGATCAGCTCGTACCTGCCGCCGGCCAGCGGGCGCACGACCACGGGCTGCAGCACGCCCCGCGAGCGAATCGACTCCGACAGGGCGACCAGCGACTCCTCGTCGAACTCACGCCGCGGCTGGCGCGGGTTGGGCTCGATCAGGTCGACCGGTACCTCGCGCAGCCCGGTCTCGTCCTGGGAGGTGGGCAGGATCGCGGAGAGTCCGCGACCCATCCCGCGACGCCCTGCCTTAGGGTCAGGTTCACGGTCAAGCACGTGCTGCAACCTCCTTAGCGAGCTTCAGATAGGCGGCCGATCCGGCGCTCTGCGGAGCGTGCCGGACGACCGGCATCCCATAGCTCGGAGCCTCTCCCACCCTGACGTTGCGCGGTATGACGGTGTCGAAGACGAGGTCCGGGAAGTGCTCGCGGACCTCGCGCTCGACGTCTTGGCCGAGGCGCGTGCGGCCGTCGTGCATCGTCAGCACCATCCCCGCAACCGTAAGCCTCGGGTTCAGGTTCTGGCGTATCAAGGAGAGGGTGTCGAGCAGGCCGGCGAGGCCCTCGAGCGCGAAGTACTCGGTCTGGACCGGCACGAGCACGCGATCGGCGGCCACCAGGGCGTTGACCGTCAGCGGCCCCAGCGACGGCGGGCAATCGAGGATCGTGAAGAGGAAGCGGTCGCGGACATCCCCGAGCTGCTCGCGCAGCCGCATCTCGGAGCGATCGAGGCGGGGGAGCTCCACGGTCGCCCCGGCGAGGTCCGGGGTCGCCGGAACGGCGGACAGGCGCTCGAACGGCGTCGGCGTCGCGGCCTCGGCGATCGTCAGCTCGCCGCTGAGACAGCCGTAGGCGTTGGGCTCGAGGTCCTTGGCCAGGCCGACGCCGACGGTGGCGTTGCATTGCGGGTCGAGGTCTACGAGCAGCGTCTCGTAGCCCGCCTCGGCGATGCTGGCCGCGACGTTGACGGCGGTGGTGGTCTTGCCCACCCCACCCTTCTGGTTCGCTATCGCGAAGACGGTTCCCATCGGCCTTGAAGGTACCCCCGGAAGCGGTCGGACGGGGTGCCGCCGCACTCTAGTTCAAGGGCGAACGATTGCTCCGCCAGGTGCCGAGCGGCCGCTTGGCGGCCATGCCGGCCCGGCGGGGGAAGCGCTCGGGAGTCGGTCCGGCCTTCGTATAGACGTAGAGATCGCGCTCGCGCGAGCCCTTGAACGGGCGCACCGCGACCGGCGCGACCGGATTCAGTGCCAGAGCCGCCGCGGCTCGGCCGCCGGCCTCCTCCTCGGCGGCGTCGCGTGCTCCCTTCCAAGCGACCAGGGAACCTCCGACGCGCAGCAGGGGCGCGGCGTACTCGGCCAGGACGGGCAGCGAGGCCAGCGCCCGGGCCGTAACGATGTCGTACCGGCCCGCCTCGCCCTCCGCCCACTCCTCCGCCCGCGCGGGTACGGCCGTGGCGTTGGCAAGGTCCGCGGCCCGAGCGAGCCTGGCGATGACCTCGCACTTGCGCGCGGTCGCCTCGATCAGGTCCACATGCGCCGCGGGAAGTGCCGCGGCGAGGACGAGCCCGGGGAATCCCGCGCCCGATCCGATGTCTGCGATTCGCCCCGCCTGGCGAAGGACGGGGATCTCGAGGCCGGAGAGGCTGTCGGCGATGTGGACGTCGACGGCGTCGGCGGGGTCCCGCACCGTGGTGGGCGGAGACGGCTCCGCGGCGAGCGCCGCCAGGAGCGCGGCGAGTTGGTCGATCGCCACGTCCTCAAGGTCGTAGCGATCCGTGTGCGTGAGGAGGCGCTGGGCCGTGCGCGGATGCAACCCGTGGCGAGTTGCAAGCGTTTCCCGTGAAACGGTCAGGGCCCCTGATGCCCCACCGGCGTGATGACGAGGCGACGGTCGGGCTCGTCCCCCTCGCTATGCGTCTCGACGTCGGCCCGATCCCGGATGTAGACATGGACGACCTTGCGCTCGAGCGCGCGCATCGGCTCGAGCTCGACGGGGCGTCCGTACTCCAGGGCCTCGGCGATCGCGCGATCCGCCTGCCGGTGGAGAGCCTCCGCGCGGCGATCGCGATAGCCGGCGGCGTCGATGACGACCTGCTTGCCACGCTCGCCGTGGGGAAACGCGATGCGAGCGGCGAGATGCTGCAAAGCGTCGATGGTCGCGCCGTGCTTGCCGATCAAGAGGCCGAGCTCCTCGCCGCTGACAGTCGCTCGAAGCTCGTCGTCGGTCTCGCCGATGTCGACGGTTGCGCTCAGCCCGAGCTCCTCGACGATGCGGACGACCAGCGCGCGCAGGCGCTCCGCCGGTTCGTCGGGCAGCGTCGGCGAGGCCTGGGTGTCGGCTCCGTCCCCCACTCGTCGCAGCCTATCGGCGGCGCCCGGAGCGCTTCTTCTTCTTGCGCGGCGAGGGTGGCGGGGCCTTTGCGGCGCCGTTGCCGTCGGCTGCGCCAGATGGCGCAGGGCCTCCCGCCGGCGCGGCCAGCGCCGCGGCGCCAGCCGGAACAGCCCCGTCCGTGAGATCGGGGCGGGGGTAGAGCTTTCGCACGACCAGCTGCTGCCCGATCGTCCAGACGTTGGTGGTGATCCAGTAGACGATCAGCCCGGCCTCGAAGTTGATGATGAAGACGACGAACACGAACGGCAGCGCCATCATGATCCGCTGCTGCGTCTTGTCGCCGCCGATCGAGGTGATCATCGTCGCGATCAGCTGAGTCGCGACGTAGAGCACGACCATGAAGCCGAGGACGACCGGCTGGCTGGTCAGCGGCTCGGCCAGGTTGTCGATCGGCCCAAAGGCCGCGTTGCCCGCGATGTCGCCCTTGAACGACTCGCTGCGCAGCAACTCGAACAGCGCGATGAAGAAGGGGATCTGCAGCAGCAGCGGGAGGCAGGAGCCCAGGGGATTGACCTTGTTCTGCTGGTAGAACTTCATCATCTCCTGGTTCATGCGCTGCCGGTCGTCCTTGTAGCGCTCCTGGATCTTCTTCATCTCCGGCTGGAGCACCTGGAGCTTCTGCATCGACTTCACCCCCTTGAAGGTGAGCGGCAGGATGAGGATCCGGATCGTGAACGTCAGCAGGATGATCGCCCAGCCCCAGCTGCCGCCGACGAGGTCGTGCCAGAAGGTCAGCACGTCCTCTAGAACGGTCAGGAACGGCTGCGGGATGATCGCGAGGTGGTGTTGCATGAGGGCTAGGCGCGCGGGCGGAAGAGCTTCTGATCCTCGACGAAGTCGACCCCGCCGTGGCTCCACGGGTTGCAGCGCAGCAGGCGCCAGGCCGAGAGGATCAGGCCGCGCAGTATGCCGTATTGGCGCACAGCCGTGACGGAGTAGTGCGAACACGATGGGTGGTACTTGCAGCGCTGCGGTATCGCCGGCGAGACGAAGCGCTGGTAGAAGCGCACCGGCGCGACGACCACCGACCGCGGCGCGCTCACTTGGCCTCCCCGCCGATGCCCGCGCTCGCCAGCACCGCGCGCAGCTCCTCCTCGACGCCGGCGGCGCCGCGATCGCTTGCGACGGCGGCCATCTCCGGACGGGCGACGATCACGAAGTCGTGACCGTCGGGCAGGCTCTCACCACAGGCCCAGAAGGCGTCGCGCAGCATCCGCTTGACCTGGTTGCGCGCGACCGCGCCGCCGACCTTGCGACCGACGGAGATTCCCAGCCGCGGGTCCGCATCTCCCGCGCGTGGAAACGAGTAGACGACCAGGAAGCGGTTGGCGTGCGACCGACCATCGCGGTAGACGCGATCGAAGTCGCCGCTGCGTGACAGGCGCCGGCGCTTGCGGCGGCTGCCGCCACGGCCCTCGGCCGCACCGCCCATCCTCAAACGGTCAGGCGGCGCCGGCCCTTGCTGCGGCGACGCTTGAGGATCTCGCGACCGGCGCGCGAGCTCATGCGCGCGCGGAATCCGTGGGTACGGGCCCGCTTGCGCTTCTTCGGTTGGTAGGTGCGCTTCATCCAGTGCTCCTCTCGGGTGGCGGAGTATAGGCAGATCCACCTTTGGCCGGCGAGGCGCCGTAGGGGTCCGGGGGCGTGGGCCGTCGGACGATTTCCTCGCGATTTGCGGCAGTCGTCCGAGGGGTCGGGTAAACGCGCGTCGCGCCGATGTAGACTCGCCAACCCCGAGGACGAGGCCCCGCCGAGTCCTCCAACCAGATGTCTGCCGAACAGGTCCGGGAGGGCCGAATACTTCCGTGCGCGATCAGCTCGAGCCGATATGGGACCGCATCCGCACGGAGCTGCGCCGCGACGTCGCGGACTTCAAGTTCCACATCTGGCTCGATCCGCTCGAGCTGGCCGGCGTCGACCACGAGACCCTCTTCGTCCGTGCCCCCGACCACATCCGGACCTGGGTCCGCGACCGCTACCTGCCACTCGTCAGGGAAGCCGCCGCGCGCGGCTACTCCGCGAACGCGATCGTCGAGATCGTCGACGAGCAGTGGGCCGCACCCAGCTCGGCCGCACCCCTGGCGACACCGGTCGACGGCTCCAACACGCTGAACCCCAAGTACACCTTCGAGCAGTTCGTGATCGGCAAGGGCAGCCACTTCGCCCACGCGGCCGCGCTCTCGGTCGCCGAGCTCCCCGGTCAGGCCTACAACCCGCTCTTCATCCACGGACGACCGGGCCTCGGCAAGACGCACCTGCTGCACGCGATCGGCAACTACGTCCAGCGCCACGGCTCGGGCCTGAGCGTTCGCTACGCCACCGTCGAGCAGTTCACCAACGAGTTCGTCGACGCCGTCCGCGCACGCGACACCCAGGCCTTCAAGGAGCGCTTTCGCGGCGTCGACGTCCTGCTGCTCGACGACGTCCAGTTCCTCGCCGACAAGGCGCGCACCGAGGAGGAGCTGTTTCACACCTTCAACGAGATCCACGACTCGGGCCGGCAGCTGGTGATGACGTCGGACCGCAG
>Ga0190265_10001332_pt1 | contig 16159 bp, 12 predicted proteins | sample Popmic124T_FD_133135 | JGI IMG/M metagenome (GOLD analysis project Ga0190265, IMG submission 133135) | Populus adjacent soil microbial communities from riparian zone of Indian Creek, Utah, USA - 124 T | ecosystem: Environmental > Terrestrial > Soil > Riparian zone | place: USA: Utah | collected...
CCCTGTCGATCCTGCGCGACCATACCGATCCCACCTACAACGACGCCGAGTCCTTGCAGCAGGCCTTCCCCGGCGTGCCGCTGCTCGCAATCATCCCGGTCCTCGGCCCCGGCGGCGTTCCGGCGCAGGCCGGCCGGGGCAGGAGGCTTTGAGCATGGATCTGTCACTTCGGAGCGAGCGGCCGGCTCGCCTGCACCGCGAGGCGTCTCCGGCGAGCTCCATGCGCCTGCGCGAGGACGCGCCGGTGATCCCTTCGAACGCTCCGCCCTCTTTTGCCGCGGAGCAGTACAGGAGCCTCGCCGTGCAGGTCGAGGAGCGCATCAACCCGATCGGCACCTGGGGCTTCGCCCTGACCGTCACCAGCCCGGAGGAGGGGGCGGGCAAGACGCTCACCAGCCTCAACCTGGCGCTCACCCTGACGCGCGGCCGGGAGCGCCGCGTGCTGCTGCTCGAAGGCGACCTCTGGCGCCCGCGGCTCCACACCTACTTCGAGCCGGAGCGGCGGGACCGCCCGGGGCTGCAGCAGGTGCTGGAGAGGCGGATGCCGATCGGCGAGGCGGTGGTCTCGGTCGAGGGCAGCAGCCTCGACGTGCTGCTGGCCGGCACCTCGGAGGCGACCGGCGACGTGATGTCGGGCCGCCGCATGTCCGAGGTGCTCACCGAGGCCCGGGCCGGCTACGAGATGGTGGTCATCGACTCGCCGCCGATGACGCTCCTCGCCAGCGCCCGCTCGCTCGCGGCGCGGGCGGACGGTGTCGTGCTCGTGCTGCGCGCCGGGCAGAGCAAGCGCAAGGAGATCGAGAAGACGCTTGCGGCCCTCGGTCCGGAAAAGCTGATCGGGGCGGTGCTCAATGGCACCCGGACCTCACTTCGCGACTATCGCGGGTACTACTAGAGACGGGCCTGCCGGATGATTCGCATCTTCAGTCGCTACTGGGCGGTGCCGGCGTTCCTGTCGCTGCTCGCCGAGGGGGGCGTCCTCCTCGCGGCGGTGCCGTTCGCCACCTTCGTCCGGCTGGGGCTGGGGCCCGGCACGCCGCCGCCTCTGCGCTCGGTCCTCTGGCACAGCGTGGTGTTCATGGCGGTGGGCCTCCTCTCTCTCTACGCCAACGGCCTCTACGACTTCGGCGAGCGGCTGACGGTGCGCCAGCTCACCATCCGCCTGCTGCGCGCCTTCTCGATGGGGGCTGTCGCGGCCTGGGCCCTCTACTTCCTGGTGCCCACGGTGCAGACCGGCCGCGGCGTCTTCGCCATCGCCCTCCTCTCCGGCTCGCTCGCCGTCGCCGGCTGGCGCCTCTTCATGCGCTGGCTGCTGCGCGCCGAGGGGTTCGCCGAGCGCATCCTGATCATCGGCACCGACGAGAAGGCGATCGACATCGCGCGGGAGACCCTGCGCCGCAAGCACCTGGGCTACCGCGTCGTCGGCTTCCTCGACGACGACCCCGCTCTCCAGGGCGTCAGCCTCATCAACCCGCGGGTGATCGGCACCACCGCCCAGTGCCGCGACCTGGCGATCGAGCACGGCGTCAGCCGGGTCGTCGTCGCCGCGGTCGACTACCGCGGCCGGCTCAGCATGGATGCCCTGCTGGCCTGCAAGACCTCCGGCATCAGGGTGCAGGAGGGGTCGAGCTACTACGAGCAGCTCACCGGCAAGATCATGGTCGAGGGCCTGCGCAAGTCGTGGCTGATCTTCTCCGACGGCTTCGTGGTCGGCCGCGGCACCCTTTTCGCCAAGCGGCTGCTCGACCTGGTCGCCGCCACCGTGGGCCTGGTGCTCGCCCTGCCCCTGATGGTGCTGGTGGCGCTCGCCGTGCGGCTCGACTCCTCCGGCCCGGTCTTCTTCCGCCAGCAGCGGGTGGGCCGCGGCGGCCGCGAGTTCACCGTCTGGAAGTTCCGTTCAATGCGCACGGACGCCGAGGCCGCCGGCGCCCGTTGGGCCGTTCAGGGAGACACGCGGGTCACCCGGGTGGGCAGGTTCATCCGCAAGACCCGTCTCGACGAGCTACCGCAGCTCTGGAATGTCCTGACCGGCGATATGAGCCTGGTGGGCCCCCGCCCGGAGCGCCGCTTGTTCGTGGACCAGCTCATCGAGAGCAGTCCATTCTACGAGCAGCGTTTGGTGGTCCGCCCTGGCTTGACAGGTTGGGCCCAGATCAAGGCCCCTTATGCATCGTCCTTTGAGGAATCGATCGAGAAACTCAAGTACGACCTCTACTACATCAAAAACATGTCCGTCTTTTTGGACATCTCGATCCTGTTCTCCACGGCCAGGATCGTGCTCCTTGGACGAGGTGCCCGATGATTCCGACGACGACCCCTCCGGACGACCAGACCCCCTCCGGCGCGAAGCCTCAGGGCGAGCTCCTGCGCCACGTGCCCCGCGCGCGCTCGGGGATGAAGATCCTCTTCCTCTGTCACCGCGTGCCCTACCCCCCGGACAAGGGGGACAGGATCCGCGCCTATCACCAGATCCGCATGCTGGCCCGGCGCCACCGGGTGCACCTGCTGACCCTGGCGGACGGCCCGCTGCCGGACCTCTCCCCGCTCGACGAGCTGTGCGAAAGGGTCGAGGTGTTCCCCATCTCGCGCGCCGCCGGCTACCTGCGCGCGGCGCGCGGCGTGCTCAGCCGGCGGCCGCTGACCCTCTCCTTCTTCGAGTCGAAGGAGCTGCGCGGCCGCGTTCGCGAGCTCGCAGCGCGTGAGGGCTTCGACGCCGTGGTCGCCTACAGCTCCTCGATGGCGCCCTACGCGGAGCTCGCCGGCGACGTGCCCAAGGTGCTCGACATGGTGGATGTCGACTCGGCCAAGTGGCGGCAGTACTCCCGCTTCGCCGCCCTGCCGATGCGCCCGGTCTACGCCCTGGAGGCGCGCCGGCTCCAGGCCTACGAGGCGGCGCTCTCCGCGGCCTTCGACAGCGTCGTCTTCGCGACCGGCAACGAGGCCGAGCTGTACCGCAAGCTCACGCCGGGAGCGCGGGCGGCGGTCATCCCCAACGGCATCGACCTTGACTTCTTCCGGCGCCTCGACCTGCCGCGGGCACCGAACCCCACCCTGGTCTTCACCGGACAGATGGACTACTTCGCCAACGTCGACGGCATCACCCATTTCGCCAAGGGGGTCTTCCCGAGGCTGCGGCGCCGCTTCCCCGATCTCGAGCTCTTGGTCGTCGGCCGCTCCCCGGCGCCGTCCGTGCGCGCCCTGGGCGACCTGCCCGGCGTGCAGGTGACGGGGGCGGTGGGCGACGTCCGCCCCTTCCTCTCCCGGGCCTGGGCGTTCGTCGCCCCGCTGCGCATCACCCAGGGGGTGCAGAACAAGGTGCTGGAGGCCATGGCGACCCACCTGCCCACGGTGTGCAGCGACAAGGTGTTCGCCGGCATCTCCGAGGGCGGGTTCCGCCACGACCGCGACCTCCTGGTCGCCGGCAACGACGAGGAGATGGAGCGCGCCTTGACGACGCTGCTCCAGGAGCCGCAGACCCGGGAGCGGCTCGCCGAGTCCGCCCGCCGCCGGCTCACCGCGACCTACCGCTGGGAGCCCTTCCTGGAGCGCCTCGAGGACCTGATCCTCGACGGCGACCGCCGCCAGGGCGGCGAGGAGGTCCCGCAGCCCCTGGCTGGAGGCGCCCTCAGTGCGTGACCTGCTGGTCATCGCCGTGGTCTACGCGGCGATCCCGGTGATCGTCTTCCGCCCCTTCGCGGGCCTGCTGGTCTACGCCTGGCTGGCCTACATGCGGCCGCAGGACATGGCCTGGGGGGCGACCAAGGTGATGCCCCTCTCGCAGTGGGTGGCGGTCGCCATGGTGCTGGGCATCGCCTTCGCGATGGGGCGGGAGCGGCTGCTGACCCTCAAGGTGCAGACCCTGCTGCTCCTCCTGCTGATCGGCTGGATCAGCATCACGGTGGCGACGGCGCTGGTGCCCGAGGTGTCGAAGGTGGTCTACGGCCACTACTGGAAGGGCATCCTGATCGCCGTCGTCACCACCGGCCTGGTGCGCGACCGCCGGCGGCTGCGCATCCTGCTGATGGTGATCGCCTTCTCGCTCGGCTTCCTGGGCGCCAAGCGCGGGCTCTACGGGCTGCTGCGCGGCGGCGTGCGCTACGACGACGGGCCGGGCGGCTTCATGGCCGACAACAACACCTTCGCCCTGATGCTCAACATCGCCCTGCCGCTGCTGGTGGGGCTCGCCTTGACCGAGAAGGAGCGCATCTTGAAGGTGCTCGCCTGGGTGACGGCGGGGCTCACCCTGTTGACCATCCTGTTCACCTTCTCGCGCGGCGGGTTCCTCACCCTCTGCCTGGTGGTCGGCATGCTGCTCTGGCGCTCGCGGCAGCGGCTGGCGGTGGGTGGGGCCATCGCGCTCTTCCTCGCCGCCTTCCTCTACTTCACGCCGGGCTCCTTTACCCGGCAGTTCGTCGAGCGCACCTCGAGCATCTCCGACTACGAGGAGGACGGCTCGGCCCAGGGGCGGCTCGCCGCCTGGGGGACCGCCTGGCGCGCCTTCCTCGACTATCCCGTCACCGGCGTCGGCCCGAACAACCTGCAGATCGTGCACGCCCGCTACTCGACGGAGCCGAACCGCTTCCGGGTGACGCACAACGCCTACCTGCAGCTCCTCGCCGAGTGCGGCCTGCCGGCCCTGCTGCTCTTCCTCGGGGTGATCGGCACCGCGCTGCTGCGCCTGCAGACCCTGCGCGCCGGCGACGGTGACGGTGACCGGGACGGCTGGGTGGAGGTCTGGGCCCGCATGCTCCAGATCTCGATCCTCGCCTTCCTCGCCGGCAGCATGTTCCTGAGCACCGCCTACACCGAGCTCATCTACCAGTTGATCGGCCTGAGCGTGGCGCTGGAAGTGGTGGCGCGCACCTCCGCGGTGGACGCGACGGCCGCGGACGTGCCGTGGTGGAAACGGCCTTTACCGGCTGCGGCCTGGGCGAAGGAGGCCTGACGCCATGTGCGGCATCACCGGCCTCTTCAACTACGCCGACGGCGCTCCGGCCCGCCGTGAGGACCTCGGGCGCATGACCGCGGCTCTGCGCCACCGCGGGCCGGACGACGTGGGCCTGCTGGCCTCCGGCCCCCTGGGGCTGGGGCACGCCCGCCTCTCGATCATCGACCTCGCGGGCGGCCGCCAGCCGATCTTCTCCGAGGACCGCTCGATCGCCGTGGTGTGCAACGGCGAGATCTACAACCACCGCGAGCTGCGCCGCGAGATGGAATCGCGCGGCCACCGTTTCGCCACCCGCTCGGACACCGAGGTGATCGTCCACCTCTACGAGGAGCTGGGCTCCGGCTGCGTCGAGCGGCTCTCCGGCATGTTCGCCCTCGCCGTCGCCGACCTGCGCCGGCACACGCTGCTGGTGGCCCGCGACCGGGTGGGCAAGAAGCCGCTCTACCTGGCGGACGACGGCCGGCGCCTCGCCTTCGCCTCGGAGCTCAAGTCCTTCCTCGCCGCCGGCCTGATCGCGCCGGAGGTCGACCCCGAGGCCCTCGACACCTACCTCTCCCTGGGCTACGTGCCGGCGCCCTGGACCATCTTCCGTGGCGCCGCCAAGCTGCCGGCCGGGCACCTCGCCGTGTGCGACGCGCGCGGCCTGCGCATCGAGCGCTACTGGGACCTGGAGCTCCACGCCGAGGACGCCGGAGCGGGCGCCGACTCCGACCTCGCCCACGAGCTCGAGGCCCTCCTCGGCGAGGCGGTGCGCGACCGGCTGGAGAGCGACGTGCCGCTCGGCGCCTTCCTCTCCGGCGGGCTCGACTCGGGGACCATCGTCTCGCTGATGGGCGATCACCTGGCGCAGCCGGTGCGCACCCACACCGTCGGCTTCGCCGACCGTCAGACCGACGAGCGCGAGGACGCCGCGGCGGTCGCCCGCGCCCTCGGCACCGACCACGTGGCGACCGAGGTGAGGCCCGACCTCGCCGACGTGCTGCCGCGCATCGCCTGGCACCTCGACGAGCCGTTCGCCGACCCTTCGGCGGTGCCCACCTGGTACGTCTCCCGCGAGACCCGCCGCCGGGTCACCGTGGCGCTCTCGGGCGACGGCGGCGACGAGCTGTTCGCCGGCTACGGCAGCCGCTACGGCCGGCACCTCCTGGAGGTGCGGCTGCGCGGCCTGCTCCCCGACTCGGTGCGCGGCTCCGTGCTCCCCGGCCTCGCGCGCCGCTGGCCGCGCTCGGCCCGCCTGCCCCGGGCGCTGCGCCTCGGCGGCCTGTTCGGCAACCTCGCGATGGACGCCGAGCGCGCCTACTTCGCCGACCGCTGCCTGATTCCGGCCCACCTCCAGGAGCGGCTGTTCGGTGCCGGCCTCCGCGAGCGGCGCCGCCGCTTCGACCCGTTCTCCGCCCTCGAGCCGCACCTCGCCCGCGCGCCCCAGGGGGACCCGCTCGCCCGCGCCCTCTACCTCGACTTCAAGACCTGGCTCGCCGACGACGGCCTGGTCAAGGTGGACCGCATGAGCATGGCCCACGCTCTCGAGGTGCGCTGCCCGCTGCTCGACCACCGCGTGGTCGAGCTCGCCGGCCGGGTGCCGTCGCGCCTCAAGCTCTCCGGAGGCAGCACCAAGATCCTGCTGCGCCGGGTGGCGGCGCGCCGCCTGCCGGCCGAGATCCTGTCGCGCCCCAAGCGGGGGTTCGCCCCGCCCGTGTCGCGCTGGCTGCGCGAAGACCTGCGCGACCTCTCGCGCGACCTGCTGCTCGACTCCGACGCCCTCGGCCGCACGCTCTTCGACGTCCGCGAGGTGGAGCGCCTGCTCGACGACCACCAGAGCGGCCGCCTGGAGGCGGGCTGGGCGATCTGGACGCTGTTGATGCTGGAAGTCTGGGACCGCGAGGTGCGGCGCTACGCCCTGGCTCCGGAGGAGGTGTCCTATGCCGTCGGCCTCTGAGCGCTTCGACCGCGCCACCCGGGTGCTGCTCTTGAGCACCGTCTTCCCCAACGCCGCCCAGCCGCACCACGGCACGTTCGTGCGGGAGCGCATGCGCGGCCTGCCGCCGGACGTCTCGGTGCGCGTGGTCGCCCCCGCCCCCTGGTTCCCGCTGCTGTCGGGGCTGCGCCCCGGCCTGCGCCCGGAGCTGCCGCGCGAGGAGATGCAGGACGGGGTGCCCGTCCACCATCCGCGGTTCTTCTCCATCCCCGGCGTCTTCAAGTGCCTGGACGGCCTCTTCCTCTTCCTGTCGATCCTGCCGCTGCTTCTCCGCCTGCGCCGCGAGTTCCCCTTCGAGGTGATCGACGCCCACTTCACCTACCCCGAGGGCCTGGCGGCGGTGCTCGCCGGCCGGGTGCTCGGCGTGCCGGTCGTCATCACCGAGCGCGGCACCCTGCCTCTCCTCGCCCGCCACCGGCTGCGCCGGCCGCAGCTGCGCTTCGCCCTGCGCCGCGCCGCCCGCCTCGTCGCCGTCTCGGACTCGCTGCGGCGGTCGATGGTCGAGCTGGGGACCGCCGCCGAGCGCGTGCGGGTGATCGAGAACGGCGTCGACGCGGAGGCCTTCCATCCCATCGACCGCATCGAGGCCCGCCGCGCCCTCGGGCTCGCCAAGTACGGGCCGCTCCTCGTCTCGGTCGGCACGCTCGCGCCGCGCAAAGGCTTCCACCTGGTGATGGAGGCGGTCGCCTCGCTCGCCAGGCGCTACCCGCGCATCCGCTTCGCCATGGTCGGCGGTGCCGGCGCGGAAGGGGCGATGGAGGGGGAGCTGCGCCAGCTCGCGGCCCGCCTGGGCATCGCCGACCGCATCATCTTCGCCGGCCCCCGCGGCCGCAGCGAGCTCGCGGTCTGGTATGGCGCCGCCGACCTGTTCGTGCTCGCCAGCGCCCACGAGGGGTGCCCCAACGTGGTGCTCGAGGCCCTCGCCTGCGGCACGCCGGTGGTGGCGACCCCGGTGGGGAGCATCCCCGAGATCCTCGCCGGCTCCGAGGCCGGCCTGCTCGCCGAGCGGGAGGTCTCGCAGCTCGCCGCCGCCATCGGCGCGGCGCTCGACCGCTCGTGGGACCGCGACCGGCTGCGCGACCGCGTCGCCGCGCGCACCTGGAGCACCGTAGGCCTCGAGTGCGCCGAAGAGCTGCGGGAGGCCCGCGCATGAGGATCCTCTACCATCACCGCACCCGCGCCGGCGACGCCCAGGGCATCCACATCGCCGAGATGCAGCGCGCCTTCCGCGAGCGCGGCCACGAGGTGCTGGAGGTGGCGCTGGTCGCGGCCGGCGCCGAGGCCCGGGCGGCCGAGACGGGCGGCCCGGTGAGCGGCCTCGCCGGGCTCGCCTCGCGCGCCGCCTCGCGGCTGCCGCTGCCCGCCCGCGAGGCGATGGAGCAGGGCTACAACCTGCTCGCCTACCGCCGCCTGTCGCGGGCCATCCGCTGCTTCCGCCCCGACTTCCTCTACGAGCGCTACGCGGCCAACACCTTCGCCGGCCTGGCCGCCGCCCGCAGGCACCGGGTGCCGTTCGTCCTCGAGGTCAACTCGCCGCTCGCCCGCGAGAAGGCCGAGCACGACGGGCTCTTCTTCAAGGGATTGACCCGCGCCGTCGAGCGGCGCCTCTGCACCGGGGCGGACGTCACGATCGCCGTCACCCGCGTCCTCGCCGGCATCCTGGAGAGCGACGGCGTGCCGGCCGGCAAGGTGGTGGTGATGCCCAACGGCGTGCGCCGCACACTTGGGACCGGCGGCGACGGCGCCGCCTTCCGCCGCGGCCTGGGGATACCGGGCGGCGCTTTCGTCGCCGGCTTCATCGGCTGGTTCCGCGCCTGGCACGGCCTCGAGCGGCTGATCGAGGCCGCCGCTTCGCCGAAGTGGCGCGAGGCGGACGTCCACCTGGTGCTCGCCGGCGACGGCCCGGCCATGCCGGCGCTGCGCGAGATGCGCGACGCCTCGGCCGACCTGCGCCGGCGGGTGGTGCTCTGCGGCTCCGTGCCGCGCGAGTCGGTCGAGTCGGCCCTGGCGTCGTTCGACGTCGCCGTGCAGCCGGCGGTGACCTCCTACGCCTGCCCGATGAAGATCCTGGAGTACATGGCCGCGGGGCGCGCCATCGTCGCCCCGGGGTCGGACAACGTCCGCGAGCTGCTGACCCATGGCGAGACCGCGCTGCTCTGCCCGGGGGGCGCCAGCCCGGAGGCCGCCGACCTCGGTGCCGCCGTCCTCGCCCTCGCCCGCGACCCCGGCCTGCGCCGCCGCCTGGGCGAGGCGAGCCGGCGCACCCTGCTGGAGCGCGGCTATCTCTGGGAGGAGAACGCGCGCCGGGTCGAAGAGCTGGTGAGCGCGGTGAAGGAGCGGCAGAACGCCGCCGTATCCGTAGCAACACGGGAGGTTCGATCGTGCTGAACGCTTTTTCCGTCGACGTCGAGGACTACTTCCAGGTGGGTGCGTTCGAAGGCACGATCCCGCGCAGCCGCTGGGGCGATTTCGAGCCCCGGGTCGAGGGCAACACCCGCCGCCTGCTCGACCTCTGTGCCGAGCACGGGGTCCTGGGCACCTTCTTCGTGCTGGGCTGGGTCGCCGAACGCTACCCCCGCCTGGTGCGCGACATCCAGGAGGCCGGCCACGAGCTCGGCACCCACGGGCAGGACCACCGCCGGGTCACCCACCTCTCTCCGGGCGAGTTCCGCGAGGACGTCCGCCGTTCGAAGCGGACCATCGAGGAGGTCGCCGGCGTCGAGGTGATCGGCTACCGGGCGCCCAACTACTCGATCGTCCGCGAGACGATGTGGGCGATGGACGTGCTGCTCGAAGAGGGGTTCCGCTACGATTCCAGCGTCTTCCCCATCTGGCACGACCACTACGGCATCCCCGACTTCCCGCGCTTCCCCCGCGCCGTGCGCGGCGAGAACGGCTCCTCGCTCCACGAGTTCCCCATCTCCACCCTCCGCTTCGGGGGCATGAACCTCCCCTTCGTCGGCGGCGGCTACCTGCGCCACTTCCCCCTCTCCTTCATCCGCTGGGGGATGCACCGCCTGAACGGCGTCGAGCGCCGCCCGGCCCTGGTCTACATCCACCCCTGGGAGCTCGATCCCGAGCAGCCGGTGCAGCCGGTGCGCTGGCTCACCCGAGTGCGCCACTACCGCAACCTCGACCGCACCGAAGACCGCCTCGCGCGGCTCTTCGGCGAGTACTCCTTCACCACCTGCCGCGAGGTCCTGGGCCTGTGAGCGCCGAGCCGCTCTCCCACGGCCACGACCTCCGGGAGCCGGCGGGCCTCTCCGTCGAGAGCCTGGCGGCGCCGCGCGAGGCCGAGTGGAACCGCTACGTGCGCCACGCGCCGGACGCCACCTTCTTCCACCTGCTGAGCTGGCGCTGGCTGGTCGAGCGCGTCTTCGGCCACCGTGCCCACTACCTGACCGCACTGCGCCATGGCCGTATCGCCGGCGTGCTGCCCCTCTTCGAGCTCAAGAGCCTGCTCTTCGGCCACTCGCTGGTCTCGCTGCCCTTCGCCATCGGCGGCGGCATCGCGGCGGACGACGCCGAGGCCGCCGCCGCCCTCCTGGCCGAGGCCAAGCGGCTCGCCGAGGCGCGCGGCGTCGACTACCTGGAGCTGCGCTCGGAGCGGCCCCTGCTCGACGAGAGCCTGGTCACCAAGGACCTCTACGTCACCTTCCGCGCCGACCTGACCGAGAGCGAGGACGCACTCCTCCGGCGCATGGAGCGCAAGCGGCGGCAGATGATGAGCTTCGTCGCCCGCGCCGGCTTCACGGTGCGCGTCACAGGCATCGAAGAGCTGCCCCTTTTCTACCGGATGTTCTGCGACAGCATGCGGCACCACGGCACGCCGGTCTACCCGCGCGCCTTCCTCGAGGAGATCCTGGACCGCCACAGCAGCGAGACCAACCTCTTCTTCGTCGAGCACGAGGGCCGGCCGGTTTCGGCGGTGCTCAACCTGCTCTTCCGCGACGTCATCATGCCCTTCTACGCCGGCAGCGACCGCCACGAGCGCCCGCGCGGGGTGGACGACTTCACCTACCTCGCCATCATGCGCTGGGGGCGCGATCACGGCTTCCGCACCTTCGACTTCGGGCGCAGCAAGCGCGGCACCGGCGCCTACAAGTTCAAGGAGCGGTGGGGCATGGAAGAGGTGCCGCTCGCCTACCAGTATCACCTGGTCAAAGCCCGGGAGCTGCCCAACGTCAGCCCCGCGAATCCCAAGTATCAGGCCGCCATCAAGGTCTGGCAGAAGCTGCCGCTCGCCCTGACCCGACTGATCGGCCCGCAGATCGTCAAGAGGGTTCCCTAGATGGATCTTTCGATCGTCATTCCCCTGTACAACGAGGAAGAGAGCGTCGACGCCATGCACGCCGAGGTGCGTGCCGCCGCCGACCGGCTGGGGGTCGATTACGAGGTCATCCTGGTGGACGACGGCAGCCGCGACGGGACGGTCGAGAAGCTGCGCGCCATCAGCGAGCGAGACCCGCACGTCAAGGTCGTCCGCTTCCGCCGCAACTACGGCCAGACCGCCGCCCTCCAGGCCGGCTTCGACCAGGCCCGAGGCACGGTAGTGATCACCCTGGACGGCGACCTGCAGAACGATCCCAACGATTTCGGCCTGCTGCTCGACAACGTCAACCAGGGCTACGACGTGGTCTGCGGCTGGCGCAAGGACCGCAAGGACAAGATGATCTCCCGCCGCCTGCCCTCGATGGCCGCCAACTGGCTGATCGGCGCGCTGACAGGCACCCGCATCCACGACAACGGCTGCACGCTCAAGGCCTACCGCCTGGACGTCATCCGCAAGGCCAGCCTCTACGCCGAGATGCACCGCTTCATGGCGCCGATGATGTGTCAGTCCGGCTGCCGCTACAAGGAGGTCGAGGTCAACCACCGCGCCCGCCAGTTCGGCAGCAGCAAGTACGGCATCTCGCGCATCTGGAAGGTTTTCCTGGACCTCCTGACCGTCAAGATGCTGCTCGGTTTCACCACCCGGCCGGCGGCGTATTTCGCGCTGCTCGCCGTGCCGTTCCTGGGGGGTGCGCTCGCCGCGCTCGCCGTCAGCGTCTACCTTCACTTGATCATGCAGCCCGGCGCGGCGTATCCGCTCGTTTTTCCGGCGATCACCATCCTCCTCACCTTCGCGTCGGCGCACCTGCTCGTCGTCGGCGTGTTCGCGGAGCTGGTGGTCAAGACCGGCGATTTCAAAGAGACGGCAGCGCTGCTGTCCGTCGTGGATGGAGGAATCAGGTCATGAAGCGAGGCAGGTTGCGTGGGGAGCCGGAAGTTTCCGTCATCATCCCGGTCGTCGAGCGTGCCGGAGACCTGCGGCAGATCTTCAACGAATTCGCCGCCGAGCTCGACCGCCTGGGCAAGAGCGCCGAGCACATCTTCGTCGTCGACGACCGCCTGCGCGAGGTGGTCCCCTTGCTGCGCAGCCTCCAGGAGGAGAGCGAGCGGGAGATCGTCATCGTCGTCCTCGGCGGCCGCTTCGGCGAGTCGGCGGCGCTCACTTCGGGGCTCGAGCGGGCGCGCGGCGAGGTCGTCGTCACCCTGCCCTCCTACTTCCAGGTGGAGCCGCGGGGCCTGGAGGCCGCCTTCAAGGAGCTCGAGTCGGGCGCCGACCTCGTCGTCGGCCAGCGCTTCCCGCGCATCGATTCGTTCTTCAACCGCATCCAGACGCGCCTCTTCCACTGGTTCGTGCGCCGCCTGACCTCGACCAGCTTCCACGACGTGAGCTGCGGCTTCAAGGTTATGCGCCGGCAGGTGGGCCGCGAGCTCAACCTCTACGGCGGCCTCCACCGCTTCATCCCCGTGCTGGCCCTCCACCGCGGCTTCACCGTGCGCGAGATCCCGGTCGCCCAGCGCACCGAAGACCGCCGCACCCGCTACTATGGCGCCGGGGTCTACTTCGGCCGTCTGCTCGACCTGCTCAACATCTTCTTCCTGATGAAGTTCACCCGCACGCCCCTGCGCTTCTTCGGCCTGCTGGGGGCCGGCCTCTTCGGGCTCGGCTTCCTCGTCTCGCTGGTCGCCGTGCTCGAGAAGTTCATGTTCCAGGTCGGCCTCTCGGACCGCGCCATCCTGCTCCTCGGCGTGCTCATGATGGTGCTCGGCGTGCAGACCCTCTCGCTCGGCCTGATCGGCGAGATCATCATCTGGACTCACGCCCGGAACGTCCGCGAGTACCGTGTGGCCGAGGTCATCCGCCGGCCCAGCCGGGTGGGCGGCTTCCCCGAGGTCGGGCGCCGGGAGAGCCCGGGCCTCGACGGCGCCCTGCAGGCGTCCTAGCGTCCCGGAGAAGCCGTCATGCGCATCCTGCTCCTCGCCCCGCACCCGTTCTTTCAGCAACGGGGCACGCCCATCGCCGAGCGGATGCTCCTGGAAGTCCTCACCCGCGAGGGGCACCAGGTGGACGTCCTCACCTTTCACGAGGGGGAAGACCCCGGCGTCCCCGGCTGCCGCGCCTGCCGTACACGTTCGCCGCCCGTGCACAACGTCCGCCCCGGCTTCTCCCTCAAGAAGCTCGCCTGCGACGCCGTGATGCTCGGCAAGGTGCTCACCCTGGTCCGCCGCCACCGCTACGACCTCGTCCACGCCGTCGAGGAGTCCGCCTTCATGGCCCTCCTCGGCAAGTGGCTCTTCGGCGTGCCCTACGTCTACGACATGGACTCGGGGTTGGCCCGCCAGATGACCGACAAGTTCCCCGCCCTCGGTGTCCTGCGCAACGGCCTTGAGTGGTTCGAGAAGGGGGCCGTGCGCGGCAGCGTCGGAACCCTCGCCGTCTGCGGAGCCCTGGAGACCCAGGCGCGGGCCTGGAACCCCGAAGGCCTCGTCGCCCTCCTCGAAGACGTCAGCCTCCTTTCGGACGCCGACGATGGCGACGGCGCGCTGGACCTCCATCCGCCCGAGTGGAGCGGAGCCCCTCTCGTCCTCTACGTGGGGAACCTCCAGGCTTATCAGGGGATCGACCTCCTCCTCGCCGCCTTCGAGCGCGCCGTGCGCGAGGTCCCCGAGGCCCGGCTCGTGGTGGTGGGGGGGGACGACGAGAGCATCGCGCACTACCGCAACGCCTGCCGCGGCGAAGGCCTCGCCGGCCGCGTCCACTTCGCCGGCCCGCGCCCCGTCTCAGAGCTCGGAGCCTGCCTGCGCCGCGCCACCGTGCTCGTCTCGCCGCGCATCCACGGCGACAACACGCCGATGAAGGTCTACTCCTACCTCGACTCCGGCCGGGCCCTCCTCGCCACCCGTCTCCCCACCCACACCCAGGTCCTCCACGACGGCATTGCCCACCTCGCCGACCCAACCCCCGAAGCCATGGCCACCGGCCTGGTCCGCCTCCTGCGCGACGACGCCCTGCGCGAGACCCTCGCCACCAACGCCCGCCGCCACGCCCAGAAAGAGCTGACCCCCGAAGCCTTCCGCCGCAAGCTCCTCGCCTTCTACGACCTCATCGCCGAGAGGCTCGGCTGCCATACGCCCTGGCAAACCCACCAGCCCGCCTCACCCTCGATCCCTCTCCCGGAGGGCGAGGGATGACGCCTGCGGGCGGGTAGGAACGCTGGCCCCTTTTTGACGAAACGTGCTAGCCTCCCAGCTCGCTGGGAGGGCTGCAACAATGGAAGCAATCGGTTCACGGGGGGAGCGGCGGCTCCTGGGGGGGCGCCTCGGGTTTGCGGCGACCGCCCTGGTTCTCGTCTTCAGTGCCACGGCCGCGCGGGGTGACATCTCGGGCTTCGTGCGGGTCACCGGAAGCGGTACGCCGGTCCAGGGCGCGCGGGTCCATGTTCGTGCCGACTCGTCCGTCGTGGCGATCACCGGTGCGGACGGCAGCTTCACGCTGGCGGTGAATCCAGCCGATCCGGTCCAACTCGCGGCGTCGGTCCCCTACAGCCGGGCGGCAGCGGTCAACTATCTGATCGGCGGCGTCGTGGCGAACAACGGGGACAGCGGGCTCGACATCCGGCTCGACGTCCTGCCCGCCGCGGACAATCCAAGCTATAAGCCGGCGACGGCCGACATCTGTGGGAGCTGTCACAAGCCGGTCTACCCGCGCTGGGCCGGTTCGAACCACGCGGACGCGGCGACCAACGAGTGGGTGCTCGACCTGTTCTCGGGCAGCGGCACGCCCGGCGGCGGCGCGGGCTATGTTTTCAGGGACACTCACGACGCCGGCGAGACAGGCTTTTGCGCCACCTGCCACGCGCCGATGGAGGACGTCTTCAACCCCGGGCAGACGATGCTCGACGAGGTCAGCGGGCCGGCGGCGCTCGAAGGGGTCACCTGCGTGGCCTGCCACCAGATGGACTCGGTCGACGAGGGGAACTTGGACGCGCTCCACTTTCTCGGCAAGTCGACGTACCGGTTTCCGAACGATCCGAGCACTTCGACGTTCAACTACGTCTGGGGTCCGCTCGACGACGTCACCTTCCCCGCGATGAAGGTGTCGTATTCGCCGCTCCATGCCACGTCGCTCCTCTGCGCCTCGTGCCATCAGTACACCAACCCCGACACCGGAGCGCCGGGCCAGAACACCTACCGGGAATGGGCGGCTTCCTCTTTCGCAACGCCTGGCCCGAGCCAGCGCAACTGCCAGGACTGCCACATGCCGGAGGCGATCGACAACGAGCCGCTCTGCATTTTCTCTCCCACGGACCGCCCGACGAATCAGCGCCGCCAGCACGTTTTCGTCGGCTCGACGCCGGACATGCTGCAGAACAACCTCTCGTTGACCCTCGCAGCCCAGGAGATCCCCGGCCGCGTCCGCGTGGTCGCCCAGGTCGCCAACTTCGGAGCCGGGCACTCGTTCCCGACCGGGGTGTCGATCCGCAACGCGATCCTGCTGGTGAGCGCGGTGCTGGACGGCCAGCCGCTACCGCAGGCCGCCGGCCCCACGGTGCCGTTCTGGGGGAGCGACGACGTGCCGGGCGAGCAGCCCGGAGATTTCGCCGGCTTCCCCGGCAAGGGGTTCGCGAAGATCCTCGAGGGGCGGATCAACGGAGAGGGTCCGACGGTGCGACCGGTGCTCTTCATCGACGCCGAAGGGGTCTTCTCCAACACCCTGATCCCTTCGGGCGCCACCGATACGACCACGATCGAGTTCCAGCTACCTCCCGGCGTCGCTCCGGGTGCGACCGTGTCGTTCGAGGCCAGGCTCCTCTACCGCCGGACCTTCCGCGCCCTCCAGGTGGAGAAGGGGTGGACCGAGAGCGCCCACGGCGACCCGATCGAGATCGAAGTCGCCCGCCAGGAGG
>Ga0190265_10001333_pt1 | contig 16157 bp, 12 predicted proteins | sample Popmic124T_FD_133135 | JGI IMG/M metagenome (GOLD analysis project Ga0190265, IMG submission 133135) | Populus adjacent soil microbial communities from riparian zone of Indian Creek, Utah, USA - 124 T | ecosystem: Environmental > Terrestrial > Soil > Riparian zone | place: USA: Utah | collected...
CCGCGGCGCCGATCGCCTCGCACTCGGGCCGATCGCAGTCGACCCCGGTCGCGTCGACGATGCTGTCGTGGATGCGCAGCTGAACCGGGTCGTGCGCGCGCGGATCGACGTTCACCTGGATCGAACCGACGATGCTGCGCTCGATCGTCACGCAGATGCCGGCGCCTGTCAGCTCCAGGCTCGGCTCGGACGGACGCTGCGGCTCGCAATCGGGGCCCAAGGTCCAGCCGGGCACGAGCGTGACGTGGCGCAGCGTGAGCGACGCGATCCCGGCCTCGACCCGCATGCCGCGCCCGGCGACCACCACACCGTCGAGCACGAAGCGTCCGCCCTCTTCGCCCGCCTGGCCCGGCTGGCCCGCCTGGCCCGCCTCCTCGGCGCCGGCGACCGTGAAGCTGTCGGGCCGCTCGGTGTGCCAGTCGAGCAAGCGGATGAGCGGACGCGTGCCCGCGGCTGCGCGCAGCTGCAAGGAGTGACCCTTGCGCAGCGTGATGTGCAACGGGACCACGTACACGCCGCTGTCCGCGATCTCGATCACGGCGTGAGGCGGCTGATCGTCCGGGACGCTGGTCTGGCCGTCGTCGTTCTTGCGCGCGCGCCACGGCGCCAGCGCTTCGCGCAGCTCGTCGGCCCCGCGCACGCGGATCACCAGCGCGGCGTCGACCTGGGAGATCGGACGCGGGTACTCGCCCCCGCCCAGCTCGGCGCTGAACCCGTAGTGATAGGAGACGAAGACCCCGCGCCGCGGCAGCTGCGCGGGCGGGAACACGATCCGGCCGCGCCGTGGATCGATCGCGATGTGGTCGCGCGGCGGGACGTAGTCGAAGTCGCTCAGGTCGGCGGGGATGATCCGGCTGCGATCGAGCGGTTCTTCGCTGCCCTGCTTGCCCTGCGGCCCGCGCGCGGGCCACTCCGGCGCCCAGATCGCCAGGCTCTTGGCCGGCGTGCCCGGCCGCCCCGCAGCCGCCAGCCCGTAGTGCGCCGGCGCGATCCGCGGATCGCGCGCGCCTTCCGCGAGCTCATGCCGCCCGAGCATGATGGGCAGCTCCAGCTCGCTCGCGGACGCATGGGGATCAGCGTCGGCGCCGCCGCTCGCGAACAAGGGCGCGTCATTGCCGAGCGCGCTGAAGGTGTACCAGTGCGCGCCCACCTCCTCGAGGCAACAGGCCGGCGCGCGCGTGATCGCGAACGCGCGCAGCCGCCACACGTACACGCCGACCCCGGGCGGGGTGTGACGCACGGCGCCCGGCGTCGTGCGCGAGCGCCGCACCTCGGGCAGGCGCGGCAGCGCCTCGAACGGCCCGGCGGCACGCGCCAGCACGCCGGCGGCGCGTATGTCGACGGTGGCAGCCGCGGTCGTCACGCTGCTCTGCCCGCTGATGTCGGCGGTCGCGGCCAGCGCGCGGCGAAACTCGACGGCGCGCGCCGGCCAGCCAGCCACGTCGCGCGCGAGCAGCTCGAGCACGGCGAGCGTGCCCTTGCGCCGGCGGTAACGCACGCTGTTGGCCACGGCGCGGCGCGGCGCGAGCAGCCGGCTGCGGGCCAGCCCGCCTTCACCCGCGCGCGCGGGCTGCTCGCCTGCGGCGACCGACTCGTAGCCGAGGAGATCGGCGATGTAGGGCACCACCCACGGCTGACAGGTCTCGATGAACCAGTTCTCGTAGAGCTGCGCGATGTCGTCTTCGACCAGCTCGAGCTGCTCGGCCATGACCTGGAGCAGCGCGCGCAACGGCTCGCCGCGCTCGTGGTCGCGCATGCGATGGATCGCGGGCAGAAGCGCGTACAGGCGGTCGAGGCGGTCGGTGTTCGCGTCCATGGCTCACTCGATCGGGTTCAGGATCAACGTCGCCGGGAGCTCGGCGCTGAGCAGCGCGAGCTGCGCGGGCAAGATCTCGCGCGCGCGGCGGCGGGCGAGCTCTGCAGGTACGCGCGCGGCCACCCCGAGCGCGGCGATGCTGCTCGCGACCTCTTCGGGCGTGCGCGGCCGCTGCCCCCCACCGGCCAGCTCGGCCAGCGTGCCCACACCGCCGAACACGTCGAGCACGACCTGCACCACGCCGGGGACGCGGGCCATCGCGCTGATCACGGCGCTGCTGCCGACGTCCTCGCCCAGCGCGCGACGTTCGAAGCCGAAGCGCTCGAGCACGCTCGCGCGCACCGCGCCCGCGACCAGCTCCCAGCGGCGATCGGCTTCGATGCGGATGCGCGCGGAGATCACCAGCAGCACCAGCTCGCGCGGCGCGAGCTGCAGCGGCAGCAACGGATCGCCCAGCTCGCGCAGCGCCCGGTCGAGGTTGCGAAACAACTCGGAGCCCGGGTCGATCGGGATGTCGTCGGCGCCGGCGACCGTCACGTGCACCAGGCTGCGCGCGCCGTCGGACAGCTCCACGGCGCTGGCCTTGTCGATGCCGGCGAAGCCGCGCGCGAAGTCCTCGTAGTCGCGCACCGAGACCAGGCGATCGAGCGCGCGCACGGCGAGCGGGGCGTTCTGCTTGGCGCGGTCGCGGCTCTCGCGCTCGGCTCCGCCCGACGCGCGCAACGGATTGATCACCTCGCGCACGCCGAGCGGCCGGGTCGAGAGCAGGCTGATCTGGCCGGCGCGCACGTTGCCGGCCTTGCCCAGGCCCTTGCGGTACTCGGCTGCGACGTTGCCGGTGCCGGCCGGCAGGCGCGCGCCGTCCTTGCCGTCGCCGAACACGATCGCGGTCTGGTCGGCGTCGTCGCGGCGCGTCACGAACGCGCGCGCGTGCGGGCCGAGGTCCAGCAGTGACGGCTGCTCGTACCAGCGCACCCCGTCCACGTAGACCCGCAGCGTGCTCTGCGCGCCCTGCGCGGTCGCGGCTGCCACGTGGGTCAGCGGCGCCTGCTTGAGGCCGAAGCTCTGCAGCGCCTTGCCGGCGTCACCGCTGCCGAGGATCTCGCGCTGGCTCTCGCCGTGATTGGCGCGGACCACGTTGCCGTGGATCACGACCGAGTCGCGCGCGTAGCAATAGGACAGCGGCCGGTCGAGGCGCACGAAGGTGTGCGGCAAGTCGCCGGGCGCGGGCTCGGCGTTGCGCAGCTCGGAGAGCGGAACGCCGGTACCCGTCGCGCTGACGTCGTGCAGCACCTCGCTGACCATCACCGCCTCGACCGCGCGCACGCCGCGCGTCTTGGGCACGTCGCGGCGCTCGCCTTCGACGATCAGGAAGCGGCCGGGCTCGAGATCGAGGTAGAGCGCATCGAGCTCGATGAAATCGCTCGCGGCGGCGCAGAACTCCTGCGGCAACGGCGCCGGGGCGAGCTCCAGCCGCTCGCTCTGCAGGTAGACCGCGGTATGGCGCAGCACCTCGTAGTTGCGATCGTGGGCCACCTGCTTCTTGGCACGCTGGTCGTCGGCTGCTGGCCCCTCGATCTCGCCGCCGTCGTGGTCCTCGGGCTTGATCGCCATCCACGAGCGGCTCAGCCCGATGCGCGTGGACTCGCCGCTGCCGCCGTACTCGGCGCGCGCGACCTTGGCATCCACGCTCTTGATCTTGGCCGCCAGATACGGGCGCGCGTCCACGTGGAGCGAGCGCTCGCCGGCGCCCTCCGGCAAGCCGCCGAAGTCGAGCACGACGTAGGAGTCCGGGACGATGCCCTCGCGGCTGCCGTCGAGGTAGATGAACTCGGACGACTCGAGCGCGGAGTCGCCTTGCACGATCTCCCACTCGCCCACCGGCCGGGTCGCGATCGTCTCGAGCACCGTGCGGTCGTCGCCGCGCCGGCGCTCGCTGACCTGCTTCTTGCCGAACGCGCGTCCGTAGAGGCCCGTCTTGAGCCGCAGCGCGTAGACCTCGAGCTCGAGATCGCTGCCCTTGGGCGCCCAGTTCGCGATGCTCGCCGGCAGCGCCTCGCGCAGCTCGGGCGCGGCGGCCGCGCTGACCGCGAGCGCGGCGTCGCTCCAGGGCTTGAAGCCGTCCTTGAGCGATCGCTTCAGCTGCAGGGCGCTCGCCAGCGGCTGCGACGGCTTGACCGCCAGCGCGGCCAGCTGTGCCGCGAACTCGTCGAGCTGCGGCGCGGGCAGCGGCGGCGCAGGCGGCGGCGCCGCATGCGGTGGCACCACCGCGCGTGGAGCCAGCGCGCGCAGCTCGCCCAGCGCGGCTTCCACCTCGGCGAGCCAGCCGCGCACGTTCGGCGCGGGTAACACGCCCAGCCGATCGCGTGCGCCCGCCAGCTCGGGCGCGACCTCGCCCGCGATCGCCGCGGACACGTCATCGGGGCTGAGCGCGATTCTTTGCGTCAGACGCTCCAGCGCCGCCGCGACGCGCCGTGCGGTCACGGCTTGCGGCGCGCGATCGATCAGCGCGCGGAGCGCCGGTGCGACCGGCGCGACGATCGCATCGGGCACCTGCTCGTGCCAGCGCTGGAGCTCGACGCGCGTGCGCGCGGCTTCGGGCTCGAGCTTCACGTCGTGCACGCGCAGCATCAGCTCGGGCTGCGCGCGGCGCACGATCAGCAGCGGATCGCCGGGCTTGAGCTGGGTGCCGATCCCCGCCAGGTACAGCGCGGCGCGTCCCGCCTGGTCGAGCTCGAGCTTCGCCGGCAGCCGCGTCTGCCGCGGGCGCAGCCGGTTCCAGCTCGCGCGTGCCTGCAGCGGCTCGACCGTCTCGAAGCTCTGCGGCAGCTCGTCCGGTCCCGGCACGCTCTGCGCGCGCGCCCCGGCCGGGATCTGCACCGGGACGCGCGTGTTGTCGTCGATGGTGAACGCGAGATAGGTGCTGGCCGCGACTCCGGGGCGCAGCGTGTAGCCGATCAGCCGCGCCAGCTCGATCACCGAACGGCGCTCGGCAGCGGTGCGCAGGAAGCCTTCGTTGGCGATGCGCTCCTGATAGAAGCTGAGCACGTCGGCCGCGAGCGCGCAGGCGTCGAGCAAGGCGATCGACAGGTCGCCGCGCTCGAGCGTGCGCAGCGCCGCGAGCGGGCGCGTCCCGCTCGGTTCGAGCGCGTGCGCCGAGAGGCGGGCCAGCATCGAGGCGAGGAACGCGCCGTGCGTGCCGACCCGATAGCTCAGCGCGTCGAGCCCGGGCCGGTTCTCGAGCGAGAGCGGCGTGCGCACGCGGATGCCTTCGCAGCACGCGCACGCGCCCGCGCTGCCGGAACAGCCGGGACAACACGGCTCGCCTTCGCGCTCTGCCTTCATCGCCCGCCCTCCCGCAGCCTGAGCCGCCCGCGCTCGGGGAAGCTCGGATCGTCGTCGAGCTGCACGACCTCCAGCGGACCGAGCGCGAGCATGCCCTGCGCGAGCTCGCCGTTGGCTCCGGCGAACGATCGCTCGAGCTGGTCGACGTGCACGCCCGCGACGCCGGGCAGCGCCTGCACGACTGCGACGATCTGGCTGAGGAACAGGCCCTGGCCGAAGCTCGAGCGATCGGGGTGGAAGAACCCGAGCCGCCCGTCGGGCAGCGCGCGCGCGGAGAGCGCAGCGAGCACCGCCGCCTTCACGTGGCCGAAGTGGTAGCCCGGCGCCACGCACAGGGTCAGCGTCAGATCCACCGCGACGAGGCGCGCAGGCTCGACCCGCAGGTCGTGCCCGATGCGGGCAAAGCGCGCGAGATGGCGCGCGATCCGGCAGTGCAGTCCGGCCGCATCGCGCTGGCCCGCGCGCGCATCGATCGCGACCAGCACCTCTTGGCCGTGTCCGTTCCAGCGCAAGGTCGCCGCCGCGCGCTGCACCTCGTCGGGGAAGTCGCGCATCGCGATCGCGGCGTAGTCGGCGGCGGTGATCGCGCGCTCGAGCCGCGCGCGCAGCTGATGCGGTCCGCGCAGCCGCGCCTCGTTCACCGACTCGTGGTCCTGACCGCCGCTCGCGGGCAACGGGTTACGGACCGCGATCTCGACTCCGCTGAGCTTGCGCCCGCGCGTAACCAGCTGCACGAGCGCGTCGGACCCGGAGTTGCCCGCGCTGCCGTTGCCCACGCGGTAATCCGCCACGAACAGCGCGCCGGCCGGCGGCAACCTGCCACAGGCGCCGTCTCCGAAGCGCAGCTGCGCGCGGCGCTCGTCGTCGACCTCCACCACGAAGTGCGGATCGTCGGGGCCGCTCGCGAGCAGGTCGGCGCGGACCTGCCAGGCTTGCAGCAGCGATTGGAGCAGCGCGCGGACGCGCGCGCGCAGCGGGGCCGGCAGCGGCGCCGGCTCGGGCTGAGCGTGCCAGACATCGAGCGCGCTCTGCACGCCGCGCGGCAACTGCCGGCGCAGCCACTCGCGCGCCGACGCGGGTCGAGCCGCGGCCGTGCGCGACTGAACCGGCGCAGCCGCGGGCTGGGCGATCGCGCGCGCGAGCTCGCTCGGGTCGCGCAGATCCGCGAGCGAGAACGCCGGCTGGCCGTCGGGCGCGGCGGGGATGCTAGTGAGCGCGATGCACGCGACCGCCTCGCGAGCGTCCTGGCGCAACGCGTCGCGCGCGGGCGGTACGCGCGGCTCGCCGCTGCACGCGTCGAGCGCGCCGGGACAGACCGGAGGCGCTTGCCGGAAGGTCAGCTCCGTGCGCGACAGCTCGGGCCGGAACCTGCCCGGCACGTCGCGGCGCTCCGCCGGCGCGCAGGCGCTGGCGCAGACCTGCTCCGAGCGCACGCGCGGGACCTGACCGAGCACGTCTTGCACGCTGCGGCCGTGATCGGCGAGCACGACGTTGCCGCGCGCGACGCTGACGTCGGTGATCGGCTCGCACAGCGGCGCGCCGGGCGCGGCCGAGATGCACAGCGGAAACGGCAGCGCGTCGGCCACGCTCCACTCGATCTCCCAGATCCGCGTCTGCCTCCCGTTGGCGTCCGGCAGCGGATCGCGGTCGCGCGTCGCGCGCGTCAGGCGCACCGCATGGCGATGCGCCGGATCCGCGTCCTCGGGCCGGCCGGTGTGCGGACCTCTCAGCTCCTCGAACACCAGCACGTCGCAGCGCTTCAGCGCGAGCTCGTGGCCCTGCGACCCGGGATCGATCAGCGTGGCGCGCGTCGCGCCGGCCGGCAGGCAGCACTCCCTACCGTTCCAGCTGTGGAAGCGAATCGCGTTGCGCGCCGGACGCAGCGCGCGCGGACCCGCCGGCGGGAAGATCGGCTCGAACACCCAGGGGCGCGTCTCGGCCGGTAGCTCGTCGTGCTCCAGCACCGTGCCTGCCGCGCCAGCGATCGCGCTGGCGAAGTAGTCGCCGGCCTCGAGCTCGACCTGGCTCGAGACCGAGAGCGCGATCCAGCTGCGCGCGTTGCAGCCTTCGTGCAGCGCGTAGTCGATCAGACGCAGGTGCCGGCGCACCGACGTGCGCAGGCGCGCGCTGTCCAGATACGCCTCGGTCGCGACCGCGTCCTGATGGTAGCTGAGCTGGTCCGCTCTGTAGGCGAGCAGCTCGACCAGGGTCACGCCGAGGTCGGGCGCGTGCCGCTCGCGATAGTCAGGGACGAGCAGCGACAAGCGATCGAGCAGCAACTGGCGGAAGCTGGCGTAGTCCTTGGCCAGGTAGTCGATCTCGGGCTCGGACGGGATCGGCGCCGGACACAGCGGCCCGGCGGCGCAGTCGAGCCCGTCCGCGCAGCTCGCTCGGAACGAGAACGAGAGCGAGGCGTAGCGCGGATCGAAGTCGGACGGCGGCTGGGGCAGCGCGCGGCCGGCGGCGTCGAGCGCGACGACGCGCAGGCAGTACTGCGACGCATCGCCCGGGCGGTCGACGCGCACGATCATGCGATCGTCGCGCTCCTCGCGCGGGTCGCGTTCGATCCGCAGCGACACGACGCGCACGTCGCGTACGCGCACGCCGCCCTCGATCCGCAAGTTGCGCGGCTCGAGCTCCGGGGCCTTGCCCAGAAAGAACACGCTCAGCTCGGTCTGCCGCTCGTTCACCTCCAGGTAGTCGAGCCCGTGGAGCGGGGCAGCGCGCGTGAGCTTGCGCCGCTCCGAGTCGTCCCTGCACAGCTGCGCGCCGGCGTCGCTCATCGTCCCAGGCTCCGCACGAAGGTCTCGTCGCGCCGTTCGCCGCTCGGCTTGATCGAGTACTGCAGCTGCACGTGCAGCGCGGCGTCCTCGGCGCGGCACTCGAGCCCGTGCACGTCGACCACGTCGCCCAGCCAGCGCTGCAGCGCGGCGCGCGTCGTGTACTGGAGCGCCGCAGCCAGCTCCGGACTGTTGGGCGCGAAGATCGCCTGCAGCAAACCGCAGCCGAAGTCGGGCCGGTTCACGCGCTCTCCGGGGTTGGTGAAGAGCAGCTGCTCGATCATGTCGCGCACGTGATCGGCATCGTCGGTGCCGGCGCTGCGCCCGAGCGGATCGAAGTGGAACGGGTAGTCGAGGTTCATGACGCCGTCACGCGCAGCTGCAGCGAGGCCACGATCGGCGGACCCTGCGGGATCTGTTCGATGCTCTGGCACAGCCCCGCGCCCGACCCCGGCCCGGCCTGCAGCAGCGCCGGCTGGCCGCCCACCATCACGCGCGTCGACAGCTGCAACCACTGCACCTTGACGCACGGCTGCGGCTTGGGCGCGGGACCGGCGGGGACCGTGAACGGACAGCCCGCGACCGTGAGCAGGTTGGCGCTGGTCGCGACCGGCTGTCCGCCGACCAGCACGCGCGCCTGGCCGGGCGCGACCGTGACCGGCCCGGCGTGGGTGCACTGCATGACGGCAGCGACGTGGAGAAGAAAGCCCGGCATGCCCCTCAGCTGACCACCGTCAGCGCCCCGTTGTTGAGGTTGATCGCTGGACCGAGCAACGTGATGCTCGCGCCCTTTCCGTTGTCGATATAGATGCCCGAATCGTTGACCACGATCCGCGCGCCCGTGGAGCTCTGCAGCATCAGGCCGCCCGTCATCGGGGTGGGCGGCGCGTCGCTGATCACGAAGCAGTGCTGGGCCAGCGACTGCAGCACCAGGTTGGGGGCGACCGGGAGCCCCATCTTCGCCTGTGTCGGAATGTCGCTCGCTGCACCCCAGCGGCATCCCGTCCACACCGGTAGGTTGGGATCACCCTGTTCGAACTCCACCCACACTCCAGTTCCCACCGGTGGAACCAGGAACGCCCCCATCGGCGGTCCACTGGGTCCGGCCAGCGGTACACACGCTTCCGCCCAGCTCGACGGCAACGGCCCCAGGACGTCCGGGATCGACAGCTGAAGCCGCCCGCGCTGTTCGGGATCGACGTTGATCAGCACCGTCGCGCGGTATTTGCCGAGGTACCTGCGGTTCGGGCTCTCGGTCATGGCAGCACCGCCGGTTGCTGCGTCACGACTCCGTCGCGTGATAGCTGCACGCTCTGCTTGTACTCCCCGCGTTTGATGCTGTGGGTGACGCTGTTCACGTAGTACATGCCGTCGTAGGCGAATCCGGCGCCGCGCACGCCGACCACCGTGCGCGGGCGCAGGATCTGTCCGTAGCGCGCGGTGTCGACCGACACGTTGGCGCTGACCGCATCCGCCCCCTGCAACATGAAGCCGAACGCGCGGTTGGTCGCCTCGTCGAGCGTGAGCGCGCTGGTCTCTTCGGAGAACTCGAGCTTGGACGGCGGCGTCAGGCGCGCACCGAGCGGCGGGTGCAACGGGCTGATGTTCGGCACCGGGACCGGGATCGGAATCTTCCTGGTCACCGGATCGAGCACGAACATGACCATGACCCGCTTGGCGAGCCCATCGAGGCTGGCCGAGAACGACTCCACGTTGCTGTCTTGGTCGCAGTTGACCGCGAGCGAGCGTTGCGGGATGGGCAGCGGCAAGTCCGGCCCGAAGTAGGCGGTGCTCTGGCCGGGCAGCGGGCCGGGCTCGAGCCGGAAGATGTAGCCGCACTGCGTGGCGAGTCCCTTGACGTACTGGTAGTCGGTGCCGGTCTGCGTATCGGTCCGGTCGGTCGGTCGCTTGAGGCCCGGCAGCGGAACCGGCAGCGCCATCGGGACCACGCCGAACATCGCGTACTTGGCCATGATCGCCATGACCTGCGCGGCGATCGGCACCGCCGGGTACATCGCCTTGACCTGCAGGATGTCCATCAGCACGTGCAGGTCGTCGCCGGTCAGGGTCAACGTCGACTTGCCCGCCTCGTTGCTGGGCGAGAGCTCGTGGCGGGTCACGATGCCGTCGATCAGCACGTGGGGCATGCCGCGGAACACCACCGTGACCACGACGCGGGTCGTGATCGGGTCGAGCAAGCCGGCGACCAGCGCGGTCTGCAGCGGCGAAGTCTTGCCCAGGCTGAAGGTGAGCTGGAAGCCGCTGCGCTCGCGCGAGCTGGTGACCTCGACGCGCTGCAGCGCCTCGATCAAGGGCAGCGGGGCCGGCACCGGCAGCTGCGCCGGTCCGATCAACAGCGACAGCTGAACACCGTCAAGCAAGGGGAGCTCCCGGTACACCTTCGGGCAGGGCGATACGGAGGCGCCGGCCGATGCGCTCGGTCAGGGCCGCGGGGCGGAGCGCGGCGTTCGCATCGCAGATGCGATGAGCTTGCTCCGGATCCCCGAGGTAACGCGCCGCCAGGTTGTCGAGCCGATCGCCAGCGACGACCGCGTGCTCCTGCACCACCACGAAGCGCTCGCGCTGCGGCAGCAAGCGCCGTCGCAGGTAGACGAGCTCGCGCCCATCGGCACGGGTGAAGCGCGCGGTCTCGATGCCGTAGTAGCGACTGGTCGGCGGAAAGGTCATCGTCGGCTCCCTGGTCGGTGCGCGCGCGCGGATCAGAGCTTCAAGCTCGCGCCGAGGTTCGACGCGCTGTTGAACAGGTTGGCGGTGGCCAGCACTTCCTTCGCGATGTGGTGCACGAGGAACAGCGCGTGGCCGGGCGAGGTGAGCTTCAGGTCGTTGTAGCTGAGCACCTGCAGCGAGAGCTCGGCCTTGGCCCGGGTGGGGTTGAGCAGCGGATCGTGAGCTTCCTCGGTGATGCTGAGGCTGGTGAGCCGTACCGGCAGCACGCGGGTGGGGCCCCACACGAACAGGATCATGGGCCCCTCGATCGGGATCACCTCCACCATACCCATGGCCGAGAGCACCGTGTTGGCGATCACCATTCCGCTCTTCGGGTAAAGCATGACCTCGAGCGCGGCGAGCGTGGGGCCGATGCCCGAGGCGACCGCGATCGGGTCGGCGACCTCGAGCTGGTCGGTCGCGTCCAGCTCGATCGACGCGCTGATGGTCTCCTTCGGCGCTCCGGTCAGGCGAAAGGCCTCGGCGCGCTCGCCCTCGCCGGCGGTACGCGGCTCCAGCCTGCGCGTGAGCGTGTCGGGGTTGTACTGAAACACGATCACGCTCGGGATCGGGATCAGGGGATCGACCGCGACCAGCGCGCCCTTGAGCATGCGCGGCGTGTTGCCGAGGAAGCCGGTGGTCATGGCGACCTCCCGGCCGGACCGGAGTCGCTGCTCGCGGCCAGGCCACCGAGCGCGGCGCCGAGCGCCGTGCCGACACCGGCGCCGAGCGCGCTCGCGTCGGCGAGCGACGGCACGCGCAGCACGAGCGGGGGCAAGCGCGCGAGCGCGAGCGAAGCGAAGCGCGCGGCCTGCGCGCCGAGCCCGAGCTGCTCGCCGAGCCGTTGCTCGATCGCGCGCTGCAGCAGCTCCGCCGAGCTCGCGCCGCCGGGCACGCCGTCGAGCACCAGGCGCTCGATGTGGACGTGGATGCTCATGCGCGCACCTCCGCCGGCTCGTCCCAGCGCAGCTCGGCTTCGTTGACCGGCCGTGCCAGCTTGCGCAGCTCCTCGCGCGCCGCGGCCAGCACCACCGGCATGCTGACCGCGCTGCCGGCGCCCGCGGCCAGGAAGGCGGCGTTCAGCGCCACGCTGTGGATGCTGCCGCCGGTCAAGGTCAGCCGCGCGAGCCGGTCGTAGTCGAGCCGCTCGCGCGGCACACCGTCCGGGAACGCGCGCTGCCAGATCTGCTTGCGCTCGCTCGGCCCCGGATGCGCGAAGCTGACGATGAAGCGCAGGCGGCGCACGAACGCGCCATCGATCGCGCTCTTCATGTTGGTGGCCAGGATCGCCAGACCGCTGAACGCCTCGATCCGCTGCAGCAGGTAGTTGATCTCGATGTTCGCGTAGCGATCGTGGGAGTCCTTGACCTCGCTGCGCTTGCCGAACAGCGCGTCCGCTTCGTCGAAGAACAGGATCGCCCCGCCCTGCTCGGCGGCGTCGAAGACCCTGCGCAGGTTCTTCTCCGTCTCGCCGATGTACTTGCTGACCACCGACGAGAGATCGATGCGGTAGAGGTCGAGGTCGAGCGCGCGCGCGAGCACTTCGGCGGCCATGGTCTTGCCCGTGCCGCTCTCGCCCGCGAACAGCGCGCTGATCCCGAGCCCGCGGTTCATGCGCGCGCGAAAACCCCACTCCTCGTAGACCCGCCAGCGCGTCCCCACCTGCGCCGCGATCTGGCGCAGCAGGGCGAGCTCGGTCGCGGGCAGGACCAGATCGTCCCAACCCGCGCGCGGCTCCAGCTTGTGGGCGAGCGCGTCGAGCGCCGGACGTGCGCGCGCGCGGCACGCCTGCCACAGGCGCGCCTCCAGCTGCTCGGGCGGACCCGCGCTCGCGCTCGCCGCCAGGTCGCGGATCTCGCCGAGGTTCAGGTCGAACTGGCCGGCGAGGCAGCCGGCCATGCCCGGTGCGCGCGCGCCGAGCGCAGCGCGCCAGCCCTCGGCCTGCTCCGCCGCCGTCGGCTTGGCGACCTCGACGATCGACACCGGCGAGAGCAGCGCCGACAGCGCGTCGCTCGCCTCGACGAACACCAGCCCGAGGCCGCGCTGCAGGAAGCGCGCGAGCTCCGAGGGCGCGGCGCCGTCGCCGCCCTTGTCCACGCCCTGCGCGTCGCAGTACAGCGCGATCGGCAGCAGCCTGGTCTCGCGCTGGAACACGCGTGCCAGCGATTCGAGCTGTGCGCCGGGGCCGGTCAGCGTCTCGCCTGCGACGCGCAGCAGCTCGAGCCCGAAGCGCGCGCTGACCTGCGCCGCGAGCTGCCGCCGCGCGATGGCATCGCCGCCCACGAGCCGCACGATCGGCAGCGCGTCGTCGCGCTCGCCGGCACGCAGCTGATCGCACAGCGCGTCGGCGGCCGCGCCCTGCGAGAGCGAGAGCTCGAGGCTCGTACCGGCCGCGAGCGGGACGAGCAGCGACGCGAGCCGCTCGTCCAGCTGATTGAGGCCCTTCACGTAAGCGACGATCCGCTCGTCGGCGCGCAACGGGCTCGCGGTCAACGGCCAAGTGCCCGACTGATGGACGTCGATCAGGCGCAGCCGGCGCAGCGGCCGCTCCGGCGAGAGCGCTTCCCACACCGGCTGGTCGAACAGCGCGAGCCCGAGCCCGAAGGTCGGATACGGCCGCAGCGCGTCGTCGTGCGCGCGCGCGCACAGCGCCGCGATCCGCGTGTCGAGCTCCATGGCCACGCACAGCAGCAACAGATCGCGCTCGAACGCGCATAGCTCGAGGCGCTCGGCCAGCAGCAGCAACGCCGGTGCGGGCTCGACCGCGCTCGCGGCCGCGAGCGCCGAAGCGGCGGCCTCGAGCAGGGTGGCCGGCGAAGGCGGCGGCAAGCGCGGCGACTCGCTCGCGGGCGCAGCACGCGACTCGCTCGGCGGCCTGGCGCGAAACAAGCCGCGGCGCGGCGGCGCGGGCTCGCTGGTCCCTGCGGCCGTGGCCTGCGGCGGCGGCGACTCACCGGCAGGGACCAAGCGCTCCAGCTTGAGCCGCAGCCAGGCGAGCGCGGCGCTCAGGTACGCGGCGTTGTCGTCGTGCCATGCCGGCGAGGTGCTCATGTGATCGTGATCCTCTGCGCGTCGTCGAACACGAAGCGGCGCGCGTTCGGGTCGTAGACCAGCGGCATGCTGTCGACGCCGTCGACGCGCAGGCGCACCGGCGCCCCGTTCAGCTGCGGCGCGCCGGCCAGCGCGAAGCGCAGCGTGTCGGTCGCCGCCGGGTGCGGCTCGCTGGCGATCTCACGGTCGCCGAGCAGCAGCCGCGCGTCCTGCGCCGGCAGCACCTGCGGGCGGCAGGTCACGGTCAAGAGCGCGGCGGCGGCGCGCGCCGCGGGGTTGGGGGCGAGCGCGACGACACGGGGCGCGAGCGCGAAGCCCAGGGTATTCGAGCGCAGCAGCGCGCCGCTCGCGTCGCGCGTCAGCTGCGCGCACACGCCGTATACACCCGCGGCCCACTGCGTCTGCGCCGTAGCGTCATCGGGCAGCGCGATCACCAGCTCGTGCGCGTCGCGGTCCGCCTCGGGGACGGACAGCTCGATCGCCGGCAGCCGCGAGTGCGTGAAGCGCAGAGCCACGGCGTCGCCGGCCAGCCCGCCGCCGGCGATCGCCAGGCTGGAACCGAGCTGCGCCGCGGCCAGCGACGGCGGGCGCGGGCGTTGCGCGAGCGCGGCCGCGCTGCCGAACCAGACTGCGTCGAGCTGCGGCGACACGCCCAGCCGCGTGTTCACGCCGCGATCGTCCTGGCCGCGGCGCAGCACGGGCAACGCGCTGGCGGCGCCGAGCTCGGCGTCGATCAGCACCACGGTGCCCTGATACGCGACCGACAGCTGATGCGGCGTCTGCATGAACACCGACCACAGCTTGGTCAGCTCGTCGAGCGACAGCGGCGCCGGTGTGAACTTGACGCGCTCCAGCGCGAGCGCGAGGTCGGAGCCGTCGAGCTCCGCGCGATAGGTGTTGATCGCGTCCTCGATCGCCTGCGCGCTCAGCACCGGGCGCGCGTGTAGATCGCGCACCGCCGCGCCGAGCATGCGGTCCGGCTCGAGCTTGGTGGCATCGCCGACGAACGACAGCAGATAGTGCAAATCGAGCGCCGCGCGCGGGCGGCCCGCGAGCCGACCGTCGGACTGGCGGGTCGGCAGGTCACCGTTGCGCAGCGCCGCGCTGTGCGTGACCTGATACAGATACACGTGGATGCCGCGCGGGCCGCCCTCGGCGGGCGGGGGCGTCGGGCGCCCGAAGTTGAGCGACAAGCCGACGCCGACCGCCGTCTCGGCCGCCCTGTGCACCAGCTGCCCGAGCGCTGCCGTGACGGTGGCGATCGCGAGGTGGTTACTCATCGCCGCGCTCCGCGTTGCTCGAGATAGCGGCTCAGGCTCAGCCCAGCTCGTTCGCGGTTCGCCGTGCGCGGCGCTGCCGCGGGCGACGCCGCGGACGCGCGGATCTCGACGCGACCGATGGTGATGTGGACGGCCTGCGCGGGGGCTTGCTCGAGCGCGAGCGGAGCGTGCGACAGCGGAGCGCGCAGCGCAGCGGCGAGCAGCGGCGTGGCGCGCACACGCTCGGCGGCAGCGCCGGAGGCGTCGCGCGCGGGCGCGGGGGACAGCGCGCTCGCGACTTGCGGCGCGCGCGCTGACGACGACGGCGACGGCGGCACAGCGCTCGAAGCCGGCAGCGGCGCGCGCACGGGCTCGGACCGCGCCGCGTCGTGCGCCGTCGGCTCGCCCGAGCTCGCGGCCGCGGGCAGCTCGAAGCGGACCGCACGCGTCGCGCGCGCGAAGCCCGCGAGCTCGCGCTGCAACAGGTCGAGGCGCGCCGCGAGCGCGAGCAGCGCGCCTGGAGCGTGGAGCCGCGCAGCTGCGGCGTGCTCCGGCAGCGGCTGGTGAGCCGCGACAGCGCGCGGCGCGGGTTCGGCGCGGCCGGCTGCAGGCTCGTCGCGCTCGACGCGCGGCGGCGGGACCGGCGGGGACGCGAGTGGCGCTGCGGTCGCACGCGCAGCGAGCGGCGTGCTCGCCTGCACGTCCGGGCTCGCCGCCATTGCCGCCGATGACTGCAGGCGCGGCTGCAGTCCTGCGCTCGGGCGCAGCTCGACGGCTCGCTCCGTGTCGAGCGCCTCCGCGTCCAGCACGTCCGACCGCCGTACCTGCTGATCGCCTTGGGCGCTCGCAGGCGACTCGCTCGCGCGGACGCGCTGCGCGGCGGGTACGGCGGTCGCGACGTCGCGCTCGGACGCGCGCCGACCCGAGGGCGGCCGCGCGAGGTCGGACGCCGCGTCGCTCGCGCCGTGCCGCGTGAGCGCTTCGCGCTCGCGCAAGCTCGGGCCGGCAAACGGATCGGGGAGCAACGGACGCAGCGCTGGCGGCTCGAGGACGCGCTGCGCGAGATGGCTGAGCAGTCCACCGTTCACCTCACGCACTCCCCAACAGCGAGAGATAGGCGTGCCGGCGCGACGGGCTCAGCTCCAGGATCGCGTGTTCGCTCCAGCCGTACGCGCGCGC
>Ga0190265_10001334_pt1 | contig 16155 bp, 12 predicted proteins | sample Popmic124T_FD_133135 | JGI IMG/M metagenome (GOLD analysis project Ga0190265, IMG submission 133135) | Populus adjacent soil microbial communities from riparian zone of Indian Creek, Utah, USA - 124 T | ecosystem: Environmental > Terrestrial > Soil > Riparian zone | place: USA: Utah | collected...
CGGCCTTTTTCCTTCCCACCCTCGAAGGCGATCACGGTGGGAATCCCCCGGATCCCGAAGCGCGAGGCAGTTAGCCGGTTGGCCTCGGTGTCGAGCTTGACCACCAGCACCTCGCCGGCGCGTTTGTGGGCCAGTTCGTCCAGTGTCGGCGCCATGGCCTTACACGGGCCGCACCAGTCGGCATAGAAATCGACCAGCACCGGAACGCTCGACCCTGCTATCGTTCGTTCGAAGTCCTTATCCGTCACCTTCTGAGGCCGGTCAAGCCGGAGCGGTTTGCCACACTTGGCGCACTTGGGCCCCGACGCAAGCCGGGTCAGGTCCACCCGGTTGGCGGCGGAGCAGAAAGGACACTGGACAATGACCGGACGAGCCGGTTGAGTGGTTGTAGCGGGCATGGACCTACCTCACCTGAGTACGGCACGCTTGCGCGTCCCTACCGCAAGATGAGCCTCGCAGAAGTCCAAGGCAATATGGAAGTCGCCCAACCACGGCAGAGGAATGCGCATCTCAAGGGTGGTGACCACCTTCACAGCAGGAACCGCGGACGTGGCATTAGTGTTGCTGGCGAATGGATGGGAGTCTCCCATCGGGGAAGGTGGCAGATGAGCGAGCTGACGATTCGAGACATGGAGCAGGACGAAGACTTTGCCGCCTGGTTCTCCGAGATCCTGGAGCAGGAGGAGGATCCTAGCGGCTGGTCCAGTGCCCTCGATGAGCGCTACCTCATTCTGAGCAACGAAATCGGAGACTGGATCGGGGGCCTGCGGTTCTGGCTTCGGGGTGGCGTCGCCCACCTGGTCGATGTCGTCGTCCTGCCCCAGGAGCGTCACCGCGGGCACGCCCACCGCCTTCTGTCCGCTTTCGAGGAACGCGCCACCGAGTCCGGGGCCCACCTGGCGGAGTTCTGGACCGACGACACCCGCGCCGAGGGGTTGCTGGCAGCTTTGGGCTGGGTCCGCATCTTCCAGCGCGAGGGCTACTTGGGACGGCGCACCTGGATCCTGATGGAGAAGCGGTTGGACCCGGCCGCTGGCTAGCCCAGGAAGCGCCCGGGTGGCACTGACGGGACCAGCGCCGTTATCTTTAGTGGCTGGCCCTGTCCCACATAGGCAGGCTTCCCGGTTGTTCTAGGCTACTCATGGGCATCGCCACCGACCCCGCGCGCGAGATATACTCGAAGATCGAGGTGCTCCAGGACCTGGAGGAAAAGGTCGGGGAGCTGATGGAAGCGCACGAGCGCAAGCGTGAGCTCTGGTTCCCATCGGACCTCATGGCGCCCGGCCCTGACGAGTGTCCCGACACCCACCTGGCCACTCTCCGGCGCCAGGCCGCGGGAATCCCCGACCATGCCCGTGCCGCCCTCGCCTTGAACCTCCTCACCGAGGAGGGGCTCCCGCACTTCCACCGTCTTCTGGCCGTCTACCTGGGCGATGAGAGCTTCTGGAGAGGCTGGAACAACCTCTGGACCGCGGAAGAGGACCGGCACGGGCAGGTCCTGCACGACTATGCCCGGGACACCCATCTGCTGCAGCAGCGGAAGCTGGAGGAGATGCAGTTCGAGTACCTTCGGGCTGGCTTCCACCCCCAGTGGGACCGGGATCCCTACCGGGTCTTTGCCTACACCACGGTGCAGGAGCGCGCTACCCAGTTCTCCCACAGCGAGACTGGAAAGATCGTAGCCGAGTACGAGCCCCGGCTGGGCGTGATCCTCAGCCAGGTGGCCAAGGAGGAGGCGCGTCACTACACCTTCTACCGGACGGTGTTCGAGGAGATCCTGAAGCGCGATCCCGACCAGGCCCTGCATTCGGCCTCCTTCATCCTGCCCGCCATCGACATGCCCGGGGTCACCATGCCGGGCTTCAAGGAGCTGGCCGACGTCATCCGCCGGTCGGGGATCTATGGTCCGCGGGACTATCTCCGCATCGTACAGGAGCAGATCCGCTACTGGAAGATCGAGAGCCTGGATGGTCTGGGTGAGCTGGGACGGAAGGCACAGGAGAAAATCCTCGGCATACCCGCACGGCTCAAGCGCATCGCCGATCACATGGAGACCAAGAGCAAGGGTAAGACTTTCCGCTTCGAGGTCGTGTTTAACCGCGAATTCGCAATGGAATGATCGGTCGGGCTACATGGCTGCTTACCCTCGGGCTCGCCTATGCGGCCGTGGGATGTGGCCCGGGAGCGAATGCCAAGCCTCGCGACACGGATGACGGCAGCCGCCTGCGGCCGGATCAGCAGGACGCCCGGGAGCTCGGCCTCGAGATTTTCGATCTCGTCGATCGAGCCGTTGCCTACCGGGCTTCGCATCAGGGACGACCCGCCACGACGCTCCGCCAGATGGGAATCGAAAGCCTCACCACCAATACCGTCCGCCGCATTCTGAACGTTCAGCGCGAACCGGTCGTCACCGTGGCCTTCCGCCGGCCCGAGCAGCGGCAGATCACTTCCTGTCGGGGTGACAGCCAGATTCTGGTCGAGGCATCGGTAAACGGCGGACGCTTTACGCTCATGTGCTCCGCCCGATCCGGCAGCCAGCGGCCGATGGAGATAGGAGAGTAGCCGGGAGCCCTGAGCTCCGGCCGTCCTCATGGCCTTCTTCGCGCTACTCGACCTGGCGGTCCGAATCATCGTCATCGCGGCTCTGGCGTATGCCTGCATCGTCGCCCTGACCCATTGGGCCACGCGGAGCCGCCGCATCAACCCGTTCGGGGCCTGGGCCCGCCTCATCCGCAGGCTCAGCGACCCGGTGCTCCTGCCGCTCGAGCGCCGGATCATCCGGTTCGGGGGCAGCCCGCAGAACGCGCCGCTCTGGCTCCTGGGCGTCGTCATCGGGGCCGGCCTGGTGCTGCTGAGCCTGACCAGCTGGCTGATCGGTACGGCTACCGGCCTCATGATGATTGCCGACGGAGGACCCCGGGTTTGGGCCCGGCTCTTGGTGGACGCCATCTTCACGGTCCTGATGGGGGCGATTTTCATCCGGGTGATCGGGTCCTGGCTGGGGGTTGGGGCCTACAACCGGTGGATGCGGCCGATGTACACTCTGACGAACTGGCTGATCGACCCGATCCGAAGGATCCTCCCGCCCATGGGAATGATCGACTTCAGCCCGATGGTGGCCTGGCTGGTTTTGTTCGTGGTGCGCGGGTTTGTGAGGGGGATGTTGTAGAGAGTCGGGAGTCGGGAGTCAGGAGTGATGAGTTGCCGGTAGTCCCCCATCGCTCCAACCTGCCTGCGCTCCCCCCGATTGACGGCCACAAATCGACGCCAATGGGGCCGAAAACGCCGAACCTCCTGCACCTCAACTCACCCCTACCCGACTCCCGACTCCCGACTTGTTTTGCCTCCCACGCCTGATTACCTTGAAGATGCCTAACAACCGATCCCGTGGCGATTTGCGCTGATTGCGGCCACGTTAAATAATCGCTAAAACGCTACCCGTGAGGCGTTTTGGCCTCAGGGTTTTTTGATTTTTGGGAGGTTCCGTGACCACCGTTGCCCCTCGCCCAGCAGGCTCGCAGTCTCGCACCCGGGAATCCCGGCTCGCCGAGCTCGAGCCGCTGCTTGCCCGGCGCATCCTGGTGCTGGATGGGGCCATGGGAACCATGATCCAGAGCTACGGGCTGGGCGAGCAGGACTACCGGGGAGAGCGCTACGCCGACTGGACCCGTGACCTCAGGGGAAACAACGACCTCCTCTCCCTGACCCAGCCTGCCATCATCCGCGCGATCCACGCCGCCTATCTGGAGGCCGGCGCAGACATCCTGGAGACGAATTCGTTCAACTCGACCGCGATCTCCATGGCGGATTACGGCATGGAGGACCTGGCCTACGAGTTGAACCACGCGTCCGCCCGTATCGCCCGGGACGTGGCGGATGAGTTCGAGCGGCGTGCCCCCGATGTCCCGCGCTACGTAGCCGGGGTGCTGGGGCCGACCAACCGGACCGCTTCGCTGTCCCCCGACGTAAACGATCCCGGCTTTCGAAACGTGCGCTTCGATGAGCTGGTGGCGGCGTACGGCGACGCCATTCGGGGACTGCTGGACGGTGGAGCCGACCTCCTGCTGGTCGAGACCATCTTCGACACCCTCAACGCCAAAGCCGCGTTGTTCGCCATCGATGCGCACTTCGCGGCCACTGGGATTCGAGTCCCGATCATGATCTCGGGAACCATTACCGACGCCAGCGGCCGCACCCTCTCCGGCCAGACTACCGAAGCGTTCTGGAACTCGGTCGCCCACGCCCGGCCGCTCACGGTGGGGCTCAACTGCGCGCTGGGCGCCAAGGCCCTGCGGCAGTATGTCCAGGAGTTGTCCCGGGTGTCGCCCACGTTCGTCAGCACCCACCCCAACGCCGGCCTTCCGAACGAGTTCGGCCAGTATGACGAAAGCCCCGAGTACATGGCGGGGATCCTCCGCGAATTCGCCGAGAGCGGGCTGGTCAACCTGGTCGGTGGCTGTTGCGGGACCACACCGGCGCACATCAAGGCGATCGCGGAGGCGGTGGCCGGTCTGCCACCCCGCCTCCCTGCGTCCCCGCCTCCCCGCCTGCGACTCAGCGGATTGGAGCCCCTCAGCATCGGCCCCGACAGCATCTTCGTGAACGTCGGGGAGCGGACCAACGTGACCGGCTCCCGGAAGTTCGCCAAGCTGATCCTGGCGGGGGACTACAACGCGGGGCTCGAGATCGCGCGCCAGCAGGTCGAGAGCGGCGCCCAGATGCTCGACGTCAACATGGACGAAGGTATGCTCGACTCCCAGGAGGCGATGACGACCTTTCTCCAGCTCATCGCGGCGGAGCCGGACATCAGCCGGGTGCCCGTAGTCATCGACTCGTCCAAGTGGTCGGTCATCGAAGCGGGGCTCAAGTGCGTGCAGGGAAAAGGCGTGGTCAACTCGATCAGCCTCAAGGAGGGAGAGGACGCCTTCATCCGGCAGGCCACGCTGGTGCGTCGCTACGGGGCTGCCGTCATCGTGATGGCGTTCGACGAGCAGGGACAGGCCGACACCGCTGAGCGGAAGGTGGAGATCTGCCGGCGCGCCTATCGCATCCTGACCGAGCAGGTGGGCTTCCCGCCCGAGGACATCATCTTCGATCCCAACATCTTCGCCATTGCGACCGGGATCGAGGAGCACAACAACTATGCCGTGGATTACATCCAGGCGACCAGGCGGATCAAGGAGAGTCTGCCGCACGCGCTGATCAGCGGCGGGGTGAGCAACGTCTCCTTTGCCTTCCGGGGTAACGATCCGGTGCGAGAGGCGATCCACTCGGCCTTTCTCTACCATGCCATCGAGGCCGGCATGGATATGGGAATCGTGAATGCCGGCCAGCTGCTCATCTACTCCGACATTCCGCCCGATCTGCTGGAGCGGGTGGAGGACGTGGTGCTCAACCGCCGGCCCGACGCCACCGACCGGCTGCTGGAGGTAGCCGACTCGGTCCGCGGTCGCGCGGCGGCCCAGGCCACCGACCTTGCCTGGCGCAACGCCCCTGTGGCGGAGCGGCTGGCGCACGCGCTGGTGGAGGGTATCGCGGACTACATCGTGGAGGATACGGAAGAGGCGCGGCACCAGGCGGAGCGGCCGATCCATGTGATCGAGGGGCCCTTGATGGACGGCATGAACATCGTGGGCGACCTGTTCGGCTCCGGCAAGATGTTTCTCCCCCAGGTGGTGAAGAGCGCCCGGGTGATGAAGCGGGCGGTGGCCCATCTGATTCCGTATATCGAGGCCGAAAAGCTCGCCCGGGGTGACGAGAGCGAGGCCAAATCGAACGGACGCGTGCTCCTGGCTACCGTCAAGGGGGACGTGCATGACATCGGCAAGAACATCGTCGGCGTCGTGCTCCAGTGTAACAACTACGAGGTCATCGACCTCGGCGTCATGGTTCCCTGCGCCAGGATTCTGGAGACGGCCCGGAAGGAAGCGGTAGACATCATCGGGCTCAGCGGGCTGATCACACCGTCCCTCGAAGAGATGAGCTTCGTGGCGGGTGAGATGCAGCGGGAGGGGTTCACCATTCCGCTATTGATCGGCGGGGCCACCACGTCCCGGGTGCACACGGCGGTCAAGATCGAGCCCAACTACAAGGGGCCGACCGTCCACGTGATCGATGCCTCTCGCGCGGTCGGGGTGGCGGGCAATCTGCGCAGTGATTTGCTGCGCCCCGACTACGTGGCTGGCATCCACGCCGAGTATCAGGACGTCCGTACCCAGCGGGGCAGCCGGAGGGCGGAAGAGCGGCACCAGTCCATCGCCGACGCCCGCAAGAACCGGCTGGCCATCGACTGGAAAGCGCAGACACCGCCGAAGCCATGCTTCCTCGGCGTCAGGGCGCTGGAAGACTATCCACTGGAGGAGCTGGTCCCGCTGATCGACTGGACCCCGTTCTTTCAGACTTGGGAGCTGGCGGGGCACTACCCCACCATTCTCAAGGATCCGTCCGTCGGCGCCGCGGCCACCAGTTTGTTCAAGGATGCGCAGGAGCTGCTGGGTCGGATAGTGCGCGAGCGCTTGCTCACCGCTCGCGGGGTTTTCGGATTCTTTCCGGCGAACAGCGTCGGCGATGACATCGAGCTCTACGCCGACTCGAGCCGCGGCGAGCGGAAAGCGACCGTCCACTCCATCCGGCAGCAGATGGTCAAACCGCCCGGCAGGCCCAACCTTGCCCTGGCCGACTTCGTCGCCCCGCGGGAAACCGGGGTAGCCGATTATGTAGGGGCCTTCGCGGTCACGGCGGGTGTGGGGATCGAGTCTCTGGTTAGCGGGTTCGAGGCCGCTCACGACGACTACAATGCAATTCTGACCAAGGCGCTGGCAGACCGGCTGGCGGAAGCATTCGCGGAGCTGCTGCACCAGCGGGTCCGCCGGGAGTTCTGGGGGTACGCCCCGGACGAAGCGCTCGACAACGAGGGGCTCATCAAGGAGCGCTACCAGGGGATCCGCCCGGCCCCAGGCTATCCCGCCTGTCCCGACCACACCGAGAAGCGGGTGCTCTTTGACCTGCTTCGGGTGGAGGAGAACGCCGGCATCACCCTCACCGAGAGCTTTGCCATGCTGCCGGCGGCAGCGGTGAGCGGCTACTACTTCTCCCATCCCCAGTCCCAGTACTTCGGGGTGGGCAAGATCGAGCGAGACCAGGTCGAGGACTACGCCCGCCGCAAGGGAATGGACGTCGCGTCGGTCGAGCGCTGGCTTTCTCCGAACCTGAACTACGAGCGGTAGATGTCCACGCTGGCCGAGCTGATTGCAGACAAGCGGGTACATGTCCTCGATGGGGCCATGGGCACGATGCTGTACAGCCGCGGCATGTTCGTCAACGTGAGCTACGACGGCCTGAACCTCACCCAGCCCGGGCTGGTGCAGGAAGTCCACGAGGCGTACGTCCAGGCCGGGGCGGAGATCCTGGAGACCAACACGTTTGGAGCCAATCCGGTCAAGCTGTCGAGCCACGGGCTCGATGACGAGACCGAAGCCATCAACCGCGCCGCGGTCACGCTTGCCCGTCGGGCGGCCAAGGGCCGGGCCCTCGTCGTAGGGGCCATCGGCCCGCTGGGGATCAGGCTGGAACCCTGGGGACCCACTGCCCGGGAGGAAGCGATCGGCTTCTTCAGCCGGCAGGTACGGGGACTGCTGGAGGGCGAGGTGGACGGATTCATCCTCGAGACCTTCAGCGACCTGCACGAGGTGGAGGCCGCGCTCTGCGCCGTCAAAGCACTGACCGATCTCCCCGTCATGGCCCAGATGACGGTGGGCCACGACGGCAATACCAGCTACGGCACTACGGTCGAGACCATCGGGTCCAAGCTCACCGAGCTGGGTGCCGATGTCGTCGGCCTCAACTGTTCGGTGGGGCCGGCGGCGATGCTCGACGCCCTCGAGCGCCTTGTGGAGCGCACCGATCGCCCGCTGTCAGCCCAGCCCAATGCCGGATTGCCTCGCGCGGTGGACGACCGCCGGATCTACCTCGCCAGCCCGGAATACATGGGCTCCTACGCCAGGCGGATGATCCAGGCGGGCGCCCGCTTCGTCGGCGGCTGCTGCGGTACCACCCCGGATCACATTCGGAAGATTCACGATTACGTCGCCACCCTGCAGCCCCGTCGGGTCTCGGTTGGGCCTTCGCCCGTCGGTCCGGCCGGGCCGGCGGGAGTCGACGTGGTGTCTCTCGGACAGCGCTCGGCGTTGGGCCGGAAGCTCGCGTCCGGTGAGCTGGTGACCACGGTGGAGATTCTTCCCCCCAAGGGCTGGAATCCCGCCGAGATGATCGACCAATGCCGCGCGCTCCAGGAAGCCGGCGTGGATGCAGTCAACATCCTCGACAGCGCCCGAGCACAGAGCCGGATGGGAGTCTTACCCGCGGCCCTGATCGTCCAGCGGGAGGTCGGCCTTGAGACCGTTTTCCACTACACCTGCCGCGACCGCAACATGCTGGGCATGCTGAGCGATCTGCTCGGCGCCGCGGCCGGCGGGCTGCGCAATGTACTGATCGTGACTGGCGACCCACCTGCCATGGGTCCATATCCGGATTCCACCGCAGTGTTCGACATCGACAGCATCGGGCTGACCAACCTGGTTCGGCGGCTCAACCAGGGACTCGACCCCGGCGGCAACCCGATCGGCGAGCCGACCAGATTCGTCGTCGGGGTCGCCCTCAACCAGGGGGCCGACCTGGAGCGCGAGCTGGAGCGGTTTGCCTGGAAGGTCGAAGCGGGAGCGGACTTCGCGGTGACTCAGCCGGTGTTCGATGCGGAGCAGCTGCAGCGCTTCCTGAGCCGCGTGCGGGCACCGATCCCGGTCATCGCAGGGATCTGGCCCCTGGCCTCGCTGCGGAACGCCGAGTTCCTCGCCAACGAGGTTCCCGGAATACAGGTGCCGCCCACCGTCCTCGAGCGGATGCGGCTGGCCCAGGAGCACGGGACCGCCGCGGCCCGGGCCGAGGGGGTTGCCATTGCCGCGGAGATGGTCGAGGCGGTGAAGGGGCTGGTTCAAGGCGTGCAGGTCACCGCTCCGGCGGGCCGGATCGATGCCGCACTGGACGTGCTGGCAAACCTCAAGAGCGTAAGCGGTAAGCGGGAAAAGCAAAGCGTAAGCGGGGAAAAAACTGCGTAAGCGGGAGCTGTGGCGTTCTTTCGCAAGCAGGTCTTTCCTTCCCGCCCACGTTTTCTTTCCCGCTCACGCTTTTCCGTTCACAGCAGTCCCATAATCCGACGATACTGGCTCTCCACCTGCTTGAATCCCAGGTTGCTCAGATAGACCTTGTCGGCGCCGGCGTCCCTGAGCGCGCGAACCGTTTTTGCACAGATCTCTTCAGGCCCCAATCCCGCCTCGAACTCTCGGGTGAGCTCCGCAGCCGGCACCGGGAAGAAGTCCGCCAGCTTCCCCAGGGTACTGGGGTTCGCGCTTCGATAAAGAAACACCCCGAAGACACCCGGATAGGGGACGCCACGCCGGCGTGCCTCCATGAGAAAGCGCTCCACGGCACGGATGCTGTGGTGGGACACCACCTGGGTCAGGTAAAACTCGGCTTCGAACTGTTTGTCCAGCAGGTAGTCCACCTGCTCGGCCGCCGGGCGATGGGGGTTGGCCCAGCCGCCGAGGTCGAGCCGGGGCACCCGCTGGCGAATGAGCGAGCGCAGCTCCCGGGCGTGCGGCACACAGCGGGGAGGCCCGACCGTATGATCCCCACCGAGCACAGTCAGCGCTCCGAACCCATTGGACGCGGCCCGCGACGCGTGCATCAGACAGTATTCGATGGAGTGCTTGGATGTCAGGAAGGGGACGATCCGGGAAGGATCGACGTCCCCCGCCAGATTAGCGGTCAGATGGGCCAGGTTCTCCTCTTCCGAGAGGCCCACGGCATTGTCGGTAAGGAAGATGATGGTATCGTGACGGGAGAGGCGCTGGATCGAGTGATACATGTCGATCCAGAGCTCCATGGTGTCGTTCGACGAGAGCCCGGTGCGGGGTGGACGCAGCTCCACCGTCGCCAGGGGACGGTCCTCACGTAGCCGCTGGAGCACGGACTGAGCTGGGGCAGGGTTTGGTCGGGACATGGTGGGAAGGAAGCTAACTAGAGTAGCTTACGAGATGCCCGAGATCGCCAGCGCCACCCCCGCCCTGACGGTGCTGTCAGAAGAAGAAGCGATGTTCCGCGATGCGGTGCGCGAGTTCGCGCAGACCGATGTCCGCCCGCACGTATATGAGATGGACCAGGCCGCTCAGTTTCGGCCCGAGCTCATCTCCAGGTTCTTCGAGCTGGGCCTCATGGGCATCGAGGTACCGGAGGAGTACGGTGGCAGCGGCGGCACCATCTTCATGGCAGTCCTGGCCATCGAGGAGCTGGCCCGGGTGGACGCCTCGGCAGCGATCTACGTTGACGTGCACAATACCCTGGTCAACAACGCCCTCCTTCGGAGAGCCAGCAGCGAGCAGAAGTCGCGCTACTTCCCGCGACTCACCAGCGGGCTGCTCGGCGCTTTCGCCCTCTCCGAGCCCGGCAGTGGCAGCGATGCCTTTGCCCTGGCCACGCGGGCGGAGCGCAAGGGCGACGACTGGCTCCTCACCGGCACCAAGTTCTGGATTACCAACGGAGCCGAGGCCGGACTGTTTATCGTGTTCGCCAACGCCGACCCCTCCAAGGGATACAAGGGGATCACCGGCTTCCTGGTCGAGAAGGGTTTCCCCGGGTTCTCCATCGGCAAGAAGGAAAACAAGCTGGGCATCCGGGCATCGAGCACTACCGAGCTGATTCTCGATGGGTGTGTTGTGCCGGCCGAGAACGTGCTCGGGCCGGTGGGCCAGGGCTACAAGATCTCGATCGAGACGCTCAACGAGGGGCGAATCGGGATCGGCGCCCAGATGATCGGGGTGGCAAGTGGCGCACTTCAGGCTGCCACCGCCTACGTGAAAGAGCGCCACCAGTTCGGCAAGCCTATCGCGGAATTTCAGGCAGTGCAGTTCCAGCTGGCCCAGATGGCTACTGATCTGGAGGCAGCGCGCCTCATGGTGTACAACGCAGCCCGGCTGAAGGATTCGGGGCAACCGTTTGCCCAGCAGGCCGCGATGGCCAAGCTCTTCAGCTCACAGGTGGCCGACCGGATCACCTCGTCCTGCCTGGAGCTGTTCGGCGGGTACGGATATTCCAAGGAGTACCCAGCCGAGAAGTACTATCGCGACGCGAAGATCGGAACGATTTACGAAGGGACCAGCAACATGCAGCTGCAGACGATTGCGAAGGGGCTGTTGAAATAGGCGGTCAGCGGGTCAGCGGATCAGAAAAATACCAGGAGTCCCTCCCATGCCGGAAATCCTGCATGAGAGGGTCTTCTCACATTGAGCCCGACTACCCGTCCTACTGTCCCGCTGTCCCGCTGTCCCCCTGACCCGCCGTCCAGATCTTCGAAAGGTTCATGCTACCCAGCCCGCACGGGTTGAGCGTGACCGGTGTGCTCGACATGTCCCAGCGCACCGCCTTGTTTTCCTCCGGATCGACTATGGCGCAGCGAACTCCCTCACGGCTCACCAGGGCCACTGCTTCGGCCCCGGTGACATCGGTCGCGATCGCTGCGGCACCGACCTCGTCCGTCCGAGTCTCCGACGGGGCCACCGTCTCCTGATCGGCCGGATTCACAATCTCCTCGTCGGCGGTCTCGTAAGCCGGGATGTCGGTGGAGTCCTCGCTGGCCTCCTCCGGCGGGCGGGCACCATTGGTGTCGGCATCGCTGTCGCGGCCCGCGGCGGCTCCTACCGCCGCTCCGGCCGCACCAGCCGCCAGGACAGCTCCCGCGTGACCGCTGTCGGACGCTTCGGAGGAGTAGGAGGTATCTACCCGGGCCTGGAGCGTGCCGGCGGTGTCGGGGACGGCCACGGCGGCCGAAGGATTTTCGGTCGGCACCGAGCCGCTCGCCGGGTCACCCGAGGTGGCGCCAACGCCCGCGGCAGCGCCGGCAGCCACGGAGGCCCCGGCAACTGCGGCCGGCGCAGTCTCAACGGCGGCGGTGTCAGTGGTGGACGGAACGCCACTCACCGAGCTATCCGACGGCGCCTGCATGGCCTCTGCCGTGTCCGCCGTAACTCTTGCCGAATCGAGCTGCTGCCCTGGGACGCTCGCGGTGTCGCGCTCCATGGGACGATAGCCCGCGGCGGTATCGCTGGGTGTCGCGGCTTCCGCACGGGGAGTGTTCGGCTGAGTCGTGTCCGACCTGGTGCTCGACTCGGCCGGGGTTGCCGCGGTGTCGGTTACGGTGCCCGCTGCCGCGCCGGTGTCTGAAAGTTGGACCGCATCAGCACCGCTATCCGGCAAGACGGTCGAGCTGTTGTTGCTGCCGCTCTCGGTTCGATCGGATCGAGAGCAGGCGGTGCCGGTAAGCACCACGGCGCCGGCCAGCAGCCCCCGGAGCAGGGCACGGTCGAAAGGCGAGAAACTCATCTACCTATCCTCCACCTGGTTCGTCACATCAAAGGCCAGTTGGCACCCTCAGAATCAGGCGTGCATGTTAGAGACCGGACCTCCGCCGTGCGGTGAGTGTTGACCGCAATGGTCCGTGAGTGCGCTCACCCGACCGACCATCCCGCAAAAAGTTCGGGGGGCGCCACCCGGCGCCCCCCGAACTCGCTGCTCCCTCCGACTTCTCCTTAACGCGAGATGCTATCCCCAGGCTGCTGCGTGGGATTGTATCCCGTGGTGTCGCCGGCGTTGTTCCAGGAACTGTCGCGGGTCATGCTCGTGGTATCACCCGCGGCTCCGGCGGCGCCCGTCGTATCGGTCGGGAATGAAGTCGTATCCACCTGACCCTGCTGCGCCTGACCAGTGGTGTCTACGCGTTCCGCACCCGAATAACCCGACGTGTCTTGCGGCGCCCCGGTCCCCTGGTTCTGCAGGAACGTGTCGCTCGGCTGGGAATCCGGCGGAGCGATGGTAGTATCCCGCTCCATTCCGCGGTAACCGGGCTGGTTCTGCCCCAGTGTATCACTGGTTGTGGTGTCTCTGGCGGCGGCCGACTCGTCGGTGTCGGAATCCCGCGCCGTATTGCCTGCACACGCCAATGCGCCAACCAGTGCCGCCATGGCTGCAAAGCGCGTGGATGTGTGAACTCGCATTCGACCTCCTCAGATCGCCGTACAGTGAAGTCACAAGATTAAGACGGCACGCAAACCGCCATGCCATCAGCACATCCGGCCTAAACGTTTGAGCTCTTCACCCTGAGCCCTTCGCCAAGGGACCATGATACCCGCGCCGGGGACCTCATTCTGTGACTTGGGTCACTCCCCCCGGCCGTCATCTTGGCGCACAGGGTCCATACCTCCGCTGCTCCATTCGGCCCCTCAAGCCAGGCCCGGGAATTGCTGGTTTGACAGTGAGTTGAGGGTCTTGACCCAGGGTCGGGGAGCGCAAGTAGATTCCGCCCCTTCATGCGCGTTAATTCGGCACAGTTTCGGCCTCCAGCCGCAACACATGCGGCTCGAGGACTCACGTTTTAGCCCCGGATGGTCAGTGTCATTTTTGACTGGTTCACATCGTTTGAAGCTGGCGGTCGCGGTGATACTCGTGGCCTCACCCTCGCCTCTGAAGGCTCAAGTCGAGGAGGGGTGGGTCAGCACCCGGGTGGCAGAGTGGTATGCGTCGACCATCCGGCGCGCACCGGGCCAATGGGGGATCGCCGTCGCCGACCAGTCCGGCAGGATGCTCTGGAGCATGAATCCGGATCAGTGGCTCATGCCCGCCTCCGCCGTCAAGCTGTTTACCACCGGTTATGCCCGAAGCGTCCTCGGGGGCACTGCCCGGCGCGCCACCCGGGTGGTGGGCGCGGGTGTAATTGACACGGTGCGGGGCGAGTGGCTTGGTAACTGGGCTCTGGAGCTGAATGGAGACCCCTCGCTGGAGCGGGCACAGGGATCCGGACCCACCTTGTACGACCTTGCCTTCCAGCTCGCGGGTTCCGGAGTGAAGCGTTTGTCGGGCCCGCTCAAGGTTCAGAGCGCCAACGGACCCGCCAATGCCGTGTACCCGGAGGTGTGGTCCCGGAAACACGCCGGACGGCTGTTTGCTCCCCTGGTTGGGCCGCTCACCGTCCATGAGAACGTGGTCTGGCTGACGGTGAAAGCGGGCCCCAGAGTGGGAGCCCCAGCAAAGCTTGTCGAGACGGCGCCGAATGGAATCGGTACTCTGGTCTCCGTTACCGCGGTCACGGGAAGCGGCCGCCGGTCCCGGCTCCGGCTGCGTCCCCGGAAGGGCGGCGGGTGGGTCGTGACCGGATCGATCGGCGTTCGGGCCGCGCCCCGCCGGCTCACCGCAGTCACCAGTGACCCCAAGGCAGTGCTGGGTGCCGTGTGGGCCACCGCCCTCAGAAAGGCCGGCATCGTCTGGGATCGGTCAAGCAAGACGCTGACGCCCCTCGATGCCTCGCTCAAGGTGCTCGCCGAAGTGGCCTCGCCGCCGCTGGATTCGCTCGCCAGCGAGATCAACCGCAGAAGCCTCAACCTGGGTGCCGAGCTGCTGCTCCAGTGGGCCGGCGGGCAGACCCTGGGTCCGGCGCATCTGACCGCGCACGTCCAGGAGGTCATCGGGCAGGAGGCCGGAGTCTACCTGGTGGACGGCAGCGGGCTCTCCTATCAGGACCGGGTCAGCCCATCCGCGTTCGTCTCTTATCTGGTGAAGTTCCCGGCCACCGCGGCAGGCCAGAACTTTCCTCAGCTGCTGCCCGCTAACGGGACCGGAACGCTACGGAGACTGAACAGCGGCTTTCCGGGTGAGGGAGTAGTCCGCGCCAAGACCGGGACTCTGAGCCGGGTTTCGACTCTGGTTGGTTATCTCGGCCGGCCGGAAGGAACGCTGGTGGTGTCGCTCATGTATAACGGCTCCCGTCCCGCCGCCGCCCGCAGCGCACAATGGGAATTGTTCCGGCTGCTCGGGGCCAATGGCGTCGTGATTCCGGCGGATGCCGCGATGGTGGAGCCGCCCCAGCTGGGCAGCGACGAGACCGCGGTTCCGGCTTGGTGGCCACAGGGGGCAGCCATCGCGGATTCTGCCGCAGCCGACTCGACGCTACCAGAGTAAGACCTCCCACGTTGATATGAGAAACGGCCCAGCGATTCGCTGGGCCGTTTCGTTGTGTCGAGCAATCAACGGCTCAGTAGCGTCAAACCGGATGGCCACCCTGGATGGCCCGCAACAGGACGACGCCCACCGCGGCCACCAGCAAGACATTGATGAACCCGCCGAAGGTATAAGCCGAGACGATACCGAATAGCCAGAGTGCGAGTAGAATGCCGACGATGGTCCACAGCATGGCTGCCCTCGCGGAGAGAGTGGAGCGACCCTACCTCCAATTATACGAAATGGGGTCGAAGAATGCTCGTATCAGCGGCCATAAAACTCATCCTTGTCCGGTTTGCCCAGATCGTCGGCAGACTGACGCAGGCGGTCTTGACCTGCTCCGGATGCATCTTCCCGCCGTTCTTGTCGATGATGAGTGCATCAACTCCGGCAACAGCCGGGGCAGCCATACTCGTCCCGGCCGCAAATAAGAAGGCCCGCCACTCGGCGAGCCTCCTATTGCTGCTGAGCCCTTACAGCCGATCAGGGAGTTCCGGCAAGCGCCGCGTTGGCCGTGGCCAAGCCGCTTCCGCTTCGATTTTCATCCCACGAAGGAGGCGTCGCCAGCGCGGCACCCGGCCCCGGACGGACCTGCTGATTGATGTCGGGAATCTGGATTGCGGTGGTCGTGAGGATCTCCTCAGCCGTGGCTGCCCGATTGGCAGTAGCCACTCCCAGCGTGGGACTCTTCTGGAGCATCAAGGCAACGATGCCGGCTACATGCGGCGATGCCATCGAGGTGCCGCCCAGGAAGAAAAAGCTCGTCCTGTTGCTCTGATTGACCTGATACGGGCCAACCACCCACGAGCCCGGAGCGGCGACGTCGAGGTCCTGGTCAAGAGGACCACCAGTTGGACCAGTCCGAAGTGACGAGAAGTCACTGATGTAGTACTGCGCTGGATCGGTTGGGTCTGTGGTGTTGGACACAGCGTTGTTCCACCACGCATTGCTGCCTTCCCATTCCCGTACGTACCCTGCCGAAGCAACGGAAATTACCGGGCGGTATGCACCGGGGTAGCCCATGGCGCCCGTCGGGCCGGAGTTGCCGGCCGAGGC
>Ga0190265_10001335_pt1 | contig 16155 bp, 17 predicted proteins | sample Popmic124T_FD_133135 | JGI IMG/M metagenome (GOLD analysis project Ga0190265, IMG submission 133135) | Populus adjacent soil microbial communities from riparian zone of Indian Creek, Utah, USA - 124 T | ecosystem: Environmental > Terrestrial > Soil > Riparian zone | place: USA: Utah | collected...
GAAGCCGACCAGGAACAGCGACGGGATCAGGACGAGGACGTGGTCGACCGGCAGGTCGACCAGGAACGAGGCGGCGACGAAGGTCAGCACCGCGACCAGGAGGCCGCGGATGAAGCCGCCGAGCGAGAAGGCGAGCAGCAGCTCCAGCGGCGAGGCGGGCGAGGAGAGCTGGTCCTGGATCGCCCCCTGGAATTTCTGCTGGAGGATCGAGGAGGAGTTGTTGGCGAAGGCGTTGATCGACCAGGCCATCATGATCAGGCCTGGGATGACGAAGACGACGTAGTCGATCCCGTGCAGGTCGCCGACCCGGGAGCCGAGCGCGGCGCCGAAGACGGAGATGTAGAGGAAGGTTTCCAGCAGCGGCGCGCCGATCGTCTGTTTCTTGATCTTCATGAAGCGGTTGACCTCGCGCCGCCAGAGCGTCGCGAAGCGGATCTGCGCCGCGCTCACTGGGCGGCCACCTCGATCCGGGAGCGCGAGAGCTCCTTGCGGCCGACCAGAGCCAGGTAGGCGTCCTCGAGGTTGTCGACCTCGTACTGGCTGGCCAGCTCGGCGCTCGTCCCCTCGCCGACGATCCGCCCTTCGTTGATGAAGGCGACCCGGTCGCAGAGCTGCTCGGCCTCCTCTATGTAGTGCGTGGTGAGCAGGATCGTCGTCCCCTCCTCGTTGATGCGCTGGACGTAGTGCCAGAGCTCCAACCGCAGCTCGACGTCGACCCCGGCGGTCGGCTCGTCGAGGATCAGCAACCGGGGCCGGTGCATCATCGCCCGGGCCAGGATCAGCCGCCGTTTCATCCCGCCCGAGAGGGTGCGGGTCCGTTCGTCGCGCTTCTCGGTCAGCGAGAAGGTCTCCAGCAGCTCGGTGGTCCGCTCGCGGCGCTCGCGCTTCGGCATCCCGAAATAGCCGGCGTGGTAGTCGAGGGTCTCCTCGACGGTGAGGAACCAGTCGAGGTTCGGCTCCTGCGGCGCCAGCCCGACCGCCTGTCGCGCCTCGGTGTAGTCGTCGATCGCGTCGTGCCCGAAAACCCGGATCTCTCCCCCGGTCGGCTGCGCCAACCCGGTCGTGCAGTGGATCATGGTCGACTTGCCTGCCCCGTTCGGCCCCAGCAGCCCGAACAGCTCCCCCGTCTCGATCCGCAGCGAGACGCCGCGCAGCGCCTCGACGCCGGTCGGGTAGCGCTTGGCGAGGTTCTCGATGTCGAGGGCTGGCGCGCTCACGGCGCTCAAACCTAGTGGACCGGCGAACTCGGCCCGCGCATCCGATGTTCACCACCCCCCGGTGGGGTCAATGTCGGATGCGCGGCCGTAAGCTGCGGCAGATGCCGGGACCGCTGCTTGTCGTCGATACGCCGTCGCTGCTGTTCCGCGCCTTTTACGCGCTGCCCGACTCGATCAAAGGGCCGGACGGGAGGCCCGTCAACGCTCTGCTCGGCACCGCCAACCTGATCCTGCGCGAGATCGAAGTCCATGCGCCGCGGGCGGTCGTGCTCTGCTTCGGCCCCGACGCCGCCTCCTACCGCACCGAGCTCTACCCCGCCTACCACGCCGAGCGCGAGGCGGCGATGCCGGACGATCTCTCGCCGCAGTTCGCGGCCAGCCGTGACTTCTTCGAGGCCTTCGGCTGGACCGTTGCGACCAGCGACTCGCTCGAGGCCGACGACCTGCTCGGCACCTACGCCCGCCGCGAGGCCGAGGCCGGCGGCCGGGCGCTGCTGATGACCGGCGACCGCGACATGTACCAGTGCGCGGGCGAGGGGGTCACCGTCCTCTACGTCCGCACCGGCGGCAAGCAGGGCGCCGAAGAGGTCGGCCCGGAGGAGGTGCGCGAGCGCTACGGCGTCGACCCCGAGCTGGTGCCCGACTTCATCGCCCTGCGCGGCGACCCCTCCGACGGCCTGCCCGGCGCCAAGGGCGTCGGCCCGAAGACGGCGGCCGAGCTGCTGCGCAAGCACGGGTCGCTGGAGGCGATCCTCGACAACGCGATCCGCGAGCAGCGCCCGAAACTGCGCGCCGCCCTGCTCGATGCCCGCGAGGACCTGCTCGCCTTCAAGGACATCGCGACGCTGCGCGACGCCGGCGTCGAGCGTCCCGCCGACCGCCCCACCGAGTGGACCGGCGCCGCGGCCGCCGCCCGCGAGCGCGGCATGAACCGCCTCGCCGAGCGGCTGGAGAGCATGCATGCCTGATCTGGCGCTGCCAGAGCGAATGCCGCTGCGGGCGCATGGCCAGACCCGCAAGCGGTGGCGCTACGTCGGCGTCTTCGACTCCGACCTGATGCTGTGCGCGGCGCGGGTCCAGGTGGGGCCCTTCCGCCAGTCGTTCTGGGCGGCGTGGGATCGCGACGGTCGCGAGCGCTTCGCCCACACCAGCCTCCGGCCCGGGAGCCGGGAGGTGGCGATGTCGGGGCCGCGGATCCAGATCGCGGCGCGAGCGCTGCAGGCCGACCTGACGCTGGGCAACAGCACGCCGGTCGAGGCGATCTGCCCGAGCGGATCCGGTTGGGGCTGGACCCGCAAGCGGGCGGGAATGCAGGCCACCGGCACGGTCGAGGCCGGCGGGCGGCGCTGGACGGTGGACGGGCGCGGCGTCGACGACGAATCCGCCGGCTACCACCAGCGTCACACCAGCTGGCTCTGGTCGGCCGGCGTCGGTCGATTGCAGGACGGCCGCGCGGTCGCCTGGAATCTGGTCGAGGGGATCAACGACCCGCCGCAGGGCAGTGAGCGGGCGATCTGGGTCGACGGCGAGCCCTTCGAGCCGCCGCCGGTGTCCTTCCAGGGCACCGACGCGATCGAGTTCGCGCAAGGGCCGCCGCTGCGCTTCGCCGGCGAGTGCGAGCGCGCCCGCAGCGACAACCTGCTGGTCTTCCGCTCCCGCTACCGGCTCCGCTTCGGAACCTTCACCGGCTCGCTGGCAGGCCTAGCGCTGTCCGACGGCGTCGGCGTGATGGAGATGCACGACGCCGTCTGGTAGCGCCCCCGGGCTGGAGAAGCGCAAGGCGCCGTCGTCGATCGGGCCGCGCCTGATGGTCCTGATGTCGAAGGCGTAGTTCTGGCGCAGCCGCCACGGCTCCTTCGAGCCCTGCTTGGGAAAGTGCCGCAGGGAACGCTGGACGTAGCCGGACGTGAAGTCGAGCAGCGGCTGCTCGGTAACGGTCGGATCGGTCAACTCGGGAACGCACTTCCCGTGCCCGCCGGCGTCCATGTGGGCAAGCAGCCGACAGACGTACTCGGAGGTGAGGTCGGCCTTGAGGGTCCAGGAGGCGTTGGTGTAGCCGACGGTGAAGGCGAGGTTGGGCACGCCGCTCAGCATCATCCCCCTGTAGGTCATCGCCTCCGGCAGGTCGACGTCCTCACCGTCCACGCTCAGCTGCATGCCGCCGAGGAAAAGCAGGTTCAGCCCGGTGGCGGTGACGATCACGTCAGCCTCCAGCTCGGACCCTGACTGGAGCCTGATCCCGCCCTCGGCGAAGCGCTCGATCCGGTCGGTGACGACGGAGGCGCGACCGCTGGAGATCGCCTCGAACAGGTCGTCGTCGGGAACCAGGCAGAGGCGCTGGTCCCATGGGTTGTAGCTCGGCTTGAAATGAGTGTCGACGTCGTAGCCGGCGGGCAGCTTCCGCTCCAGCTGGCGCCGGAGCAACTTCTTGATCAGCTTCGGCCGGCGGCGGCTGAGCTGGAAGAAGAGCGTCTGCAACACGACGTTCTTCCAGCGGACGAGCGCGTAGACGAGCTTGTGCGGCAGGCGCTTGCGCAGCGCTCTGGCGATCGGGTCCACCGCCGGCATCGAGATGACGTAGGTCGGCGAGCGCTGCAGCATCGTTACGTGTGCGGCGGCCTCCGCCATCGCCGGCACCAGGGTCATCGCGGTGGCGCCGCTGCCGATCACGACCACGCGTTTTCCGGCGTAGTCGAGATCCTCGGGCCAGTGCTGCGGGTGTACGACACGACCGGCAAACCGCTCGACACCCTCGAACTCGGGGGCATAGCCCTCGTCGTAGCGGTAGTAGCCGCTGCACGTCCAGAGGAAATCGCAGGTCAGCCGCACGGTCTTCCCCGTGTCAGACCGTTCTGCCTCGACCGTCCAGCGGGACTCCCGCGTCGACCACTCGGCGCGGACCACCCGGTGGTGGAAACGGATCTTTTCGTCGATCCCGGCGTCGCGGGCCGTGTCGCGGACGTAGTCGAGGATCGAGGCGCCGTCGGTTATCGACTTGTCGGCGATCCAGGGCCGGAACCTGTAGCCCAGCGTGTGCATGTCGGAATCCGAGCGGATGCCCGGGTAGCGGAACAGGTCCCAGGTCCCGCCCAGGTCGCCCCGCGCCTCGAGGATCGCGTAGCTGCGGCCGGGATGGCGGTCCTGCAGGTGCCAGGCGGCGCCGACACCGGAGAGCCCGGCGCCGACGATCAGGACGTCGAGGTGCTCGGCCACGTCAGCGGGCGCGGTAATGGAGGTGGGTGACCTCAGGCGTCGCCACCGCCCGGTCCGGCTCCAGCTTCACTTCGGCCCCGGCGAGGTTGTCGAAGAGCCTCGTCCCGCCGCCGAGCAGGACGGGGACGACGTGCAACCAGAATTCGTCGACCAGGCCCACCGCGAGGTACTGCTGTGCGACCTCGGCGCCCCCGCCGAGCGAGACGTCCTTGCCCCCGGCCGCCTCCTTCGCCTGCTCCAGCGCCGACTCGATCCCGTCGGTGACGAAGGTGAACGTGGTGCCGCCCTGCTTCTCGAGCGGCTCCCGCTCGTGGTGGGTGAGGACGAAGACCGGCACATGGAACGGCGGCTCCTCGCCCCACCAGCCCTGCCAGGGGTCCTCACCCCAAGGGCCCGGGCCGCCGCCGAACATGTTGCGTCCGATCAGGATCGCGCCGACGTTGTCGAGGGTCTCCTCGAAGACCTCGGTGCTCGCGTTGGTCTCCCCGCCCTCCCGCCCGTGCGACCTGCGCCAAGCCTCGAGCTTCAAAGCCCACTCGTGCAGCTGCTCGCCGCCTTCGCCCAGTGGGTGCTCCTCGCTCGGGTTGGGCCCGGCGACGAACCCGTCCAGCGAGACCGATATCTGGAACCTCAGCTTCGACATCGCGAGCTACTCGTACGGCGCGTAGCGACTGTGCAGCATCAGGTCGTTGCCGTCGGGGTCGTTGAAGAACGCCATGTGGCAGACGCCGGTATCGAGGATGTCGCCGTTGAACTCGACCCCATTCTCTTCCAGCTCCTTGCGGGCGGCCTCGACGTCCTCGACGTGAAGCGCCGGGTGCGCGTTCTTCTGCGCGGCGAACTCCATGCCGAATTTCGCCGGCTCCCAGATGCCGAAGCAGGTCTCTCCCGCCCAGAACTCGAAGCGCGAGTTGTCGTCCGGCCGCAGGCCGAGCGTCTCGACGTAGAAGCTGCGGGATCGCTCGGCGTCCTGTGACGGAACCCCGATGAAGTCGGTCTTGGTGATCACGAGCCCTCCAGTGCAGTCGGATCGGTCAGGGGACCGAGTCAGGGTAGCGCCGGCCGCTCGCGGCAGGGCTCATACTCCGCAGGGTCCATGGGGAACTCGGAGGCACAGGCGCAGACGGTCCTCGTCACCGGGGGCTCGGGATTCCTCGGAACCTGGTGCGTGGCCGACCTTCTCCGCCGCGGTTACCGAGTGCGCACGACCGTGCGCGACCTCGCGCGCGAGCCCGAGGTCCGGGCAGGGCTCGCGTCGGTGACGGACGGCGACGACCGGCTCTCGGTCGTCGCGGCTGACCTGCTCGGCGACGACGGCTGGGCAGAGGCGATCGAGGGGTGCAAGTACGTCCTTCACGTCGCCTCACCCTTCCCTCAGGCACAGCCGAAGGACCCCGACGAGCTGATCGTGCCGGCACGCGAGGGAACCCTGCGGATCCTGCGGGCGAGCCTCGACGCCGGCGTCGAGCGCGTCGTCGTCACCTCCTCGGTGGCCGCGGTCAGCGGCGGTCGCTCCCCCGCCCCCGGAACCCTCACCGAGCGGGACTGGTCAGACCCCGACAACCCGAAGCTGACCCCCTACGCCCGGTCGAAGACGCTTGCCGAGCAAGCCGCATGGGATCTCGTACGCGAGCGGGGCGAGACCGGAAAACTGGCCGTCGTCAATCCCGGCGCCATCCTCGGGCCGGTGTTGACCGCAGGCCGCTCCTCCTCGCTCGCGGTGATCGAGCGGCTGCTCGGCGGAATGCCCGGCGTGCCCAAGATCGGGTTCAGCTTCGTCGACGTGCGCGACGTCGCCGATCTGCACGCGAGGGCGATGACCGCCCCCGAGGCCGGCGGCGAGCGCTTCATCGCGGTGGGCCGGTTCCTCTGGATGTCCGAGGTGGCCGCGGTGCTGCGCGATCGCCTCGGCGAGGCGGCCGCGAAGGTGCCGAGCAGGACCGTGCCCAACCTGCTGGTGCGCGCGATGGCGCTCGTCGACCCCCCGGTTCGCTCGGTCGTGCGCCAGCTCGGTCGCAAGGTGGAGTACTCGTCCGAGCAGGCCGAGACGCTGCTCGGGTGGTCGCCGCGGCCGGTCGAGGACACCGTCGTCGACTGCGCGCGGAGCCTGATCGACTAACCGAGGGTGAGGACGTGGGCGCTCTTGGGCTCGACGCGACCCTCGAGCACGTCCAGGTAGGCGTCCCGGGCCGCCTCCAAGCCCTCGCCCCGGACGAAGGCGAGCCAGCTGCCCGTCCACTCGCAGAACGGGTGCCAGGCGTCGGCGACCCGCTTCTCGAGCTCAGCCCGGCCCCAGTCCTCGGAGCGCTTGACGACCCGGGTCGGAGCGAAGAAAAAGGTGGGCGAAGGGCCAGGCAGCCCGTCCCCGCCGGCCCCGAGCTCTGCCTCGCCGGTGCCGAGCTCCTCCCAGTGCGTCCCTCCCACGGCGATGCTGTGGACGAGCTGGTCGCCGTAGTGCGAGTGGACCGCGAGGCGCACCGCCGCGTCGCCCGCGACGTCGACGAAGATCGCGGGCCCGCGCTCGAGCGAGTCGATCGCGTCGTAGGCGACAGTCCGGTCGTAGATCCCCAGGCCCTCGACGAACCCGGTGTTTCGCGACGAGGTGAGTCCGACCAGCTCGACCTCCTCGCGCCGAGCCAGCAGGAACGCCGCCGCGATCGCCGTCTTGCTCGAAGCGCTGGAGATGACGATCGGGCCGCGGGCGGTCAGGCCTTCGTCGGCCAGCTGGTCGTCGACCAGGAACGAGGTGAAGAAGAGCGGGCGCAGCAGCATCTGGATCTCCTCGGTGTCGACCCGGTAGAAGGGATCGGATCCAGTCGTCAGGTAGCGGTGATACGCCGAGGGCAGGGCCTCTTTGTGCGGCGAGCCGTCGACGAAGCCGCGCTCGCCCGCGCGCGCGGGCGTCACCACGAGATGCGTGGAGGCGGGCAGGTACCCGTACACGCGCGTGCCGGGCTCGACCCCCTCCGCCTCGCTGCGCTCGACCTCGGCAAAGCCCCAGACCGGAAGCCGGCCCCACCCCTGCTCAGCGGTCGGGAAGAAGTCCCAGTAGGACAGCCCCTCTCCGAACACCGCGTAGGTGACGTTGTTGGAGGTCATCCCGAAGGCCGCGGCGCGGAGCAGCGCCTGACCGGCTTCGAGCTCGGGCGCCGGACGCTCGGCGATTCGACACTCGCGGAGATCGTCGCGCTTGACGAGGAAGTCGGTCACTCCGCCGATGCTCTCACGTTGTCACCGTGAATGTGTTCGCCTGAGCGGCCAGCTTCTATCCTGGCTCGCGATGGATCAGACCTCTCGACCGCCCCTCTCCGTCGCGATCCCCGCTCGCGACGGCCTGGCGGAGGTGGTCCCCGTCCTCGAAGCACTCATCCCCGCCGCAGAGGAGACCGGCACCGAGATCGTGGTCGTCGGAGGCACTGACACGGAGTCACCGGCCGGGTGCGTACGTGTGATCCCCACGCCCGTCGCCGACATGGTCGCCCTCCGCCGCCAGGCGATGGCCGAGGCGACGGGGGCCGTGGTGGCTGTCGGCGAGGACCACGCCGTGCCGAGGCCAGGCTGGTGCGAGGCGGTGATCCGCGCCCACGCGGATCACCCCGAGGCGGCGGCGATCGCGGGTTGCCTGGTCAACGCGACCGACCAAACCCTTTCCGGACGGGCCAACTTCCTCGCCTTCGCCGCCGCCTGGCAGCCGCCGATGGCGACACTGCCGGGCGGACGCCCGCCCCCGTCGTCGGCACTCTCGTTCAAGCGCGAGGCGCTCGCGGGTATCGGGTCCAAAGCCCTCGGCTGGCTCGAGGCGGAACTGATCCCAACGCTCTTCGAGCGTGGCCTGATGGTCGCTGACGAGCGAGTCGTCGTCGACCACTACCAGGACCACGGCGGTGCCTGGTCGATCCGCAATGCGTACGACAGCGCCCGCTCCTCCTACGGCTACCTGCAATCCAGGCTCGATCCCGCGGAGCGGCGCAAGCTCGCTCTGTGGACGCTCAGCCGTATCCCGCCTCGGCTACACAAGGAGGCACGCGAGGCCGCGAGAGGAACGCGAACCGGTGTCGGCGAGGCGGCGCTGATCGGGCTGATCGTCACCGCCGCCGGTGCCGGCGCAGCGGCGGGAGCCATGCTGGGCCCCGGCAGATCGCCCGAGCGAGTGGCCTAGGACGCCGCGCCGCGAAGGACCGCGGCCGCCTCAGCGCACGCGGGGATGGAGGGCGTGCCGGAACTCCCTCCATACCGTGAACGCCAGCAGCGCCAGAAGCACGGCGATGGCGATGCGATAGAAGATCTTCTTCCAGTCGGTGGGCATGGCACCGAGAAGATCCGTGTAGCGGTCGTTCGCCGTCGGTGGGCGCACGGCGAGAGGGGAACTGCCGGTCGCCGTCGCTGCCGACGCGAACGCAAACAGCACCTGACCCACCGTCGCCGCCGCGGAGTCGAGCAAGCCCGCTTCCAGCGCCGAGCCCCCACCGGCGTCGCCACCGAGCAGCGGAATCCCCGGCCAGATGCGGGTGAGCCACCGTTGCAGGGCGACCACCTGGCCTGCTGCGACCGAAAGCGAATTGCCGGAGGCGATATCGCTTGCGCGGCGAGCCCTGTGTTCGCTCGCCGTGGGCGCGCTGGACGCAGTACCGATCGAGCGGGAGTCGGCCTCGGTTGCGCCCACCTCCCCATCTCGCTTGGAGCTCGAGACCCGGCCACCACCAGGGACCAGGCCATCGTCGTCGCCGACAGAAGCAGGTGCTCGCCCTGCGGTTTCGGTGCCAGCGCCGGTCACCGAGCCGACGACATTTCTCACGGCGTTCCCAGCGGCAGAGGTCACCCCGTCCGGCGAGGCCGCACCGGAGTCAGAACCAGCCGACCCGGAGTCGGCCGGCGAGGGCGCCGGCGCTCGCTCGACCGGCGCCTTGGGCATGACCGGAGCCGGAGGCGCTGCGGGGGCAGGCAGGGGCGCCGCGGGAGGCACCGCGCTCGGCGGGGCGGACGGGGCAGATGGGTTCAAGGTGTCCTGGACCGCCTTCACCGTCGATCGAACGGTTTCCGTGGTGTCCCCGATCAGCGTGGCGGACGCCGGCGGAGCAGTGAAGAGCGAGGCGATCAGAACCGCGCTGACGCTGACGAGGCGAGCCATTCTTTAGCTTCTACCCGATTTTTGGACAAATATCTACCCGAAAGCGACAAATTCGGTCCTAATTCGGTCCTGGCAAGGCCCCTCCGCCCTCCCGGTAGCCTGCGCCATACCCATACCGATGTCAGCCGAGGTCCTGGTCGGCGGCGATCGCGGCGGCATGGAGCGGGGCACTTCCTCACCCCGGCGGTGGTGACCGGCGCCGCTAGTCGCCCGAACCGGGCCGCCCGGGTTGCGCCGGCTTGACGCCGATCAGGAGCGCCGTCTCCAGCCACTTCCAGTAGCAGTCGACGTCGCCGAAGCCGAGTTCGCGCAGCCACCCCAACTGCGTCTCGACGTCGAGCGTGCGGTCGGAGGGGTCCTCGTTCTCAATCGGTTCGTCGATCGCCGCGAAGAAGGCGAGGTGCAGGCGCTGGGTCGGCGAGGCCACGTGCTCGTAATTGGCGAAGACCCCGCCCGGTTCGAGCAGGTCGAACACCTCGCCGTAGAGCGAGCGCTTCCGCTCGTGCTCGAGATGGTGGATGGCCATCGAGGAGACGACGGCGTCGAAGCGCCCGAGCGCGGGCAGCGGCTCGGCGAGGTCGTGCCGGACGAGGTCGACTCGCTCGTCGCCGGCGAAGCGCTCCCGCGCCGCAGCAAGCATCAGTTCGGAGAAGTCGAGTCCGATGCCGGCCATCTCGGGACGATCGACCCGCAGCATGGAGAGCACGCGCCCGTCCCCCGTGCCGAGGTCGAGGACGCGCCGCACGTCACGGGGCAGGTGTTCGAGCAGAACCCCCTCCCCTTCCACCCGGCGCGGAAACTCGTCCGCACGGTCGAGATAGCGATGGACTTTCTCCTCGTCGGCGGTCCACTCCTCTCCAGGCATGCCCCATTATCAGCGTGACCTGCGTGGCTAGCGCAAGAAGTTGGACCATGAGATGCAGGCGACCGGCTCCCGGGCGACGACATCGCCCTGGCTGTCGTAGGCGACGAGCCTCGGTGGCCCTGATCAGTTGTTCGCCTCGAAGGCATCCGCGACGGGTTTGTCCTCCTTGCGGAGCCAAGATGCCGATCCGTTGCAGGCGCCATAGGCGTAGGCCTCGCAAGAGCACTCGAAGAGGCCTAAGCAAACAGCCGTTGTCTCTCGCTCGCTGGTAGGACTCACGGTTCCTCGTGAACCCGCGCCTCGTCAACCGGCTTTCCGTCGCCCTTGTGATTCTCGGCGCTGCGCTCTGGGCAGCGGCGCCGACCATTCTCGATCTGCCGGACAGCTTCACCCTCTGGCTCGGCGTGAGCTCCGCGGTCTTGCTGCAGCTCTGGCGCCTGGGCCGCGAACATCGCCGGCGGCGGCGAAACCTGATCTCGACCGCGACCGCCGTGCACCGGTTCGCCGCCAGGTTCGACCCTGTTCGCGCCCTCGGCCTCCACCGCTCAGCCGTCGCCGTGCGAGCGGCTTCGCCGACTCTGGCCCCCGATCGGCTTCCGCCCTACGTGCCCGGCCGGATCGACGACGTCATCTCGGACGGCCTCTCCCGGCGTTCATTTGCCCTCGTCGTCGGCAACTCGCTCTGCGGCAAGTCCCGCGCGGCCTTCGAGGCGGTCCGCTCGCTGCACCCGAACGCCGAGATCTGGGTGCCCGCCGGACCGGAGGGCCTGCGCTCCCTGCTTCGCTGCGATCCGCCGCTTCCCGGCGGCTGGAGGACCGTGGTCGTCTGGCTCGACGACATCGACTACTTCCTCGGCGAGCCGCAGATGGACGGCGGAGAGTCCGCCGCGGACCCCTACCCCGATTTCACCGCTGCCCTCTTCCAGCGCCACCTTGCCGACCGGCGCTGGTGGTCGGCCTGGCGGCCTCGGTTGCTCTTCGTAGCGACGATCAATCGGCGCCGGTTCGAGCAGATCGCCGATCCTGGCGATTCAGGCGCGCTCGCCGCCTTGAATCGCCGCCTGCGCGGTGTCCTGGCCCTGGCCGAACGCGCCGAGCTCTCCGACGGCGAGCAGGCCGGATGGGATACGCAGATCGCCGCGCAGCTCTATCCCGGTGTCGATTTCACCGAAGGGATCGGCCGTGCCTTTGCCGAGGGCGAGGCGCTGATCCGCGCGTACCGGCACGGCTCCGATCCCATCGGCCGTGCCTTCGTACGTGCCGCCGTCGATTGGCAGCGCATTGGCGCCGCCGCGCCCGCCGCGGACCAGCTGCGCAGCCTCCTTCCGGCGGAGCTGCCGGGCCAAATCGTCGACGACCGGCAGTTGGCGACCGGCCTGCGCTGGGCCAACCGGAAGCTGGCCGGAGGCCAGCGCCTGCTCACGGAGCGACAGAGCGCGGACATCCCTCCCAGATACGAGGCTCATCCATATGTCATCGACGCCGATGAGGGCTACATCGCGGAAGCTGAGCCGAGACCGGTTCCCGACGCGGTCTGGGGCATCGCCCTCTCCTCCTTCGACGCAATCGAGCTGCTCGGGATCGCGGAGCTTGCACTCGAGCGCGACGGTCGTGCCGCCGAGCGAATCCTCGGACATCTGGCCGACGACATCTCGGTTGCGAGATCCGATGCCATGCTGCGCTCGGTCGCGCAGTGGATGCTCGGAGACCTCTACGCCGGCCAAGCGGCGGGGGCGGAGGCCGCCGAGAAGAGCTTGAGCGCTGCGATCGCAGGGCCCAACCCAGACGTTCGCGTCGAGGCGCTTCTATCCCGAGGCCGGCTCTTCGACCGTCTTGGTGGGCGGCGTGCCGAGGCCGACGCCGACTTCGCCGCCGCGCAGCGGGTCGCCGGGGCCGACGCCGAGGTTCACGCCGGCGCTCGCCACGAATCGGGTCGACGCCATCAGATACGCAAAGAGCACGACGAGGCCATCGTCGATTTCACCGCCGTGATCGAGGCGGGCGCGGCCGCTCCTGCCCTCCGCGGAATATGCCTGATCAAGCGCGCTTACGCCCTCCGTGACCTTGGCCGAGACGACCGCGCCATCGCCGACTTCACGGCCGCGATTCGCCTCGATGCCAGCCCCAGAAGCGTCGCCATCGCCTACATGGAAAGGGCCCAGTTCGCCCCCTCGCCGAATGAAGAACTCGCCGAGCTGACCGCTGCGATAGGCGTCGAGGGAGCCCCCTCTTCCTACCGCGGCTACGCCTATTGCCTGCGCGCTGACCGCCTGGCGGAGCTGGGTAAGCCCGAGGCGGCGGCGGCCGACTACGACGCAGCCTGTGAGCTCGACGACGTCGATCTCGATGACCACGCGACTTTCCAGCGCGAACGCGCCTCGTTCTACGAGGATCGCGACCCGGCGAGGGCGACACGCGAATACACGGAGGTCATCTCGACCCCCGGGCTCCCCCCCGCTGAGGTCGCGAGGGCGCGGGTGTCGCTGGGAATCATGAGGTCCACTCAGCTCACGGCCAAGCGCGACGTTCACCTCGTGGAGATGGTCGCGGCCGATCTCAACTGGGCCATCGATCACGGCGACCCCAGGACCCGTTCCAAAGCTCAGTACTGGCTGGCGCGACTCTGGGACCACGGCTACGGCACCGAGAGCTCCGCCCTGGCCTTCTTCGATGCCGCAACCGAGACCGACGGTGCCGACGAAGACGTGGTCGCAAGCGCATACATCCACCGTGGCCTCCTCCATTCCGCCCACGGACGCCATGAGGAGGCGATCGCCGACTACACCCGCGGCATTGAGATTCCCGGCGCCCGCGGTCATTCTCACGCGGTCGGTCACGCCAACCGCGGCCTGATGTGGCTGTGCGATTTAGACGACCCCGCTGCCGCCGAGGCGGACTTTCGCGCGGCGCTCTGGACGCAGGGAGGAGCCGAGGTATCGGCCGGCTGCCTGGGACACCTCGTCGACCTGCTCCGCTCGCAGGGTCGCTACGCGGAGGAGCTGCCGCTCTATCGCGCCGCCATCGCCAGTGGCCGAGTCGAGCTGGTGGCCGCAGCGCTGCCTCGGGTTGAAGCGTTGGGCCGTCGCCGCGCCTGGCGCTCGGCCCGGAGAGCCAGGCGCACCCTCCGCCGCGCGCGTGTTGCCTGAGCGCAGCACCAATCTGTCGGAGCAGCCGAGGAAACTAATTCCCTCGGCTGCGCACGGTCAAACAACGGAAAGCGTGGGTGGAGGAGACGCTGCGCAAGGACGGCTATCTCGGCGCCGCGGCGGTCGTCGAAGCCGTTTCCGGCGGCAACCTTCAGCCCTGGCTTCTGGAGGCCCTGTTCGGCTATGCGGGCCGCGACCGCGCGACCGAGCCGCCCTGCGGAAGGGCATCGTCGGCCATGGACATCGCCGTGCCCGTGGCTTGGAAGGCGAGCCCAAAAACGGGGGCGTCGAACGACCCGGGGTTCACCGGTTCCGCGTCGTGCCGGATCGTCCAACTCATTCGCCCGAGGCTAACGGCGGCTCCGGCGGCACTTTCCAGGGCGGAGCGAAAATCAAACGAGTCCCCGATCGCATCGCGGGTGACCCTCGCTGGCCGTCAAGTGGCGCGTGTATATCAGTCAAGTGAGCACGGGCATTGAATGGACTTAGATTTCTGGTATTTGTTAATGGACTTATAGAGCTAGTAGATAAGCACCCGCTGGCACGGCAGCCTGCAAAACGACAACAAGACTTGCCTTGCCGATTGATATGGCAGACTCCAACCGATGGCAAGCGAGGAAAAAATCGGCCAAATGTTGGGGGGTGGCGAAGGGCCGTCGACTCCGGACGAGACCCTTGACGACCTTCTGAATCCTGGCCGGCAGCGGCGCCGCCGGACCACCCCAATTCGCCGCAGCTTTCTGCAGGATCCGCAGGGGGATGGAGCAGAGGCACCGCTGCGCTGGTTCGTTCACGACCGTCGCGAGCTGGCGCTCGATCTCTTTCTCCTCCTCAACTGCACGGCGAGCGCGGTGCCCTGGGATGTCGAGATGCCGTCGATGGCATGGGCGCGCGCTCTGGACATGCGCCAGACGGTCGGCTCGGAAACGACGGTTTCCAAGAATTGGACCTGGTTGGAGGAGCGGAAGCTGATCCGGAGCGAACGGCACCACCGTGTCCGCAAGGTCTTCATGCTGACCGAGGACGGCTCAGGCCGGGAATACGTCAGGCCGGAAAAAGGAGAGCTGCGGGGATTCTTCGGGTTCCCCTTCGTCTACTTCACCGAGCGCTGGCATAAAGAGCTGAGCCTTCCCGGTAAGGCAGTCCTGCTCATCGCCCTTAGCCAGAGATCCACCTTCACGCTCGTCACGGAGCGTGCCGCGGCATGGTACGGCGTGTCCGCCGACACCCTGGAGCGCGGTCTTGACGACCTACGCAATCACGGCCTGCTGGCAACTTGGCTCGTTACCCGCAAAGCGCCGAGGGCAAGGCTGGGCTTCACCAGCGTTGGCCATCACCGGCTCAACCCGCCTTTCGGAAAAGCAAAATGAGCCGGAAGAGGACCAAGAAGCCCGTACTCGGGGCCAAGGTAGAGCCGAAAAAGCAGCCGAAACGCGTCGTCGTGGGGAAACCGACCTCCGACGATCCGACCATAATTTGGGGCTTCTCCTACGTGGACCTCGGTGGCCCCTGGGGCTGGAGCAAGACCAACCCCGACGCCCTAAAGCACGTCCTCGAATTCATGCACAACCTGGAGGCTCTGCACCCCAACGAGGCCTTCGGCGCAAGGCACAAGCGGGTTGAGCTTTCCTCGCTCTGCTCGGACGCCAACAAGAGGCTCACCGAAATCGAACTCGACGACCTCGACTGCCTGTGGGAGCTGCGTGTGTCCGGCTTGGAGCGGATCTGGGGGCATCGAAATGCCCACGTCTTCTATCCGATCTGGTGGGACCCTCTGCACGAGGTCTGCCCCTCTCCCAAGAAGCACACCTAGAGGGAGCCGTAGAACTCGGCCATCGCGGCCGGAGTGATCTCCCGGGAGCTACGGGCACTGAGGGGAAGACCCTCTCGGGCATCCCGCCACGGGGCCTCGCTATGCGTCAGATCGCTGAGGTAGTGCGCACTCTTCGGTCCATAGAATTTGAGGACCGCGTCAACGGACTCCGCCTGCTTCGCCGAGAGCTTGGCTGGACTTCCTTTTGGCCAATTCTTCACCTTGAACTTCCCTCGGTGCTCTCGGTAGAGAGATGGGGCGACGGGACCGTTTGCCCAGGCCTCGATCCGATCCGAAAACAGCCGCTTCTCCTCCCAGACGAGGTGCCACGCCTGCGAGTAGTAGACGAGCTTCTGAAGCTTCATCACGGACATTTCTCCGCGCTTGCGAGTGATGTAGGCCGCGACGTCGTGCGCGCTTGCCATGTGCTCCTCCGGTCAGGCTGCTGGGGGTTGACGCCTGCCAACCATAGCTTGAGGCACGGCGGGGGCACCCCGCAAGCACCGGGAGCGAGAAGCGTCTCAAGACCTAGGAGTTCCGCGAGGTGGCCCGATCGGTCGGGGGCGATCGCCCCTCTCCGGTCAGGTACCTACGTAGGCCGCGAGGTGCTCGCCGGTGAGGGTGGAGCGGGTGGTGACGAGGTCGGCGGGTGTGCCCTCGAAGACGATCTGGCCGCCGTCGTGGCCGGCGCCGGGGCCGAGGTCGACGATCCAGTCGGCGTGCGCCATGACCGCCTGGTGGTGCTCGATGACGATGACCGACTTGCCGGAGTC
>Ga0190265_10001336_pt1 | contig 16150 bp, 26 predicted proteins | sample Popmic124T_FD_133135 | JGI IMG/M metagenome (GOLD analysis project Ga0190265, IMG submission 133135) | Populus adjacent soil microbial communities from riparian zone of Indian Creek, Utah, USA - 124 T | ecosystem: Environmental > Terrestrial > Soil > Riparian zone | place: USA: Utah | collected...
AAGCTGAAAACTGCTCGCGAGCCGGTCGGTCTTTCCCGCCGCGCGCAGCTCGAACACGAGCTCCCACCGGCCCGGCATGTGGAACATCAGCCCTTCGGCGCGCCAGCGGCCGGGGCCGAGCGCTTTCACCTCGGGCGCGTAGTTCATGCCGTGCCGGTGCTCGGGCATGTGGGCGTCGACCTTGATGGATTCCGGAACGGCGGAAGATTTGCTGCAGGCCGCGATCTCGAGCGCGAACTGCTTCGCCACCGAGATGGGCTCCGGCTTGAAGGCGACTACGAAACGCTGCGATTCGACCCGCGTTCCCTCCAGCGCTGGAACGCAGGCGTTTGCCGTGCCGGCGAGCGCTAGTCCGGCCGCTGCAGCAGCGAACCAAAGACGGTTTCGCCGTTTTTCCATGCGATGCGCTCGGCGACGTCGCGCGGCAGGTCCGCCAGCCATTGGCGCGACCAATCGGCGTGCCCGGGAATGTAGTGCCAGCGCTCCGGGGTGAAGGTATCGCTGCCCACCATGAAGCGATCGGGGAACTGCAGGAACACCGCGCGCCAGGTAGGGTCGACTTTGCCGCCCGAGGCGTGGTCGGTGCGGAACGCGAGGTCGGCCCAGAGGTTCTTGTGCTTCTTCAGCATCTCGGCGACGCGCTCGGGGCGCTCGAATCCCGCGTGCGCCCACAGGATGCGCGCCTGCGGCCACTGCTTGAACAGGCGCTCGACCGCGTCGACGTCGGAGTGCGCGTGCAGGAACAGGTTGTACTTTCTTGCCAATTGAACCATGCGGCGCGGTACCGGAAGGTCGGCGTCGGCGCCATAGAGGTGGAATTCGCCGATGCCCACGTACCTGTACTTTCTCAAGCGATCTTCCAGGTACGCAATGAGAGTCTCATCCCGGAACCAGGTGCCGATCTCGCCGCGCGTGCGGTAGACGCGCAGCTCGGGGATCACCAGGTCGGGCGCCGCGGTGAACAGGCGCTGCTGGCCGTCGTCGCCCGAGCTCGAGACCAGCGCGCGCTTCAGTCCCGCCTTGCGCATGAGCGCGATCGCCTGCTCGACCGGCACCACCTCCCAGGCATCGTGGCTGTAGTGCACGTGCGCGTCGAAGATCGGCAGGGCCTGCGCGTGCAGCAGGCAGGAGAACGCCGTCGCGACGCAGGCGAATAGAGCACGCATCCCCTCAGTGTATATTCGCTGAAACAAACATGCAGGTCAGCCCTCCGCGGTCGCTCACCGAGCTGTTTCTCGGTTTCCTCTCCATCGGCGCCCGCTCCTTCGGCGGCGTGATGCCGTGGGCGCACCGCGTGATGGTGGAGGAGAGGCGCTGGGTCGACGAAGCCGATTTCGCCGAAACCATCGGCTTGTGCCAGTTCCTGCCGGGGCCGAACGTCGGCAATGCCTCCATCGTCTACGGCAAGCGCTGGTTCGGCCTGTCGGGCGCGCTGGTGGCGTTCCTGGGGCTCTTCGCGCTGCCGTTCGTGTGGGTGCTGGCGCTCTTCGCGCTCTACGCCGATTTCGCCACCACGAATGCCACGCTGCGGGCGGTGGTCACCGGCGTCGGCGCGGCCGGCGCCGGGCTCTTCATCGGCACCGCGGTCAAGCTCGGCCGCGTGCTCGCGCGCCGGCCCGCGGCGCTCGCGCTCATCGCCGCGTGCTTCCTCGCGGCGGGAATCGGCCGCGTATCGCTGTTCATTGTTCTGCCCATCGCTTTCGCCGCCGCGCTGGTGTGCGCGCGCAAGGGCTGGATTTGATCCTCCTCGAGCTCACGCTGTACTTCATGCTGCTCTCGCTGATCTCGGTCGGCGGCATGCCCTCGGTGCTGCCCGAGCTGCAGCGCTATGTGGTCGACGTGAAGGGGTGGGTCTCGGCGCAGGAGTTCATCCAGATCTTCGCCGTCGGCCAAGCCGCGCCGGGGCCGAACGTGCTGATCGCGAGCCTGGTCGGCTGGAAGGTCGGCGGGCTACCCGGCGCGCTGCTCGCGCTTGCCGGCATGTGCGGCCCGGCCGCAGTGCTCGCATGGTGGGTGGCGGACCTCTGGGAGCGCTTCAAGGGCTCGCCCTGGCGCACCGCCATCCAGCGCGCGATCGCGCCGATCGTCGTCGGGCTGATCGGCTCGGGCGGCTACATCCTCGCGACGCCCGGCGCGCCCGACTGGCGGCTGTGGGCGATCGCCGTGGCGAGCGCGGCCGGCATGCTCGGCTCGAAGCTCAACCCGCTCTGGTTTCTTGCGGCGGGCGGCGCCCTCGGCGCTTTTCTACTTGATTAGGGGGTGAGGCAGAAGGGTGCGCAGGGTGGCCTTGACCGTCTCCATCTCGCCGTCCGTCAACTCAGTCTGCGCGACGCTATGCTCGATCCTTGCGAGCAAGGCCTCGACTTCCTCCGGCGAAAGCCGCGCGCACTCCGCGCGCACCACGAGCGAAAGCGCGACCGTGACGCCCTTCCAGTACTCGATCTGCATCTGCTGCACTTCGACGATTTGCGCGAGTTGTTGTACCCGGTCCATGCCTAGAGGCGTTTCCAGACCGAGCGCTCGCGCGAGGCGAGGAGCGGCACGGCTTCGGCGAGGTACTTCTTGAAGTGCGGCGTCTGCTGGTGCGCCTCGAACGCCTTGTCGTCGTTGTAGACCTCGTAGAGCATCACCTTCGTCTTGTCGGCCGGGTCGACCAGCACATCGAACTGCTTGCAGCCGGGCTCCTTGCGCGCTTCGCCCGCATTGACCTTCAGCGCCTGCATGAACTTGTCGACGTGCTCCGGCTTTATCCGGATGTTCACCGCGAGTACGAAGGCCATAGCCTCCTCCTTTTCGGCTAATCTAACCGAAAAGGGGAGGAAAGCTCATGGAAGATGCCAAGCCGCGGCTGCTGATCCCGGGTTTGCGTGCGTTCTACGCGTGGGCCGAGCCGGTCTCGTGGCTGCTCATCCGCGTCACGGCGGGCCTCATGCTCATCCCGCACGGATGGCCGAAGCTGATGATGGGTGTGACCGCGACCGCGAACATGGCGCTGGTGAAGCGCGGCATCGCGCCCGCCGAGCCGCTCGCGGTGGTGCTGATCACGCTGGAAACGCTCGGCGGCCTGTGCATCGCGCTCGGCCTCTTTACGCGCTTCTGGGCCGCCGCGGTCACCATCGAGATGTGCGTCATCGTCTACCACCACCTGCCCAAGTTCGGCTGGGGCGAGCGCGGCTACGAATATCCGCTGTTCTGGGCCCTGGTGATGCTCGCCATCGCGCTGCGCGGCGGCGGGCCGTACTCGCTCGACCGCCGGCTCGGCCGCGAGCTGTAGCCGCGCGGTATAATCCGCGCCTCGCGCCCGTAGCTCAGTTGGATAGAGTACCTGGCTACGAACCAGGGGGTCGTGGGTTCAAATCCTGCCGGGCGCGCCAGATTCCTCAAGCACTTAGTCTCGTCCCCCTAGACGACTTATCGTCTGGTGGGGACTTTTCTTTCTGCTGATCGCAGCTCCTCAGCCGCCGATAGGCTTATGGCAAGGCCGCAACCACCATAACTTCAACGAGCATCCCAGGTCGCCAAAAGTCAGACGTGAGGCAAGCCCGCACCGGTGGGTTTGTCGGATCGACCCACTCGTTCCAAACTGAGTTGTGATCTTCGAACAGGCGCATGTCAGCGATCCAGACCTGGGCGCTTAATAGCCGTGATTTGTCGGTTCCCGCGAGCTTGAGGAGCTCATCGACGCGTTGCAGCACTTGCGCAGTCTGGGTTTTGATGTCGCCGACAATCGGGTTGGGGGTGACGCCAGCGAAATAGGCGACGTTGCCGTGAACGACTGCCTGGCTGATGATCGGCTGACCACGATTCTCGTCTGATATTTGTCTAATTTCGTGGCGCATGATCGACATGATGTTCCCCTTGTGAATTGGGTACTTCGGAGGGTGACGGTAGTGACGTCATCCACTAAAGCGTCGTTTTGCCGGTCTTTCTTGGACGCTTAATCGAATGGGAGCATGACGATCGAGCCCGTTGTCTTGCGTCCGCCAATGAACTTGTGCGCGGCTGCAGCCTCGCGAAGCGGAAAGGTTTTGACAACGTTGCTCGCTACCACTCCCTGCGCGACGGCATCGAACAGGGATTTCGCTGCAGCGTCGATTTCGCTTCTGTTCGACACGTAATGCGAAAGCGCGGGACGGGTAATCATCAGAGACCCGCGAACGCCCAAATCTTCGACGAGGTTGATCGGATCAGGAACGCCTGACGCCTGGCCGTAAGCCGCGCACATACCCACCAGCCGCAGGCAGTCGAGTGATCTTTGCAGCGTGTCCTTGCCGATCGACTCATAGACTACGTCCACGCCTTTTCCGTCCGTAAGCTTACGGGTGACAGCCACGAAGTCTTCGGTCGAGTAATTGATAACGTGATGACAACCGAGATTTCGGGCGATCTCGGCCTTCGCGTCGGTACTAACGGTGCCGATCACAGTCGCTCCGAGATGCCGAGCCCAAGGACAAAGCATATGGCCCATGCCGCCAGCAGCGGCATGGATCAGAACATAGTCTCCCGGCTGCACCTTATGCGTTCGATGCAGGAGATATTGTGCGGTCATCCCCTTAAGGATTAGTCCTGCCAGTTGAATGTCATCCAATGGCAAGTCCTTTGGAATCTTGATCAACTTGTCAGCGGGGTAAAGGCGCTCCTGACTATAGGCACCGAGCGGGGAAAGGCAGGTGCAAACTCGTTCGCCGACGGAAAACCCGGTGACGCCAGGACCCAGCTCCTCGATCTTGCCGACTCCTTCGAAGCCGAGGACAACGGGCGGATCGCCGACAATCATCGGGTGCGGAATACCTGCTCGATGGTACGTATCAGCGAAATTCACGCCGACGGCCGTGCTGCGAAGACGTACTTGGCCATGCTCGGGAGGCCCGACCCCGATCTCCTCCCACACGAAGTTGTCAGGTGCGCCCTTCTTGTGGATCACCGCCGCCATTCCCATGATGCGTTTCTCCTGCTTTTGCCTAGGGCTTGCGCGAATTCTTGCCCCGAAGCACGCAACTGTCTCGGGCGAACGGTTCGGTCCATGCCGAACTGTTTTCGATTGGTATGCTTCCGGTATCGGCGATAGGATCAAGGATGGTCGCGGCGGGAAATCTGGTGGAAGTGGCCGCTCTCGTAGGTGACTCTGCGCGTGCGACGATGCTTAGCGCCCTTATGAATGGCCAGTCGTTAACGGCCAAAGAGCTTGCCTACTGCGCCAATGTCTCTCGCTCGACGGCGAGCGGGCACCTGAGCAAGCTGGTTGCCGCACGGCTTTTGACTGTCACTCGCCACCGCCGCTTCGCCTACTACCGGATCGCGGGCCCGCTGATCGCGACAATGCTGGAGAGCATCGGGGTTGTCGCCGCCATGGACGAGGCGCCACCCCACCATCAGCCGCGCTCAGCGCACGACGATGCACTCCGGTTTGCTCGAAGTTGCTACGACCACTTAGCTGGCAAGATAGGGGTCGCTGTTACCGACGCACTCGTCGCCAAAGGGCACATCGTACTCACAGATGAAGGCGGTGAAATGACGTCTTCGGGTGGAAGTTTCCTTTCCGCGTTTGGCGTTGATCTAGGTCCGCGCACTCGGCGGATTTTCTGCCAGCCTTGTCTCGACTGGAGCGAGCGTCGTTATCACCTCAAAGGACTCGTTGGAGCTCGGATTCTGGATCGTCTAGTCGAGCTCGGATGGCTTAAGCATGTATCGGGCAGCCGTGCACTCCAAGTAACGTCGTCTGGAAGAGCGGGCTTGTCCGAAATCTTCCAGATCGAGATCAGCAACGGAGGATGTGGCAACCGGTTGATGCGACCGGCAACCGCCGACAGCCTTCGCCTCGACCGTGGGGACCTCACGGGGGACTCGAGGGTGCAAGACTGAGCAAGACGGCGCAAAAACAGCGGAACGAGCGGCGCCGTGATACTGGTGCATCAACGAGTTGCGCCTGGAGGATTACCTACGAACCAGGGGGTCGTGGGTTCAAATCCTGCCGGGCGCGCCATACTGCATCAACGGCTTAGGTGATTCCGGCACCTAGGCGGTTTTTCTTTTACCAGGGACTTCAGAAGGGACTCGCGCTGCGTGCATGATCGAGGCGAGCGAGACGTTGTTCGCATGCCGCTCGTCCGTGATCAATCGCCTCTTCCTTAGCGTGTAAGGCTGTATTGCACGAGGATCAGGTTGATGCCGCCGTTTGGCTGCTTGATGCCAGCGTTCGAGAGGTGTTGCAGCCCGATCCCCAGCGTCCCGGGACCGAGTTTCAGCCCTATGCCCACGTGCGATCCAAACTCGAAGGCGGAAGGCACGCGGTTCTCGTCGTTGTTGATGGTCTTCGACAGCAGGTAGCCGCCGAACCCCGCCTCGAAGTAGCCCCACGGCTTGTCGCTGCGCCAGATCGACGTCACGTTCAGGTCCAAGCGCCGCGTCTCGCCCCGGATGTCCGGCACGCGCCAGAGGCTAACGCCGAGCTGGACGTGCGACGGCCGCCACCACTCGCCGTTGTCTTTTAGGGGATGCCGGTAGCCCAGGCGCACGATGTCGGTTTCCGCCGACTCGGTTCCCCGGCCGAACGCGGCGATCCACTGCGCCTCGCCAGCCATGGCCGAGATGGCGAAGACGAGACCCAGGACGAAGAGTGTGGCGCGAGCCATGTGCGCAGCTTCGCCGCCGGGCGTGGCGCGAGCGTTTCGGCTTCAGTCGGGTTTCGTTACACGCGAAAGGAAATTGTCACGCTCGGTGTGGCGTAGCCGCTCGAGCGTCGCTATTTTGTCGCGCGTAACGCGCCCGAAATCGACGCGACCCGCGCCGGCGGGGAAGTGCGTTTCACTCGCAATCCCGCGGTGAAGTGACGCGGATCGGCGCGCGCCGATTCACGAAATCATCCCTGATTCGTTCAAGTTACCGGTGTGATCCGGGCTGCGGCTGTTGAAACACAGCCGCGCGCCCCCGAAATCCTCTCGTCGTTCCGCGCCGCCAGGCTGCTGTCCTCGTGACGACGATCTCTTCGCTCTATCCAAAAGGACAGCAAACATGATCAAGCAATTGAGTATCGCAGCTGCGCTGGCGATCTTCGCCGGCGTCGCGACCGCGCAGCCCACCGGACCCGGCATCCCTGGCTACGTCGTTTCCTATGACGGCAGCATAGTGAGGTCCGGTCAGGGCGGATGCGTTCATTCCGGCTTCTGGACGCCGGCCGACGCCGTCGAGCCCTGCGACCGCGTGGCGCGCGCAGAAGCGCCCGCTGCCGTCTTTCTTGAGGTCGAGGTCGAAGAAGAGGTAGTGGCGATCACTGCGCCGGTGGCCGAGCCGGCGCCCGCGCCGCGCTCCGTGATCGAGAAGCTGACGATCGGGACCGAGCTGCTGTTCGCCTTCAACAAAGCCGAGTTGACCGACGCGGGCAAGGCCAAGCTCGACAAGCTCGCCGTCCTGATCAAGGACGCCGACGTCGACGCGATCGTTACCATCGGCTACGCCGACCGCATCGCTTCCGAGGGCTACAACCAGAAGCTTTCGGAACAGCGTGCACAGGCAGTCAAGGATTACCTCGTCCAGAACGGCGCGAAGGCGAACGTGATCACCGCCGAAGGCAAGGGCGAGTCGGATCCGGTGACCGGCGACGCTTGCTGGCGCATGGGCCCCGAGCGCGGCAGCAACCGCAAGCTCGTCGCTTGCCTGCAGCCCGACCGGCGCGTCGATATCGAGGTGCTGGGAAGCCGGCAGGTCGCCGTGGAGGAAGCTCCCGCCGCCGCCGGTGCCGGCCAATAACTCACCTGACCCACGAGCTGACATGGGCTCGCTCAGCATCGGCCACTGGATGATCGTGCTGGTCGTCGTGCTGCTGATTTTCGGCAGCAGGAAGCTGCGCGACGTGGGCACGGATCTCGGCGGCGCGCTGCGCGGGTTCAAGGACGGGATGCGCGAAGGCGGCGAGAAGAACGATCCTTGATTCCCCTGCTGATCCTTGCGCGCTTCAGCCTCGGCCGTGTTCTGCTGCATCTCATCCTGCGCGAATTCGTGAGGCGATGAGGCTTCTGCTCGTTGTCGCGTCGCTCGTTGCGCTCGCCGGCTGCGCGGTCTTCGGCGCGCCCGACTGCGACTCGGACTGGTATGAAGTCGGCCAGCGCGACGGTATCCTGGGCGCGCCGTGGCAGTACGAGAACTATGCGCAGCGCTGCGGCGACGCGGTCGATGCAGTCCGCTACCGCGAAGGATGGCGCGACGCAAACAGCAGAATCCCCGTGCGCCCGTATGGCGGCTGAGATCCTGACCTCAAGTGCCCGAGTTTTTCGCGCGTAACGCTTCTGAAATCTGCGCGACACGCGCTCGCGCGACAGTGCTGCCATGGACGAGCGCACCGAAGAATCCAAGGGCACCGAAGAATCGATGCCAGCTTACATCCGCTGGATCCCCATGGTGCCGCTGGGGGCGCTGCTCATCGTGCTTGACGCATACCTCATCGCCGCCGAGGTGCTTGCAAGAATCACAATCTAGAAGCTTTTCAGCGCGTGCCCGCGGGGCCGATGAGCGCGCGCACGGCCGCGAGCAGGTCGTCGCGCGTGAAGGGCTTCGCCATCAGGTGGCGCACGCCGAGCGCCCGCGCCGCCCACCAGGAGCTGTCCAGGCCGGACCGGAACTGCGCGGAGATCGCGATCACCGCCGCGCCCGGATACGATTGCTGCACTGCACGTACGGTTTCGGCACCGTTCTGGCGCGGCATATAGAGATCGAGGATGACGAGGTCCGCGCTGCCAGGTACGGGCGGCTCGCGCAACCGCTGCCCGCGGACGGAATAACCCTCCGCGCTCAGCCACTCGTTCAGCAAGCCGCGCATGAGATCGTCCGCCTCCATGATGACGATGGTGGACATAGCCCCGGACGGCCGATTTTTGGGCGGCCGCTGCGCGCGGCTGTTTCAAGAGCATTACCGCTGTAATTTGGCCCGGGGAGCGGGGCGGTGCTAAGTTATGCGCGAGTCAATACCGTGCAGCCCCACATCCTTGCCGTAGACGACGATCCCGCAATGCGCAAGCTCGTTGCGGACTACCTGCGCGATAACGACGTCCGCGTGACCGCGGTCGCGAGCGGGGCGGAGATGACGCAGGTGCTCGAGAACAACGCGATCGACCTCGTCGTGCTCGACCTGCGGCTGGGTGAGGACGACGGCATGCAGCTTGCGCGCAAGCTGCGGGACGAGGGCGCAACGCCGATCATCATCGTCACCGGCAAGCAGGACGAGGCCGACCGCGTCATGGGTCTCGAGCTCGGTGCGGACGACTACGTGGTCAAGCCGTTCAGCCCGCGTGAGCTGCTGGCGCGCATCCGGGCGGTGCTGCGTCGCTACAAGACGATGCACGAGCTGTTGCCGGCGCGCGGGGACAAACGTCGTGCCTATCGCTTCGCGGGATGGGAACTGAACCTCGGCACCCGCCGCCTGCTTTCCCCCGACGGTCGCCGCATCGAGCTCAGCATCGGCGAATTCAACCTGCTGCAGGCCTTCTGCGCGGCCGCGGAGCGCGTCCTTACGCGCGAGCAGCTGCTCGATCTCACGCGGCTCAACAGCGCCGACATCTACGATCGCTCGATCGACGTGCAGATCATGCGATTGCGGCGCAAGCTCGAGCCCGACCCTGCCCGGCCGCAATACATCAAGACCGAGCGCGGCCTCGGCTACGTGTTCAGCGTTCCCGTCGAAGTCCTGCACTGACAGCTCGCCCGCCGTCACAGGCGTAATCCCGCTGTCACCGTAACTCTCGGTGCGCTGGCTATGCTGCAGCGCATGAGAAGCGCTTTGATCGCTGCGCTGCTTGCTGCGACGGCTTTCGCCGCGACCGCCAATGCTAGCCCCTGCGCCGAGGATTTCGGCGCCGAGGTCTACGGCATCGTCGAGAGCGTGCGCGAGGTGCCGCTTCGCAAGTCGCCGCCGTGGCTCGCCGATGTCTTCGAGCACGCGATCAATCCTGAAACCGCGCAAGAACTGGTCGTCAGGCTGAGCGACGAGCGTGTGATCGCCCTCGTGCAGGCGGGCTCCAGACGCTTCGAGCCCGGCCAGCGCGTGCTCGTCGTCCGCTCCGCAGATGGAGCGCACCTCGAAAACGTTTGAACGAATCGATCAACCTACCAACCGAAAGGAGCAGTCATGAAGCGCATCATCGCAGCACTTTTACTCGCCAGCATCACCGGCGCCGCTCTCGCCCAGGCAACCGAATCGTCCGGGCCGACCAGCCCGTACGCAGAGGACCAGGACCTCATCGTCAAGGATAGGGATTCCTGCCCGGCGGGCTACTACCCGTCCGTCCCGTCGTACGCCTGGCAAAACGGCGGCTTCGTGCAGAACGGCTACCTTTGCGAAAGCCTCTACAAGAACGACGGCGACTAAGCCGCGCAGTCCGGCAGTCCGGCAAGCCGCGCGACCAACGCGGCTTTTTCTTGCGCATTACCAGCGTAACAAGCGTGCAATCGCGCCGATATCTCGCGGGAGTGAGCTAGCAAGCTAGGAGGTGCGTATGAATGCCATGGAAAGCGGAACAGCACGGTCTGAGCACGAAACGATGCTCGTGCGCTTCGTCGACGAGCTGACGGGCCTCTTCGCGCGGCTGCCCGCGCTCATCGGCTTTTCGGTTGTCGACCGCGCGACGCTGACCGCCGGGCGCGAGGCCGCTCGCCTCGACGCCGAGCTCAGCGTCGCCGATGTATCGGTCGACGCTTGGCCCGGGGTTCACTCCAACGCACCCGGCACAGAGATCGCGGCGGCGCTCGCCGGTCTGCTCCAAGAGCATCCGTCGGCGCGCGCGGTGCTGCGCGGGTGCAGTTTTGCCCGCACGTTTCACTGAGTTTCTACGGAGGATGCGCATGAAGAGATCCATTCACGCCGCCGTCTTTGCAATTCTCTGCTGCGGATCCGCGCTCGCAGCCGACGCCGACGTCTCGCAGCCGCTGATGCTGGTCGCGAAACCCGGGCTGCGCGAGGAGCCCTATCGCGCCTCGGTCATCGTCGTCGCCCCGCTCGGCGGCGACGAGCACGTCGGATTCATCGTCAATCGCTCCAGCGAGACAACGCTCGGCAGCCTGTTCCCGGAAGACGGCGCGTCGCAGAAGGTCGCCGACCCGGTGTATCTCGGCGGGCCGTTTGCGACGCAGGCGATCTTCGCCCTGGTTAAGGGCCTGCAAGCGCCCGGCGCCAAGGCGTTGCAGGTGATCCCGGGCCTTTTCGCCGCCTTCGATTCGGCGCTCGTCGACGACATCATCCGCTCGCATCCCGCGCACGCGAAGTTCGTCGCCGGCCTGGTCGCGTGGCGGCGTGGCGAGCTCGAAGCCGAGATCGAGCAGGGCGCCTGGTACGTGCTCGAGCCCGACGCCGCCCTCGCCATGAGAAAACCCGACGGCCTGTGGGAGGAGCTCCTGCTTCGCCTGCAGAACAAGGGCAAGGCCATATGAAAAGGCTCGCCGCGCTCGCGCTCTTCGTTGCGGCCGGCTCCGCTGCCGCCCAAGTGCCGCACGATCCGTTCCACGTCGGCGACCCGTTCCACCAGAGCGATCCCTTCCGTCCGATCGACCCGACGGTGCGGCCGCCCGCCGCGAATCCGCCGCTGCCCGGCGTTGGCGGCGCGATCGAAACCCGCAACCCGCTGCTGCAACCGCGGCCGCTGCCTGGCCTGGGCAGCAGCGGCACGCCGCAGCCGCTGTCCATTCCGGCTGCCCCTTGAGCTGAAGCGCGCCGGCCGGCGCGGCGATCGCGGCGCTCGAGCATCACGCCCGCGAACACGCCGCGGAATTCTGCGGCGTTGCCGGCTATTTCAACTGCGCGGGAACACGGCATTCCGATCGGTGCCGGTTACCATCGTGGTGCAGGAGGCGAGCGCGACGCCGGCGCATACCAGGAGCGCCGTGCCGAGCTTGGGGTTGGTGAACATCGCTCTTCCTTTCTTCAATGCGCTGCGGATTCGAAGGTGCTCATCCGCGCGCTCGCGAGGATCTCGCGGGCGCGCTCGACTTCCTTCGCATCGCCGTGGACCGCGAGCACGAGCTTGCCGGCGTGGACCGGGACGAAGACCAAGGCGGCGCGCGACAGCATGCCGAAGCGCTCGTCCCGGACGGCGCTGAACCTGCCGATGACAGAGAGCTTCTTCATTTCGAAGCCCGCGCGCTGCGAAACCTTGACGTCACGCTCCGTCTAGGCAGGGTCGCTGCAGCTTGTGATCGCGAGGTTGTCGTGCATGGACGGTCCGTTCGTTGGGGCATGGGCGATCGTGCGCCTTCGCCGTGGCGCGCCGATTGCCGGGCGGTTACGGCTGAAATCCCCCTGGCGCGCTCCTTCACTTCCCCGCGGCTTGTGGTCCGCCGGATACCGCGTTCGGGGCGAGTTGGTCGCGGATCGGCAGGCTGCGGATGCGCTTGCCGGTGGCGGCGAAGATCGCGTTCGCTAGCGCCGGCGCGATCGGCGGCACGCCCGGCTCGCCGACGCCGCCGAGCGGCGCATCGTAGGCCGAGCCGATGAGATGGACGCCGATCTCGCGCGGCGCGGCGTTGATGCGCGCCACCTGGTAGTCGTGGAAGTTGCTCTGCTCGACCCGGCCGGCCTTGAAGCTGATCTCGCTGAGGAGCGCGTTGCCCACGCCCATCACGCATGCGCCTTCGACCTGCGCGCGCACGCGCTCGGGATTGATCTGCGCGCCGGAGTCGAATGCGACGTTTACCTGCGGGATGGCGATCTCGCCCTTCTCGTTCACCGTGACCTGCACCGCCGCCGCCACGTAGGTGACGAAGCTGTAGTGCGCGGCGATGCCGAGTCCCTGCCCGGGCGGCAGCTGTCGGCCCCAGCCGGCGTGCAGGGCCGCGCTCTCGATGACGCGCCGCAGCCTCCCGGTATCGAACGGATAAAGCTCCGGCGACTCGGTGTAGTTCCAGTTATCGCCGAACGCGCGCGGATCGATGCGCCGGTCAGCGCCGAGCAGCTCTAGTAGATAATCCTTCGGGTCGCGCCCTGCCGCCGCGGCGAGCTCGGCGACAAACGACTGGATGGCGAAGGCATGCGGGATGTTCGAGACCGAGCGGTACCAGCCGACGCGCGCATGCGCCGGCGCCGTCGGGTTCTCGACGCGCAGATTCGGAATGGCGAACGGCACGTTGGCGAGGCCCATGCCGCGCTCGAACGGCGCTTCGTGCTGCGGATCCTGGCCGAAGATCGACCGGATGCTCGGCGCGGCGCTGCGATGCAGCCAGGCGACCGGCTTGCCGTCGGCGCCGAGGCCGGCTTCGAGGCGCTCGACCGAAACGGTGTGGTAGTAGCCGTGCTGGATGTCGTCGTCGCGCGTCCAGGTGAGCTTCACCGGCGCTCCGTTCATCGCCTGCGAAAGCACCGCGGCTTCGACGACGTAGTCGGGTTTGGACCTGCGCCCGAAGCCGCCACCGAGGAGCGTGACGTTGACCGTCACGTTCTCAAAGGGAATCTCCAGGCGATCAGCGACATGCTGGCGCGTGGTCTGCGGCGCCTGCGTCGCGGTCCAGATTTCGCACGCGCCGTCGACGATGCGTGCGGTGGCCGAAAGCGGCTCCATCGGCGCCTGGACCATGTGCGGGATGTAGTACTCGGCTTCGACGCGACGCGCCGCGCGGTGCAGCGCGGTCGCGACGTCGCCCTGGTCGCGCACTACTTCACCCGGGGTGCGCACGGCCTGCTCGAGCGCCGCGCGATACTCGCCAGAGTCGTAGGCGGCGTTCGGCCCGTCGTTCCAGGTGATCTTCAGGGCGGTGCGGCCCTGGATCGCGGCCCAGGTGTTCTGCGCGATGACCGCGATGCCGCCGAGCGGCGAGAACGCCGACGGCGGCGGGGTGCCCTCGATCTCGACCACCTTGACGACGCCGGGCATCTTCATCGCGGCCTGCGCGTCGTAAGAGGCGACTTTGCCGCCGTAGACCGGCGGGCGCGCGACGACGGCGTAAAGCATCCCGTCGAGCACCGTATCGATGCCATAGGCGGCGCGACCGGTGACGATGTCAGGACCGTCGACGAGCTTCACTTCGCCCTTGCCGATATAGCGGAACTGCTCGGGGCTTTTCAGGCGCACCAGCTCGCGCGGGGGGACGGGAAGGCGCGACGCGGCTTCCGCGAGCGCGCCGTAGCCCATGCTCCGGTTCGTCGCGCGATGCACCACTTCGTGGTTCACGGCCTCGACCTCTTCGACCGGGACGTTCCAGGCCGCGGCGGCGGCCTGCTCGAGCATCCGGCGCGCGGCGGCGCCGCAGCGGCGCATCGGCATATAGAAGTGGCGCATGCTCCTCGAGCCGTCGGTGTCCTGGTTGCCGAAGCGAGCTTCGTCGGCGGTCGCCTGGCGGACGCGCACGCGCTGCCAGTCGGCCTCCATCTCGTCGGCGACGACCATCGGCATGCTGGTGCGCACTCCCTGTCCCATCTCCTGGCGATGGCAGACGATCGTGACGGTTCCGTCCGGAGCGATGGCTACGAACACGAGCGGGTCGTCGACCCAGCCATGCGGCATCGAGTCGGCGCCGTACTTGGCAGCCGCGGCGGGCTGGCGGCGTTCGCAGCCAACGACCAGCAAAAGGCCGACCGCGCCTATCGCGCCGAGGAAAGTCCGGCGGCTCCAGTTCTGGATGATCATGCGGCCCGCGCGGCGCGCTTGATCGCCGCGCGGATGCGCGGGTAGGTGCCGCAACGGCAGATGTTGCCGCTCATCGCCTGGTCGATGTCCGCGTCCTGCGGTTTTCCGTTCTGCTTGAGGAGCGCCGCGGCCGACATGATCTGCCCGGGCTGGCAATACCCGCACTGCGGCACGCCGAGTTCGAGCCATGCGGCCTGCACGCGCTGGCCCACCGGGTCGGAGTCCATCGCCTCGATCGTGGTGATTCTCTTTCCGGCGAGCGTGGATACCTGCGTAATGCACGAGCGCACCGGGTGTCCGTCGACATGCACGGTGCACGCGCCGCACAGCGCCATGCCGCAGCCGAATTTCGTTCCGGTCATGCGCAGCACGTCGCGTAGCACCCAAAGCAGCGGCGTATCCGGCTGCGCCTCGAACGTGTGCGCCCGGCCGTTCACTTCAAGTTGCATGACGGTCTCCCGAAAAGCGAAGGCGCCACAGTGCCGCGCGCGCCTGACGCACGCATTTCACGTCTGTTGCAGGCGTAAGAGAGCCTAAAGAACGCGGTTGAACCAGAGAAGCGACAGGCCCGCGCCGAGGAGCACGAACAGCGCCGCGAGGCCGGCGAGCAGCGCCGTGACCTCGGTCTCGCTCTTTTCCAGCACCAGCCTCGAGTTCAGGCTCTCGTAGATCCTGGAGAGATCGGGCGCGTTCGCGGCGAAGAAGTATTCGCCGCGTGTGATATCGGCGACGCCTTTGAGCGCGTTCTCGTCCACGCTCACTTTTACCGTCCAGCCTTCGCCGGTATTCAGTTCGCCCTCGAGCGTGCCGACGCCCACGGTGTAGACGCGCAAGCCGCGCTCGGCCGCGAGGCGGGCCGCGTCGAGCGGCTCGTAGCCGACGTTCGTCTCGCCGTCGGTGAGCAGGATGATTGCCGCCGAGCCGTGCGAGCCCGGCGGCACGGGCGCCGGCTTGGTTTCTTCGGGAAAAATCGCCTTGAGCGAGGCCACGATGCCGCTGCCTACGGCGGTGCCGGAATCGAGCTCGAGCCTGTCGACGGCGGCGTAGAGGGTCTCGCGGTGATTGGTCGGCGGCTGGACCAGCGCCGCGCTGCCCGCGAACGCGACGATGCCGACGTGGGTGGAGCGCGGCGCGCCCCTGATGAACGTCTTGGCGGCCGCCTGCGCGGCGGCGATGCGAGTCGGCTTCACGTCGTCGGCCTGCATGCTGGTCGAGACATCGAGCGCGAGGATCACGGTCGCATGCTGCGTAGGCAGCGTCACCACCGCGGCGGGACGCCCGAGCGCGACGAGCATGCAGGCGAGTGCCGAGAGGAGCAATGCTGCCGGGATGTGGCGGCGGATGACCAGCCCGCGTCCCGCTGCCGCCCTTGCCATGCCGAGGTGTGAGTACGCGAGCGCGCTTTTGCGTTTTCTGCGCAGGATGAGGAGATAGGCGGCGACCGCCGCGGGTACGAGGAGAAGGAACCACAGCGCCTGCGGCCAGAGGAATGTCATCGCTTCTCCTTTCTCAGGCGCGCAAAGCGCACGAGCGCGTCGAGCAGCGGCTCC
>Ga0190265_10001337_pt1 | contig 16143 bp, 16 predicted proteins | sample Popmic124T_FD_133135 | JGI IMG/M metagenome (GOLD analysis project Ga0190265, IMG submission 133135) | Populus adjacent soil microbial communities from riparian zone of Indian Creek, Utah, USA - 124 T | ecosystem: Environmental > Terrestrial > Soil > Riparian zone | place: USA: Utah | collected...
CGCGGCGCGCGGCTGGCGGGTGATCGCGGTCGACCTGCCGCCGTTCGGCTATTCCGGGCACGACGCGCAGGCGCGCTACGACCGGGCGAGCCAGGCGGCGCGGCTGGCCGCGGTGATCGGCGTCGTGGGGCGGCCGACAATTGTGGTCGGGCACAGCTTCGGATCGGGCGCGGCGGTCGAGCTGGCGCTGCGCCATCCCGCGCAAGTGTCGCGCCTGGTGCTGGTCGACGCCGCCTTGGGAGGGATCGATCCGCCCGAAAGCGGATCCGGCCTGGCGCAGCGGGCGCTGGCGCAGAGCTGGATCGCGCAGCCTTTGACCTCGGCGACGATGACCAACCCGATGCTGACCGGCCGGCTGCTCCGCTCGATGCTTGCGCGGCGGGAAGCGGCGGACGCCTGGATCGCGACGATCCAGCAGCCGATGCGGCGCGAGGGGACAACCGCGGCCTATGCGGCCTGGCTGCCGGAGCTGTTCGTCGCCAGTGACTCCTCGCTCAGCCGGCGCAGCGCGAATCTGCGCCGCATCGCCATGCCGGTGCACCTGATCTGGGGTGAGGCCGACACGGTGACTCCGATCGCGCAGGGAGAGACCCTCGCGCGGCTGATGCGGGCGGAGAGCTTCGCGCGCTTGCCGGGCGTCGGCCATATCCCCCATATCGAGGACGAGCCGGGCTTCCTGGCCGCGTTGGACGTCGCGATCGGGGAGGCGAGATGAAGCGCAAGAAGCTGCTGGTCACGGTTTCGATTCTTGCCTTGGTCGCGGCCGGGACGGGCCTTTACGTCGCGCCGCTAATGGCGGGTCCCGATGGGGACAAGGATTGCGGCAGCGTGCTGCCGGCTGTTCCCGTCCCGCGCGCGCAAGCAGCGGCCGCGCAAGTGCCCGAACCGAATTGGGCGCAGCGCGGCGGGGCGGTGAACGATGCGAGCTGCCTCAGCCGCACGCCGGTGGCCGGCGTCGTGGCTGTGCGCGGCGAAGCGGACGTCGCGACGGCGCTCGCTTATGCGCGGGCGCGCGGGCTCACCGTCTCGCCGGCGGGCGTCAAGCACTCGATGGGCGGCCAGGCCTTCCAGCGCGGCGGCGTGATGCTCGACATGAGGGGCATGAGCGCGATCCGGCTCGACGCGGCGCGGCGCATTGTAACGGTCGGCGCCGGCGCCACCTGGCACGACATCCAGAACGCCATCCATCCGCGCTTCGCGGTCAAGGCGATGCAATCGACCGACATCTTCACCGTCGGCGGCTCGATCTCGGTCAACGCGCACGGCATGGACCATCGCGCCGGGGCGCTGATGGGCTCGATCCGGTCGTTGCGGATCATGCTCGCCGACGGGCGGGTGGTGACGGCCTCGCGCACGCAAGAGCCCGAGCTCTTCGCCCACGCGGTCGGCGGCTACGGGCTGTTCGGGGTGATATTGTCGGCCGAGCTCGAAGTGGTGCCGAACGATGTCTACGCGTCGGAGCGGGCGCTGATCCGCCACGACGCGTTTCCGGCGACCTTCGCGCGGATCGAGGGCGACCCGGAGATCGGGCTGACCTACGCCCATCTCTCGACCGCGCCGGGCTCGCTGCTCCAGGAGGCTTTGGTCTATTCGTATCGCCGCGTGGACGACCGCGGCATCGAGCGGCCGCCTTTGGGCGAGGTGGCGGCGACGCGGTCGCGGCGGCTGTTCGTCAACCTCGCCAAAAGGGGCAGCTGGTGGCGCTCGCTGAAATGGTGGGCGGAGAAGAATCTCGAGCACCGCTTCGAGACCTGCACGGTGACCCGGGCGCAGGCGATGGGCGACGGCGAGGCCTGCCTCGTCACCCGCAACGACCCGATGCACGACAGCGTCGCCTATCTCAGGAACAATCTCCCGGCCGAGACCGACATCCTCCACGAATATTTCGTGCCGCGCGGCCGGATCGTGCCGTTCATCGACGCGCTGCGCGAGGTCTTCCGGGCGCAGGACGTCAACCTCGTCAACGCCTCGATCCGCGCCGTCGCGGCGGAGGCGAACGCCCTCCCCTACGCGCCCGAACCCGCTTTCTCCGTAGTGCTCTACATCAACCAGAGCACCGACGCGGCGGGGACGGAGCGGATGGCGCGGCTGACAAGCGACCTCATCGACCTCACCCACCGTCATGGCGGGCGCTTCTTCCTTCCCTATCAGCTCCATTATACGGCGGCCCAGCTCGAGCGATCCTACCCCGAAATCCGGGATTTCTTCGCCGCCAAGCGCCGCTGGGACCCGGAAGGCCGGTTCAGCAACACATGGTATGCGCGCTACGCGCCCGCCTTCGCCATGCAGCCGGCGGCGAGCCGGCCCTCGACGACGAGCCAGGCGCCGGCGCGGTAGAGCGCGGCCGGGTCGGCGCGGGCGAGGACGGCGCCCTGCCTGATCTCGACCACCTGGCCCCCCGCGGCGGCGATCAGGCGGACGGCGCCGGCGGCGTCGCCGACCACCGCGACCTGGCGCCCCGACGGGCCGAAGAAGGGCATGGCGACGAGGATCGCGAACCAGCCGAGCAGCGCCAGGGCCACGACCCTAATAGTCATAGACATGCTCGACCTCGCCGCCCGCCGCCCGCGTCGCGCGGAGCAAGGGCAGCAGTCTTTCGACCTTGACCGAAAGGCCGGCGCGGCGCCAGCCGGGGCGGTCGGCGAGCGGCGTCTCGATCAGCGTCACCGTCCCGGCCGGCGGCCGGGCGCGGGCGGGCAGCAGCAAGGTGACCATGATGTCGTCATTGCCGGCGATCTCGGCGAGCTCGACCGGCGTCTGCGACAGGCGCAGCATCAATTCGGTGAACTGGACGTAGCGCGGCGCCTCGACGACGCGAAGGCCGCCTTGCAGCCGCGCCACCTCGCGGAAGCGGCGATCGACGGCGGCGGGATCGCCGCGCGCGACCAGCCGTAAGGTCAGCTCGTCACGGCCCAAAGCGGCGCCCGAGGCCCAGCCGATCAACGCCGCATAAGCGGCCTTGACGCCATATTCGAGGCTGAGCGCGAAGCGCCGCTCCCAGTGGCGGACCGGCGAGCCGGCGGCGCTTGTGCGCCACAGGCCCGACAGCGCCTGGCCGAACGGAAAGCGGTACCAGGGAATCTGGTGCATGAAGCGCCCGTAGCTTTGCCAGGCGGCGCCGTTGTAGCGGTCGTCCTCGCTCTCCCAGCCGCCGATCCATTCGAAGAGGCGGCCGAGACTGTTCTCGTAGAGTCCCTTGACGATCATCTCGGCCGAGAAGCTGAGCCCGATCGTGTAGAGCATGATCTTCGCGTCGCCCGCCCCGCCGGCCGGCGCGCTCGCCCGGTTGACCGCGCACAGGCCCGACCAGAAACCGGATATGTCGCGCGCATAGGCGTAGCCGCTCGGCCGGTTGCCGGCGGCGAGGTAGCGGCCGTAGCTGTCGGCGGAATAGACGATGTACCATTCGGGATAGGTCAGCCAGGTCCGCGGCTCGGGACGGCGGCCCTCCCCGCCCGGCAGAGCGGAGCGGAAGGCGGCGGCGCTGTCGAGGCCGGCAAGCGGCGCGGTGCAGCGCGTCTCGACATAGAGGATCGGCGCCAGCGCCCCCAGGACGATCGTGCCGGTCAGGCAGAGCAGGATCCTGGCGCGCTTCCTCACGCGGGATGACGCGCCAGGCGGTAGCCGACCCAGATGGCGACCCCGCCGATCAGCAAATGCGGCAGGTTGGCGAGGAAGCGGATCATCAGCGGCAGATCGAGCGGCCCGTAGAGGAAGATGCCGAGATCGAGATAGCCCGAGCCGAGCGCGAGCCCCATGACGCCGTCGAGGAAATAGAGCGGGCCGAAGATGCGGAAATAGGTCCGCGCCGCCGCGCGCGACCACCAGGCCGCCGCGCCGGCCCAGATCCCCGAGGCGGCGTGCAGGCTGTTGTCGTAGAAATCGAGCGTGAACAGGCCGAACAGGCGGCCTTCCGCGTCGACGAACCGGGGCACGAAATCGAGCGCCACGATCACCATGAAGCCAAGGAAATAGATCCAGCCGAACGCGCGTATCCTGTCCATTCCCCGTCCCCTTCCGCTCCCGCGCCGGGCATAGCACGGCCGAAGCCGATCGGAATCGCAAAAAGGCGGCCGGGCTGGTAGGGCCTCTTCGCTCCAAGGAGGGCGTGCATGACCGTCGAGCAGGGCATCATCGCCACGCGCGGGGCGCAGATGTTTCCCACGTTGACCCCGGCCGAGGTCGAACGACTGCGGCGGTTCGGAACGCCGCGCCATTATGAAGCGGGCGCGGCGCTGGCCATTGTCGGCGAGAGCGGCCACGGCCTCACCATCTTCCTTTCGGGCGAGGTCGAGATCAGCCAGCACGACCAATCCGGCCTGCGCACGCCGATCGTCACCCATAAGCCGGGATCGTTCATGGGCGAGCTGGCGCAATTGTCGGGCGGCCCCTCGCTGATCGACGCTTATGCGCTCACCGAGGTCGAGGCGATCGCGATTCCGCCGGAGCGGCTGCGCGCCCTGCTGATCGCCGAGGCCGAGCTTGGCGAGCGAATCATGCGGGCGCTGATCCTGCGCCGGGTCGGCCTGATCGAAACCGGCGGCGGCGGGCCGGTGATCGTCGGCCGCGACGGCGACGGCAACGTGCTGCGGCTGGTCAATTTCCTCGCCCGCAACGGCCATCCCTATCAGCGGCTCGATCCCGACGCAGATGCCTGCGCGCGGACGCTGATCGAGCGGTTCGAGGTGGTGCCGGAAGAATTGCCGATCGTGCTCTGCCCCGGCGGGCAGCTGCTGCGCAATCCGAGCGAGAATGCGCTGGCGCGCTGCATCGGCCTGGTCGGGCCGATCGACCCCGATACCTTGTTCGACGTCGTCGTGATCGGCGCGGGTCCCGCGGGGCTGGCGACATCCGTATACGCGGCGTCCGAAGGGCTGTCGGTGCTCGCGCTCGACTGCCGCGCTTTCGGCGGCCAGGCCGGGGCCTCGGCCAGGATCGAGAATTATCTCGGCTTCCCGACCGGCATTTCCGGCATGGCGCTGATGGGCCGGGCGTTCAGCCAGGCGCAGAAATTCGGCGTCGAGATGGCGATTCCGGACGAGGCGGTGAAATTGGAATGCGGCGCCGACCCGTTCCGGCTGACGCTGGCCAATGGCGAGCGGGTGCAGGCGCGCGCGGCGGTGATCGCCACCGGCGCCCGCTACCGGCGGCTGGACGTCGCCGGGCTGGAGGCGTTCGAAGGCTCGTCGGTCCATTATTGGGCCTCGCCGCTGGAGGCGAAATTGTCGGCCGGTCAGGAGGTCGCGCTGGTCGGCGGCGGCAATTCCGCCGGGCAGGCGGTGGTGTTCCTCGCCGCTCAGGCCGCCCGGGTGACGTTGCTGGTCAGGAAGCCGCTGGCGGCGACCATGTCGGCCTATCTGGTCGAGCGGATCGAAAGCCTCGCCAATGTCGAGGTGGTGAACGGCGTCGAGGTCTCCGCGCTCGAGGGCGAGGACGGCGCGCTCAGCGCGATCAGCTGGCGCGAGCGTGCGTCGGGGATGGAGACGCGGCGCGAGCTGCGCCAGCTCTTCTCCTTCATCGGCGCCGAGCCCAATACCGGCTGGCTCGCCGCGTCCGGGCTCAGGCTCGACGAGCGCGGCTTCGTCTGCACCGGCGCGGACGCCGGCGAGACCCGGCTGCCGCTCGAGACCAGCCGCCGCGGCGTGTTCGCCGTCGGCGACGTGCGCGCGGGATCGGTGAAACGGGTCGCGGCGGCGGTCGGCGACGGCGCCCAGGTCGTCGCCGCGCTCCACGCCTGCTTCGCGCGGGTCCCGGAACAGCCGGCCGCGCGGGCGGTTCAGACCGCGTGACATAATCTTTCGTAAGGAGAAGAACCATGGCAGGGCGCGACGACATCCGCGAACATATGGAAGTGATCGGCGCCGACGGCGCCCATGTCGGCACCGTCGACCGGGTCGACGGCGACCGGATCAAGCTGGTCAAGGCCGACAGCGGCGAGGGCAGCCATGAGGGCCACCACCATTATATCTCGCTCGGCCTCGTCGCCGACGTCGAGGGCGACCAGGTCCGGCTGTCGGCCAATGCCGACGTCGCGGTGACCTTCGAGGAAGAAGAAGCCGGCTAAGCCTCCGCGCCGCCGCCGCGTCACCCGGCGTGGCGGACCGCGAAGTCGCCGCCGACGAACCAGGGGTCGAGCAGGTCGGCCGCCCAGATCATCGCGTCGTCGAAGCGCGCGCCATGAACATGCTCGGTTTCCGCGTCGGCGCGGACATGCTCCTGCACCGAATAAGCGAGGCCGGGCTGCTTGGCGTCGAGCCCCAGGTTGCGCGCCACGCCGTCGGCGACCTCGTCATAGGTGAGGTCGAGCGCGACCGCCTCGGCCACGGCGATGGCCGCGGCGATCGGGCGCTGCGAGATCATGTCGAAGCCGACCGGCACGTGGCCGGGAAAAGCGGCGCGGAAGCGGCGGCGCTGCAGGTGAAGCGCGAGCAGGCTGAGGCAGGCGATCCGGCCGAGCGGGTCGGGCGCCGACCGGATCGCGGCGCCGAGCAGCGCCTCGTCGCAGGCGCTGCCGGCGGCGAGATGGGCCACGAGCCGGGCGATGAAGGCCATGCGCTCGCGGCCGCCGCGGAAGACGGCGCGCAGGAAGGGCCGCGGCTCGATCTGGATGCAGGCGGCGCGCGCGTCGCCGGCGCAGAGCTCGGGAAGCAGATTGTTGACCCAGTTGGACGGCTTGATCAGCACCGGCTCGTCCGGCCGCCAGCGGGCGCGCAGGCTGGCGAGGGCGAGCGCCACCATCGGCGCGAAGCGCGGATCGGCGCGGCCGGCGCGCGCCTGCGCCGCCTTCCAGTCGGCGAGGCCGACGAGGATGTTGGGCTCGCGCAGCACCAGTGCTTTGGCCGGCCGGTCGAGGATTCGGGCGATCAGGGTCGAGCCGCAGAACGACATATGGAAGACGAAGCGGTCCGGGCCGGGCGGACCCGCCTCGGCCGCGGCCGCCAGCGCCTCGTCGATCGTGCAGGTCGCGGCGCCGCCTTCGGCGAGCGGGCAGCGGCCGTCGAGGAAGGCGGCGCGGGCGAGCGTCGCCCGGGCCACGGGAAGGAAGATGAGCCGCCCGCCGGCGGCGTCGATCTCGTGCAGCAGCCAGGACGGGCTGCCAATCAAATTCGCGATACGCGACAAAAACTCAACTCCACGCTCGGCCCCGGATGCCGCGTCACCGCCCGGCATCCAGCACGGTTTCTACGAACCACGCACTTTCTTCGGCCAAGCGTGCAGACCCGTGCCGACGCCGAAATCCGTGCAGCAAATGTGCCAGCCGGGCTCGGTGCGGCGCATGTTCAGGCGCGGTCGTCGAAACGGGCTGAAAACCCATTGCTATCCAGTGGCTTGCCGTGATCGAGTGAGGAGCGTGGGCCGGCCGGCGGCGCGAGGGCCACCGTCCGCCCGCGGACAGCAGCCCTGTCCGGGCGCGGACAGGCGCCCGATTTCGGTCAGTCGCTGAACTCGAATGGCGCTGCTCAGGGGCCGGTCGCCCGGCCCCTTTGTCTTGCTACCAGATCCTCACCCTTTGCTCGGGCGGCAGATAGAGCCGGTCGCCGGGCTGGATGTTGAAGGCGCGGTACCAGGCGTCGATGTTGCGGACGACGCCGTTGACCCGATACTCATAGGGGCTGTGCTCGTCGGTGAGGACGCGCTCGCGCAGCGTTCCTTCGCGGAGCTGGCCGCGCCAGACCTGGGCGAAGGCGAGGAAGAAGCGCTGATCGCCGGTGAGGCCGTCGATCATCGGCGGCTCGCCATGCTGGGCGACGTGGCGGCGATAGGCGGCATAGGCCATTTCGAGGCCGCCGACGTCGCCGATATTCTCGCCCATCGTCAGCTCGCCGTTGACGTTGAGGCCGGGCAGCGGCTCGTAGCTCGAATATTGCGCGCCCAATCGCGCCGTCCGCTCCTCGAAGCGCTGGCCCGATTGCGCGGTCCACCAGTCGCGGATCCTGCCGGTGGCGTCGAAGCGGCGGCCCTGGTCGTCGAAGCCGTGGCCGATCTCGTGGCCGATGACGGCGCCGATCGCGCCGTAATTGACCGCCGGGTCGGCATGGGGATCGAAGAAGGGCGGCTGCAGGATGCCGGCCGGGAAGGTGATCTGGTTCATCAAGGGGTTATACTGGGCGTTGATCGTCTGCGGGTTCATCCCCCACAGGCCGCGGTCGACCGGCCCGCCGAGGCGCGAGACCTGCAGGTTCCAGTCGAACTCGCCGGCCCGCATGACGTTGCCGAGGAGGTCGCCGCGCTCGACCCGGATCGGCGAATAATCGATGAAGCGCTCGGGCGAGCCGATGCGCGGCTCGAACGTCGCCAGCTTGGCGAGCGCCTGTTCGCGAGTCGCCTCGTCCATCCAGTCGAGCCGCCGCAGCCTCTCCTCGAAGGCGGCGCGAAGGTTGCCGATCAGCTCGTTCATCTGGCGCCGGCTCTCGGCCGGGAAGTGGCGTTCGACATAGATCTTGCCGACCGCCTCTCCCATCATGTTGTTCAACAGGTTGATTCCCCTCTTCCAGCGGTCGCGCTGGCGCTCCTGGCCGCGCAGGGTTCGGCTGAAGAAGGCGAAGTTCGCCTCGTCGAAGGCGCGCGGCAGATATTGGGCGTTCGAATCGAGGAAGTGGAAGGTCATCCAGTCCTTCCAGGTCTCGAGCGGCACCGTGTCGAGCATCGCGCCGATCGCGGCGATCGCGCTGGTCTCGGCGGCGATGATCGTCGGCACCTCGCCCAAGCCGAGCTGCCGCAGAGTCGCGGGCCACTGGAATTGCGGCGCCAGCGCGTCGAGCTGCTCGCGGTTCATCGGGTTGTAGACCTGGCGGATGTCGCGCTGCCGCTCGGGCGTCCAGTGCGCCTCGGCGATGCGCCGCTCGAGCGCGATGATCGAGTCGGCTTTGGCCTCCGGGTTGGCGATGCCGGCGAGCCGGTGCAGGGTCACGATATAGTCGCGATAGGCGGCGCGGTAGCGGTCGTATTGCTCGCCCTCGCGCAGATAATAATCGCGGTTGGGCATGCCGAGCCCGGCCTGGCCGGCGGCGGCGGTGTAGCGCGAGGGATCGGCGGGATCGGGCAGGATGCCGATTCCGACCGGCGCCGGATAGCCCGGCGTCGCGAACAGGCGCAGCAGCTGCTCGCGGTTGCTCACGGCCGCGATTCGGTCGAGCCAGGGCCGGGCGGCGGCGATGCCGCGCGCCTCGATCCCGGCCTCGTCCATCCAGCTCGCGTAGAAATCGCCGACCTGGCGGCCGGCGGCGTCGCTGCCGCCGCTCTCGACGATCGCCTTGGCTGGAGGTCGATATCCTCGCCGAGCACGGTCCACAGGCTCCAGACGGTGCGGTCGCCGGGGATCGGGTTGCGCTGGAACCATGTGTTGTTGGCATGGCGGTAGAAATCGTCGCCGGGCTTGATGGCGAGGTCGCGGCCGTCGAGGTCGACCCCCCAATTGCCGTAATGCGCCTTGCCGGCGGGCGCCGTGGCGGGCTGCGCGAGGATCGGCGCAGCGCCGGCGAGCAACAGCGCCGCGGCGAGCGCGAAACGTGACTTCGACATAGTGAATAGCCTCCCAGGCGGCCGGACCTGCACGCCCGCCGCACCCTTGAAATGTCCCCGCCCGAGGCGTTGGCGGCGGCGCCGATTCGCGCAAGCCCCTTTTCGACGAAGCGCTTGATCGAAATTGCGAAATTCACGCGCGACGGCGAGCCACAGGAAAGTGGCGAACCTGGGTTAAGAGGGAGGGGTTTTGCGGGAACGGCCGCGGCCCGGCCCGGTTGTCGGGCAGGCGCAAACAGGGAGCAAAAGACCGATGGACTTCGCCGTCAAGCTGTTCGCCCTGGCGATGCTGATCGCGATCTTCGTCTTTTCGTTCGCGATCAACCTGCCGGCTTAGGCCCGCTCACGGGTCGAGCCTCACCGCCGACCCGCCCTGGGCGACGGGCATCTGATCGAGGTGGAGATAGGTGTCGCTGAACCCGGCGACGCGGCGCTGCTCCTCCCGATCCGCGCGGGTGTTAGGTCGGCGCGATCAAGTCGTTGCGACGGGAGCGAGCGCCGAGGGCTGGCCGAAGATTTTCACGCGGCGCTTGCCGCACCATAGCTCGGCGGCACCCGTCTCAAGCGACGCGACCGCTTCCCGCACCGCCTGCGCGTCGTCGTCCGCGTAGAACTCCTCGACCCGGCAGAAATGCGCATCCGAAATATGATAAAGCCGATAATAAGCCATTGGTCCCCCTGCGACTGGCCATAGCGCCGCCGCACGGCTGAGTCCTAAACCTTAGTTAACAACGGCTTTTTTTGCGGACCGCACGACTAGCGCGAGATTTCGACCGCTTCGGCGAAGCGGATCGCGAGAAGGACCTTTCCCGCCCCATCGACGATGTCGAGCCTGCCGAGGAGGTCGATGCGGCCGTTGAGGACGTCCTCGGCGAGGATCGAGCGCACGCCCTTGACGCCCTCGGCGCGGGCGGCGGCGAGGTCGGGCAGCTCGCGCCCCTCCTCGTCGGCGACGAAGCCGGTGCCGTTATCGACGTTGAAATGATAGCGCGGCATCTTTTCCCTCGGTAGCGGCGGCAAAGCGACATCTCATCGCGAACGGCGCTCCAGATAGAGATAGGCGGGATCGAACTCGGCGACGCGTTCGAGCCCGCCAGGGTCGTGGATCGCGACTCGGCCGCCGCGGAACTCGACCAGGCCGCGCGTGCGCAGCTCCTTCAACGTGCGGTTGACGTGGACCGGTGTGAGACCGAGGCATTCGGCGAGGTCGGTCTGGGTGAGTGGAAGCTCGTAACCGGCCCCGTCGGCCAGCCCGACGAGGCCGAGGCGGACGCGGAGCTCGCAGAACAGGTGCGCCGTTCGCGACAGCGCCGAGCGGCGGCCGAGCGACAGCACCCATTCGCGGTGGATCGCGGCGTCCATGTTGGTGGTGAACCACCAGAGCCGGGCGAGGTGGGGATGTTCGGTCGTGATCGCCTCGATCCGCTCGTGCGGCACCAGCGCGATGCGGCAACGAGTCAGCGCCATGACGCTGTGATCGAGCCGCTTGAGCGTGAAGCTGTGCAGATCGGCGAAGTCGCCGACGACATGGAGCTCGCTGATCTGGCGCGAGCCATCGCGCAGATCCTTGTAGCGGCAGAGGATGCCGTCGAGGAGGAGCACGCTCACCGACAATTCGTCGCCGGCGCGGATGATGGTCTTGTCGGCAGCGACCTCCCTGACCTCGGCGACCGCGCCGCGGATCGCCTGCTCCTCTTCCGGAGACAAGTCGTCCCTTGCTCGCAACTTCAGTAGATGGGCTTCGATCACTGGTCTTCCCCGCTTGTCGTGCGAAGAACGGCATCGGCGCGGCGTGGTTCCGGCCCGGCCCGTCGCGTGCGCCGGCACCGCCATAAGGCGACGAGCCGAGACCTGCGTTTATCTATGTTATTTCCCGCGCCGGCCGATTGCGCGAAGGGGCGCGGCGGGCGGGGGCAAGGAAGACGTTTATGAACTTCCGCTTCGGCCCGGAAGACCTGCACGGGATGCGGATCCTGATCGTCGAGGACGAGCCCTATCTGGCCGCCGACCTCGCCGAGGCGATGCGGGTGCGCGGCGCCGAGGTGATCGGCCCGGTCGGGACCTTCGCCGAGGCGATGCGGGCGGTCGAGACGAGCTGGATCGACCGCGCCGTGCTCGACGTCAACCTGGCGGGCGAGATGAGCTTCCCGATCGCCGACCGGCTCGAAGCGGCCGGCATCCCTTATGTGATCGCCACCGGCTACGCCGCCGAAGCGCTGCCCGAGCGCTTCCGCGCCAAGCCGCGGCTCGAAAAGCCGTTCCGCGCCGAGACTCTGGCCGGGATGATCGCGGCCTAGCGCTTTTCTTCCCGGCATATGAAGGCGGCCGCCCTCGGGGAGCGGCCGCCTGGATCGGGATGCGAAAGCCTATTCGCCTTCGCGCTCCTCCGAACCGCCCTGCTGGCCGGCCTGGCCGCCGTCCTGCTGCTGTTGGCCGCCCTGGTCGCCCTGGCCGCCGTCCTGCTGCCGGCCGCCCTGATCGCCCTGCTGGCCCTGGCCGCCCTGCTGGCCGCCGCCCTGCTGCTGGCCGCCCTGGCCGCCCTGGTCGCCCTGGCCGCCCTGCTGGCCGCCGCCCTGCTGTCCCTGGTTGTTGTCAGCCATTTTCAGTTCCTCCATCTGGTGGACCCGTCGCTGGGACGAGATGGCCGTACAACGTCGCCCCGCTGGCGCCGTTCCTTCTGCCAAGCTCTTGAACCCGTTGAAATTAACCTGGATCAGCATGGTTTCGGGAGCAACGCGACCAGGGACAGTCCCCTATTTCAACGCGCGCCGACCGGGGACAGTCCCCGTGACCGGGGACAGTCCCCTATTTCACCGCGCGCCATCGCCGCGCGCCGCCGCGGCCGGAAACAGGGACTGTCCCCTATTCGGCGCCCGGAAATAAAGAGGGACTGTCCCTCTCTCGACTGTCCGCTGTTCAGCGCGGGATCTCGGCGATGCCTTCGCCGGTGACCTGGAACAGGCGCTGCGGATCGTCGGCGACGACGACCAGCGGCCGGCCGGTGAGCAGCGACAGGAAGACGTGGATCTCGGTCGGCAGCGGATCGGAGAGATGGGTGACGGCGAGCGGGCGCGGCTGGGCGCCCGCCGCGACCTCGGGCAGATCGAGATCGAGGCAGGCATTGGTGTAGCCGCGCGACGAGGCGATGCTGCCGTCCGCGGCGACCATCGTCTTGTAATGGCCGCCGATGGGCACGCGGTTGCGCGCGGTCGGCGGGCTCACCTGATAGACGTGGATCGGACCGTCGGCGGCGGCGGGCGGCACGACGAGATAGTTGAACTCCTCGCCGCCGCAGGGGCGGTGCTCCTGGCCGGCCGCGGCCGCGCGCGCCGCCGCCATCCGCGCCTGGACCGGGGTGAGCGGCGGCCGATCGCCGGCGAGGAAGATCTCGCGCGAGACGACCCGGCCGCCCAGCGTGCCGGCGCGATAGACCGCGGCCGGCGGCGCCCCGTCCGCGCCGTCGGCGTAGAAGGTGACCAGGACGCCATTGCCCTGCGGCTCGGCGAGCCAGCCGGTTATGCCCACCCCCTCGGGATCCGAGACGCGGCTCAGCATGTCCTGGGTGCCGAGCTGGCCGGCGCGAGCGATCGCGCCGAGCAGCCGGCCGCGCTGCGCGGCCTCGACCAGCTGGGCGCGCTGGGCGCGGGTCAGCGGCTGGGGCGGCAGCGACGGCGTCGCCGCCGGGGGCGGCGGCGCCGGTTGCGGCGCGGGGGTCTCGGGCGCGGGCGGCTCGGGCGCGGGCACTTCGGCGGGCGGCTCGGGCGGCTCGGCCGGGGCCTCGGGAGCGGGCGCCTCGGCCGGGGCTTGCGCGGGAGCGGGCGCCTCGGCCGGGGCCTGCGCGGGAGCGGGCGCCTCGGCCGGGGCTTGCGCGGGAGCGGGCGCCTCGGCCGGGGCTTGCGCGGGAGCGGGCGCCTCGGCCGGGGCTTGCGCGGGCGCGGGCGCCTCGGCGGGCGGCGCGTCCTGCAGGCCTTCGACCGTCGCTTCGAGGTCGGAAAGGCCGGTCGCGGGCGCCTCGGCCTCGGCCGGCGGATCGGCGGGCGGCGCGTCTTGCGCGGCGGCGGCGGTCAGCGCGGCGATGCCCGCAGTCGCGGCCAGCAGCAAGGCGGTGGAAAAACGCATGATACGCACCTTCTTGTCGGTAAGAAGCGCGGCATAGGCCCCGGCACGGGCGGGGATCAAGCGCGGCGCGGCGGGCCGGGGCTCAGCCGCCGCCGCGCGAGGCCAGCCATTCGCGGCGCAGGATCGACATCAGCCAGACGTCGCGGAAGCTGCCGTCGGGCATCAGGTGATGCTCGCGCAGCAGGCCTTCGGCGGTGAAGCCGGCGCTTTCATAAGCGCGCTTCGCCCGCTCGTTGCCGGCGAACACGTCGAGATCGAGCCGGTTGGTCTCGGTCTCGGCGAAGACATGGTCGATCAGGCCGCGAAGCAGCCGAGCGCCGTCGCCGCGGCCCGGCTCGGCGACCGCGATCCGCTTCAGATGCGCGCGCCGGTTGGGCTCGCCGATGTCGAGCACGATCGCGAAGCCGGCCAGCGCCCCCGCCTCGCGCAGGGCGAAATAGATGGTCGCCGGATTCGCCATCTCGGCGCCGTGCCTGCCGGCATCCCAGCGCCCGACCAGGACGTCGTAGCCGGGGCGGCGCTCGATCGCCATGATCGCCGGAACGTCCTCCGGCGCGGCGAGCCCGAAGCTATAGACCTCGCCCATCTCGGCGCCTCCTCAAAGCGCGATGGCGACGGTCTTGAGCTCGGTATAGGCCTCGATGCCGTAGCGCCCGCTCTCGCGGCCGAAGCCCGACTGCTTGTAGCCGCCGAACGGCAGCGTGGTGTCGGCCAGCGCGGGCGCGTTGCCCCAGACCATGCCGGCGCGCAGCTTGGCGGCGAGCTTGTGCATCGCCGAAACGTCGCGGGTCCAGATCGAGGCGGCGAGGCCGTAATCGGTGTCGTTGGCCGCATTGGCGACCTCGTCGAGATCGTCGTAGCGCTGGGCGGCGAGGACCGGGCCGAAAATCTCCTCGCGCACCACGCTCATCTCCGGCTTGACGTCGACGAGGATGGTCGGGTTGACGAAATAGCCGTCGCCTCCCGGGCTGTCGCCGCCGTGGAAGACCGAGGCGCCGGCTTTCCGGCCCTGCTCGATATAGGACATCACCCGCTCCTGCTGCTCGGTCGAGACGAGCGGGCCCATCAACGTGTCGGGGGCGAGGCTGGGGCCGACCTTGAACTGGCCGGCGGCGGCGGCGACGCCTTCGATCAGCGCATCGAAAATGTCGCGGTGGGCGTAGAGGCGCGAGCCGGCGATGCAGACCTGGCCCGAATTCATGAAGATCGAGCGGGCGGCGCCGGCGGCGGCGGTGCCGATGTCGACGTCGGGGAGGACGATGACCGGCGACTTGCCGCCGAGCTCGAGCGTGACCCGCTTCAGCGTGTCGGTGGCGGCGCGGTTGATGATCTTGCCGACCTCGGTCGAGCCGGTGAAGGCGACCTTGTCGACCAAAGGCGAGCGGACCAGCCGGTCGCCCGCGGTCTCGCCCATGCCGGTGACGAGGTTGAACACGCCGGCCGGGAAGCCCGCTTCGGCGACCAGATCGGCGAGGCGGAGCGCGGTCAGCGAGGTCTGCTCGGCGGGCTTCAAGATAACCGTGCAGCCGGCGGACAGAGCGGGCGCGATCTTCTGCACCGCCATCATCAAAGGGAAGTTCCACGGCACGATCTGGACGGCGACTCCGACCGGTTCGCGCCGGACATAAGCGTGGACCGCGCCGGTCGGGAAGCCGGACGGCTCGATATGCTCCCCCGAAATCTTGGTCGCCCAGCCGGCCATGTAGCGCAGCGCCTGGACGCATTTCGGCAGATCGTAGCCGGCAGACGCGATCATAGGCTTGCCGTTGTCGACCGATTCGAGCTCGGCGAGCTCCTGGAGATTGGCCTCGATCAGGTCGGCCAATTTGTTGACCGCCCGCTCGCGATCGTAAGCGGGGAGGCCGGACCAGCGGCCGTCGTCGAAGGCGGTGCGCGCCGCCTGAGCGGCGCGGTCGGCGTCGGCGTCCGACGCGTCGACGATGCGGGCGATCTCGCGGCCGGTCGAGGGATCGTAGACCGGGATCGTCCGGTCGTGGCTCGAATCGACCCATTGGCCGTCGATGAACAGCTGCGGCTTGCGCTTCAGCAGCGACTGGATCGCATCGGAATAAGCGGGCTGGGCGGAAATGCGGGTCATCTCGTTCATGGGCTGAGTCTCCTTGGGAGGACTATAGCCCGACTCGTCATTCCGGCGAAGGCCGGAATCTCGTGTTCGTAGGGCCGTGGCCTCTTGTCCTGAGATCCCGGCCTTCGCCGGGATGACGAGAAACGGGGGACTGTCCCCTGTTTTCAGGCCAGCATCTTCCTCGCCTTCTCGATCAGCGCCTCGGCATCCTCGGGCCGGGGCGGGATCTCGACGCCGCGCTGGACCGCGGGGCGGGCGGCGATCGCGTCCATCCAGCGCTGGAGATGAGCGAGGCTGTCGACCGGGACGCCCGGCCATTCATGGATCCGCGCCCAGGCGAAATTGGCGATGTCGGCGATCGAATAGTCGCCGGCGAGATATTCGTTGTCGGCGAGCCGGCCGTCGAGCACCTCGAG
>Ga0190265_10001338_pt1 | contig 16135 bp, 12 predicted proteins | sample Popmic124T_FD_133135 | JGI IMG/M metagenome (GOLD analysis project Ga0190265, IMG submission 133135) | Populus adjacent soil microbial communities from riparian zone of Indian Creek, Utah, USA - 124 T | ecosystem: Environmental > Terrestrial > Soil > Riparian zone | place: USA: Utah | collected...
ACGACGACATCAAACGCACCATGCTCGAGGTCTTCGCCGGCCACTACTCGAAGGCGCTGCAGCAGACGCTCTACGTGATGGGCGAGACCGTGCTGGAAAAGCGCCCCGAGGTGGCCGAGATCAAGTTCTCGGCACCCAACAAACACCACTTCGTGGTGGACCTGTCGCCGTTCGGTCTGGAGAACAACAACGAGGTCTTCATCGCCGCCGACCGGCCCTACGGTCTGATCGAGGCCTCCGTCGTGCGTGAGGGTGGCTCCGACCCCGGGGACGCCTGGTTGAACACTCCCGGATTCTGCTGAGGACGGCATCCCATGTCCAAGACAATCGACAAGCCGCGCGCCGCCGTGCACCCGGTCGACGAGATCCTGCCCGTCCCCAAGCTCGCGGTCTACGGGTTCCAGCACGTGCTGGCCTTCTACGCGGGCGCGGTCATCGTGCCCATCCTGCTGGCCAACTCCATCGGGCTGACCACCGAGCAGCTCATCCACCTGATCAACGCCGACCTGTTCACCTGCGGCATCGCCTCGATCATCCAGTCGGTGGGGTTCTGGAAGATCGGTGTGCGGCTGCCGCTGCTGCAGGGCGTGACCTTCACCGCCGTCTCCCCGATGATCGCCATCGGGCTGGCGGCCGGCGGCGGCACCGACGGGTTGCTGGTCATCTACGGCGCGGTCATCGTGGCCGGGCTGTTCACCTTCCTGATCGCCCCGTTCTTCTCCAAGCTGATCCGGTTCTTCCCACCCGTGGTCACCGGCTCGGTGATCACCATCATCGGGATCGCGCTGCTGCCGGTGGCGGCGGCCGACGCCGCCGGCGGGGCCGGCCCGAACCTCGACCCGACCAGCGGCAGGAACCTGGCCTACGCGCTGGGCACGCTGGCCCTGATCGTGATCATCCAACGGGTGTTCAAGGGCTTCATGGCCACCGTCGCGGTGCTGGTCGGGCTGGTCGTCGGCACCCTGGTGGCCTGGATCCTGGGCGACGCCCACTTCGACGCGGTGGCCACCTCGGCCTGGTTCGGCGTGACCACGCCGTTCTACTTCGGCTGGCCCAAGTTCGCCGCGGCGGCCATCATCTCGATGATCGTGGTCATGCTGATCACCGCGGTGGAGACCACCGGTGACGTGTTCGCCACCGGCGAGATCGTCGAGAAGCGCATCGTGCGCGAGGACATCGCCCGCGCGCTGCGCGCCGACGGCCTGGCCACCACGCTGGGCGGCATCCTGAACTCCTTCCCGTACACCTGCTTCGCCGAGAACGTGGGGCTGGTCCGGCTGACCCGGATCAAGAGCCGGTACGTGGTCGCCGCGGCCGGCGTCATCATGATCATCCTCGGGTTGCTGCCGAAGGCCGCGGCGATCGTGGCCGGCATCCCGCACCCGGTGCTCGGCGGGGCCGCGATCGCCATGTTCGCCACGGTGGCCGTGGTCGGCATCCAGACCCTGTCCCGGGTGGACTTCCACGACCACCGCAACGTGGTCATCGTGGCCACCAGCATCGGACTGGCCATGTACGTCACCGCGCAGCCGGACGTGGCCAAGGCGGTGCCGGAGTGGGCGCAGATCATCTTGGGCAGCGGGATCACCCTGGGCAGCATCACCGCGATCGTGCTCAACCTGGTGTTCCACCACGTGGGCAAGGACTTCGGGCCGGCCGTGGCCGGTACCCCGGGCGCCTCGATCCGGCTGGACCAGGTCAACGAGATGTCCCGCGAGGAGTTCGTGCGCACCTTCTCCGGCCTGTTCCAGGGCCCGGACTGGGTGGTCGAGCGGGCCTACGCGCAGCGGCCGTTCTCCGACACGCACGACCTGCGCCGGTCCTTCCAGGAGGCGTTGTTCGCGGCCAGTCCCGAGGAGCAGGAGCAGCTGATCGGCAGCTACCCCGACCTGGGGTCGCTGTCAGTGGCCGAGGGCGCGGAGGGCGAGCGCTCGAAGGAGGACCAGTCGGTGCTCGGGCTGACCCGGCTCGCCGAGCAGGAGCAGCAGGAGCTGGCCACGCTGACCCGGGCCTACCGGGATCGCTTCGGCTTCACGCTGATCATGGCGGTGCGCGACCACGAGAACTTCAACCAGCTGCTGCGCCACGGCTGGGAACGGCTGAACAACTCGCCGACCCAGGAGCACGCGGCCGCCCTGATCGAGGTCGCCAAGATCGCCACCCACCGGTTCGACCAGCTCGTGGCCGACGCGAACCCGATCCACTCCGCACGCACCCGACATCTGGACACGTGAAGGGCACGACATGACCGGCACCACCCGCAGCGAGGTCTCCGTCGACGGATTCAACGCACTTCCGGAGGCGGAGGCGTCCCGGCGGCTGCTCACCTGCCTGGCCGTGCCACGCTGGGCGACGGAGGTGGCCGAGGGCCGCCCCTACCCGGACGCCGCCGCGCTGTTCGCCCGGGCCGAGCAGGCCGCGTCCGAACTCTCGGACGCGGAGCTGCACGCGGCGCTGGACCGACACCCGCGGATCGGGGAACGGGCCGGCGCCGGGCACGACGCGGAGTTCTCCGCCCGCGAGCAGGGAAACGTGGACCACGGCGACGACGCGGTGATCACTGCGCTGGCCACCGGCAACCGCGCCTACGAGGAGCGCTTCGACCGGGTCTTCCTGATCCGGGCGGCCGGCCGCAGCTCGGCCGAGATCCTGGCCGAGCTGCGGCGCCGGCTGGGCAACGACGACACCACCGAGCGGTCGGAGACCGTCGCGCAGCTGCGCGAGATCGCCCTGCTCCGTCTCGAGCAGCTGCTGTGAGGCCGCCGGCACCGACCGTTGGACGACGCAAGGGACGTGATCTGCGATGGGCACCCTGAGCACCCACGTGCTCGACACCAGCATGGGCCGGGCCGCCACGGGCGTGCGGGTCGTGCTGGAGCACGCGGGCACGCGGCTCGGCGAGGGCATCACCGACGCCGACGGCCGGATCGGCACGATCGGCCCGGACCGGCTCGAGGCGGGCGACTACACGCTGCGCTTCGACACCGGCTCCTGGTTCGCCGATGCCGGCCGGGAGACGTTCTACCCGGAGGTGGTCGTGGTGTTCACCATCTCCGACCCGGGGCAGCACTACCACGTCCCGGTGCTGCTCAATCCCTTCGGATACGGGACCTACCGTGGCACCTGATCTTCTCCTCGACGGCGCCACCGTCGTCACCATGGACGGCGGGCGCACCGAGCACGCCGTCGGGCACGTCGTGATCGAGAACGGCCGGATCGCCGCGGTTGGGGCCGGGCCGGCACCGGAGAGCCTGGGCCCGCGCACCGACCTCTCCGGATGCCTGATCACCCCGGGCCTGGTCAACACCCACCACCATCTCTACCAGTGGGTGACCCGCGGGCTGGCCGTCGACGACGGCCTGTTCGGCTGGCTGACCACGCTGTACCCGATCTGGGGCCGCATCGACGCGGACGTGGTCGGCGCGGCCGCCGAGGCCGGGCTGGCCTGGCTGGCCCGCACCGGCTGCACGACCTCGACCGACCACCACTACGTCTTCCCGGCCGACGGCGGCGACGTGCTGGGCGCCGAGATCGAGGCGGCCCGCCGGGTCGGGCTGCGGTTCATGCCGACCCGCGGCTCGATGGACCTGGGCCGCAAGGACGGCGGGCTGCCGCCCGACCACGTGGTCGAGGACATCGACACGATCCTGGCCGCCAGCGCCGCCGCGGTGGACGCCCACCACGACCCCGGCCCGGACTCGATGCTGCGCATCGGGCTGGCTCCGTGCTCGCCGTTCTCGGTGACCGGGGAGCTGCTGCGCCAGGCCGCCGCGCTGGCCCGGGACAAGGGGGTGCGGCTGCACACCCACCTGGCCGAGACCACCGACGAGGAGCAGTTCTGCCGGGAGCGCTTCGGGCGCACGCCGGTGGAGTACATGGAGTCGCTGGGTTGGCTCGGCCCCGACGTGTGGCTGGCGCACGGCATCCACTTCGACGACGACGCGATCAAGCGCCTGGCCGAGACCGGTACCGGGGTGGCGCACTGCCCCACCTCGAACGCCCGGCTCGGCGCGGGTATCGCGCGCGCCGTCGACCTGCGTGCGGCCGGCGTCCCGGTCGGGCTCGGCGTCGACGGCGCGGCCAGCAACGAGGCCTGCTCGCTGATCGAGGAGCTCCGGCACGCGCTGCTGTTCGCCAGGGCCCGCGGCGGCCCGTTGGCCCTGGCCGTGCGGGACGCGCTGGAGCTGGGCACGATCGGTGGCGCCCGGCTGCTGGGCTGGGACGACCAGATCGGCTCCCTGGAGGTCGGCAAGCAGGCCGACATCGCCGTGTGGCGGCTCGACGGGCTCGGCCACGCCGACATCGTCGACCCGGTCGCGGCGCTCGTGCTCGGAGCGGCACCGCCGCTGGAACTGCTGCTGGTCGGGGGTGACCCGGTGGTCGAGTCCGACCGCCTGGTCACCGTCGACGAGCAGGATCTCACCCACCGTGCCGTCGCGGCACACGGCAGGTTGCTGGCCCGCGCCGGCAGCGTCACCGGCCAGCAGGAGAGGAACCACTCATGACCACGCCCCACGTGACCGTCAACGGACTCCAGCGCGCGGTCACCGGTGTCCAGCCCCACGTCACCGCGCTGGACTGGCTGCGCGACCAGGGCCTGACCGGCGCCAAGGAGGGCTGCGCCGAAGGCGAGTGCGGTGCGTGCTCGGTGCTGGTGGCCCGGCCGGACGGACCGGACCGCACGCGGTGGACCGCGCTGAACGCCTGCCTGGTGCCGATCCTCGCCTTCGACGGCCAGGAGCTGATCACCGCCGAGGGCCTGGGACAGCCGGGCGACCTGCACCCCGTGCAGCGGGAGATGGCCAGCCGGGGCGGCTCGCAGTGCGGCTACTGCACGCCCGGCTTCGTCTGCAGCATGGCGGCCGAGTACTACCGGCCGGAGCGGGCCGCGGCCGGGATCGGACACGACCCCAGCAGCAATGGGCACGCGGCCGACGGAGAGGATCACGAGCACGGGCCGAACGGCTTCGACCTGCACTCGATGAGCGGCAACCTGTGCCGCTGCACCGGGTACCGCCCGATCCGCGACGCGGCCTACGCGCTGGCGCAGCCGCCGGCCGACGACCGGATCGCGGAGCGCAGCGGATCCGCCGCGCCGGCCGTGGTGCCCACCGAGGTGAGCGAGGGCGGCACCCGGTTCGTCCGCCCGGCCGACCTGCCAGCCGCCCTGGACCAGCTGGCGCAGTACCCGGACGCCACCGTCATCGCCGGCTGCACCGACTGGGGCGTCGAGGTCAACCTCCGCGGGGCGCGGGCCCCGTTCGTGGTGGCAGTCGACCGGCTGCCCGAGCTGCGCACCCTCTCGGTGGGCCCGCAGAGCATCGAGATCGGCGCGGCGCTGACCCTGTCCGAGATCGAGCGGCTGCTCGACGGGCGGGTGCCGCTACTGGACCAGCTGATGCCCCAGTTCGCGTCCCGGCTGATCCGCAACGGCGCCACCCTGGGCGGCAACCTGGGCACCGGCTCCCCCATCGGCGACGCGCCGCCCGCGCTGCTCGCCCTGGAGGCGGCACTGGTGCTGGCCGGCCCGGACGGGGAGCGCGAGGTGGAGCTCAAGGACTACTTCACCGGCTACCGGCAGACCGTCAGGGAGCCGGGCGAGCTGATCCGCGCGGTGCGGATCCCGCTGCCGCTGGCCTCGACCGCCGCCTTCCACAAGATCGCCAAGCGCCGGTTCGACGACATCTCCAGCGTGGCCGTGGCCTTCGCCCTGGACGTGACCGACGGCGTCGTCGAGCGGGTCGCGATCGGGCTGGGCGGCGTCGCGGCCACCCCGCTGCGGGCCACCGCCACCGAGGCCGCGCTGCGCGGGCAGCCGTGGACCGCCGACACGGTGCGCGAGGCGGCCGCCGTGCTGGGCCGCGAAGGCACCCCGATCGACGACCACCGCGCCTCCGCCGCCTTCCGGACCGCGATGCTCGAACAGTCGTTGCTCAAGTTCCACGCCGAGGCCGGACTACCGGAAGGGATTCCGTCATGAGCGAGCTCAGCACCCGCCCTGCCCGACCGGTGGTCGGCGTCGAGATGCAGCACGAGAGCGCGGACCTGCACGTCACGGGCCTGGCCCTGTACACGGACGACCTCGTCGCCCGCTACCCCGGGGCGCTGCACGCCTACCCGGTGCAGGCCCCGCACGCGCACGCCCACGTGCGTTCCCTGGACACCGCGCCGGCGCTGGCCGTGCCCGGGGTGGTCCACGTGCTCACCGCCGACGACGTCCCCGGGGTGAACGACGCCGGGGTCAAGCACGACGAGCCGCTGTTCCCCAGCGAGGTCTGCTACTACGGGCATCCGGTGTGCTGGGTGCTCGGCGAGACCCTGGAGGCCGCCCGGATCGGTGCCACCGAGGTGGCCGTGGAGTACGACCCGCTGCCGTCGCTGGTGACCATCTCCGAGGCCATCGCCGCCGAGAGCTACCAGGGCGCCCGCCCCACGCTGCGCCGCGGCGACCCGGAGGAGGCCTTCCCCGGCTGCGCGCACGTGTTCTCCGGTGAGTTCGAGTTCGCCGGCCAGGAGCACTTCTACCTCGAGACCAACGCCGCGTTGGCCAGCATCGACGAGAACGGGCAGATCTTCGTCCAGTCCTCGACCCAGCACCCGACCGAGACGCAGGACATCGTCTCGCACGTGCTCGGCAAGCCCTACCACGAGGTCACCGTGCAGTGCCTGCGGATGGGCGGCGGCTTCGGCGGCAAGGAGATGCAGCCGCACGGCTACGCGGCCGTCGCCGCGCTGGGCGCCGTGGTCACCGGCCGTCCGGTCCGGGTGCGCTTCAACCGGACCCAGGACATCACCATCACCGGCAAGCGGCACGGGTTCCACGCGCTGTGGAAGGCCGGCTTCGACGCCGACGGGCGCATCCAGGCGCTGACGGCCACCCTGACCGCGGACGGCGGTTGGAGCCTGGACCTGTCCGAGCCGGTGCAGGCCCGGGCGCTGTGCCACATCGACAACGCCTACTGGATCCCGAACATCGAGGTGCACGGGCGGATCTCGAAGACCAACAAGACCTCGCAGACCGCGTTCCGCGGGTTCGGCGGGCCGCAGGGCATGATCGTCATCGAGAACATCCTCGGCCAGTGCGCGCCCGCGCTCGGCCTGTCCAGCCGCGAGCTGCGCAGGCGGAACTTCTACACCGCGGGGCAGACCACGCCCTACGGGCAGGAGGTGCGTCATCCGGAGCGGATCCTGCAGGCCTGGGAGCAGGTGCACCAGACCGGCGAGGTGGATCGGCGGCTGGTCGAGATCGAGGCGTTCAACGCGGTACATCCGCACACCAAGCGCGCCCTGGCCATCACCCCGGTCAAGTTCGGCATCTCCTTCAACCTGACCGCGTTCAACCAGGCCGGCGCACTCGTGCACGTGTACAAGGACGGTTCGGTGCTGATCAACCACGGCGGCACCGAGATGGGCCAGGGTCTGCACACCAAGATGCTGCAGGTCGCGGCGACCGCGCTCGGGGTGCCGCTGTCCATCGTCCGGCTGGCCCCCACCCGCACCGACAAGGTGCCCAACACCTCGGCCACCGCGGCCAGCTCCGGCGCCGACCTCAACGGCGGCGCGGTGAAGAACGCCTGCGAGCAGATCAAGAACCGGCTGGCCGAGGTGGCCGCGGGCGAGCTCGGGGTGCATCCGGCCGACGTGCGGTTCGTCGACGGCATCGTCACCGGGCTGGCCACGTCCGACAAGGAGCTGACCTTCGCGGAGCTGGTGCACCTGGCCTACTACCGGCGGGTGCAGCTGTGGGCGGCCGGCTTCTACCGCACCGCCGGGCTGCACTGGGACGCCAAGAACATGCAGGGCTCGCCGTTCAAGTACTTCGCCTACGGGGTGGCGGCCAGCGAGGTCGAGGTCGACGGGTTCACCGGGGCCTACCGGCTGCGCCGGGTGGACATCGTGCACGACGTCGGCGACAGCCTCTCCCCGCTGGTCGACCTGGGCCAGGTGGAGGGCGGCTTCGTGCAGGGCGCCGGCTGGCTGACCCTGGAGGACCTGCGCTGGGACACCAGCGACAAGCCGAGCCGGGGGCGGCTGGCCACCCAGGCGGCGAGCACGTACAAGCTGCCGAGCTTCTCCGAGATGCCCGAGGTGTTCAACGTGGTGCTGCTGGAGAAGGCGCACGAGGACGGGGCCGTGTACGGGTCCAAGGCGGTGGGCGAGCCCCCGCTGATGCTCGCGTTCAGCGTCCGCGAGGCGCTGCGCGAGGCGGTGGCCGCGTTCGGACCGGCCGGGCACTGCGTCGAGCTGGGCTGCCCGTCCACCCCGGAGCAGGTGTTCTGGGCGGTCGCGGCGGCCCGGGCGGCGCACCGGACCCCGTCGGCCGCGGCCCGGCCGGCCGCGAGCGCGTCGGCCGCGGTGCCGGTGGCCGGGGACTGATCGGCATGCACTGGTTGAGCGCGGTGTCGCAGCTGCGCCGGGACCGGGTGCCCGGGGTGCTCGTCACCGTCGTGACGGTGCGCGGGCACGCGCCCCGGGAGGCCGGCGCCAAGATGGTGGTCACGTCGCGGCAGTGCTGGGGCAGCGTCGGCGGCGGCAACCTGGAGCAGACGGCGGTGGCGCGGGCCCGGGAGCTGTTGGCTTCCGGGGCCCGCGACCCGGAGACCAGCCTGTCCAGCCTGACCGAGCACGCGCCCGTGCAGCACGGCGTGCAGTGCTGCGGCGGTGAGGTGACCCTGCTGTTCGAGCCGCTGCGCCCGGTGCCGGCGGTGGCCGTGTTCGGGATGGGCCACGTCGGCACCGAGCTGGGCCGGGTGCTGGCCCGGCACGATCTCGAGCTGCACCTGGTCGACTCGCGGTTCCGTTTCGTCGATCCGGCGGTGCTGACCCCGATCACCGGCGACGCGGTGGCCAGGGTGCACACCCACCACGCCCCCGTCCCGGAGCTGGTGCTCGGCGAGCTGCCCGCCGGCAGCCACGTGCTGATCATGACCCATGACCACGCCGAGGACGCCGCGCTCTGCGACGCGGCGCTGCGCTGCGCGCACCTGGGTTACATCGGCCTGATCGGCTCGTCGGCCAAGTGGCGCCGGTTCACCAAGCGACTGCTGGCCGAGGGCCACACCGAGCAGGACCTGGCCCGGATCACCACGCCGATCGGGCGGGACGAGCTGGCCGGCAAGGAACCGGCGACCATCGCCGTCAGCGTCGCCGCCGACCTGCTGATCCGCTTCCGCGCCGCGGCCGGCGCAGAGCCGACAGCACGGCAGGCGGTGCGATGACCATCTACCGCGGGACGTTCCTCGACACCCCGGAGTCTCCGTTCGCCGGCGGCCGGCTGCGTGCCGAGACCGACGGCGGCATCGGCGTGTGGAACGGAGTGATCACCGCCCGCGGCCCGTTCGCCGAGGTCCGCGCGGCCGACCCCGACGACCGGGTGGTCGACCTGACCGGCGGCGTGGTGCTGCCCGGGCTGGTCGACGCGCACGTGCACTTCCCGCAGGTGCGGGTGATCGCCGGGCTGGGCATGCCGCTGCTGGACTGGCTGGACCGGTGCGCGCTGCCGGAGGAGGCGCGGATGGCCGACGCCGACTACGCCCGTGCGGTGGCCGCCGAGTTCGTCGACGGGTTGCTGCGCGCCGGCACCACCACCGCGCTCGTCTTCGGCGCGCACTACGCGCCCGCGATGGACTGCCTGTTCGAGCGGGCCGCCGCGAGCGGGCTGCGGATCAGCTCCGGCCTGGTGGTCAGCGACCGGATCCTGCGCCCCGACCTGTTCATCACCCCGGAGCAGGCCTACGCCGACGGGCTGGCGCTCGCCGGCCGCTGGCACGGCAAGGACCGGCTGCGCTACGCGGTGACCCCGCGCTTCTCGCTGTCCACCAGCGAGCCGCTGCTCGAATCGTGCGCGGCGCTGCTGCGCGATGTCGACGGCGCCCTGTTCACCTCGCACGTCAACGAGAACACCGCCGAGATCGACACCGTGCGCGGGCTGTTCCCGGAGTGCCGCAGCTACACCGACACCTACGACCGGTTCGGCCTGCTCGGGCGGCGCAGCCTGCTGGCGCACAACGTGCACCCCACCGAAGCCGAGCTGGAGCTGCTGGCCGATCGCGGCGCGGGCGTCGGGCACTGCCCGTCGAGCAACAGCGCTCTCGGCAGCGGCCTCTTCCCGCTGCGCCGCCACGTCGAGCACGGGGTGCGGGTCGCGCTGGGCACCGACGTCGGCGCCGGCACCAGCTTCTCGATGCTGCGCGAGGGCCTGCAGGCGTACTTCATGCAGGCCCTGCTCGGCGCCGAGGGCCTGCCCTTGACCTCGGCGCACATGCTGCACCTGGCCACCAGCGCCGGGGCGGCCGCGCTGGACCTGCAGGACCAGGTCGGTGACCTGTCAGTGGGCAAGCACTTCGACGCGGTGTGGATCCGCCCGGTGGCGGGCAGCACCCTCGACGTCGTGCTGCCGCACGCGGCCGACACCGACGACGCGCTGGCCAAGGTGTTCGCGCTGGCCGGCCCGGGCGACGTCAGCGGAGTCTGGGTCGGCGGCGACCGGATGCTCTGAGCGGCGGCCCTGCCCGTGCGATATCGGCGACGGTTGTGCAACCGCGGTCATGAAGGCCCTGTAGTACCCGGACGGCCGCGGGGTGGGCCGCACTCCCTCGAGCGCGACACCACGGTCGTCCGGGCGTGATCGAACAACCCTCACGTCGCACTCGCTCGGTCTGCAGAGACCGAACCGGGCCGTGCCGACGGCCGGCCTGCCGCGATCCCGTTCCGCCCGGAGGCCTGCCCCCGCCGCCCGTCCCGTTCCGCCCCCGGGAGCCTGCCTCCGCCCACTCACCCACCCGCACTCACCCCACCTACGGCCTGCGGTAGGTGCCAACGGTCTGCCATGGGTGCCAGCGCAAGACCCACCGGTGAACCTGGGTTCGACCTGTGGACGGCGGGGATCTGCGGCTCAGGGGGCCTTCTGCTTGACGTAGGCGCCGGGCGCGTCCTCGATCGGCGTGTACTCGGCGTTGCCCAGCTTCCTGCGCGCGTTGACCTTCATGCCGCCGTGCGGCTCGAGCCAATCGGCCCACGCCGGCCACCAGCTTCCCGGGACGCTCTCCGCGGCCTCGAACCAGGCGTCCGCAGCCGCGCCGGCGACCTCGTCGTTGCGCCAGTAGTTGCGCTTGTTCTTGGCCGGCGGGTTGATCACCCCGGCGATGTGGCCGCTGGCGCCGAGCACGAACACGGTGTCATCCGAGAGCAGCTGAGTGCTGGTGTAGGCCGACTTCCACGGCACGATGTGGTCCTCTTTGGACGCGTAGACGAACGCGGGCACCTGGATGCGGCCGAGGTCGACCGACTCGCCGCACTGGGTGGTGGCGCCGGGCTCGCGCAGCTTGTTCTCCAGGTAGGTGTTGCGCACGTACCAGCAGAACATGGGCCCGGGCAGGTTCGTGTCGTCGCTGTTCCAGTACAGCAGGTCGAACGGGGGCGGGGCCTGGCCCTTCAGGTAGCCGTTGACCACGTAGGGCCAGACCAGGTCGTTGGCCCGCAGCGAGGCGAAGACCTGCGCCAGCTCACTGCCCTTCAGCAAGCCGCCCTTGCCGATGGCCAGCTCCCGCGCGGCCATTCCCTCCGGGGTGATCAGCAGCCCGATGTCGCCGGTGTCGCTGTAGTCCAGCATCGTGGTCAGCAGGGTCATGCTGGCCACCGGGTGCTCGTCGCGGGCCGCGCGCACCGCCAGCGCGCTGGCCAGCAAGGTGCCGCCGACGCAGAAGCCGAGCGCGTTCACCTGGTCCGACCTGGTGATCTCCCGGGCCACGTCGATCGCCCGGAGCACCCCCTGCTCGAGGTAGTCGTCCCAGGTCACGGTCTCCTGCTCGGGCCCGGCGTTGCGCCAGGACACCAGGAACACCGTGTGCCCCGAAGCCACCGCGTGCGCGACGAACGAGTTCGCCGGCTGCAGGTCGAGGATGTAGAACTTGTTGATGCACGGCGGCACGATCACCAGCGGCCGCTTGAACACCCTGGTCGTGGTCGGCGTGTACTGGATCAGCTGGATCAGGTCGTTCTGGAAGATCACGCTGCCGGGCGTGGTGCAGACGTTGCGGCCCACCTCGAACGCCGTGCTGTCGGTCATCGAGATCTTGCCCTTGGCCAGGTCCTCGGTGAACAGCTTCATGCCCTCGATCAGGCTGGCTCCACCGGTCTCCATGGCCAGCTGCAGCGCCTCCGGGTTGAGGGCCAGGGTGTTCGCCGGGCTGATCGCGTCAGCCACCTGGCGCAGCGCGAACCCCCACTGGGCCTTGCTGCGCTCGTCCATGGGCGCGGCCTCCAGCGCGGAGAACATCGCCTCGGTCTGGGCCAGGTAGGTGCGGGCCACCGCCTCGTACCGCGGGTCGGAGGACCACGCCTCCCCGGCGAAGCGCCGGTCCTTGATCGGCTCCGCGGTGGTCGGGGTGACGCCGCCGAGCGCGGCCGTCCAGGGCTGCATCAGCTGCTGCACCATCGACATCTGCAGGGCGCTCAGCTCGGCGACCGCCTTTGTCCACGGCGCCGCCGCGGCGGCCAGCGCCTTGGACGCGGACTCGGCGATGTCGCCGCCGGGCCACAGCACGGCGTGCTGGCCCTTCATCAGGTCGGTGAGCCAGCGGGTCGGGTCGGGGAGGGAGGTGGACATCGGTGCCTCCAAGGGTCGTTCGGGGCCACGTCACCCGGCTCGCGCTCGCTGCCGCGCGCGGTGGGATTACCCCTATCGTGCTCACACCACGCGTCCCGGCATAGCCCTGCAACGCCCGGTTTCCGCGATCTGTCCACTCGATCACAGCTGAAAGGCGACCCGATGCCCCTGCCGGCCCGACTGACGCAGCTGCAGAGCAACGCCGTCGGCTTCCTGCGCCGGTTCCGGCCGACCGTCAACGGGTTGCCGGCCGTCCGCTGGCTCTCGGTGCGGCAGCTGCGGCGCACCGCGGCCGACGTCGTGCTCTCCTCGATCTTCGCCCGGTTCGCCGACAAGCGGGAGGCGATGGCCGCCGGCCCACGGGAGTTCCACCGGCTCGGCGTCGACGGCGCCGAACGGCGGGACGTGTGGATCGACTTCGTCGCCGACACCGGGGACGGCTTCGACGCCACCTTCGCCACCGCCTGCTGCCTGGCCGGACCGCCCGGCCTCACCGTCGCCGCCGGGCGGGACGATCCGGAGCCGGTGGCATTCGACGGTCGGCCGGCCCAGGCCGATCTGCTGGTGCTGGGCGGCGACCAGGTCTACCCGGTGGCCTCGGCGCTGGCCTACGAGGTGCGGCTGAACGAGGTGCTGCGGGCGGCGGCGAAGCTGGCCGACTGCACGTCCAGCCCGCCCGTGATCGCGCTGCCCGGCAACCACGACTGGTACGACGGGCTGGCCGCGTTCCGCCGCAACTTCTGCGAGTCCTGGGTGCTGCGCGGGCACGAGTACCCGCCGCCGACCGCCCCGAGGACGACGGCGGTGCCGGCCCCTCGGGACCGCGACGACGTGGGCGGCTGGGGCGCGTTCCAGTCCCGCAGCTACTTCGCGGTGCAGCTGTCGGCGCGGTGGTGGCTGTGGGGGGTGGACTCGCAGCTGAACGCGCCGATCGACGCCGAGCAGCTGGCGTACTTCCACGATGCCCGCCGACTGCTGGGCGACGCCGACGTCATCCTGTGCACGGCCGAGCCGAGCTGGTTGGAGGCCGGCGGGGACCGGGTCTACGCCGCGCTGGCCGACACCCCGTTCTACACACTGCTCTGGTTCATCGACCGGGTACTCGGCCCGGACCGGGAACGGATCCGGCTGGTGCTGACCGGCGACCAGCACCACTACTCCCGCTACCACCCCGGCGTCGCCGACCCGGCCGAGCGGCAGGAGTTCGCGCCGGAGCTGGTGACCTGCGGCGGTGGCGGCGCGTTCCTCGCCTCCACCCACCACCTGCCGGACACCCTCACCGCCGCCTGGCAACCGTGGCCGACGGGGTCCGGGCAGACCGTGCGCTACGACCGGGCCGCCGCCTACCCGACCCCGCAGCAGTCCCGCCGGTTGACCGCGACCCCACGCTTCCTGGCCGCCGCCTGGCGCAACGGCTCGTCGCTGCCGCTGCTGGTCGGGGCCGTCGACTACCTGCTGGCGCTGACCGTGCTGCTGGACCAGCGATGGCCGTTCGGGACGACCGTCGCGGTGCTCGGCGCGCTGCTCGGCGTCTACGCGGCCAGCGGCGCGCAGGGGCAGCGCCCGCGGTGGCGCCGGCGGGCGACGATCGCCACGCTGCTGCTCCTGCACACGGCTGCGCACGTCGGTGTCGCGTGGGCCGCGGTGGCGGTGGTGAGCCGGTTGCTCCGCTGGTGGCCGCCCGGAGCCCACGTCACCGGGTTCGTGCTGGCCGCCGTGCTCGGGACCGTGGTGTTCGTGACCTACCTGCACCTGGCCGACCGCGGTGGGGCGCACACGCTGGAGGCGTTCTCGGCGCTGCGCTTCACCGGCTTCAAGTCCCATCTCCGGATCCACATCGACGACGACCGCGTCACCGTGTACGTGCTCGGCATGGACACCGTCCCGGCGGCCCGCCACGCCGCGCGCCTCGGGGACCGGCTGCCCCGGCCGCACCTGGTCGAATCCTTCTCCGTCCCGGCCCGGCATAGCCCGGGGGCCGGCGGTGTTGGCACTGCCCAGCGGGCGATCTCGAAGGAGCGGGCAGATGCCACGTGCAGTGCAGTACCGGAGGTTCGGCGGGATCGACGTGCTGGAGGTGAACGACGTCCCGCGGCCGACCCCCGGGCCCGGTGAGGTACTGGTGCGGGTGGTGGCCACCGGCATCAACCCGGGCGAGGCGGCGATCAGGGAAGGGACGTTCGCGCGGCGTTGGCCCTCGACGTTCCCGTCCGGGCAGGGCAGCGACCTGGCCGGACTCGTGCAGGAGCTGGGTCCGGACGTCACCGACGTGCAGGTCGGCGACGAGGTGCTCGGGTTCACCGACGCCCGCGCCGCGCAGGCCCAGTTCGCCGTGGTGGCGGCCGCCGACCTGACCGCGAAGCCGCCCCGGGTGTCCTGGGACGCCGCCGGCTCGTTGTACGTAACCGGCACCACCGCCTACGCCGCGGTGCGCGCGGTCGAGCTCACGCCGGGCGAGACCGTGGTCGTCTCCGGTGCGGCCGGCGGGGTCGGGTCGCTGGTGATCCAGCTCGCGCGCCGGGCCGGGGCCCGGGTCATCGGCATCGCCGGCCCGGCCAACCACGACTGGCTGCGCGACCACGGGGTCACCCCGGTCGCCCACGGCGACGGCATCGGCGACCGGCTTCTCGCGGCCGCCCCGGACGGCATCGACGCGTTCATCGACACCTACGGGCAGGGCTACGTCGCGTTGGCGATCGACCTGGGCGTCGCACCGGAGCGGATCGACACCATCGCCGACTTCCCGGCCATCGGCACGTTCGGGGTGAAGGGCGAGGGCAACGCCGCGGCCGCGAGCGCCGCCGTGCTCGCCGAGCTGGCCGACCTGGTCCAGACCGGGGAGCTGGAGGTGCCGATCGCGGCGACCTTCCCGCTGGCCCGGGTCCGCGAGGCCTACGGCGAGCTGGAGCGCCGGCACACCCGGGGCAAGATCGTGCTCCGCCCCTGACCGGTGGCGCCCTAACCGGCGACGGGGGCCGATGCCGGCGCGGGCTCGAGGTCGCTCGTCGCCCCGGGGCCGAACCAGCGGTGCAGCACCGCCGCAGGCACCGGGTCGGCCCCGGTTCCCACCCAGCACACGTACCCGTCCGGCCGCACCAGCACCCGGTCGACGCCCAGCTCCGTCCCCACCGGGGAGTCGACGACCCGGGCCGCGACCCGCTCCACCCCGGAGCCGACGGGCCCGGCCATGGGCCTGTCCGCCTCGCGAACCGCCGGGCGCGGTCCCGAGCTCCAGCAGCAGCCCGTGCCCCGTCCGCAGCAGCGCGCTGACCGTGGTGTCGCGATCCGCCACCCGCAGCGCGAGGTCGAGCATGCGGGCGCCGACCAGCGGGTGCGGGTCGCCGAGGTCGTACCGGATGTCCAGGCCGGACATCAGGCCGGCCAGGTAGCGGTTGGTGTCGGGCAGCCGGGCCAGCTCGATGACAATCTCCCGCAACGCCCGCACGTCGTCGGCCTCCGGCGGCGGGCTCATCAGCACGCCCTGGGCGCGGGTGCTGGCCAGCCAGTCGGCCCGCGTGGTCCGGGACC
>Ga0190265_10001340_pt1 | contig 16114 bp, 18 predicted proteins | sample Popmic124T_FD_133135 | JGI IMG/M metagenome (GOLD analysis project Ga0190265, IMG submission 133135) | Populus adjacent soil microbial communities from riparian zone of Indian Creek, Utah, USA - 124 T | ecosystem: Environmental > Terrestrial > Soil > Riparian zone | place: USA: Utah | collected...
CCCGGTCGCGAGGAGGAAGGGTTTCGTGCGCCAGGTTCACACCGTGTCACAGGATGAGCGGCTATCTCCTTTTCAAGTCGAGCGGCCTCCTCTGCAAGTGTCTCACCAAGCAATCTCCTTTTAGTTCGCTGGCGATCGGGCTGCGCTTTTTTGGCCGAGCTCATATCGAGGTACCTCCCGACGTTGAAAGTTGGATTCAAGCCCGCGTGTTTAGTGGATGTGCTTCGAACGCATTGCAATCTCTCTGGCTAAAGCGCGGTTTCATACGTGTGAGATACCGTCAGCAGCGGCCGAGATCACGCTCACAATCTCTCCGAATATGATCACGGCGCTGATGGACATTACAGACAACATCTACGTGGTTCTTCCCCGCGGCGCACGCCCATCTTCAATCCGACCTGGATCGATCCCGCGGCTTACGTGCAGATCTATGTGAAGTCGAGCGCGCTCAGTCGGGATGCGAATCTTGCAATCTCCGTAAGTGCCGCTTTGCAGAGGGTGACGATCTCGCCGCGCAGCGCCCCCTTCCCGGATGCACCAGGTAGGTATGGATATGTTCGATGGGCAATGGACCACCGTACCGGCGTTGTGTGCCGCACCTTATCTCTACCCCTAGTTGATCACAAGCGCAGGACCTCTTGTCGGCGTGCGCTGGCAACTTGCCGGAGAGGTGGACCAGGATAATTTTGGCGGGCCTTTTAGGCTGGCTTAAGAAGTAAGCCCGATTGATCAGCCCACAGTAGTGGGATGTCTTTGGCCTCTCGCGGGGGCATGGTGACGGGCCTCTTGGAACATCACCCCCCAGCCTCCGTTTAGATGATAGCCAACCACAAGGTAGTCCTCTCCTGATGATGAGCCTTGGGTTGGTTAGGCCCGGCGCTGGACTCTCCTCCCAAAGGTTGACACGGTGCCGGGCCGCTCAGCGCAAAGCGTGATGATTCCTCCATAGAAAAACCAGCCAGTCCAATCGGTCGGGACACATCCGATTACCTAAGCTCAATGGGCAGCGCCGAAGCTGATCGTCCGCGTACGCCATCTAGCCGGGGCAAAATACCTCCGACATGCAACGGTGCAGGAATTGAACAGGCTAACTTTCAGCTACCACTAGCGCCGCGGCCATAATAGTCGCCACCAAAAAACAGCAACACCAATAGGATAATGATCAGGAGCGTAGTGTTATCAATGCTGTCCGCCGCCGCCGAATTGAACCTGCTTCCTGAGTTTATAGCGCGGCGGGGAACTTTGCCGCTTTCCTAGAATTTTAATGTAACTGCACTCGGCGAGGCGCCCAATGGAGAGAGATCAATATTTCGTCGTGCTCCACGAATGGGAATGGAAGAGCATCTCCCTCGAAGGGATGGTTAGGCCCGGTGCCACTTCCCTGCAGTTGTGAATCGCAAATGGTGCCGGGCCGCTCTTAATCTATGGAAGGAATGGACACATGAACCTTCTGCGATCAATCTGCTGTCTCTTTGGTAGTAGGTGTGCCGAAGAAGGAGAACCTAAAGCCACTAATGAGCGTCCCGTCGCAGCCGACCTTGGCCAAGAGGAAGCGGAATTAGAGAAGACCGGCAAAGAGCGGATGAGCCATATGGAAGGTGAGGGCAGCGGCGGAAGGCCACGTCACTAGCTGCGGCGACCAAGTCGCCACATCCGTTATTTTGGCGGCAGACGGCGGCACTAAGATACGAGTTGAGACGTCTGATGGCACAAAAACTTCTATTGAACTTAGTTCTTTTGCTTGCCTTCGCGAATCCGGCCCTTGCGAGTTGGTGGATTGTTCGTGCAGCAGATGGGAAGTGCCTCGTCGTCGACGTCGAGCCATCGGGCAATGATGTTGCGAAGATCGGCAAGGAGGTCTACCAGACACAACAGCAGGCCGAAGCCCAGGTCAAAACCCTTTGTAAAGAAGATCAGTTTCGGCGCGCCCCCGCAAACGCCGAGTGAGTGCATCCGGGCAATTCGGGGCCCCTCGCATGTTGCGTCCACGATACGACCCAAGCAATGACCCAATGCGGACCAATCGCGGGTACGCGGCGATCTGCTAAATGACCCTAAGGGGCTACTGCGCAACATACCTATAGCAAAGGGGTACAGAAGGCTTGCGCCAACGATTACAAGCGACTTTGTGGCCAGTATGGAATTGAGACCGAGGCTCTCCGCCTTTGCATGGACAGCGCAGGGCAAAGGTTGACGAAGACGTGTGTGGATGCGTTGGTCGCTGATGGTGAGGTTAGCAAGCAGGAGGTCGAGCGGCGCAAACGAAGTTGCCGCTAATGACGCTTCGGTCACGTAGTTAGCATGGCTTTCGGTTCATAGGACATTGCACCGAAATCGATTTGAAAATCATCTCCTCGCCTCGGCCTCAGTTCCAAATTGGAAGACGCAAACGCTTCGGGCCCTTCAAGCGTCCTGGGCGGGACTTCCGTAGAGCGGGAACGACAGGACGCTGCTTCTCGTTTCTCTCAAGGCTGTGAGAACCACTCCACCGATACGCGGCAGGCGACGAAGGCTTCACGCTAAGCGTCCTAGTAGCGGGCAATTAAGGTCCCGGTTGCTCGGTACCAGGAGAAGTTGGCAAGGAGGGCTCGGGGACAGATTGCCGTGCCATATTCATCCCCACTACGAAGCAAGCGGCACCAGCTATCGCCGTAGCGACGGCAAACCAACGCAAGGGCCTCCGCCACGTCGCCAACAATTCGGGACGTTCCAATCTGAAAGTGCGGCTGAGATACGCAAAAAACGAACTGGTCAACCCTAGAGCAGCACCGACGGCAAACACCAGCATCGAATCAGCAAATGGCTTGGCCGGCATTGGCAAACCTTGAGCAAGAGCGACCAGAAGAACGATTGCCGCTGCACCATTTAACAATACAACTAACGCTACGCCGCGGCTCGCATATCTATTTCGCTGCCGTTCCAGGAAAAGCGGATCAACGCGAACAATGTCTACTTCTTCTTTAATGTCGATCTCTGCTCGGCGTTTGGGCGGGATGGTCATGCGAACCTCCCTTTCTTGGGGCTTGAATAACGCGCCCAAGGTTATGCCGTTCCAATCGGAGGTCTTACACTCGCTGGCCGATTTCCGGTGCCGTTAGTGAGAACCGGGTTTGTGACATTTGCCGTACAAAGTTTGCGACAGAAGATACCGAAAGCCGCGGCGGACAGCACTTACGGTTTGGCGCGACCCAGACGTAGAAAGCACGACGCGCCGATGGCCATCGAAGCTCGCAAATCGGCACCATGACGAGAACTTGTCGCGGCGTTAGTCAGAAAGGGCGTCAACGCCATGGCCGGGGCGAGCAGGGCGAGCGCACCGAAATCAATGCCGCCTTTTCGCTTTTTTGCTCTTGAGCGGATCTAGCCGCCTGTCCGCTTTCCATTTGTCAGAACTGCTCCTCGCTCAGCGCTCGTTCTCGGTCTCTCTGACCAAGACTGTTCAGAACTGATCTCTAGTGGGTTCTGTGCAGGTAAACTCAGGTGCGGTTAGGCTGGCTTGGCACTGTGTCGCCCCTGGTGACGGACGCGAACTACTCATCCCCCTCCGCATACGAAAACACGCATCAGCCGGGTTAAGCCAGACTTTTGGGCTTATGTGAAGCCGCCGCGGCTAGCGCCTTCTTCGCATCGATACGGATTTCTTCCAACTCAGCGAGCGCATCGTCCATAAACTCATCGATGTCAGCTTCGGTCATCAGGTGCGCTGAGATTGCAAGATCCGGAGCCCGGCTGAGGGTGCTCGACTTCACGTAGATCTGCACGTAGGCAGCGGCAGGGCCAGGTTCGTGTTCGCCGCCAGCCCGATGGAAATCGAACTTCCCCTTCGTCCTTCCTGCCATTTTATCTACTCTCCGTACTCGCGGCCCGGGTAATGTTCAGATCCCGTTCCCGGTTGAAAGCAGTTAGCCCTCATGCTCCTTTGTAAATGCAGCCACGAGCTCTCGCACCAGTGGCTTCATGAAAAACGTGTTCTCAGGAGTAACGTCCACCTGCACTCCAAGTGCATTGAGCTCGGCTGCAACAATGGGCCCGACCGCAGCAACGACGATGCGTTTTAAGCCTTGCCGCAGCTCCGCTTCTCGACCGAAGGCGCGTGCGACTTCGCGGAACCGTCGAACCTGCGGCGCGCTTGTGAACGCGATCGCGTCGATCTGGCCGGCAGCCATTTCGGCAATGACAGCGATCACGCGCGCATCATCGACTTCAGAAGCATAAACATATGGAAGCACAGGATCAGCTTTCGCGCCGGCGCATTCGAGGAACTTCAGAAGTCGCTCATGCGCATTGCCGGGATATAGCTGCGCGCCGACGCGACGCCCGGTGAGATCATGCCGTTCCAGCGCCGCGATAACGCCTTCGGTCGTGGGCTGATGGGCGGGGAGGTCGGCAGCCAACCCGATCTCTCGCAGGGCACGGACTGGTTTCGGTCCACGCGTGATCTTGCGTGTCGCGGCGAGCGCGACTCGAAAGGCGGGTTCGAGATCAAGGCGGCGGGCGAAGCCAAGGAGCCGCCGTAGACCTTCACCCGTCATCAGAACAAGATCGTCAGTCGTCCCTTTTGCGAAGCGGTGTAGCCACGCGTTTATGGGTACCGGATCAGGTGCATCGCGGATGGCGATCATTGGACAGGGGACAGTATCGGCACCGTGCTCTTTCAGCATACGGAGCAACTGGCCAAGTTCGCGCGTTTCCGGTACCACAATTCGTCGTCCGGTCAGATCTTCCGTCATTGCCTAAGCTCTTCCGTCACGCCCAAACTTTCATTACACGACGATGGCGACCCAGCGCAGGCCTAGGCCCTCGGCGATGGCGACGTTGTAGCCCGTTCATCGATAGGGCGCGTCAAGCGATATATTCCTTGCGATCGCCCGCTCCCAGCGGTCGCCGTTCGCAAGCAGGCGCTCCTTGTCGTAGTAAAGTTCCTCGGGTGTCTCGGTCGCGAACTCGAAGTTCGGTCCCAGGACGATGGCCTCAACCGGGCAGGCCTCCTGGCAGAAGCCGCAGTAAATGCATTTCATCATGTCGACGTCGAAGCGGGTGGTCCGCCGCGTGCCGTCGTCGTGCCGCGGTCCCGCCTCGATCGTAATGGCCTGCGCCGGGCAGATCGCCTCGCACAGCTTGCAGGCGATGCAGCGCTCCTCTCCGTTCGGATAGCGCCGCAGCGCAAGCTCGCCGCGAAAGCGGGGTGAGAGCGGCCCCTTCTCAAACGGATAGTTCAGCGTCCCCTTCGGCTTGAAGAAGTAGCGCATCACCAGGAAGAACGCGGACACGAACTCAGTCAAAAAAATCGATCGGGCCGCTTGATCAAGCCTCCATGTTCTCGTCCTGTCGGTCTTCACCAGTTTAACCGCACGCTCGAACATCTCGCGCTCGCCGGGTCTCTCCGACCTGTCTACCTTCTTCATTGTAATAGAACCAAATCCACTAATGTTTTTGATCTCAGTTTGCTTATCGCACGCGACTACATTGCGCTGTATCCAGCCCTCAATCACCTGTGCCAGGATTTGACGATAACAGGTTGACCTTGTCAGGCTTGCCCTCCCACTCCTTTGCATCTGGAGGCGGTTCACGCTTTACGGTGATGTTCGGCCAGACCTGAGCATACTGGGTATTGATCTCGAGCCACTTTTCGAGTCCCGGCTCAGTGTCCGGCTTGATCGCATCAACCGGGCATTCCGGTTCGCAAACACCGCAATCGATGCACTCATCCGGGTGAATGACGAGCATGTTCTCACCCTCATAGAAGCAGTCGACCGGACACACCTCCACACAGTCCATGTATTTACATTTGATACAGCTTTCATTGACGATGTAGGTCAATCAAGCCTCCTTCGAGCTCGCCTGCCAAAGGCGATCTCCGTCGTGGAATTCATACGTGATCATCCACGGCCAACGGCTCCGTGAGGATTTGAGGCGGGTGACGTATGTCGCCGCGTTGGTTCGACCGGCGCACATACAGGATTGTGGCCTCAGGCCGCTCAGCTTTGACCTTTAATGCAGCAATGAGCGCGTCCTCAGCGTCAACGACAAATCGGTCCGCCTTCCGTTTGACTCTAAGTCCGACAGTGAACTGCCACGACATTTTTTGGCCTTCCTCAAAGCTAGGTTAGGCGTGCGGTCGGTGTTCTTTTGTGCCGGTGTTTAGCGTCGCGGCGCATTTAGAGCACGCCTATTTTCACAAATAGAGAATGGGGCGGACGCTGATTTAATGGCATCACATGCGACATGGTCCGCCCCACGCGCGCTTCATGTATTGGCATTAGTCAACAATGGCGCGCGTCCTTCAGAGATGGCAATTCCGTGCCCCTAGCACAAGGTCCAGGAGGAAGGTGTAGACCTGACCCTGTATTGGCCGGAGACAGAAAAATTTTGAAGGAGGACTTATGAACGAGATCGTCGCTGGGATCATTCGGCACGCGTTAACGGCGTTGGGCGGCGTCTTGGTTGGTGCTAGGCTATGACTACCACGCATATCCGCGACCATTGTAGTTGAAGAACCTTTGGGCCGCCGGCCAGGAACATGCGAGAGCGCGTCAGCGGTTCCTTGTCACTCTAGTTAAGGAGACAGAAATCGTGAGTGAACAGCAGGTCCCACGCAGCAGACGGCTGCTTTTGACCATGGTCGCACTGTTCATCGTGGGAACTCTGGCTTTGATTGCCCTCGTGCTCCTCAGCGATTTTCCCGGTCAGCCTGAAGGCAGCGCAAACAAAGCTGATGCTCCTCCCGAAGACGTGCGGCGTGAACGCTGAGGGCACTTCCCATTGCGTTGCGCAAAAGTCACATCGCTTCGTAATTCAAGCCTACGAAGAACTGGGCTGGAACTACTGCGACGTGTTGGTGGTTTGCGACGCGGGTGAGATTAAGACTGGTGGATAATCAATGCGTGACATCCGTGGTGACCTGCAGGACCGTGCGTATTTGTCTGCGGAGCAAATCAGCGCGGCGCAGGATCAATTTGATAAGCTCATCGAGCAGCTCAAGCGTGAGCAGGAAAACCGGCTTGCCGATCTGAAGTCGGGGCTAGACTCCGTGCGCCTGGTCCTCGGGATCGAGAATCGACGTGCTGGAGGCCCTCCGCCGGCGACTAACGCACAGTCCGAGCTTAGACCGCCACATCAGCCCCGGCCCCAGCCGGGGCACCACCCGCAGGGTGGCCGCGGTGAGTGTCAGATAGATAGCTACTCTGCCGGCCCGCGACCTAACGCTGGAGTGGCAAATGCATAGCTGTGGAGCGTTTCAAAGAGCTTCGTGAAAGCATACCAGTACGGCGGTTTATTCCACCCGCTGACTGATCGTGGGTTCGATGCGCCCGCCCTTGTGACTGCGCGTTACAACCCCCAGCCGGTGACCGCAATAACCTGACCGGTAATCCCGGCGGCAGCTGGGGAGGTAAGGAAGACTACGGTCTCGGCGATATCGTCGCGTTTAGTCCAACGCTTTAGATCTTTTGGTTTCATCGCAGCAATGTTGGACGCCGTGTCCACGAGCCCTGGCGCGATCGCGTTCACGCGTATACCGAGATCTCTTCCCTCGAGCGCAAGCGTGCGGGTAAGCGCCTCAATTCCTGCCTTAGCGCAGTTATACGCGACCATGTTGGCCTGGGGCTGGCCAGCCCGGGCAAAGTTGATGATGACACCGTCTCCGGCCGTTTGCAGAAGTGGGAAGGCTACGCGCGATGTCAAAAACGCGCTCAACAGGTTGTTGTCGACCTCCGCGCGCCAATCATCAAGGCTGTGCTCGATCGCAGGCTTATAGCGGCTGAGCCCTCCTGCCAGATTCACCAGAATGTCGATCCGACCGTATTCACTTACGGTGCCCTCGATCAGGCGCTGGACCTGAGCCTCATCGGTCAGAGATCCGGCCATGGCGAACACGCGGGCGCCAGCCTCTCGCAGTTCTTTAGCCCGGGCTTCAACGTTGCTTTGTTTGCGCGCACAAATCGCCAGCCGAGCGCCGTTTTCTGCAAGTGCTTTGGCGACAGCTTGACCGACCTGTCCGTCACCGCTCACACCCGTTACGATGGCCACTTTGCCTGCAAGACTGATCTGCATGTTATTCAATCCCGTGCTTACTTATTATAGCGCAAAAAGTTGGCGTTTCGAGCATGAGCCCAGCGTGCCGGAGCAAATAATGGCCACGGTTGTGGTGTTCGGCGGTGCCGGTTTCCTCGGCCGAAGATTGGTGTCCCGCCTGGCCACCCAGGGCATGACTGTACGCGTCGCTGTGCGGCATCCGGATCCAGCGCGGGATGAACTGCCAGCCACGTATTTCCAGGCGACGGGACACGCAATGTTTGGCTCGCCAGCCATACGCTCCGGTCCAAGGACCGCTCGACAGATAGTTCCAACTAAGTACATGCATGGCACGACCTACGAGTACGTCCGCTTTTAAGGCTAAAGCAGATATCCGTGATTAGCTGGCCGATTTCCGCTTCTGACCCATCGCGGACATCGGAGGTTGGAACTCGTGTTGCGCTCCCCTTCCAACGGTCTAGCTTAGGCCGCTATAATGCAAGCCTTCTTGCGCGGAGAGCTTTCATGTTACTTCCTGTTGGCAGACGATGGCTCGCGGCAGTTCTCGCGCTGGGATTTTGTACCGCCGCGAGCGCCGACGATGTGCTTTTCGAAAATGTCCGAATCTTCGACGGAAAAAGCGCAGCCCTTTCCGCTCCGTCGAATGTGCTGGTCAAGGGCAACGTCATCGAGCGTATTTCTACGGCACCGATCGCGGTAGCGGGCGCTCTGCGTATTGCCGGAAACCGGCGCACGCTGATGCCCGGCCTGATCGACAATCATTGGCACGCGATGTTGGTGCGGGTGACTCCGGCACAATCATTCGGTGACGTCGGCTACAACAATCTAGCGGCTGGCAACGAGGCGACTGACACTCTAATGCGCGGCTTTACCACCGTTCGTGATGTTGGCGGGCCGGTGTTCGGTCTCAAGCGCGCCATCGACGAGGGCATCGTCAAGGGCCCGCGTATCTATCCGTCCGGCGCCATTATCACTGTCACGAGCGGGCATGGGGATTTCCGTCAGCTAACCGATCTGCCACGGACGATCGGCGGCATGCTCACCCGCATGGAGCAGGTCGGTGGCGCCATGGTCGCGGACAGCCCTGACGAGGTGCGCGTGCGCGCGCGCGAACAGCTCATGCAGGGCGCCTCCCAAGTCAAGTTGACGGCGGGCGGCGGGGTGTCGTCACCCTTCAGTCCGGTCGACGTGACCACCTTCACCGAGGCCGAACTGCGCGCCGCGGTTGAAGCGGCCGAGAATTGGGGCACGTATGTCGCCGCGCATGCCTTTACTCCGGCTGCGATCCAGAGAGCCATTGCGGCTGGCGTGAAGTGTATCGAACACGGCATGCTGATGGACGAGGCTACCGCCAAGCTGCTTGCCGAGAAGGACATTTGGTTGAGCTTGCAGCCCCTCCCCGAGGACTTGAGGCTGGGCTTTCCGGTGGGTTCAGTCGAGCGAGCCAAGGCGGATGAGGTCTGGCCCGGCATAGCCAGGTCCTACGAGTTTGCAAAGAAGTACAAGCTCAAGACGGCGTGGGGTACCGACGTCCTGTTCTCTCGTGCGCTGGCGCAGCAACAGGGGGCAATTCTGGCCTCGCTCACTCGCTGGTACACCCCCGCCGAAGCGCTGGTCATGGCGACATCGACAAACGCCGAACTGCTGGCGCTGTCTGGTAAACGCAATCCCTATCCCGGCAAGCTCGGCGTCGTGGAACAGGGCGCACTCGCGGATTTGCTGCTTGTCGACGGAAATCCGCTGGACGATATCAACCTGATCGCCGATCCCGCCAATAGCTTCAAAATTATCATGAAGGACGGCGTCATCTACAAGAACGCTTTGACCAAGTGAGCCTACGTCAAGCCAGACGATGCCATCGCAAGATCGGTGTCCGTTATTGGCACGAAGCTGACGTGACCGATGACGCCGGCAGGTTCCGCTTTTGACCCATAGCGGACACTCAGCTGAGAAGTGCCACACGTTGCAATAAAACCGACCTAGGATCACCTAAACACTCCGCTCGAACTTTTTCGCGGCGGGATGCCGGCCTGGTTTTGCTCCGCACCGGCGCGCGCTGGGCTAACGGCGCGGGATGCAGGCAGTTCCTTTGACAGCCCAGGCCCGTGCGGGAAGGACGAAAGGCCCGTCGGGCTGAACGCGGCTGAGCTTATCGCGAAGTACCCTCGCCAGTGCGCCGCCGGTTTGGGTATTGACCGCCGCCGCAAACGCCGAGGTCGGCGTTGATCCCTCAAGGAATGGCTGCCAATAGTCGTTGAACGACGAAAATTCCATCGACAACTCCAGGGTGGCCATCTTGATATGGGACAGTCCGCATCTCTGCCATAGGGCTTGTAGGTCATTAAGGGTTGCAACCTGCCCCGGCGGATGTTGCCCCCGCTGACGGAACACGGCATCAGGCGCCACCACCTCGGCTGCCTGCCAGAACAGTGAGAGCATCGGCAGGCCGTCCTGGAAGTCCCACTGGCATGTCGCTATGACGCCGCCTGGTCGGGTAACTCTTGCCATCTCGCAGACCGCTTTTCGGGCGTCTATGAAGTCCTGCAGCACGAGGAGAGCAAGCGCGGCATCAAATGCACCGTCGGGGAATGGAAGTGACTCGGCGGTGCTGACCTGGAATTGCGCGCGGCGTTGCGGCACCACTTCCCGGGCGAACGACACATAGGCCGGGATAGGATCGATGCCTGTGACTTTGACCATGGCTCGGGAGCAGACCAATGCGCGGCTGAGGCTGCCTGTCCCGCATCCAACATCGAGTACGTGCTGTCCGTCTTGGACCTCGGTGAAGCGAAGGAAGGAGTGGGTAAGCCGCTCACTCCACCGGCCCATAAAACGCTCGTAAGCTGCAGGGTTGGAGTAGCTCGTGGCAGGAGTGTCCGGCATTCAGTTTCGCTTCTCGCGACCGAGGAGTTGAAGCAACATCCGGTCTAGGCGTCCGGGTATTGGGGCTTGCCCTTACTCGGCTGGGGTCGGGGAAGTCGAGATGCGCAGTTCGGTGCGCGACTGATTGAGGACGGTCCAGGCCCCTTGCAGGGCAAGGCTCGCCATGATCACCGCTACCATCACGTCGGGCCAACCGGTACCGGTGCCAAGCACGCCAAGGGCGGCAAGCAGCACCGCAAGGTTGCCAAGCACGTCGTTGCGCGTGCAAATCCATGCCGAGCGCATGTTGGAATCGCCGCCTCGAAAAGCCCACAAGAGACCGAACGAAGCGGCGTTGGCAACAAGCGCCGCCAGTCCTACCGCCCCCATCGTGAAGGCATGGGGCAGCGTTCCGTGCCATACGTGCCAAGCCGTGATGCCCAGTACCCACAGGCCGAATAGGCCCATGGTTGCGCCCTTCGCGAAGGCCGCCATCGCGCGGTAACGCAGTGCCATCCCAACCACGAAGAGGCTGATAGCGTAGTTTCCAGCGTCGCCGAGAAAGTCGAGAGCATCGGCTTGTAGCGATGCCGAACCTGCCGCTAGGCCCGCCGCGACCTCAACGGCGAACATCACAAAGTTGATGGCCAGCACCGCCCAAAGGACGCGACGGTACCTTTCATTCCCGCGATGCGGGTCGATGGTTGGGTCGCAACACGCTTCACTCATGCAGGTCTCTCAGCATTTTTCGTTCTCGGTCGCCAGCGCAGTATGGCTACCCCTGCCCATATGGCTTCAACGACTCCAAAAGGCCAGGCCCCCTTGTAGAAAGCCATATGCCGATCCGAGCGCGCAGGCGCCCGCGGACACCGAGATCCACGACATCAGATCGCGGGCGCACTTAGACAGGATGTCTGGCACGAAGTAGACTAATTCCATGGACGCGTTTTAGGTCAGCTTCTGACCCACAGCAGACTTCCGCCGACAGAGCTTGAAGACCGGCATCGAGGAGCGCGCCAGCTCATTGCCGGAACACTGTTCATCTGTGTTCTAGGTTCAAAGACAGGCGATCGGCGATAGCCGAAAGGCATTTGAGAGCTGCCTCGAAATTGAAATCGCCGACCAATTCGCTCAAGGACTCAATTTCCGTCCCCCTTAGAACCCCGGACAGACTGGGCAGAATTTCGACGAGAAAGTCGGCGGCCTCACCGTCGTCAGTTTCGAGCAGCTGTTTCAGCCTGGTCAGCGGTTCGACCACTGTGGCGGAATCGGCGGAACCTAGGCCGCCGCCGTTAGTGGAGACGCCTTCGGGTAATGCGACGCGGATACCCTCGACTGCCGAGTCCAGGGCAAGCGACAGCGACGTGAGCGCCGTGCCGATTTCCTGCCCGGTCCTGATCGCAGTCTCAGCCTTGGCCGCCGCCTCTGCCAGGGCCGCGGCTCCGAGAGTGCCGGCGGCGCCTTTCAAGGAGTGGGCGGCGCGTTCCGCTGTTGCCACGTCTCCGGCTGAAAGCGCCTTCCGAATTCCTTCAACCGTACCAGCCTGCTGTTGCGCGAACCTGCGCAACAATGTCTCGTAGCGTTTGCGGTTGCCGCCAGTTCGCTTCAGCGCCGACTTGACCTCGATCCCGGCAATCTCGAGCGCGGCAGCCTCGTCAACCGCACCCGGTGCGTTCGCTGAAGTTCGGTCCGTTGTCGCTGGACCATCTCCTTCCAGGCGTTTGATCCAGCGGAGTAAAACGACCAACAATTGGTCCGGGTCGATGGGCTTGCCGATATGATCGTTCATGCCCGCCTCGAGGCACAATTCGCGATCCGACGCCATGGCGTTGGCGGTCATGGCGATGATGGGCAATGTGTGGAAGCGCGAGTCGGCTTTGATGATTCGCGTTGCCTCGATTCCATCCATGACCGGCATCTGCATGTCCATCAGCACGATGTCATAATTGTTGTCCCGCACCATCCGGACTGCCACCGCGCCGTTCTCCGCCAAGTCGACGAATACTTCGGCGTCTTCGAGCAGGCCGATTGCGACCTCCTGGTTGATCTCGTTGTCTTCGACCAGCAGGATCCGCGCGCCGCGCATCCGGTCGATGTCAAAGGAGGGTCCAGCCCTCAGGGTCTCGGTCCGCTCGCGGTCGGCACCGAGAGCGACAACGGCCGTGTCGAAAAGAATGGAGAATGTAACCGGCTTGATGAGGACGTTTTCGAAGCCGCTGTCCTCGGCTTGTTTCAACACTTCCTCGCGGCCATAGGCGGTGACCATGACCAGGTGGGTCGGAAGATCGAGGCTGGGCAAGGCAAGGATCTGCTTGCCGGTCTCGATACCGTTCAGCCCCGGCATCTGCCAGTCGATGAAAGCGATTTCGTAGGGCACGCGGAGTGTGGCGGCCCGACTGACCATGTCGATTCCTTCCTGACCCGACGACGCTTCATCTACGATGAATGTCATGTCCGTCAGCATGCCCGATAGCACGGTGCGGGCGTGCGAGTTGTCGTCGATAATCAATACGCGCCGGCCCCGCAGGTCGGCCTGGAGAAGGCGCCGACGTGGAATCACGGCAGCCCTGCCGAGGCGCGCGGTAAAGCGAAACGTGCTTCCCTTCCCTATCTCGCTAATGACCTCGATGGTGCCGCCCATCAACTCCGCCAATCTCTTGGAGATGGCCAGGCCAAGACCGGTCCCGCCATACTTGCGGGTCGTCGACACATCCGCCTGCTGGAACGCCTGAAACAGGCGGCCGATCTGTTCCTCAGTCAGCCCGATGCCGGTGTCGCTGACCGAGAATAGAATGAGCTGGCTGTCCTTGCTGTCCTCCAGGACTTGAACCTGGACGACGACCTCGCCCTTCTCGGTGAACTTGACGGCGTTGTTGCAGAAATTAATCAGAATCTGCCCGAGCCGTAAGGGGTCGCCTCGGAAATGGGTCGACACCGCGGGCTCGACCTCGAAAATCAGCTCCAAACCCTTGGCCGATGCCTTTTCGGACATCAGGTTGCCGACGTTCTCCAGCACCTTGTCGAGATCGAAGTCGATATTTTCGACCGCGAGCTTCCTCGCCTCGATCTTGGAGAAATCAAGGATGTCATTGATGATGCCGAGGAGGTGTTGGCCCGAGCTCTTGATCTTGAGCACATAATCCCGCTGGCGCGGCATCAGATCGGTTTTCAGCGCGAGGTGGGAGAGGCCGATGACGGCGTTCATCGGCGTTCGGATCTCGTGGCTCATATTCGCCAGAAAGTCCGACTTGGTCTGGCTTGCGCTCTCAGCAGCGGCCTTAGCCTCCTGTAATTCCGCCTCCACCCGCTTTCGCTCAGTAACGTCGCGCGCCGCGGCGAAGACGCCCTGCAGCGTGCGGTCCCGGTCGTAGAAAGTGGTCGCGTTGTAGGACACCACCGTTTCCTTCCCGTCGCGCGCGCGCGCCGTCAACTCGTAGTCGGTGACCTTCTTTTCGCTCAGCACGCGCTTGATGCCCGCTTCCGCCCGATCCGGGTCGGTGAAACAGCCCTTGAACGGTGCGCCGATCAATTCGTCACGCGTGCAGCCGGTGAGCGCCTCCATCTGTTTGTTGATGTCGGTGATTATGCCTGAGGGATCGGTGGTTATCAGCGCGTCAATATTGGATTCGATCAGCGAGCGGGTATAGAATTGCTGGTCGCGCAGTCGCTGATCGAGCTTTTCTTGCTCGGCTTCGACCAGCTTGCGCACGGTGTTGTCGGTGCCGATGAGCAGATAACCGATGATGACGCTTTTGGCATCGCGCAGCGCCGTCACCGACACCACGGCCGGAAACCGGCTGCCATCCTTGCGGATATAGGTCAGCTCGTAGATGTCTTCGATCCCGCGTGAGGCCTTGAACACCAGCGCCTCGAAGCCAGGCGTGATCGGCGTTCCAAGTTCGGCGCTGAGAGTATGGGCGCGCGCGATCAATTCCTGCGAATCGGAAATATCGGCCGGCGTGATCTTGTTCATCACTTCGGCGGCCGTGTAACCCAGCATACGCTCGGCACCGACGTTGAAAATCTGGATGACTCCCTTCGCATCGGTGGCGATGCTCGAGAAGTTGGCGCTGTTGAAAATTGCGCTCTGCAGGGCCCCCGCCTTGAGCAGCGCCTCTTCCGCCTGCTTGCGCACGCTGTTGTCGGAGCCTTCGGAGACGGCGGTCCGGGACCTGATTTGGTCGTTTTCATTTGTCATGGGTGTTGCTACCGGTGCCTTGTACACGTTCCCATAGTACGCGAGTCCATATCCCAAAGCCGCGGAATGCAGGGGAGTTTATCTGAGAAATACGACTCATAGACGAACCCTCGGCGGAGATCGCCGTGGGTCTGCGCTTTGGAAATGACCTTGCTGGTGATCACGGCTTACTATTCCTCGGATTGGTCCGGAAATCGGGCCGGCCCTTGATGCGATAGCCGCCACCATCGCAAGGTCTGCTGTTGGCAGAAGCTGACCATTCAATGACATGCTGTGACGTCAGTTACTGACCCAAGGCGGACATGCGGCGTTCGCTCTCTCGGCTATTTCCTACTGAGCCATCGCTTTAGCGCAAATAGAGTGGTCACGATGGTCCCGAGAAGACCAGCAAGAAGAAGGTTGCCGCCAGACCATTTTTTCACCTTCGCTTCTTGACGCCGGCGAAGGATTTCGGCAGCGATGGCTTTTTTTTCGATCACCAACCTCGGAAGCGAGAAGCTCTTCTAGCTCTGCGTCCGTCGATTGCTGAAGATCTGGCATTGAGCACTTTCTCCCGAGGGCGGCTTATGATCCACGAGAGAATCATGTAAAATCTGATGAACTTTACCAGTCCCACTTTGTTTAAGGCCTAAGAAGAGGCTTGATGCATGGCTCGGGTGCTAGTGGTGGAGGATGAGGCCGCCGTACTTCTTTTTGCAGAGATAGTTCTGGAAGGGTTGGGTCACGCCGTAGTCTCGACGAGCAGCCATACCGGTGCGCTTGCGCTGCTCGAGACAGATGATCTCGATGTGCTTTTTACCGACATCCGCCTGCCGGAAAGCAATCTTGCCGGATTTGAGCTGGCCCGACGGGCGCGAGATCGGCATCCGTCGCTAAAGGTGCTTTATACGACCGGCCAAACCATCGATGACAGGATGAAGGCGCTCTACGTGGACGGCGCCGCAATGCTGCCCAAGCCGTACACAGATAATGCCTTGAAGGACGCTCTCGAGGGGGTGCTGAACGCAGCCTGATAGGCTC
>Ga0190265_10001341_pt1 | contig 16114 bp, 14 predicted proteins | sample Popmic124T_FD_133135 | JGI IMG/M metagenome (GOLD analysis project Ga0190265, IMG submission 133135) | Populus adjacent soil microbial communities from riparian zone of Indian Creek, Utah, USA - 124 T | ecosystem: Environmental > Terrestrial > Soil > Riparian zone | place: USA: Utah | collected...
CGGGCCGAAGGGCGCATTAGCGTGGAGCTTCATCCGGTGTCCTCCTTGTTGCTGGTGGCGTAGACACCCCCAGCCTTCAAGGAGGCCCGGATGAACAACGTGGTTAGGAACTACATCTAGGGACGTGCCGCAGCTTAGATACCCATAGCGTCCTCTTAGCTGCGGCACGTCCCGAAACGGGCAGGTAAAGTTGGCTGACCAGCCAAGGTTCGGAAAGGGAGCGGCAGATGGCGAGCGGCACCGTCGAGAGCAGCGAGGCGACCAGCACTTCCGAGAGCACGAACGGCGCCAGCCTCGACTGGCTGGAGGTTCTCAACCCGGCGACGGGCGAGCAGCTGGCCGCCCTCCCGATCGACTCGCCGGCGAGCGTCGCGGCGAAGGTGGCACGGGTGCGCGCCAACCAGCCCGCCTGGGAGGAGCGGGGGATCGACGGGCGCTATGAGTGGCTCGGCAAGCTGCGCGACTGGCTGCTCGACAACGAAAAGCGCGTGCTTGACACGATGCAGGCCGAGACCGGCAAGGTCCGCGCCGACGCCGGCAACGAGCCCGCCTACCTGGTCGACCTGATCAACTTCTACGGCGCCAAGGCGGCCCAGTTCATCGGCGAGGAGGCAGTCCGGCCACACAGCCCCCTGCTCGCGGCCAAGAAGCTACGCATCCAGTACCGCCCCCATCCGGTGGTCGGGGTCATCAGTCCCTGGAACTTCCCGCTGGTGCTCGCACTTGGGGACGCGATTCCGGCGCTGCAGGCCGGCGCCGTCGTCGTCGTCAAGCCCTCGGAGTTCACGCCGCTCGGCCTGGCCCAGGTCGTTCAGGCGTGGAAGGAGGAGATCGGCGGACCCGACGTGTTCGAGTGTGTCCAGGGGATCGGCGAGACTGGCGGCGCCTTGGTCGACGAGGTCGACTTCGTCCAGTTCACCGGCTCCGAGCGGACGGGGCGCAAGGTGATGGCGCGCGCCGCCGAGACCTTGACGCCGGTCAGCCTCGAGCTGGGCGGCAAGGACCCGATGATCGTCCTCTCCGACGCCAACCTCGACCGCGCCGCCAACGCCGCGGCCTGGGGGGGGATGATGAACTCGGGTCAGATCTGCATGTCGGTGGAGCGGATCTACGTCGAGGAGCCCGTCTACGACGAGTTCGTCGCCAAGCTGACTGCCGAGGTGGGGAAGCTGCGGCAGGGAGCTGACGATGGCCGCGACCCGAAGGACGTCGGTGCGATGACCTCGCCTAACCAGACGGCGATCGTGGAGGAGCACGTCGACGACGCGCTCGCCTCGGGCGCTCGGGCGCTGACCGGCGGCAAGCGGGTCGAGGGTCCCGGCGACTACTTCGAGCCGACCGTGCTGGTCGACGTCGACCATTCGATGAAGGTGATGCGCGAGGAGACCTTCGGCCCGGTCGTGGGGGTGATGAAGGCGAGCGACTCCGAGGAGGCGCTGCGTCTCGCCAACGACAGCCGCTACGGCCTCTCGGGCTCCGTCTTCGGCGAGAAGGAGCGGGCCGAGCGGGTCGCGCGGCGGGTCGAGTGCGGCGCCGTCAACGTCAACGACGTGCTCGTCAACTACCTCTCGATGGACGTGCCGATGGGCGGCTGGAAGCAATCGGGGATCGGCTACCGCCACGGCGAGCCGGGGATCAAGAAGTACTGTCGCACCGAGTCGGTCGTGATCACGCGATTCGGCGGCAAGCGCGAGCCGACCTGGTATCCGTACACGAGGTCGCGCCGCGGCCTCGTCAACCGCCTCGCCCGCGCCTTCAATGCGCGCGACTGGCGCCGCCGGCTCGGTTTTGGCCCGCACTGACCCTCTCGTGCTGGCGTTCGTTGATGCATTTGCCCGCCTATAGGCGGGCAAATGCATCAACAGCGAATAGCCTCCCCGGCGATGCCGGACTTCGCCGACTACTACCGGGAGATCTACGCTCGCGGCTTGGGCGGCGAGACGCCGTCGATCCCGGTCTCGGTCGAGGAGCTGGAGCGGCGCGCCCGGGACGCGATGGATGCGCGGGCCGCGAACTACGTCTTCGCCGGGGCCGGGGCCGAGCACACGATGCGGGCCAACCGCGAAGCCTTCGATCAGCATCTGATCGTCCCTCGCATGCTCCGGGATGTCGCCGACCGCGACCTCTCGACCACGGTTCTCGGCACGGTGCTGCCGGCACCGCTGATGCTGGCTCCGATCGGCGTCCAGGCCATCCTCCACGAGGAGGGCGAGTTGGCGAGCGCCCGCGCCGCGGCTGCGCTCGGCGTGCCGATGATCGCCAGCACCACCTCACACTTCACGCTCGAGGAAATCGCCGCGGCCGGCGGCGAGGCGCCTCGCTGGTTCCAGCTCTACTGGCCCAACGATCGGGATCTCGCCACGAGCCTCGTATCCCGGGCGGAGGGCGCCGGCTACGAAGCGATCGTGCTCACCGTCGACACCTTCATACCCGGCTGGAAGTCGCGCGACCTCCAGCAGGCCTGGCTGCCTTTCCTCAACGGCATGGGTGTCGCCAATTACTTCCAGGACCCCGTCTTCCGCGCCGGCCTCGAGCGCTCCCCCGAGGAGGACCAGGGCGCGGCCACCGGCCACTTCCTCGGCGTCCAAGCCAACCCGTCGCTTACCTGGGATGACCTCGACTGGCTGCGCGAGCTGACCTCCCTGCCGATCGTCGTCAAGGGGATCCAGCACGTCGAGGATGCCCGCGAAGCGGCGCGGCGCGGCATCGACGGAATCGTCGTCTCCAACCACGGCGGTCGCCAGGTCGACGGGGCGATCGCCTCGCTCGACGCCCTGCCGCCGATCGCGGCAGCGGTCGGCGGCGAGCTCGCCGTCCTCTTCGACAGCGGCATTCGCGGGGGTGCCGACGCAATCAAGGCACTGGCGCTCGGCGCCGACGCCGTCCTGCTCGGCCGGCCCTACGTCTGGGGCCTGGTCCTGGAGGGCCAGGAGGGAGTCGAAAAGGTCCTGAAGATTGTCCTCGCCGAGCTCGACCTGACGATGGCGCTCTGCGGTTACACGCGCCCGGACCAGCTCGGGCCCGAGGCACTCGTAGAGGGCCTATCCCGGTAGGGGTTCCACTTAACTTTTTCTGAAGACCCATTTTGGCCGTCCGAGGATGTATGCGCAGAAAAAGTACAAGACGTTCCACCCCTACCGGGATAGGCCCTAGGCGGGCGCCTCGATCTTCGGAAAGAGTGGCGGCACCCGCTCGACCGGTTGGCCCCCTCGACGGGAGCCGAGCTCGGCTAGCTCGCGTGAGTCTTCGCCGAGCGCTGCGAGCAGCTGGTCGCTGGTCCGCGGCAGGTAGGGGACGAGCAGCAGGGTTACGACGCGCAGCCCCTCGGTGAGGTTGTAGAGGACCTCGTCGAGGCGCTCGGGGTCAGCCTCGTCCTTCGCGAGCTCCCAGGGTCGCGTCTCCTCGACGTAGCGGTTGAGGCGACGGACCAGCCTCCAGGCCTCCTCCAGGGCGCTGGTCAGCTCGGCGCGATCCAGTAACCCGCTGAACCTCTCGACGACGCCTTCGAAGTCCTCCTCGAGCACGGCGTCGACGACGGCAGCCGGCACGACGCCGTCGCGGTAGCGGTCGACCATCGCCAGCACGCGGCTGGCGAGGTTGCCGAAGTCGTTGGCCAGCTCCGTCTCGTAGCGAGCCTCGAAGCCGGCGGTGGAGATCGAGCCGTCCTGGCCGAAGCTGACCTCGCGGAAGCAATAGAAGCGCAACGCGTCGGCGCCGAAGCGCTCGATCGCCTCGAACGGGTCAAGCACGTTGCCGAGCGACTTCGACATCTTCTTCTCCCCCATCAGCAGGTAGCCGTGGATCGCCATCCTCTGCGGCGGCTCCAGGTCCGCCGCCCAGAGCAGCGCCGGCCAGATCACCGCGTGGAACTTGAGGATGTCCTTGGCCATCACGTGCAGGCTGGCGGGCCAGAAGCGGTCGGTCAGGTCCTCCCCCTCGCGGGCGAATGTGAGCGCCGTGACGTAGTTGAGCAGCGCGTCGAACCACACGTACATCCGCTGCTCTTGGTCCCAGGGCAGGCGCATCCCCCATTTCAGCTTCGGCCGCGACAGCGAGACGTCCTCGAGGCCCTGCTCGATGAACGACACCGCCTCGTTGCTGCGGAACTCGGGCACGACGAAGTTGGGCCGCTCCTCGTAGAGGTCTTCGAGGCGCTCTTGGAAGGCGGAGAGGCGGAAGAACCAGTTCTCCTCGCGTTCGCGCTCCAGCGGGATCTCATGGATCGGGCAGGTCTGCCCGGGGCCCAGCTCGCGCTCGGTTTTGAAGTCGGCGCAACGCGGGCAGTACCAGCCCTCGTAGACGCCCTTCGTCACCCAGCCGTTGTCGTAGACGCGCTGCATGATCTCCGTCACCTTCTCGGCATGGCGCGGATCGGAGGTACGGATGAAGTAGTCGTTGGTCGCGTCGATGATCGGCATCAGCGCTTCGAACTTCGCGGCGTTGCGGTCGGCCAGCTCCTGCGGCGAGATCCCCTCGCGTTCGGCGGCCGACTCGATCGGCTCGCCGTGCTCGTCGGTGCCGGTCAGGAAGAAGACGTCCTCGCCCCGCTGGCGCATGTGGCGGGCGAGCACGTCGGCGGCAAGGGTCGAGTAGGCATGGCCGAGGTGCGGCTCGGCGTTGACGTAGTAGATCGGCGTGGTGACGTAGTAGGCCATCTTGGCGTGAGGCTACTTGCGCGGCTCGCGGCCGGTCAGCGCCCGGTAGAGGTCGTTGGCACGGGTACCGGTCAGGGCCGCGACGACGCTGGCGGCGGCGCGCGGCCGAGCCCCCGACTGGACCAGGTGGCGGAGGGCGTCGACCGCGAAACCGACGTCCTTGTCGTCGTGCTCCTCCGCGGAGGCCGGGCAGATCACCAAAACGATCTCCCCTTTTACGTCGCCGCGGAAGCGCCGCGCCAGCTCGGCGAGGGACCCCCGCGAGACCTCCTCGTGCATCTTGGACATCTCGCGGCAGACGGCGGCCTTGCGATCAGGGGCGATCGCCGCCAGGGCGGCAAGCGAGTCGCCCACCCGCCGCGGCGACTCGAAGGCGACGATGGTCTCGGTCGAGCGCAGCACCCGCTCCATCTCGCCCGCTCGCTTCGGCAGGAAGCCCTCGAAGCGCCAGCGGTCGGTCGGCAGCCCGGAGGCGACCAGGGCCACCGGCACCACCGACGGCCCCGGCAGCACGGTGACCTCGAGGTTGCGGTCGATGCAGCGGCGGATCAGCCGGTAGCCGGGGTCGGAGATCGCCGGCATCCCCGCGTCGGAGACGAGGGCGACCGTCTCACCCCGCTCGATTCGCTGCGCCAGCTCGGTGGCCCGCGCCGATTCGTTGCCCTCGTGGTTGGAGATCAGCCGCGGCGCTGGGCGGATGCCAAGCTTGTCGAGCAGTGAGCCGGTGCGGCGGGTGTCCTCGCAGGCGATGTAGTCGGCGCTGACCAGCGCGTCGCGGACGCGGAGCGTGATGTCGTCCAGGTTGCCGATCGGGGTCGGGCAGACGATCAGCGAGCCCGGCATCAGCTGCCGCCCCGCTGCAGCTCGATCCGTGCCATCGCCGCCGCGCCGATCATCCCGGCGTCGCTGCCGAGCTCCGCTTCGACGACCGGAGTGCGGTTCATCGGCGGCAGCGCTCGTGCCTGCAACTCGCCACGGGCCGGCTCGAGCAGAAGGTCGCCGGCGGCGATCACCCCGCCGCCGATCACGATCGCCTCCGGCTCGAAGATGTTGGCGAAGCTGGCAAGCGCGACCCCCAGCCGGCGGCCGACCAAGTCGAAGACGCTGACAGCGGTTGGGTCGCCCTCGAGCGCCGCTTCGGTGACCGCCCTGCCGTCGATCTCACGGCCCTCGGCGCCCATCCGGCCCAGCGCGGAGTCGGGCTCGCGCTCGGCGGCGTCGCGGCCCTCGCGCCCGATGGCCGTGCCGGAGGCGAACGTCTCTACACAGCCGCGGTTGGGGCAGTTGCCCTGGCAGCGAGGGCCGTCCATCGCGATCACCACGTGGCCCAGCTCGGCGCCCGCACCGGTCGCTCCGCGGTAGAGCTCGCCGCCGAGGATGAGGCCGCCGCCGATCCCGGTGCCGATCGTCAGCATCACGGCGTTGCGGGCGCCGCGCGCGGCACCGTAGAGGTGCTCAGCCAGCGCGGCGACGTTGGCGTCGTTGTCGACGAAGACGGGCAGACCGATTCGCTCGGAGACGATGTCACGGATCGGCAGGTTCTCGATCGGCAGGTTGACCGCCGAGACGGCGAGGCCCCTGCCGTGATCGACCGTGGCGGGAATTCCCAACCCGACCACACTCACCCCGGGGCGCTCGGTGCAGGCCTCTTCGATCTCGCGGACCAGCAGCTCGACCAGCTCCTCCTCGCCCTGCCCGGTGGACCGCTCATGGCTTTTCCAGGCGACCTCCGAGGACGGGTCGAGGACCCCGAGCAGCATCTTCGTGCCGCCCAGATCGACCCCGATCGCTTCGCTCGAGCTCATGGCTGTGCGCAGGCGACCGCGGTCATCGGCATGATTTCTAGCCCTTTATGCCCGAGAACGGCGAGCAGCAGCCCACCGGGCCGCCCGATTACAAGGTCTACCGAGCCCGGAAGGGGATGTTCCGCGGGCTGCGCAAGCCCGATCTCTCCAGCCTGCGCGAGCGCGGCGGGCCGCCGAAGCTGCCCGGGGGGGGTAAGCGGAGCGAGCGGGAGCGAGCGGGTCGCGATCACCTGCCTCACCTGCCACGGCGTGGCTCGAAGCGAGTGCTGAAGTGGCTCGGCCTGGCGGGGCTCGGTTGGATCCTGCTCAGCTTCCTCGCCTTCGCGGTCTCCGCCCAGCTCCAGGCGTTCAAGCTCGCCGGCGAGGCGAAGTCGGCGCTGGGCGGCAGCCCGTTGCTGCTAGTCGACCCGCAGACGATCCTCGTCCTCGGCACCGACGCCCGCTCGCCCGACACCGAAGAGCCGGACGCAGCTCCCTCCGAGGAGTGCTTCGAGCAGCAGTCCCGCGGCGACGCCCCGCACGGGGAGTGCGAAGTCGGTCAGTTTCGGGCCGACACGCTGATGCTGATCCGCGCCGGCGGCGGCGCCTTCCGCAAACTTTCGATCCCGCGGGACGTCTACGCCGAGATCCCCGGCCAGAGTCCGCAGGAGATCAACGGCGCCTACGCCTTCGGCGGCGCCGGGGCCGAGATCGAAGCGGTCGAGGGGTTCCTCGGCATCGAGGTCGACCACGTCGCGATCGTCGACTTCACCGGCTTCGAAGATCTGATCGACGCCGTCGGCGGGGTGGTCGTCGACGTCCCGCAGAAGATCTGCGCGGACATCTCCGGAGGGGCCGGCGGCGGCCAGGGCGGCTACTCGCTGCGGCTCGGCAAGGGCGAGAATACGCTCGACGGCGAGAAGGCCCTCACCTACGCGCGCATCCGCAAGCCGAGCCCCTGTCCGGGGACGGGGCGCAGCGCCTACGCCCTGGGCTACGACGACTTCGACCGCGCGAAAGCCCAGCAGGCGGTGATCGGCGGCATCAAGGGACGCCTCACCGATCCTTTGCGTGTTCCCTACAACTTCGTCAAGGGCCCGATCATCGGCTGGGAGGCGCCCCAGGCGTTCGTCAGCGACATGGGATTCCTGACCATGCCGCAGCTCATCCTCGCTGCTGCGATCGGTGGGGACAGCGAAGCCGACGTGCTGTGCAAAGGGATCAACTCGGGTTGCTCGCCTGGCCCGTCGGGCTCAATTGAAGTACCCGAAAGCGAGCGCCGTAGAGCCGTGAAGAAGTTGCTCGGGTAGAGGGCGGCGGGGTTGCCTCGCCGAGTGCCCACCACCGCCTTCGGCGGTGGAATCTTGTGCCGCTTCGCGGCTGGAATCACCCTGCCGGGGCCGCTTCGCGAGGCATCGTCGAGGCAACCCCGCCGCCCTCCATCGAACGCCTAATCGGCTTTGGCAGAGGCCTTGGAGTCGCTCGATTTCGACTCGGTCGAGCTTGAATCGGAGGACTTCGACTCGCTTGAATCCTTTGAGCCCTCCGAGGAGGAGCCGTTGGTGCCGACCTTCTTCTTCCCGTAGTCAGTGTTGTGAAAGCCCGAGCCCTTGAAGTGGATCGCGACCGGGTGCAGCACGCGTACGGCCGGCGCGCCACACTCCTGGCACTCGGTCAGCGGCTCGTCGGCCATCTTCTGGATCACGTCGAAGACGTGGTTGTTATCGCATTTGTACTCGTAGATCGGCATGGCGGGCGGGATTATCGCAGTCGTTCATCCCGAAGCCGGGCGGCGGACGCCTGCCTGACGCCCTCCTCTATACGTTTCCCCGATGGCAACCGAGTCCGAGGCCCGGCCCGATCTGGCGACGATGGAGGAGATCGTCGCGCTCTGCAAACGGCGCGGCTTCGTCTTCCCGTCCTCTGAGATCTATGGCGGTCTCGGCTCTACGTACGACTACGGGCACTACGGCGTCCTGCTCAAGAACAACGTCAAAGCCGAGTGGTGGCGAGCGATGCTGCAGGAGCGCGACGACATCGTCGCGCTCGACTCGGCAATCCTCCAGCACCCGCGGGTGTGGGAGGCCTCGGGCCACCTCGAGGGCTTCACCGACCCGCTCGTCCAGTGCCTCGGCAAGTGCAAGAAGCGCTGGCGCGAGGACCACCTGCGCGAGGCGGTCGAGGCCGAGAGCGGCGACCCCGAGGCTGAGCTGGGTTGCCCCGAGTGCGGTGGAGAGCTCTCTGAGCCGCGCCAGTTCAACCTGATGTTCGAGACGCACATCGGTCCGGTCGCCGGCGAGGGCTCCAAGGTCTACCTGCGGCCCGAGACGGCACAGGGGATCTTCATCAATTTCAAGAACGTGCTCGGCTTCGCCCGCAAGAAGCCGCCCTTCGGGATCGCCCAGATCGGCAAGTCATTTCGCAACGAGATCACCCCCGGCAACTTCATCTTCCGCACGCGCGAGTTCGAGCAGATGGAGATGGAGTTCTTCGTGTCGCCGGCCGAAGCGGAGAAGTGGCACCAGACCTGGATGGAGGAGCGCGAGCGCTGGTACACCGAGCTCGGGATCCGCCCGCAGCTCCTGCGCGTCCGCGCCCATGGCACCGACGAGCTCTCCCACTACTCCTCGGCCACGAGCGACATCGAGTACCTCTTCCCGATCGGCTGGTCAGAGCTGGAGGGGATCGCCAATCGCGGCGACTTCGACCTCACGCAACACGCCAAGTTCAGCGGCGAGAAGCTCGAGTACTTCGACCAGGGGACCAAGGAGCGCTACGTCCCCCACGTGATCGAGCCGGCCGCCGGCGCCGACCGCGCCACCCTCGCCTTCCTGGTCGACGCCTACGACGTCGAGGAAGTCGAGGGTCGGCAGCGCACCGTGCTGCGACTCCACCCGCGCCTGGCGCCGGTCAAGGTCGCCGTTCTCCCCCTCGTCTCCAAGGAGGGCATGCCGGAGAAGGCGCGGGAGATCTTCGACGAGGTGCGCCGCCGCGTCCCGGCCGAGTTCGATGAGGGCGGCTCGATCGGCAAGCGCTACCGCCGCCAGGACGAGATCGGCACGCCCTGGGGCGTCACCGTCGACCACCAGACGATGGAGGACGACACCGTCACCCTCCGCGACCGCGACTCCCTCGAGCAGTCCCGCGTCCCGATCGCCGGCCTCGCCGGCGACCTCGCCGCGCGCCTCGCCCAGCCCTGGCGCAGCCCGAAGCTGGACTGACACCACGCGCGGCAGCGTCCTCGACGGTTTCCCGGAACCGTCCTATCCTGCGCGAGATGAGGTCAAGCCTGTTTCGCGACCGGGACTTCCGCTTGGTCGCAGGGTCGGTCGGGCTCTCCGCGCTCGGGGACTGGGTGGCGATCGTGGCGCTCGGGCTGTACGTCAAGGAGGCCACCGACTCCGGCTTCGCGGTCGCGGCGCTGTGGGTCTGCCTCTTCGGGCCGTCGGTCCTCGTCGCCGGGCACGCGGGCTTGCTGGTTGATCGGATCGAGGCGACGCGACTGCTGGCCGCGGTGTCGGTCGCCGGCGCCGTCGGCGCGGTCGCGCTCGCCTTCACCGAGGCCGTCGCGCCGGTGCTCGTCCTCACCGCGGCGCTCGGCGTCGTCTTCGCGATCTCGCAGCCGGCCGAGTTCTCCCTGGTGCCGCCGCTCGCCGGCGAGGACCGGATCCAGGAGGCCAACGGACATATCGAGACCGCCCGCTACGTCGGGTTCGGGATAGGGCCGCTGCTCGGCGGCCTCCTCTTCTCGGTCGGCGGGCTCGAGCTGGCGATGCTGGTCGACGCGGCGACCTTCGGGTTCGTCGCTCTCGCCGCGCTGGCGCTGCGGGTCAAGCGCCAGCCCGATGTACTGAAAGAGACCGACCGCGCGCCCCGCGCCCGCGATGGAATCACCTTCCTCTTCCGCGACCGCCTCCTCTCCCTGGTGATGAGCGTCGCCTTCGGCTCGCTGCTCTTCATGTCGGCGGTCTGGGTCGCCGAGCTCTTCTTCGTCGAGGACGTGCTCGGCAGAGGCGACCTCGCCTACGGCGCGATGCTCTCGATCTGGACGGTGGGCATGGCGCTCGGGGCGATGCTGCTCTCGCGCCGCGTGGCGGGTGGGGTCGTGGCCGCTGCCGGCCTGGTCGCCGCGACGACCCAAGGCGCGGCGCTCGCCCTGCCGGCGCTCTGGCTCAGCTTCGCCTTCTTCCTCGCCTGCTCGTTCATGGGTGGCCTTGCGCACGGGCTCAAGAACGTGATGTTCCGCAGCCTGATCCACCTGCGCGTCCCCGACCATCTGCACGGCCGCGCATTCGCCGCCTACAACGGCATCCGCAACACGGCCGAGCTGGGGGCCTTCGCGGCGGGCGGCCTGCTGGTCGCCGTGATCGGCGCCCGCGGCACGCTCGCCTATGCGGGCGGTCTCTCGGCACTGGCCGGCCTGATCGGCATCCTGGTGCTGCTGCGGATGTACCGGGGCTGGGTCCCGACCGGCCCGGTCGATCCGCCGGTCGATTTCACCGGCGGCAGCAGTGAGCCGCCTGGCCCGGCCCAGCCGGCGCCGGACAGCTGAGAGCTAGGGCTGTCAGACTTGGGGCTCAATCAGGAGGACCCGGGCGAGGGCAAGGACCTCTCCGCTCGACGCAAGGACCGCCGAGCCGGCGTGGCGCTTGCGACCGTCCGCCTCGATCGGCCAGGCAATCACGATGTGCTCGTCGCCCACCGCGACGGGAGCCTCGATCCGGGCGGTCATCCGGGCCAGGAAGCTCGTCGCCAAATTCTCCCCCAGATAAGTCGCGAAGTAGGTGGGACAGTCGAGAACGGCCCAGACGAACTCCGGCCTGACCCGATCCCGATCCTCCTCGTCAGCGGTCCACTCCGGCGGCACCCACGGCGAGGCGACCACGTCGCGCCCCTTGACCTCGCCGGCGAACACGTGGAAGCTGTCCTCGCGCGCCAGGCCGCATACGAAGCAGCGGCTGAACTGACCCTCAGGCAGGCCTCGATAGTGAGTGCTGGCCTGTCGGGCCTCACTCAGGCCTACCGGCTCCGGGATCTCCAGATCGAAATCGCTGACCGGCTCCGCCTCGGCGATCAGCGAGTCGCCGTCGAGCACCTGTGCCGATCGATCGTCGACACTCACCTCCAGTGGCGTGTCGAGCGGCACTGGGCGCCTCAGGCTGACGGCGGCGGAGCCGTCGAGGAACGCAGCGATGGCGCCGGCCGAGTAGCCGCCGTTGCCGCTCTCGGATGGTCCGTTGAAGCGGGCGGGAATGACAAGTGGCCCGGGCACGAGCCGAGTATCTCACCGCGGTTCAGGAAAGAAACCGGACTACGTCGGCAGCGTCCCGGTCGAGGGCTGCCGCAACGTCGGCCGGGATCGCCTCGAAAGGCTCCAACGTCACCACGCCCTTCGGCAACCTCCACCTGCCGACGGCACGACCACCGACCATGGCGAAGGGATGGAAGATGCCGTTGCGGGTGACCAGGCTGGTGTGCGTGCCGATGATTTCCTCCCGCGAGGTCCAGCCGAGGAGCACTGGATCGAATGCGCCGAGAAGGCGCGGCGGTGGGATCTCGGCCTCTGGACGTCGCCTTGCGAGCCGCACCAGGCCGTCCTTGCGCTCCTCGAGCTCTGAGCCGATCCCCTTCAGCCCAGCGCGGGCGTCGCGCAGAGGCAACCCCGCCCAGCGGGCGAGGTCTCGATCGCTCGCGGGGGCGTGCCCGATCAGGTAGCGGCGTGCCAGCTCGCGGAGAGCCGCATCGCGGTCGACTGGCTTCGGCTTCCCCAGCCAGTCCCGGACCAGCACGTAGGCGTGTTGCTTGCCGACCATCGGCCCGCGTACGGCGATTCCACGCACCGCGACGAGGAAGAGCAGGTGGATGAGCGCCTGCCCCCTGGTCAAGACGTCGGCCGTGTCCAGACGTTCCTTCAAATCGAGTCGAGTCAGCGGACCCTCATCCGCAAGCGCCTGCTCGATGGTCGCCACGGCGCGATCCGCGGCATCCGGCGAGATTCCCTCCTGCCTGAGGCGCCGGGTGCAGGACGTGAGCAACGGCGGGACGGTCAGCGCGTGCAGCCACGGGTAGTCCTCGCTGCGAACCAGGTGCAGCGTGCCGCGATTGAGCCAGGTAATCAGCAGCGAGCGGTCCTCGGTCAGGGCCCGATCGACGTCGCGCGCCGTCAAGCCGCTCGTCCGGGCACGGATCGCCAGGCGCGCCCCGCGCGCGTCCTGACCCTGAACGGCAAGCAGGCACTCGGCCACCGCGACCGGGTCCCGCAGCGGGCCGGTGAGGCCCTGGGCGGCGAAGCGCTCGGCGAGGGACTTGCGCGAGGTCAGTTGACTTCGAGCAGATCGATCACGAACACGAGAGCTTCGTTCGGACCGATCGCGGGCGGAAATCCGGCGGAGCCGTAGGCGAGGTTGGCCGGGACGTTCAGCTCGCGCTGACCCCCTACCTTCATGCCTTCGACGCCCTGGTCCCAGCCGGGAATCACTTCACCGGCGCCAAGGCTGAAGCTGAACGGTTCGCCGCGATCCCAAGAGGCATCGAACTCTTTGCCGCTGTCGTATCCGATCCCGACGTACTGGACCGTCACTTCGTCGCCCGCTTTGGCAACCGGACCGGTGCCTTCGATCAGATCCTTCTCGACCAGTTTTCTCGGCGGCGATCCTTGCGGCGCGGTCACTTTCGGCTTCGTGCGTTCCGTGGCTTCCGCCCCGGACTCCGCGCTGGCGGACCCGCCGGCCTGCGTCGTCGCGTCGGTGGTCGCATCGTCGTCGCCACAGCCGGCGACCGCGAGCGCCAAGCACAGCAGGACTGCGATCGGAGTTGCCTTCACGGCAGGCCATGCTAGGGAATTGCAAAGCAAGATGCCGCCGGGCACAACGGGGAATCAGCACACCGTCGGCGTGAGATCACTAGCGTCCGCTGGCGATGGACAGTCCCGTCCTCACCTCCGTCGTGCTGCCCGCCGCGATCGCGGTGATCATGTGCAGCCTTGGGATGACGTTGACCCCGGCCGACTTTCGGCGCGTGCTCGTCGCCCCCCGCGCCGTCGCAATCGGAATGCTCAACCTGGCGCTGATCTCGCCGCTGCTGGCGCTGACGATGGCGGAGCTGTTCGGCCTCTCGCCGGAGCTGGCGGTCGGGCTGGTTCTGCTCGGTGCCTCGCCCGGCGGGATGATGGCCAACATGCTCACCCACCTCTCCCGTGGGGACACGGCGCTCTCGATCACGATGACCGCGATCAGCAGCGTCGGGGCGATCATCACCGTGCCGCTCTTCCTCGCTTTCTCGGCGAGCCATTTCGGGGCGTGGGATGTCGGCGATGCGAGCATGCTCGGGATCGTCGCCAGGGTCTTCGCGATCACGATCGTGCCGGTGGCGATCGGGATGAACCTGCGGCAGCGCGACCCCGGCCGCATCGAGGCGATCTACCCGCGCTTCCGTGACGTCTCCTTGATCCTGTTCGGGCTGGTCGTCCTCGGCGCAATCGCCAGCGAGTACGACACCGTCGCCGAGAACGCGGCCGAGGTCGGAGCCGCGGCGCTGGCGCTGAACGTCGCCGCCATGTCGGTCAGCTTCGCGATCTCGAAGCTGGCCCGGCTGGGGAACCCGCAGGCGACGGCGATCTCGCTGGAGCTGGGCATCCACAACGCTGCGCTGGCGATCGCCGTCGGCGCCTCGCTGGCGCCGGCCTTGACCATCCCGGCCGCCGTGTATGCGTCCTTCATGCTCTTCACCGGCGGGGCCTTCGCCTGGGCGATGAGCTGGCGGAACGCAGTGAGCGTGCCGGAGACCGGTTAGCCGCGCGGTTCGACGATTTCGAGCAGATCGACGACATAGACCAAGGTGTCGCCGAGCTCGCTGCCGGGGGGAAGCGTCGCCGGCGTGGTGGGGAAGATCAGCACGCGGCGACCGCCGACTCGCATTCCCGCCATCCCTTCTTCGAAGCCGTACGACCAATCGCCGCCCCCGAAGAGGAAGCCGACCGGTTTGTTGCCCGTCCATTCGAGTTCTCTGCCGGTCTCGTAGATACCGGCCACGTAGCGCACGACCAAAATCTTGCCGGTTTCCGCCACTTCGCCCGTGCCCTGGACCGAATCGCGGACCGTTAGGTTGGCCGAGGTCGGCCCCTGCGGCAGCTTTGGTTTTGCCCTTTTGACCGCCTGCGCCGGCGTTCCGAACGGAAGCTTCGCGGTAGCCCTTGCCGCCTCCCCGGAGGGCGCGCTCTCAGCCTCGGCGCCGCTTGCCTCCCTGGACGTGTCGCTGCCACCGCAACCGGCGATGGCCAAAGCTGCGCACAGCGCCATCATCGAGATGATCCTCCTCTCCACGGGCCAATCGTAGTACTTGATCGCGAAAAATTGAGCATTTAGTTCGGCCGGTGTCCCTTACACTGGCGGCTCGGGAAAGGACGGGGAGGAGGACGATGGGCCAGAACCTTGCGTCGCTGCTGACCGGAAGTGCGGAGCGGTCGCCCGACGCAGCGGCGATCCGGCTCGGCGAGCTCGAGCTGACCTTCGGCCGGCTGGACGACGCCAGCGGCCGCATGGCAACCCTGCTGCGCGACAAGGGCATCCAGCCGGGAGACCGGGTCGGCGTGATGCTTCCCAACGTCCCCCAGTTCCCGATCGCCTATTACGGCGTGCTGCGTGCCGGCGGCATCGTGGTGCCGATGAACGTGCTGCTGAAGCGGCGCGAGATCGCCTTCTACCTCGAGGATTCCGGCCCGAAGCTGCTGCTCGCCTGGCACGGCTTCGCCGAGGAGGCCCGCGACGGCGCCGCGGACGCCGGCGCCGAGCTGATCGAGGTCGAGCCGGCCTCGTTCGCCGAGCTGCTACAGGGGGTCGATCCCACCCCGGGCCTCGCCGACGTCTCCGATGAGGACACGGCGGTGATCCTCTACACCTCGGGCACGACCGGCAAGCCCAAGGGCGCCGAGCTGACCCACACCAACCTCTCGCGCAACGCCGAGGTGTCCTCCCGCACCACCTGCGAGATCGCGGCCGGTGACATCGTCCTTGGCGCCCTGCCGCTCTTCCACTCCTTCGGCCAGACGGTCGGCATGAACGCCTCGCTGCGGGTCGGCGCCTGCCTCGCTCTGGTGCCGAAATTCGACCCGGGCGAGGCGCTGGAGACGATCGAGCGCAACCGGGTCACCCACTTCTACGGTGTGCCGACGATGTTCGGCGCGCTGCTGCACCATCCCGAGCGCGAGAGCTTCGACACCTCGAGCTTGCGGACCTGCATTACCGGCGGCGCCTCGATGCCGGTCGAGGTGCTGCGCGGCTTCGAGAGGGCCTTCGGCTGCATCGTGCTGGAGGGATACGGGCTCTCGGAGACCTCACCGGTTGCCTCCTCGAACCATCCCGACAAGGAGCGCAAGCCCGGCTCGATCGGCACCCCGCTCGAGGGGGTCGAGATGCGCGTCGTCGACGAGGACGACAAACCGCTCGAGCAGGGCGAGGTCGGGGAGATCGTGATCCGCGGCCACAACGTGATGAAGGGCTACTGGCAACGGCCCGACGCAACCGAGGAGGCGATGCGCGGCAGCTGGTTCCACACCGGCGACATGGCCCGCACCGACGAGGACGGCTACTTCTACATCGTCGACCGCAAGAAGGACCTGATCATCCGCGGCGGCTACAACGTCTACCCGCGCGAGGTCGAGGAGGTGCTCTACGAGCA
>Ga0190265_10001342_pt1 | contig 16112 bp, 13 predicted proteins | sample Popmic124T_FD_133135 | JGI IMG/M metagenome (GOLD analysis project Ga0190265, IMG submission 133135) | Populus adjacent soil microbial communities from riparian zone of Indian Creek, Utah, USA - 124 T | ecosystem: Environmental > Terrestrial > Soil > Riparian zone | place: USA: Utah | collected...
AGCGGGGGAATCCTACAAGTCGCATACTGTCTGCCTGCCCTTGGTGGACGCGCTGGCCCAACACACCATCGAGGCGCTGGCTCGCGAAGGGTTGCGCGGCCCCCTCAACGTGCAGATTTTTGATACCGCCGAGCCGGTATTACTTGAGGTCAACACGCGCCTTGGTTCGGCTGTGGTGCTCTCCAATGTGGCCGCCGGCGGTCGCTTGCTCGATGCCATGCTTCACGAGGCGTTGGGCGGTACGAGCGAGGGCGATCCGTCGGACTACCGCATCGGGCTGCATCTCAACCGCTTCCTTGGTGATGTTTTCCATGCCGGGACCGAGGTGGTCGCCGTGAAACCGCAATGAAGGCCGCCAGAATCAAAGCTGTCATCTTTGACCTTGACGACACGCTTTATGAAGAACGGCAGTACTTCCGCAGCGGGTTCGCGGTCGTGGCGCAAACTCTGGAACAACGCGGGTTCGGTTCCGGTGGAAGAATTGCTCTTCTCCTGGACAATTTCCACCATGCCGAGGGCCGGCAAGAGGTCTTTCAGAAGCTGGCGGTTCGTCTTGGTTTTCCAGAGAACTGGGTCCCTGAACTGGTGGAGTTGTTTCGTTCGCATCAACCAGCCATTGAACTGGCTGCGGAGGTTAGAGAATTGCTCGTTCGGCTTCGCGACGTCTATCAATTGCGATTGGGTTGTGTGACTGATGGCTGGCTGGCGGTGCAGCGACGCAAGGTTGATGCCCTGAACGTTGAACCCCTGCTCGACGTCCTCGTGATTGCCGACGAACTGGGGCGGAACTTTTGGAAGCCCCATCCCCATCCCTTTCACACCTGTTGCACCCGGTTGGGGGTGGAACCCGAGGAGGCCGTTTTTGTGGGGGATAATCCCGAACGTGACATCCTGGGAGCGCGTCGGGCAGGTCTTGCAACCGTGCGCCTCCGGCGTCCGGGCGCTTATTTTGAGGCGATGGAAACAGTTAATGCCGAAGCCAGACCTGACTTCGAAATCAGTCGATTGACCGAGTTGGAGAGACTGTTCGGCCGGCTCGGTCTTTCTGCATCTGTTTGACAGACGAGTTTGTATGGAGACTATGTTTCGACTTGACCCGCCAGCCACGACTCCGGAACAGCACGAGATGCTGGAACGGCTCCTAACCTCCGGTGGTCCCCCAAAGTATGCTCTTGGCCGAAATGCCTACGCAGCGAGTGTCAGCGAAGTTGCCGAGCTTGCTGGTTACATCGACGACTACACGCAAGAAACAGTTTTTCTGAACAAGCCCGTGGTGAGACTCGCAGAAGTCCCAACCCGTGCGATCGTGGTTTCCTGTGCAGTGGATGGGCGCCCCATCACCGCTATGAAGCGGTTGAAGGGCGCCGGTATCAAGGACGCGCTCGACTATTTCACGCTCCTTCGTCTGGCGCCGGGCCGATTCCGCCCATTGTCTTTTGTTAACGATGACTGTTCTGAGATTGCGTCCAATATTGACCGATACCAATGGCTGTCCTCGCGGTTGGCCGATGAGCTCTCCAGAGAAACCTTGCGCAAGGTGGTCAGCTTCCGCAGCAGCGGTGACATTGCGCACATGGAGGGTTTCTCTCTTGCTCTCGAAAGGCAGTATTTTGAGGACTTCGTGCGGCTGGATGACGGTGAGGTGTTTGTCGATGGAGGGGGCTTCGATGGTCAGACCGCTCTGGCTTTCCGCGACCGCTGCCCGCGCTATCATGCCATTCACTTGTTTGAACCTTCGCCTGGCCCCTTGGAGACAGCTCGGTGCCGGCTCTCGGGCGACCCCCGGGTTCATTTCATCGAGAAGGGTCTTTACGACTGTCAGACGCGCTTGCGTTTCGACGCAACTTCGGGATCCGCGAGCCGGCTTTCGGAGGTGGGAGGCATGGAGATCGATGTGACGACACTCGACGAAACGGTGCAAGAGCAGGTGAGCTTTGTGAAGCTCGATGTGGAAGGGGCGGAGTGCCGCGCTCTTCAGGGCGCCACGCGGCATATCCTTCAAGACCACCCCAAACTAGCGGTCTGCGTTTACCACCAGCAGTCCGACTTCTGGCGAGTCCCCACGATTATTCTCAATCTCCGCAACGACTATGATGTTTACTTGCGTCACTACACCGAGGGTGTGTTTGAAACCGTCATGTTTTTTATCCCTGCTACGATCTCAACCAGCAAACGGCATCCGGCGCCACTTCCTCCTCCAACTCCATAACTTACTTTTGGACGAGGAGGTGCGGACCTGACGTTTCACCGGATGATGGGCATTTAATATGATGGAAAGCTCTTACGCTGAGAGTCTGCACAACCTGCGCAGGGCTATGATTGCGACCCTGCGGGCCGTGAAATTGACCCAGTTGAGAAAGGGGTTTTCCCATGAGCAACTTATTCCCGTAGGTAGCTATGCTCCCTGGGTCGATGATTCGGTCTTCGTGGCGCTGTATGAGAGGATTCGGGGGCATACGCTCGTTGACATCTATCGATGTTACGAGCTTTGGGACTTGAGCAAGCAGTTACGCGCAGTTCCAGGTGACATTCTTGAAGTAGGTGTCTGGAAAGGTGGTACGGCCGCGATAATTGGAAAAGCTGCCTCCGAGACACAACCCTGCCACCTGTGGTTGGCTGACACATTTGGCGACGGTGTGCCAAAAGCCGGAGCCGAAGACACCCGGTATAAGGGGGGAGAGCATGCAGACACTTCTGAGGCAATCGTCTTGGATTTGCTCCATGGCTTGGGCATTTCCAATTGCACCCTGCTTCGTGGCGTGTTTCCGGAGCAAACCGGACAACGAATGGACGGCGTTCGAATCAAACTTTGCCATATTGATGTTGATACGTATCAATCGGCTTGGGACGTCTTCAATTGGGTATGGCCTCGAACAGTGCCTGGTGGAATAGTCGTATTCGACGATTATGGCTTCTGGGGCTGTGAGGGAGTCACCAGCGCCGTGAATGAAATGAAGGCTGCTGGCCATCGCGTCATCTACAACTTGAATGGCCACGCCTTGATTTGCCGAAACGGCGGACCGACCGATTCCGCCGGGCAGTAGCTTCTGTGCATTGGGACGTTCGTACAGCTTGCCCCGTCCGAATCCTCGACGGGCTCTCCACGAGCAATTAATGGCAGTCTCGCTCAAAACCAAGACCATCGGAGCCCTCAAGTGGAGCTTTGTACAGGAGTTCGCTCAACGAGGGTTGCAATTCGGCATTGGGATTATACTTGCTCGATTGCTTCAGCCGGAAGAGTTCGGATTGGTGGCGATGTTGAGCGTCTTCATTGCCGTCGCCCAAGCCTTGCTTGAGAGCGGATTCGGAGCGGCCCTGATTCAGCGCAAGCATCTCACTGCGGCTGATCAATCTTCAGTATTTTACTTCAACATCTGCATCTCCGTTCTACTGGCAGCGCTGCTCTGCGCCGCCGCGCCGGCCATTGGAACGTTCTATAGCCAACCGGAATTGATTCCCATCACGCGCGCCATGACCTTGGTGTTAGTGATCAATGGTTTTGCCGCAGTTCAAAACGCCCTTATGACTCGGCAGCTCGATTTTCGAAAACAAACGGTCATCGCGGTCATCAGCTCTGCAGGATCGGGCGGAGTCGGTCTGACGCTCGCCTGGCGCGGATATGGAGTTTGGAGTCTCGTCGTCCAACAAATCGCCGCAAGCGTGGTTCGCGCTTCTCTCTACTGGGCCTTAAATGCGTGGCGTCCAAAATGGTTGTTCAGCGTGCAATCGCTGCGCGAACTCTTCGCATTTGGTTCGCGGGTGGTGGCTTCCAGGTTGCTCAACACATTCTTCGACAATCTTTATCCGCTGATCATCGGGAAGCTCTTCCCGGTGGCAACGCTCGGTTTCTATAACCGGGCGCATACGTTTCAGGGAACCATCGCCCAGAGTTTGGGCGCCATCGCCAACCGTGTGACCTTTCCTGTTTTCTCCCGGCTTCAGGATGACCCGGCGCGCATGCGTTCCGGGTTACGCAAGGCCCTGAACGCCTCCGCTTTCATCCAGTTTCCGGCGATGATTGGATTGGCTGTCATCGCCAAGCCTTTGGTGCTGCTGCTGCTGACCGAGAAATGGCTCCCCAGCGTCCCCTACATTCAGGCGCTCTGTTTCGTCGGGTTGCTTTATCCTTTGCACATTTTGAACCTGAACGTGCTGTCGGCCCTGGGCCGAAGCGATCTTTTCCTGCGCTTGGAGATCATCAAAAAAATTCTCGTCGTGGTGACCATCCTGGTGACTTTTCGTTGGGGAGTGCTGGTTATGCTCTGGGGACAAGTCGTCTCCGGTATTTTGGCGTATGCCCTGAACAGCTATTACACAAAAAAATTCATCGGATATTCAATTGGAGAGCAAATGCGTGATCTTTATCCGTATCTCCTTGCAGCCGGAGTGATGGCCATTCCCGTCTATTGGATCAACGTGCCCATCCCGGCCGCGCACCCTGTTCAATTAATGTTTAAGGGCATGCTCGGCGCATCGTTGTATTTTCTAATCTGTCGTGTTCTTCGCCTTTCCGCTTTGGACGAAATCCTCAGGATGGCTCGCCGACGGAACCTCCCCGCCGTAGCCGCACCTTCCCTGTCGTGTTCGCCTTCAAAAAACTAGGATGTCTTCCCATCCTCAAAATCCTCCGTCGCAACCACTGGTTAGCGTCGCCATGCTCGCTTACAACCATCAGGTTTACCTTCGGAAAGCCGTGGAATGCGTCATGTCCCAAGAGGTGGATTTCAATATCGAACTGGTCATTGGAGAAGATTTCTCAACCGACGGCACGCGTGACTTGGCCATCGCATTACAATCTCGATTTCCTGATCGCATACGGCTGCTCCTCTCGGAGACAAATATTGGATCGCACGCCAATGCTTTGCGCGTAGAATCGGCCTGCCGGAGCAAATACATTGCATACTGCGAGGGGGATGATTTTTGGCATGATCGTACCAAGCTGGCCAAACAGGTTGCGTTCATGGAAGCCCGCCCGGATTACTCCATGGTCCATTCGCATTGCGACCGGTTTTATGCGGGCTCCGGGAAGCTGGTGCAAAATAGTTTGCGCGTACGCCGCGACCTCGATGACGCCAATGCTTATGAGGACATCCTGGTGAACCGGCGTTCTCCGCTGTCCGTGACGGTCATGGCGCGAGCCGATGACGTTCATTGGATTCGAGAGCATTGTCTGGAATGCACCGATCCACGGTGGCCGATGGGAGATACGCAACGCTGGCTGGAGCTTTCACGCCGGGGCAAAGTCGGTTGTATTCACGAGTCTCTCGCCACCACGAATGTTTTATTGGAATCAGCGGGGCAATCCCAGGACCAGCGCAAGCGGCTGCGGTTTTATCTGAAAGGACGAGACCTCAAACTCCATTACCTGGAAAAATATCCGGTTGATCCCGACCTTGCCCGGGCCGTTCGAGAAAAACTGGCGTTAATCCTCCTTCATCAGGCGTTCGACGCTCGGGATGCCGAAGTGGCCGGAGAGTTGTATCGGGACTACATGGTGAACTGCGATAAACCGGCCTGGCGCGCCAAATGGCTCCTCTGGGGCTGCCAGTCGCCCTGGCGGCGTCCATTAATCCAGCCGTTGATGCAGGCTGAGCGACGCTGGCGCAATGCTCAACTTCGCCTGCGGCGGGCGGCCTGACCTCGTATGCCTTCTGTGATCATCGGTGGGGACGTTTATCCCGGAATAAAAAGCACGCCGCTCTTGGGGGCGGGGAATGCACGATGCGTTTTCAATGGTCTGACAGCTTGGTTTGAAAACGCTGACTTGTGTCTGGCGAACCTGGAAGGCCCGTTGACCAATGTCTCGACACCTATCGACAAAATCGGTCCGCTGCACGCTGCGGCGGAAGCCTGCATCATCGGACTCAAGAGTGCCGGGATCGGTCTGCTGAATCTGGGAAACAATCATATCATGGATCAGGGACAACAAGGTCTGGATAGCACCATTCGTCTCTGTGAAGAAAATGGTCTGGCCTATGTCGGCGCGGGAAAAAACCTGGAGGCGGCCGGTCGTCCCATTGTCAAAACCTTAAAAGGAGTGCGCGTTGGTTTTCTTTCTTACGCCGAGCATGAGTTCGGGATGGCTGACAGCACGGAACCTGGCGCGAACCCGCTGAATCTGGTTCACTTTTCCCGGACCGTCGCCGCGCACCGAACGGAATGGGACCACCTCGTCGTCCTGGTTCATGGCGGGAACGAGTATTATCCTTATCCCCGTCCCGACCTCCGGGAATTGTGCCAGTTTTTGATAGATCAGGGGGCAAAAACCGTCGTCTGCCAACACTCTCATTGTGCCGGGTGTTACGAAAGCTATCAAGGTGGACATATTGTTTATGGACAGGGAAACCTGGTTTTTGATGAACGAAGCTCGCGCGCGTGCGAGCAGGAAGGATTTCTGGTGGCGCTGGAAATTGCCGGTGATGGTGCAGCGCGAATGCGCCCGCTGCCCTTCTTTCAATCCCCTTTAACGCCCGGCCCGGATACGGATGACGCAAAGGCGGCGCCGTTTCTGAGGCACTTGGAGGAAAGGTCTCAGGCGATTTTGGAGCCTGGATTTGTCGAGCAACAGTGGAAGAAATTTTGTCGGGAGAATTCTGACCGCTATTTGTCTTTATTGCAGGGATACGGCTGGCGGGTCCGTCAATGGGATCGGAGGTTGCGCTTCCTGCGTTTTTTCCGGTCAAAAAAACAAATGCAAATGTGGCTGCAACTTCTTCGGTGCGAATCACACCGCGCAGCCTTGATCGGCATCCTGAAGGACTAACTCATTACGGCTCTGGTCGGTTGGAAGAGAGGAAATTTTATGAGTATATTTGAGCGTAGAGAATCTGAAGTTCGGTCTTATTGCCGGTCCTTCCCCGCAGTTTTCAAACGAGCCGTGGGGGCATTCGTATACGACGATTCGGGCCGCGAATACATCGATTTCTTCGCCGGTGCCGGCACCATGAATTACGGGCACAATAATCCCGCAATTAAACAGGCCGTCATCGAATATCTACAGCAGGACGGCATTCTCCATGCCCTGGACCTGATGACGGTCGCCAAGCGGGAGTTTCTGGAGACGTTTGAGCGCTTGATTCTGCAACCCCGCGGAATGAACTACAAACTACAGTTTTCGGGCCCGACCGGCACCAACGCCGTGGAAGCTGCCCTGAAGCTGGCGCGGAAGGTCAAGCAACGTTCCAATGTGATTTCCTTCACCAATGGGTACCACGGCTTATCCGCTGGCGCGTTGGCGACCACCGGCAACCGGCACTTCCGCCATGAGGCGTGGGTGAACCGGTTGGATGTCACGTTCATGCCTTACGACGGGTACCTCGGAGAGAACACCGATACGCTGCATTATCTGCGGCGCGTGCTCGCGGACCAAAGCAGTGGGGTGGATATTCCTGCGGCCATCATCCTCGAGACGATCCAGGCCGAAGGCGGCGTGAATGTGGCGCGGACGGAATGGCTGCAAGGATTGGAACGCATCTGCCGGGAGTTTGACATCCTGCTCATCGTCGATGACATCCAGGTCGGCAATGGACGGACGGGGACGTTTTTTAGTTTTGAACTGGCGGGAATCCGTCCTGATATCGTGGTCCTCTCCAAGGCCATTGGCGGGATTGGCCTGCCCATGTCACTCGTGCTGATCCAACCGGACGTGGATCAATGGAAGCCAGCTGAGCACACCGGCACTTTCCGCGGCAACAACCTCGCCTTTGTCGGCGCTAAAGCCGCCTTGGACAATTATTGGCTGAACGATGATTTTTCCCGACAAATCGCCCGAAAGGAAATGTTACTGCAAGAATCGCTAACGGCCGTGTGCAAGGATCATTCCGACCTCGGGATGAAAGTTCGCGGTCGAGGGTTGATTTATGGATTGGAAATGCCAAAGGCAAGCCTGGCCAAGGCAACTTCGCAGGAGGCATTCAAACGCGGGCTTATTATCGAACTGGCGGGCAGCGAAGATCAGGTGCTCAAATTTCTGCCACCTCTGATAGTGTCCGAGATTATTCTGAAGCGCGGCTTGGAAATCGTTACCGAGAGCCTTAACGCAGCTCTCTCAGCCGGGAAATAGCTTCTGCCTTGCAGCGTTGCCGCAGGGTGAAAAAGCGCCATGTTAACGTTCTTCTGACAACACACATTCCCAAAACGTAAGCGTCGCCCTCCCATTCGATGTGGATTCGCTCCTGTTTTCAACCCTTTTACGAAAACTTGTTTTGGCCAATACGCCAGGCTGTTGATAGAAATTTTTTACATCGTTGTTGTGGTTGCGATTACGCTCTGGCGCTTCCGCACGAGCTTCTCGTCGGGTCTGGCGGCGACCGTTTTTTTCTTGGTGCTCCTCCCGATTGAGATACGCATCTCAACCGGTGGCTCGTTGCCCGCGATCACGGTCCATCGTATCCTTCTGATGGTTTGCCTCTGGCAGGTTTGGCGCCGCTCATCCTATGAACCGAATCCCGTCATACTACCGGGCGTCGCACTGTTGGTTCTGATCGCAGTTGGTCGGTCGGTTTCCATGACGATGGCCGTGGACTTTGTTCTCAGTGCCAAGGACTTGCTCTCCTTTCTCCTCGAGTTCCTCCTGTTTTTTGTGCTGATTGGAAAAGGCCTGCGTGACAAAGAAACGGCGCTCCGGCTCCTGCGCGCTGCGCTCTGCGCCGCTGTGATTGCAGCATGCCTGGGCACTTTTGAGAAATACCGCGGGATTAATCTCGCTGCCAGGCTGGTCCCGGGAATGGATGACGACTGGAGGGCCGTCACAGGTACGTACCGTCATCGGATCATGTTTGGCTATGTCATGGCCATGGCCTTCCCCCTTGCCTTCGCCGTGCGTGCGTGGACCGATTCCCGACGGCAGAAGCTTCTTACGGTTGCCGGACTGATCCTGTTGCCGGCTGCTTGTTATTTTAGTAACAGCCGTGGTCCTTGGGTTGGTATGGCCCTGGGTGGTTTTGTCTTAGCCTTAACCGGGAGCCGGTCCACACGTAAGCAACTATGCGTCCTCGGGGTCATTGCTGCCATCGTGCTGCTGCTTATGCCGGGCGTGCAAAAAAGCCTTCTGAATCGCTGGGAGCAATCCTTTAGCAACGATACTCATAAGGGGCGGTCCGCGTCCTATCGGCTCGCCCTTTGGGGTGTCGCCTGGGATCAAGTGAAAAAATCTCCCGGTCGATTCCTCTTTGGGTATGGAGGCGGAAGCACCGAAACCATGCAGCTGGGAGAGCACTTCGAATTCGGCGGCGGCTCCTCTCAACTGGGCCACACGAGTTGGGACAGCGAATACGCCGCAGACTTCATGAAATACGGAACATTTGGCCTCACGATCGAGGCGATACTTTTCCTCGGCTTTCTTGTTTGGTGCTACAAGGCATGGCGCAGCGCAGGGCCCGAGGCCAGGAATTTGCTAGGCGGTTGCCTTGCCATTGTGGCCGTATTTCTCTGGGCCATGAGTAATGTTGCGATCTTTAACCCGCAACTTCACTTTCTGTTTCTCACTGTTGTCGCCGTATCCCTGCGATATGCTCGCCTCAGTGGGGAGATCACGGCAGATTCAACGTTGGAAGAGGAGCCTATTCGGGAAATGGCTCAGCAGAGCGGTGTTTGAAGGAGGAATTTGATTTCGCTTGCTCTTCCAACTCAGCTATCGGCCTCGTCTTTTGTAATCTCCCGGCACTTTGAAGTGGTTAAGCATCTCCCCTTCTCCTGAGGCTTTGCATCGGTCTTCCATAAATATGAAGATCCAAACATTTAGAACTGTAAAGGGCGTGGTGGACTGGCGTCTCTGTCTTGGGTGCGGAGCTTGCGCCTTTATTTGCCCGGACCAAAAGATCAAACTTGTCGATGTTCTTGAAGACGGCATTCGGCCCTTCGCGGCGAATGAAATGTGCGGAAGCTGTTCACTTTGCCTTCAGGTCTGCCCGGCCTGGGAGAACGACCATCGTCCGTTGCTGGACAGGCCGGGGGTAATTCCAGAGCTGTCGCACGAATTCGGTCCAGTGCTTGAGATGTGGGAAGGCCACGCTGCTGATTCGGAAATCCGACATTCCGGCGCTTCGGGTGGCGTTATTACCGCGCTGGCGTTGTTTGTTCTGGAGACGAAGGGTATGCACGGCGTGTTGCACATCGGCAGCGACCCGGAACAGCCAACACGAAATTTAACGCGGTTGAGTCGTTCGCGGGAAGAACTGCTCCGCTGCACCGGATCGCGCTATGCTCCGGCTTCGGCTTGCGATCGTCTCGACCTGATCGAATCTGCACCCGCTCCGTGTCTCTTCATCGGCCAGCCGAGCGAAGTAACCGCTCTTCGCAAGGCGCAGAAACTTAAACCGGCGTTAAATGCCAAGGTTGGACTCGCGATTTCCTTCTTTTGCGCGGGGAGCCCGGCCACTCAGGGCACCGTCGATTTGCTTCGCTCTCGCGACATCAATCCGGAGGACGTGGAAGAGATACGCTACCGGGGGTTGGGCTGGCCTGGCTGGTTTGCCGTCAGGCGCAAAGGCGAAGTGGAATTCCAGCGGCTCATGACCTATCAGGAATCGTGGGGATTTGTGCAACGCTATCGGCCATATAGTCTCCACTTATTTCCGGATGGCTGTGGAGATGATGCCGATATCGCCTGCGGTGATCCGTGGTATCGGCCTCCCGCCAATGGCGAGGAAGGCAGTTCGCTGATCCTCGCCCGCACAGAGCTCGGACGTGACACGATCCATGCGGCCGTGAAGGCGGGTTACCTTTCATTGAAACCCGCTCAACCTCATCAATTGGTCGAATCTCAAAAGAACCTGCTGCGCAAGAGGAGAGCCATCTGGGGACGTGTGCTTGCGATGCGGATGTTAGGTCTGCCGGTCCCGCGGCTCCTCGGCTTTTCTTTGTTCAGAAATTGGCGGCAGCTTGGATTCAAAGAAAAGGCGAAATCCGTCCTGGGCACTTTCCGGCGGGTCATTAACCGGCGTTACTTCCGCCCCGCGAAAATGTTTCCGCCGGTGCCTGGACCTGCCTGCCAGAATGAACGGGAGTCTGTTCTGCGCTGAGACGAAATCCGAGTCGATTTATTATTCCGGTTCCCATGCCAGCGAGCCTGTCCACACCGATGAAAGAAAGTGCGCTTGAGTTGGCGCCTTCGCGCCCGGATGGCCCGAGGCAGGCAGTCAGAATATCCTTGATGGGGGCCTCATTGGATATTGGAAACCGCGGCGTTGCGGCGCTGGGTGCTTCGTTGGTTGAGTTAATCTTAAGCGCGGAGCCAAAGGCGGAAATCACCTTTCTGGTCGGACGCCGGACATCCGGTAACTTTACAGTTCGAGTGCAGGGTCGAAAGTGCTTGCTTCCCGTCATCAATTTCCGGCTCTCGCCCAGAGCTCCGCTGGGTCAGCAACTCGGCTGGATTGTCTTTCTGGCGGCACTTTACCGATGGGTGCCGTTGCGCTGGGTTCGTTCCAGGATCGCGAACAACCCGTGGATTGGTGCGGCCTTACAATCTGATTGGATCGGTGACATCCGGGGCGGCGATAGCTTCAGCGACATTTACGGTATGCGCCGTCTGATCGTTGGAACGCTTCCGATCCTGGCCGTTTATTGGCTCAAGGGTGGCATCGTTCTGCTGCCGCAAACTTATGGCCCTTACAAAAGCTGGCTTGCCCGTCAGGTCGCCCGCTTTATTATCAATCGGGCGTCCGTTATCTTGTCCCGCGACCGCGCGAGTCTCGACGTAATCACATCTCTTACCAGCGGTAAACAGTGTGGGGAGTTTTGTCCCGATGTTGCGTTTGTATTGGACGCCAGCCCCCCCGAGGTGCCTGCCATTGAACCGCCGCTCCCTCCGTTAGGCTTGCAGACCCTGATCGGATTGAACGTCAATGGCCTGCTCTTCAACGGGGGTTACAATCGGGCAAATATGTTCGGACTGAAGCTCGATTATCGGGATTTCCTTTTGCGGCTGGTGACTGTGCTTCTCGCCGATCCTCAAACTCACGTGCTTTTCGTCCCGCACACTTTTGCTCCTCCGCAGAGTGTTGAGAGCGATCAAACGGCTTCTGAAAACGTGAGAAAGCTGCTGCCGCCTCCTTTCCAAGGTCGTCTTCACATGGTGACAAAGGAATACGATCAGCACGAGATTAAGGGCGTTATTGGTATCTGCGACTTCTTTATCGGATCGAGGATGCACTCTTGCATTGCCGCCCTCTCGCAGAACATCCCGACAGTCGGCGTCGCCTACAGCAAAAAGTTCCATGGTGTGTTCGATTCCATCGGTGTCAGCGACTGGGTTATCGATGGTAGGGCTCTGGACAGCGGGGAAGCGATCGAGAAAGTTTTGATATTATTCCGTCAGAGACAGGTTCTAAAAGTGAGTCTGGCGGCGCAGGTCGCATGCGCGAAACGCAAGCTCGGTGAAACGTTCGCTCTGCTGCTTCGCGCCAGCAGCCAGAAAACCAGTTAGTTAAACCCGCACCGCCATGGCCACAATCATCATAGGCGCAGACGTATGTCCGATTGGAGGGAATCTGGCCTGCTTCAAGGCGGGCGACGCTCAGAATCTTTTTAACGACCTCCTCGGGGAATTTCATCAGTCGGATCTGTCGATTGCGAACCTGGAATGCCCCTTCATCGAGAATCCCTCGCCCATTTTGAAAACGGGGCCGACTTTCGGTGCCGGAAGTGACTGCATCAACTCCATTAAAAATGCCAGGATCGACGTGCTGGGCCTCGCGAACAACCACATCATGGATCATGGGGCCGCCGGGCTTAGTAATACCATGCGGGTGTGTGCGGAGGCCGGAATTGCCACCGTCGGCGCCGGACGAACGCTTGCCGAAGCTCGGCAAATTCTTGTGCGTCACGTGGGTCCGATTCGGATTGGTATCCTCGCTATGGCAGAGCGTGAGTTTTCCATCGCCTCAAATGGCTCTCCGGGCGCAAATCCGTGTGATCTGGTGGACTTCGTGCGCAACGTTAATACCCACCGCTACGCTTTCGATTACCTCATCGTGCTGCTCCACGGTTCAGCGGAGTTCCATGTCCCAACGCCGCGCATCAAGGACACGTGCCGCTTCATGATCGAAATGGGCGCTAACGCCGTCATCGTTCAGCACCCGCATTGCCTGGGCGGATATGAAGAGTATCGCGGAGGGCATATCGTTTACGGGCAGGGGGCACTCATCATGGATGAAGCGATTTATCGGGATGTCACAACCTTCCACGAAGGATTTCTCGTTAAGCTCAACCTTGCGCAGGATTTGAGCTCGACCATGGAGATTGTTCCCTTCACCCAGTCCATGCCCGCTCCAGGCGCGCGCCGAATGCCTCCGGATCAGGAACAGAAGTTCAGGCAACGGCTCGAAGAACGCTCGCGCGATATCATGGATCCAAGATTTGTCGAAGCCGAATGGCGCACGTTCTGCCAAAAGCGCCGGCATGGCTACCTCAGCAGCATCTTGGGGCATGGCCGAATCCTTCGGAGGTTTAACGTGGGTGGGCTTATGGAAAAGCTCTACGGCCGTCGCTTGCTTGGCGTTAGAAACCTCGTCTGCTGTGAGACACACCGCGAAGCATTGGAAACCATCTTCAATGAAATTCGTAACTCGTAAGTCGTAACTCTCGCTTCCCCCGTCGCACCTCGTAACAGCTCGCAACTTGCAACTCGTGAACCCATTGTGATGAAATTTGGCGGGACCAACGGCGGGAATCTCATTCGCACGCTCCACGTAAACAATTGAACCGCATGAAACAAGGAGGGTGCGCCGCTGTTTTGTTAATCATGTTAATTCTGTCCCCGGGGAGCTTTAAGATTGTGATATGAAAGGCATCATCCTCGCCGGCGGCGCCGGCTCTCGCTTGTATCCGCTCACTCTGGTCGCCAGCAAACAGCTTCAACCGGTTTATGACAAGCCCATGGTTTATTACCCGCTCTCCATGCTCATCGAGAATGGCGTGCGCGAGTTCTGCCTGATATCTACTTCTCACGACTTGCCGCGTTTTCAGCAACTATTGGGCGATGGCTCCCAATGGGGCTTGGCCATCGAATACCGTGAACAACCTAAGCCCGAAGGAATCGCGCAGGCTTTTCTGATCGCGGAATCCTTCATCGCCAATGATCCGGTCGTGCTCATCCTTGGCGACAACATCTTCTGGGGCGGCGATGTCTTCAAGCGCGCCTTCGCGGAGTTCAACCATGGCGCCACCGTCTTCGGCTATCACGTTCACGACCCCGAACGATACGGTGTCGTGGAATTCGATTCCGACGGCCGCGCCATTTCCATCGAGGAAAAGCCGAAGCAGCCCAAAAGTAACTACGCCATTCCGGGTCTCTACCTTTACGACAATCAGGTCGTTTCGATTACTAAATCCCTGAAACCCTCAGCGCGCGGCGAGCTCGAGATTACTGCGGTCAACGCCGAATACTTGCGTCGCGGGCAATTGCAGGTTTACCGGCTGGGCCGCGGCTTTGCCTGGCTCGACGCCGGCACTAGCAGCAGTCTGCATGAGGCCTCGGCCTATGTGCAGACAATTGAGAAACGCCAGGGCATCAAAATCGGTTGTCCCGAAGAAGCAGCGTTCTGCCAGGATTTCCTGTCCCTCCCTCAGTTTGACGCGCTCGTCGCCCGTATGCCCAACTGCGAGTACCGTGACTACCTCACTAGCGTCCTTGCCGAAAAGAAGCAGTAGGATAACCCGGGAAAGGTAGGGCGATACTATCACAAGCCGGCGGAGCCGGAACCCAAGCTTTGGAGTGCGCCGACTTGTCGGCGCTTTTTCGCGGCGCGACTTGTCACGCCGCTCGTTTGGCGACAAGTCGCCAAACGATTAAAGCGGTGACGAGCCACTGCACTCCAAAGCCTGCGCGAAACGCACAGACTTTCGGATATATTATCCAGCGCGCCTGCATCTCGTCTCTCGTCTTCCATCCACTGTCCTCTCACTCTCGACATGCCCTCTGCTACCGGCTCCATCGAAGTCATCACCGGACCCATGTTCTCCGGCAAATCCGAGGAACTGATCCGCCGCGTGCGGCGTGCCGAGATCGCGCGCCTGAAGATTCGGGTCTTCAAGCACGCCGCCGACGATCGTTATTCTACCGACCATGTGGTTTCCCATTCTGAGTGGCGGATTCGCTCCGGTGTCGTCGTGGCGGCGGACGAAATTCGCTCTGCCATAGGGCAGGGGGTGCAGGTGGTAGGCATTGATGAAGCACAGTTCTTCGGCCCCGAACTTCTCCCGTTGGTGCAGGACCTCGCCCGGAATGGTGTCCGCGTGATTGTGGTCGGATTGGACATGGACTACCTCGGACGTCCTTTTGGTCCCATGCCCCTGTTGCTCGCCGTCGCTGAGCATGTCACCAAGCTCGATGCGGTCTGTATGCAATGCGGCAGTCCCGCACATTTTTCGCAAAGGTTGGTCCCTTCGTCGGAATCAGTCCTGATTGGCGGCCCCCACATGTATGAAGCTCGCTGCCGCCGCTGCTTTTCTCCAGTTCAATCGGGGAGCACAGGCGCCTCGCCTGTTCCTTTCGGCGACTCGCCGAAAGTTCCCACGCACTGACTTCAAGCCTTTTTCAAATTCCGTCAGTTCGCAGTTGAAGGTAGGGCGTCGCTGTCTCAGCGCGCCGTTCGTGGGGTCGAGTTTTGTTCACAGACGATGCTATTTCGTTCCTTCGCGGGAAACTCCTCTCTGCGCCTCTGCGTCGCTGCTAAATTGCGTAAATCCTGTTAATTCTGTCAAAAAAAAACCATGCCCAGAATTGTCCTCCTCGGCGCCTCCGGCTACATCGGTCAGGCCTTTGCCACGGAACTCGGTCGCCGCCGTTTGGATTTCATCCCTCTCTCTCGGCATGAAGTTGATTATACCCGGTTCGACAATCTGCTCGCCTTTCTCCAGGACACTCGTCCCGAATTCCTCATCAACGCCGCCGGTTATACCGGCAAGCCAAACGTGGACGCCTGCGAAACAGCTCGCGCCGACACGTTCCAGGGCAATACTTTATTTCCTCAAACCGTGGCCCAGGCGTGCGTGGTCGCGAATGTCCCTTGGGGGCACGTCTCATCAGGCTGCATCTACACCGGTGCCAAAGTGCATTCCAACCACGAACTGCATGTCGAGAAAGATCTGACCCGCGCGGATCTTCAGGA
>Ga0190265_10001343_pt1 | contig 16112 bp, 17 predicted proteins | sample Popmic124T_FD_133135 | JGI IMG/M metagenome (GOLD analysis project Ga0190265, IMG submission 133135) | Populus adjacent soil microbial communities from riparian zone of Indian Creek, Utah, USA - 124 T | ecosystem: Environmental > Terrestrial > Soil > Riparian zone | place: USA: Utah | collected...
CCGGGACGCCCGGGTGCTCGACATCCGCACCAGCCGGGTCGACGAGCGCATCGCCGCGGTCGACGACTTCGTCGCCGCCGGGTACAAGGTCCACCTCAACCTCTCCCCCGTCGTCCTGCGGGACGGGTGGGAGCAGGACTGGACGGCGCTGCTCCGGCAGGTCGACGACGAGCTGTCCCCTGCCGCCAAGGCGCAGGCGGCCGCGGAGGTCATCCTGCTCACCCACAATCGCGACCTGCACGAGGTCAACCTCGGCTGGCACCCGCAGGCCGAGGAGCTGCTCTGGCGCCCGGACCTCCAGCAGCCCAAGCGCAGCGGGAACGAGCAGGACAACGTCCGCTACCGCAACGACGTCAAGCGCGCCGGCGTCGCGCGGCTGGAGTCGCTGATCGCCATCCACGCCCCCTGGCTGACGGTTCGGTACGCCTTCTAGGCGTCGATCTGTCGACGTGCCGACATCGTCGACGGTCCGTGGTCGGTCCTTGACACGGCGCATGCGATCCTGGGCGGAACGGTGCCGTCGGTCTTCGGGGGGAGGAGCGCGCCCATGCTGAACGCTGCGCTTCCCGCGCGGTCCCTGCTGGAGGCCCTGCCGGACACGGTCGTGGTGGCCGACGCGGAGGGGCGGATCGCCTACGTCAACCCCGCGGTGACGACGCTGCTGGGGCACGTCGCGGCCGACCTGGTCGGCAGGTCGCTGACCGTGCTCATGCCGGCGCGGTTCCGGAGCTCCCACGGCGCCGGCTTCGCCCGGTTCCGGACGACCGGCGAGGGTGAGCTGCTCGGCGCCACGACCCAGGTGCCCGCCCTGCACGCCGACGGCAGGGAAGTCCCTGTCGGCCTCACCCTGGCGCGACTCGACCCCGCACCCGGAACCGACGCCGACGGCGCCGTGGTCGTCGCCGTCCTGCGGGACGCCGGCACCACCATCCGGCTCGAGCGGCAGCTGGAGGTCAGCCGCTACCTCACCGCGACGCTCCGGGTGACCGCGGCCCTCACCGAGGCGCCGGACGCCGACGTCGCCTTCGAGCAGCTCCTGCCCACGCTGTGCACGGAGCTCGACTGGGACGCCGCGACGCTGTGGCAACCCGGGAGCGACGGTGCACACCTGGTCCACACCGGCACCTGGGAGGCGCCCGGCGCCTCGGTGCCCGCGCTGGCGGCGGACTCCTCCACCCGGACCTTCGCGCGCGGCCACGGTCTGCCCGGCCTGGCCTGGGTCCAGCGGGCACCCGTGTGCGTCGAGGACCTGTGGTCCGATCCGCGGTTCCTGCGCCCCGACGCCGCCCGCGCCGACGTCGTGCGGACCGGCGTGGCGTTCCCCGTGATGCGGGGCGACGCCCTGCTCGCCGTCTGCGAGCTGTTCAGCCAGGAGCAGCGCGCGGTGCCGCTCGAACTGCTCGACGTGCTGGCGCACGCGGGCCGGCAGATCGGCCAGTTCCTCGGGCGGCTACGCGCGGAGTCGGAGGTCCGCGACCTCGCCGACACCCTGCAGCGGAGCCTGCTGCCCTCGCACCTGCCGGCGATCCCCGGTGTCCAGGTGGCCGCCCGCTACCGGCCCGGCGGTGGGTCCGCCCTCGTCGGCGGCGACACCTACGACGTCATGCCGCTGCCGGACGGCCGCTGGATGGTGCTCATCGCCGACGTCTGCGGCACCGGCGCCGAGGCTGCCGCCGTCACGGCGTTGACCCGGCACACGGCGCGCGCGGCGGCCGCGGCCGGCAGCCCGGGCGAGGTGCTGTGCGCCGTCAACACCGCGCTGCTGCACGAGCAGGGCGATGGTCCGCTGCGCTTCGTCACGGCCTGCTGCCTCGTCCTCGAGCCGACCGGCGAGGGTCACCGGGTGCGGGTGAGCGTGGCCGGGCACCCCCTGCCGCTGCTCCGGGCGGCCGACGGCTCCGTGACCGAGGTGGGCGCCCCGGGGCGGCCGCTCGGGATCGAGCCCGACGTCCGGTTCGGCACGGCCACCGTCACACTCCCGCCCGGGGCGACGCTGGTCCTCTACACCGACGGCGTCACCGAGGCCCGCGACGACTCCGGCGCCCAGTTCGGCGAGGACGGGCTGGCCGACGTGCTGTCCCGGCTGCCGGAGGCCGACGCGGAGGCCGTCGTCGCGGCCGTCGCGGCGGCCGTGGAGAACCAGCTGTCCGGTTCGCGCCACGAGGCCGACGACCTGGCCGTCCTGGCCCTGACCGTCCCCTCCTGAGTCCTCCTCAGCCCGTCCGACCGGTCTCGTGGTGGCCGGCGCCGACCGGCTTGGACTCCGGCGACCCCCGCTGCCGCAGGTAGACGCTGAAGATCGCCATCGATCCGACGGCGAGCATCTCCGACTGCCAGTTCTGGAAGGACCGGTTCCAGAAGTCCGCCTCCCCGAGGTAGCCGAGCCAGCTGACCGCGTCCTGCCGCTCCGCCAGCTGCTCGCCGTTGAAGGCGGCCCAGCCCGCGATCGACGAGGCGGCCCACGTGAGCAGGAACAGCGCACCCATCAGCAGCCCCAGCGAGCGCGAGAAGAGCGCCGTCCGCAGTCCCCCGGCGCGTGCCCAGGACGGCGAATCCGCGTCCGCGTGCCGCCCGACCTCCTGCTCCTCGTCGGACTCGGTGCCCTCGGTGCCCAGTTCCTTGGACTCCGACGACCCGCGCTGCACCAGCCAGACCGTGGCGAAGATGTAGAGGAAGAACTGCAGGTACTCCGACTGCCAGTTCTCCATCACGTCGACGCCGAACGACGACGAGGTGACGTACTCGAGCAGCGTCAGCGGTTCCAGCCCGTCGACGACCTGCTGGGAGTTCACCTCCGCCACACCGGAGAGGGCCTGGCCCACCAGCGTGGCGAGGAACAGGCCGCCGAACGCGAGGCTCAGCGCGTTGGCACGCAGGAAGCCGTACTCGTCCTGTCGGGCGGTCATCGGCCCGCCACCCCCAGGACCGTCACGTAGGCGATGCCGAGGAGGACGACGAACAGATAGGCGAAGAAGAGGATCCGCACCCCTCTCACGGCCCGTCCACCTCGCAGTCGTAGGGCGCCTCCACCCGCGGGGTGCAGGCCGCGGAGGTGATGCGCCAGCCGGCGGGGGTCTCGGTGAGGAAGACGGTGTCGCCGGTCAGCCGCACCTGCGCGTTCCCGCCCCAGACCTCGACCGACTCGACGCTCCCGCCCTCGAGCGGCAGGTCCTGGACGGCCTCCGCGCAGGTCGCCGACCTGTCCTTCGCGAACGCGGCCAGCGTGGCGGGAGCGAGCAGGTCGCACCGCTCCCCCGGATCGCCGGACGGGTCCACGAACCTGCTGGCGACCTGTTCCACCTCGGGTCCGGCAGCGCTCGCGCACCCGGTGAGCAGGACCGCCCCGGCAGCCAGGACGACCGCCGCGGAGCAGTTGCGGCGTGCGTGCACCACGACACCTCCGGCATCGGTCGCGGCGGGATCTTCCACCCTGCCGACCGCTACCCCCGTTGCGTCCTCCCGCAAACGATCTTCACCCGTTCGGCCGACCGGTCCCGGCTACCGTGGCCGGGTGGCTCGGGTGGCGGTCGTGGGCGCGGGTCTGGGCGGGCTCGCCGCGGCCGCCCGGCTGGCGGCGGCCGGCCACGCCGTGACGGTGCTGGAGCAGTCCGACGGCGTGGGCGGGAAGCTCGGCCGGTACGAGCGGGACGGTCACGTCTTCGACACCGGCCCGAGCCTGGTGACCATGCCCCAGGTGTACCGGGACCTCTTCGCCGCGACCGGCGGACGCCTGGACGACGCGGTCGACCTCGTCCGGCTGCACCCGGCCGTCGACTACCGGTTCGCCGACGGCACCCGGCTGAGCGTGCCCGGCTCGCCGTCGGCGATCCCCTCGGCCCTCGCGGACGCGCTCGGCCCGGCCGCCGGGACCGAGTGGACGGCGCTGATGGAGCGGGCCGCGGCGATGTGGCGGATCAGCGAGGAACCGTTCCTCCGTCGTCCGCTGCAGGGCGCGGCGACGCTGGCCCGGCTCGCCCGCAACCCGGCGGACGTCACGACGATCGCCCCCTGGCAGACCCTGCGCGGCCTCGGCACCCGGCAGCTGTCCGATCCCCGCCTCCGCATGCTGCTCGACCGGTACGCGACCTACTCCGGCTCCGATCCGCGGCGGGCACCCGCGGTCCTGGCCACGGTGCCCTACGTCGAGCAGGCGTTCGGTTCCTGGTACGTCCGCGGCGGCCTGCACCGGCTCGCGCTCGCCGTGGCCGAGCGGGCGACCGCCCGGGGAGCGGTCATCCGCACCGGCAGCCCGGTGCGCCGGGTGCTCGTCGAGGCCGGCCGGGCGGCAGGCGTCGAACTGGCCGACGGCTCGCAGGTGCGGGCGGACGTCGTGGTGTCCGGCGTGGACGCCGCCGCGCTCTACGGCGATCTCCTCCCGGCCGGGGGGCGCGCCCGCGACGCCCGGCGCGACCTGGCGCGGGCCACCCCGTCCCTGTCGGGAGTCGTGCTCCTGCTGGCGCTGCGCGGCCGGACCCCCGGGCTCGCCCACCACACCGTGCTGTTCCCGGCCGACTACGACGCGGAGTTCGACGCCGTGTTCGGCGGCCGGGACCGCGCCGCGCCGCGCCCGGTCGCCGACCCGACCGTCTACGTCAGCGCCCCGGACGACCCGGCGCTGCGTCCCGACGAGGACAGCGAGTCCTGGTTCGTGCTCGTCAACGCGCCCCGGCACGATCCCGGGCGCGGGGTCGACTGGGACGAGCCCGGCCTGGCCGACCGGTACGCCGCCGACCTGCTCGCCGTCCTCGCCCGGCGCGGGCTGGACGTCCGGGACCGGCTGCGCTGGTGCAGGGTCCGGACCCCCGCCGACCTCGCCCGCGACACCGGCAGCGTCGGCGGCTCGATCTACGGCTCGTCGAGCAACGGGGCCCGCGCCGCCTTCCTGCGCCCGGCGAACGCCTCGCCGGTGCCGGGGCTGTTCCTGGTCGGCGGCTCCGCGCACCCGGGCGGCGGCCTGCCGCTGGTGACGCTGTCGGCCGAGATCGTCGCGGGCCTCGTCGGCCCCGCCTGACCGGTGCGGCCGGTGCCGGCCCCCGGTGCCAGGCTGTCGCGGTGCGCACCGACCCGCCGGACTCCGGCTCCGAACGCGACCTGCTGACCGCCTTCCTCGATTTCCAGCGCGCGACGGTGCTGCTGAAGACGGACGGGCTGACCGCCGAGCAGCTGGCCCGCACCCTGCCGCCGTCGTCGCTGACCCTGGCCGGGCTGCTCAACCACCTGGCCCTGGTCGAGGACTCCTGGTTCCCGGTGCGCTTCGCCGGGCAGCCGGACTCCCCGCTGTGGGCCGGCGTGGACTGGGACGCCGATCCCGACTACGAGTTCCGGACCGCGACCGACGTCGCCCCCGACGACCTGCGGGCCCGCTACGCCGAGGCCTGCGCCCGCAGCCGGGCGGTGGTGGCGGCGACCCCGAGCCTGGACGACCTGTCGGCCGGCACGTCGTCCCGGACGGGGAACCGCTGGGACCTGCGCTGGGTGCTGCTGCACATGATCGAGGAGACCGCCCGGCACGCCGGGCACGCCGACCTGCTCCGCGAGGCGATCGACGGCACGACCGGCGAGTAGCCGTGGGAGCGGCCCGCCGGCCGCTCCCACGGCTCAGTCGAGGACTGTCTCCACCTGCTCGACCGGCGCCCCGGCCTCGAGCCAGTGCAGCAGGGTGCGGACGCCGAAGCCCGTCGCGCCCTTGACCACCTCGGCGTCGTCGGAGCCGGACCGCGCCGGACCGGCGACGTCGAGGTGCGCCCACGGCAGGTCGCCGGCGAACGGCTGGAGGAACAGCGCGGCCGTCGTCCCGCCCGGGTTGCCCGGGGCGTTGTTGGCGTCGGCCACGGCGCTGTCGAGGAGGTCGCGGTGCTCCTCCAGCAGCGGCATCCGCCAGGACTGCTCCCCCGCCTGCACGCCCGCCGCGCGCAGGGCGTCGGCCAGGCCGTCGGTGGTGGCGAACAGGCCGGCCGTGCGTGCCCCCAGCGCGACCTTCATCGCCCCGGTGAGGGTCGCGACGTCGACCAGCACGGTCGCGCTCAGCTCCAGACGGGCGTAAGCGAGGCCGTCGGCCAGGACCATCCGGCCCTCGGCGTCGGTGTTGAGCACCTCCGTCGTCCGCCCGCCCACGTGCCGGACGACGTCGGCCGGGCGGTAGGACGACCCGGAGACGGCGTTCTCGGCCGCGGGGACCACCGCCGTCACCGCCACCGGGAGCCCGAGCCGGGACACCGCGTCGATGACGGCGAGGACGGCGGCGCCGCCGGCCATGTCGGTCTTCATCTCCCGCATGCCGGCGTTGGGCTTGATCGAGATGCCGCCGGTGTCGAACGTGATCCCCTTGCCGACGAGCACCGGGTGCCCGGTGTTCGCGGCCGGGTGCCGGTAGGCGGCCACGACCACGCGGGGCGGCGACTCCGAGCCGCCACCGACGGCCAGGACGCCGCCGAACCCGCCGGCGCGCAGCTCGTCGGGGCCCAGGACGGTGACCGTCACGTGCGTCCGGGCCGCGAGCCGGTCCACCGCCTGCCGGGCGAGCCAGGCCGGGTTCTTCACGTTGCTCGGGGTGTTGGTCAGGTCACGGGCCCAGACCACCGCCTCCGCGGTGGCCCGCCCGGCCTCGACCGCCGACACGACGGCGGGGTCCCCTGCGTCGGCGGCCACCACGGTGACGGTCGCCAACCGGGGCGGGTGCGGCGTGGACAGCTCGCGGAACCGGTAGCCCGCCAGCAGCGCGGCCTCGACCGCTGCCCGCACCTCGACCGCACCGGCCGGGGCGACGGTGGTGTCGACCGGCAGGACCAGGCGCCGCGCCCCGTGCTCGGCCAGGGTCTGCGCCCGGCGCACGGCGGTGGCGACGTAGCTGCGGAGGTCGGGGAGCGTGGCGTCACCCACGCCGACTGCGACGACGCTGCGCGGCCGCCGCCCGGGCACCGGGACGTTGGTGACGGTGCCCGCCCGGCCCTTGTTGCCGGTGTCGGCCAGCGCACCGGTGAGCAGTTCCGGGCTCACCGGCGGGACGGACGTCGACGCGTCGAGCCACGACGGCAGGGCTCCGCCGGCGCCGACCGGGACGGCGAGGACGTCGTCGGGGCCGAGCGTCGGCACGGCGGAGAGGATCTCGACCCGCGGCAACGGCGCGGCCCCGGTCGCCGGCGAGGTGCCGACGGCCGGGGCCGTGTCGTTCGCGGGGCTGCCCGGAGGCAGGCTCGCGGCGGTGTTCAGCTGGTCGCGCCCTTCAGTGCCTCCGACAGCGCCGCCGCCTCGTCGGGCGACAGCTCGACGACCAGGCGACCGCCTCCTTCGAGCGGTACGCGCATGACCAGGCCGCGCCCCTCCTTGGTGACCTCGAGGGGACCTTCACCCGTGCGCGGCTTCATGGCCGCCATGCGTGCCTCCTTCTTCGGCCCATCCCTTCCGCCGGGGCGGAGAGGGTGGGCGTCCGTCGCTGCTGTGCGCTCTGCCCCCAATGATCCCGTATGAGCGGCATCCGTCCAACATCAGCCCCCCGCGGGTCACCCGGCCGCGCTCGCGCGGAAGCAGTCGGAGACGTGGTCGTCGACCATCCCGGTGGCCTGCATCAGCGCGTACGCGGTCGTCGGGCCGACGAAGGCGAACCCCCGCCGCTTCAGTTCCTTGGCCATCGCGACCGACTCGGGGCTGGTCGCGGGCACGTCGGCGAGCGTGGCCGGGCGGTCCCGCGCCCCGGTCGGCGCGAAGGACCACAGCAGGGCCGACAACCCCTCCGGCAGCTGCTGCGCCGCCCGGGCGTTCCGCACCGCGGCGGTGATCTTCGCCCGGTTCCGGACGATGCCCGCGTCCGCCAGGAGCCGGGCCTCGTCGGCCTCCGTGAACTCCGCGACGGCGTCGATCGAGAAGCCGGCGAACGCCGACCGGAAGGCCGGCCGCTTGCGCAGGATGGTGATCCAGGACAGGCCGGACTGGAAGGCCTCCAGGCAGACCCGCTCGAACAGCGCGTCGTCCCCGTGGAGCGGCGTCCCCCACTCCTCGTCGTGGTAGACGACGTACTCGGGTGCGCTGTTCGCCCACGCGCAGCGGGACCGCTCGGCTTCCACGTCGGGGACGCTAACCGGCGCGTCCGACACCGGAGGGCCCGCGGCCGCTACGGTCCCGCCGTGATCCGCCCCGAGGACGCTGTGGAGCGGGTCGCCCGTCCTCCGGTCGCGTGGCTGTCCCTGGCCGCGGTCGGCGTCGGCGTCGCCGCCCTGCTGCTCGCCTTCGCCGGGCGGTACGGCTACTCCCGGGACGAGCTCTACTTCCTGCGCGCCGGTCGCGAGCTCGCCTTCGGCTACGTCGACCAGCCACCGCTCACCCCGCTGCTGGCCCGGGCGATGGACGAGCTGTTCCCCGGCTCCCTCGTCGGGCTGCGGTTGCCCTCGGCCCTCGCCGCCGGCCTGCTCGTCCTCGTCACGGGGCTGATCGCCCGGGAGTTCGGCGGCGGCCGGACGGCGCAGCTGCTCGCCGCGGCCTCGATGGCGGTCTCCTCGGTCCTGCTGATCGCTGCCCACCTGCTCACCACGACCACCGTGGACCTGCTGGCGTGGACGGCGCTCTCCTGGCTGCTGGTGCGGGCGCTGCGCGACGGCGGGCCGGTCTGGCTGGTCACGGGCGCCGTCGCCGGCGTCGCGCTGCAGAACAAGGTGCAGCCGGCGTTCCTCCTCGCCGCCGTCGTCGTCGGGGTGCTCGCGGTCGGGCCGCGCCCCGCCCTCCGCTCGCCCTGGCCGTGGCTGGGCGGCCTGCTCGCGCTCGCGGTCTGGGCACCCAACCTCCTCTGGCAGGCGGCGAACGGCTGGCCGCAGCTGGAGCTGGCGGAGGCGATCGCCGGCGGGAGCTCGGGGACGAGCGAGCCCTGGTACCTGTTCGTGCCGTTCCAGCTGGTCCTGGTCAGCCCGCTGCTCGTGCCGGTCTGGGTGGCCGGCTGGTGGCGGCTGGCCCGCGACCCGGCCCTGCGCACGTGGCGGTGCTTCGCCGTCGCGTACGTCGTCCTCGCCGTGCTCTTCCTCGTGACCGGCGGCAAGCCCTACTACCTGGCCGGCCTCTACCCGGTGCTCCTGGCGGCGGGTGCGACGCCGGTCGTCGCCTGGACGCGGCGCGGCGCCCGGCGGGTGCGCACGGGGCTGGTCGTCGCGGCCCTCGCGCTCAGCCTGCTGGTCGACGGCACGCTGGGGCTGCCGGTCGTCCCCGTCGACCGGCTGGCCGGCACGCCGGTCGTGGAGGTCAACTACGACGCGGGCGAGACGGTCGGGTGGCCGCAGCTGGTGGCCCTGGTGCGGGACGCGCACGACGACGGGGCCGTCGTCCTGACCCGCAACTACGGGCAGGCCGGTGCCGTCGACCGGTTCGCGCCCGACCTCGGGCCGGCGTACAGCGGCCACAACTCCTACTGGACGTGGGGACCGCCGCCGGAGGACGCCGACGCCGTCGTCGCGGTGGGCATCGACCGGGCGCGGCTGGCGCGCTGGTTCGGGACCGTCGAGGACGCCGGCCGGGTCGACAACGGGGTGGGGCTGGACAACGACGAGCAGGGCACGCCGGTCCTCGTCGCGACCGACCGGCAGGTCCCCTGGTCGGAGATCTGGCCGGAGCTGCGCCGGCTCGGCTGAGTCAGGGGACGGCGCTGTCCACGTCGCACAGCTCGGACTCCTGCGTGCGGACCGGGCTGCGCCGCGTGGCGAGGACGCAGCCGGCCAGCACCAGCGGGAGCCCCAGCGCGATGCCGAGCGTGAACGGCTCGTCGAGCAGGGCGACGCCCAGAAGCACCGCCACCGCCGGGTTGACGAAGGTGATCACCAGCGCCCGCTGCGGACCGACCTCGCGGATCAGCGCGAAGAACAGCGCCAGCGCCACCGCGGTGCAGACGACGCCCAGGGTCACCAGCGCGGCCACCGCCTGCCCGGAGGCGTCCCCGATCTCGCCCGCGCGCGGCACCGCGAACGGCGCGTAGACGACGGCGGTGACGAACAGCGCGAAGGAGCTCGCCGCGACGCCGGGCACCTCGGGGAGCTTGCGCTGGACGATCAGCGGGGCGGTCGCGTAGCCGATCACGACGAGCGCGACAGCGAGGATCGGCAGCAGCTGCGCGCCGTCGACGTCGAGGCCGAGCAGGGCGACGATCCCGACGACGCCCAGGCACATGCCGGCGATGCGGACCGGGGTGAAGCGCTCCTCCTCCCCCGCCAGACGGCCGGCCAGCGCGGCCACGAAGGGGACGACGGCCACCAGGAGCCCGGTCAGCGAGCTGGAGAGCGACTGCTCGGCGTAGGCGAGCAGCAGCCACGGCCCGGTCATCTCGAGGACGGTGAACAGCAGCAGCCACTTCCAGTGCCGCAGCGCCGGCCGGAGCTGGCCCTTCCAGAGGGTCCAGGGCAGCAGCAGGGCCGCGCCCACGACGCAGCGCGCGAACACGACGACGACCGGGGAGACCTCGTCGACGGCGACCTTGATCAGCAGGTACGGGATGCCCCAGATGACCGACATGGCCAGGAACAGCGCCCACCCCCGCCGGCTCACGCACGCACCTCCGTCGTCGTCACCCCTGCATCCTGGCGCACGACGAGCGCCGGGATCACCGGAGCCGCTGCCGGGCGCTCAGGCCCGTTCGGCGAGTTCCGCCAGGCGCTGCAGCGACCGCCGCAGGCCCCAGACGACCGCGGGCCGCGAGAGGAACCACCCGGCCACGCCCAGGTAGCCGTAGGGCAGGTACCAGGTCTCCGTGCAGACGATGGTGGAGTGCTCGCCGCGGGGCAGCACCTCGAACGTGCCGGGGCCGCGCACGATCCGCCCGGTGTGCTGCACCTCGACCAGCCGGGGCGGCTCCCACTTCGTGATGATCATGGTGTCGAGGACGCCGATCCGCCGGCCGCCGGGCAGCGGCAGCCCGGTGCGCGCGGCCAGCCGGCCGTGGAGCCGCTGCGCGGGCCCGCCCACCGTCCGCACGTCGGTGGCCAGCATCCAGTCGCCCTGCCGCTCCCAGTCGGTCAGCAGCGCCCACACCTTCCCGGGCGGGGCGTCGACGTCGATGCGTTCGACCAGGTCAGGCACGCGGAGGCTCCTCGTCGTCGGTGGTCGCGGCGGCCTCGTCCGCCACCGGTCCCTGCTCGTCCTTCGGCCCGCTCGCCGGCACCGGATGCAGCTGCGCGCGCAGCGTGGCGATCTCCTCGTCGCGCTCCTCGAGCACCGCGGCGAACTGGTCGAGCAGCCAGTCCACCTCGGTCATGCGGTACCCGCGGACGTTCACCGACAGCTGCAGCGCGCGGACGTCGTCGGCCGTGACCGGCCGGTCGCCGGGGAGGGCGACCGGCGAGTGGTCCTGCTCCGCCGCGGGCCGGGTCTCCGCCCGGCCGAGCAGCAGCGAGGAGCCGAGGAAGAGCAGCGCGCCGACGACGAGGACGCCGACGACGAACGCGACGAAGGAGAGCATCAGGCCTCGAGCGGGCCCTGGTCGACCGGGACGTGCTGCATCCCCCCGCCGCCGTTCCCCGCCCGCCGGGCGGCGTCGGCGGCCTGGATGACCGCCATCACCTCGCCGAGGTCGTCGGTGACGGTGATCAGGTCGAGGTCCGCGGCGTTGATCGTGCCGGTCGCGGCGAGCGTCGTGCGGATCCACTCGATCAGCCCCGACCAGTACTCGGTGCCGTAGAGGATCACCGGGAAGCGGGTGACCTTGCGCGTCTGGACGAGGGTCAGGGCCTCGAACAGCTCGTCGAGGGTGCCGAACCCGCCGGGGAGGATGACGAACGCCTGGGCGTACTTCACGAACATCGTCTTGCGCACGAAGAAGTAGCGGAAGGCGATGCCGACGTCGACCCACTCGTTGAGGTCCTGCTCGAACGGCAGCTCGATGCCGAGCCCGACCGACAGCCCGCCGGCCTCGCTGGCGCCGCGGTTGGCCGCCTCCATCGCCCCCGGCCCGCCACCGGTGATCACGGCGTACCCGGCCTGGGCCAGCGCGGCCCCGATGGCGACGCCGGCCGCGTAGTGCGGGTGGTCGCGCGGGGTCCGGGCGCTGCCGAAGACGCTCACCGCCCGCGGGAGCTCCGCGAGCAGCCCGAAGCCCTCGACGAACTCGCTCTGGATGCGGAGGACCCGCCAGGGGTCGGTGTGCACCCAGTCCGTGGGACCGCGGAGGTCGAGCAGCCGCTGGTCGGTGGTGCTGCCCTGGTCGTGCACGTTCGGCTCGCCGCCGCGCAGGACGACGGGGCCGCGGTGGCGCGTCGGGCGGGGCCGGCGGTCGGGCTGTTCGGCTGTCATGCCTTGCTCCTGGTCATGCGGGGCTCCCGGACAGGTAGGCGATCAGGGCGTCCTCGGCCGGCTGGAGCCGGTCGACGCGGACGTGCTCCTCGCGGGTGTGGGCGAGCTGCGGGTCGCCGGGCCCGTAGTTCACGGCGGGGATGCCGAAGGCGGCGAACCGGGCGACGTCGGTCCACCCGAGCTTCGCCCGGGCCGGCCGGCCGACGGCGGCGACGAACGCGGCGGCGGCCGGCTCCGCGAGGCCCGGCAGCGCTCCCCCGGCGTTGTCGACGAAGGTCAGCGTCGCCCCGGCGGCCACCGCACCGGCGAAGACCTCGCGCACGTGCGCCTCGGCGGCGTCCTCGTCCCGGTCGGGGGCGTAGCGGAAGTTGACCGTCACCCGGCACTCGTCGGGGATCACGTTGCCGGCGACGCCGCCCTGGATGCCGACGGCGTTCAGGCCTTCCCGGTAGGTGCAGCCGTCGATCTCCACCTCGCGCGCCTCGTAGCCCGCGAGCGTGGCCAGGATCCCGGCAGCGCCGTGGACGGCGTTGACGCCGAGCCAGCTCCGCGCGCTGTGCGACCGCCGTCCCGGCACCTCGAGCACGGCGCGCAGCGTGCCCTGGCAGCCGGCCTCGATCTCGCCGTCGGTGGGCTCGAGCAGGATCGCGAGGTCGCCGTAGAGCCAGCCGCGGCGCTCCCGGGCGACCCGGCCGAGGCCGTTCTTCACCGCCTCGACCTCCTCGTTGTCGTAGAAGACGAACGTCAGGTCGTGCGCCGGCGCCGCACCGGGGACGCCGAACCGCCCGGCCAGCCGCAGCATCACCGCGTCGCCGGCCTTCATGTCGCTGGTGCCGCATCCGTACAGCCGCTGCACCCCGTCGACCTCGCGCAGGTCGGAGGGCACGTTGTCGGCGATCGGCACCGTGTCGAGGTGGCCGGCGAGCACCACCCGGGTCGGCAGGTCCAGGTTCGTGCGGGCGAGGACCGCGTCGCCCACCCGCTCCACCTCGAGCCCGTCGAGGTCGCGCAAGGCGGCCTCGACGGCGTCGGCCAGCGCCGTCTCCGAGCCCGACACCGACGGTGCGTCCACCAGCGCCCGGGTCAGGGCGAGGACGTCCGCGGAGAGGTCGAGCGGCGGGAGGGAGGTCACGACTGCCGAGCCTAGAAGAAGGAGCCCTGCCCAGCCGCCCCGCCACGTCCGGCGCTCGGTAGCGTCGTCCCCGTGACTGCCCCTGCCCCCTCGTCCGCCGTCGCCGCCGGTCTGGCCACCGTCACGCCCTCGGGCACGGTGCTCGACACCTGGTACCCCGAACCGCGCCTGGGCGCCCCGGAGGGCGCGAAGCCCGGCACCACCCGGCTCGGCGCCCTCGAGCTCTCCGGCGAGCTCGGCCCCGACTACGGCGGCCTGGTCCGTCGCGACGAGGCGCGCGGTGTCGAGATCATCGCCGTCCGCACCGTGATCCCCGACCTGTCCCTGCCGCCGGTCGACACGCACGACGTGTGGCTGCGGCTGCACCTGCTCTCCTCCCGGCTGATCCGGCCGCACGGGGCCGACATGACCGGCGTCTTCGGCCTGCTGACCAACGTCGCGTGGACCAGCGCCGGCCCGGTCGAGGCCGCGGGGTTCAACGCGCACCGCCTGCGGGCGGCCGTCGGCAACGTCACCGTGTTCGGCGTCGACAAGTTCCCGCGGATGGTCGACTACGTCATCCCGTCCGGCGTCCGGGTCGCCGACGGCGACCGGGTGCGCCTGGGCGCGCACCTGGCCGAGGGCACGACCGTCATGCACGAGGGCTTCGTGAACTTCAACGCGGGGACGCTCGGGCCGTCGATGGTCGAGGGCCGGATCAGCGCCGGCGTGGTCGTCGGCGCCGACAGCGACATCGGCGGCGGCGCGTCGATCATGGGCACGCTCTCCGGCGGCGGTACGGAGACGATCTCGATCGGCGCCGGCTGCCTGCTGGGCGCGAACGCCGGCATCGGCATCTCCCTCGGCGACGGCTGCGTCGTCGAGGCCGGCTGCTACGTGACCGGGGGCTCCCGGGTGACGCTGCCCGACGGCTCCGTGGTCAAGGCCCGCGAGCTCTCCGGCCGCAATGGGCTGCTCTTCCGCCGGAACAGCGTCAGCGGCGCGCTCGAGGCGCTGCCGCGGGACGGCAACTGGGGCGCGCTCAACGCCGAGCTGCACGCGAACTGAGGAAGGACCGCCCTTCCCCCCACACCTCGCAGGCTCGGCGCGGGCCCCTGAAGGGCGGCCGTTCCAGGGTTCTGCCAGGAACGGAAATTACAGTCGCAGGCGATGGCCACCGTCCGGAGCACTGCCCGCCCCTCCCGGACCAGGAGTGGCCCCACCCGGCGTCCGCGGAAGGGCAGGGCACCGTCCCGCCGGCCGTCGAAGAAGCGCACCCGCCGCTCGCTCGGCAGCCTCGTCCCGAGGTGGTGGCCCGCCCTGCTCCTCGTCGCCGCGGCGCTGATCGGCGTCGCCTGGAACGCCGGGGACGAGGCGACGACGCCGGACGCGACGACCTGCACCCTGCCCGGCTCCGGGGTCACCGTGACGCCGGAGCAGGTGGGGAACGCCGCGATCATCGCGCAGGTCGGGCGGGACCGCGGCCTGCCCGAGCGCGCCGTCGTCATCGCGCTGGCGACCGCCCAGCAGGAGTCGCGGCTGCGCAACCTCGACTACGGCGACCGCGACTCGCTCGGCCTCTTCCAGCAGCGCCCCTCGCAGGGGTGGGGCACCGAGGCCCAGGTGCAGGATCCGGTCTACGCCGCCGGCAAGTTCTACGACTGGCTGGTGACGGTGCCTGAATGGGAGACCAGGCGGCTCACGGAGGTCGCAGACGCCGTCCAGCGCAGCGCCTTTCCAGAGGCCTACGAGCAGTGGGCTGGCATGGCGGTCGAGCTGACGATCGCTCTGAGTGCGAATCAGAACCCGTGCACACCTGCATAGTCGGCCGCCACATCTCTCGCCCGTCGGACTCCTGCGCGCGTTCGTCGACAGAAAGTCGTCACACGTGCCTGCGACGATCCATGTGTGCGAAAAGTCCGCCTTCCGACGTTCCCGCAAAAGCTGGACCGCGACGCCTTGGCTTCTCTCTTCGCGGCGGGGCTCAGCCAGGCTGAGGTCGCGAGCGCCTACGCCCTGAGTCCCAGCCGCATCAGCCAGCTGGCCCGAGCCTGGGGGATCAATAGCAGGGCAGTCCAGGCCCGAACGCGCAGCTTGGCCGTGATGCGTCCGGATCTCGCGCAGGAACTGCTGGTTGGCGTCAGCGGTCGGGAGGGACCGGCAGCACACGAGCTGACGCTCGGATCAGGCATCAGGTGCACATGGCGTTGCCGGGCATGCAGCCACGAGTGGCAGGCCACCGTGGCAAATCGGGTTCTGCGGAGATCAGGATGTCCGGCTTGCGCCCGCGCCAGGCTGTCTGCAGCGGCGCGTGATGGCCGGGCAATAACACCCGCCGTCGGTTTCGTACGTCCGGATCTCGTCGTTCAATTCATGGAGAACCTGACGGTCCCGAGCCGGGATGTGCACAGCACTCCCGCCGGCAGCCACGACCGGGTGCGCTGGCGGTGCCGAGCAGGGCACGAGTGGGAAACCGCAGCACGCCAACGAATCAGAGATGACACACATTGCCCGACATGCCGCGCCGGTCTCCGCACCAGCAGACTGGAATTCGACGTCGCCGAATTGCTCATGGCATCTACGGGATTGACGGTACGGGTGTCGTACACCGAGCCACGCGCCGATCGTGCCGACGTCGAGAGAATCGATCTGCTCGTCGAGGAGATCGGGCTCCTCGTCGACCTGGACCCGAGCCGATGGCATTGCGGCTCGACGGCGGTCGAGCGCGACCGCCGAAAGCTGAGCC
>Ga0190265_10001344_pt1 | contig 16107 bp, 12 predicted proteins | sample Popmic124T_FD_133135 | JGI IMG/M metagenome (GOLD analysis project Ga0190265, IMG submission 133135) | Populus adjacent soil microbial communities from riparian zone of Indian Creek, Utah, USA - 124 T | ecosystem: Environmental > Terrestrial > Soil > Riparian zone | place: USA: Utah | collected...
AGCGCCGCTGCAGCCGGACGGCGGGCGTCGGTGATGGTGTCGCCGACCCTGGTCTCGGCGACGTCCTTGATCTGGGCGGTGATGAAGCCGATCTCGCCCGCGCCCAGCGCCTCCATCTGCTCGATCTTGGGCCGGAACACGCCCACCCGGTCGACCAGATGGGTGGTGCCGGAGGCCATGAAGCGGATCAGCTGGCCCTTCCTGATCCGGCCGTCGATCACGCGGACCAGGATGACGACGCCGAGATAGGGGTCGTACCATGAGTCGACCAGCATCGCCTTCAGCGGCGCCTGCCCGTCGCCCGTGGGCGGCGGGATCCGCATCACCAGCGCCTCGAGCACGTCGGCGATGCCGGCGCCCGTCTTGGCCGAGGTCAGCACCGCCCCGCCGTCCCTCCAGTCGCCGCCCGCGGGCAGGCCGACGATATCCTCGATCTCCTTCCTGACCTTGTCGACGTCGGCGGCGGGGAGGTCGATCTTGTTGATCACCGGCACGATCTCGTGGTCGTGCTCGATCGACTGGTAGACGTTGGCGAGCGTCTGCGCCTCGACCCCTTGCGCCGCGTCGACGACCAGCAGCGCCCCCTCGCAGGCGGCGAGGCTGCGGCTGACCTCATAGGCGAAGTCGACATGGCCGGGCGTGTCCATCAGGTTGAGCACGTAATCGAGCCCGTCGGACGCGCGGTAATCGAGCCGCACCGTCTGCGCCTTGATCGTGATCCCCCGCTCCTGCTCGAGCTCCATCGTGTCGAGCACCTGGCTGGTCATCTCCCGCGCGGTCAGCCCGCCGGTCGACTGGATCAGCCGATCGGCCAGGGTCGATTTCCCATGGTCGATATGGGCTATAATACTGAAATTTCTTATTTTTTTGAGATCGGTCATGTTCTGATTTCGGAGCGGTTCAGCGCGCCCTAGCAGAGGGGGCGGGGGAGGCAAAGCGCGAGCGGATGCCGAGGAACTCACCGGCGGCCAATGCCGGAAGCGGCCTACCGGTCTCCGGCGGATTTGATCCTAAGTGTATTAGCGAGCCTGCGGCCAATCCTACTCTATGTCCCCGGGGCGCAGGTCGGCCGGCATCCAAGCTTGGGCGCTACTGCGGCACCGGAATGGGCGGCCCCGCCGGCTGCGGCTGCTGGCGGAGCTGGGGGCCCTGGCCGGGCGGGCGGAAGCTCCAGGTGAGGGAGAGGGTGACGCGCTGGGGAGAGGAGAAGGTGCGGACGTCGCGGGACTGGCTGAAGGCGCCGGTGGTCACCGTCTCGATCGGATCCGACAGCCTGAACTGGGCGACGGTCAGCACGCCCGAGAACCGGTCGGTGAAGGCATGCGACCAGGTGAAGGTGGCGAAGGCAGCGGCGGAGGTGCGCGAGAAGCCGGTGTCCTGGGGCCCGAAATAGCGCAGGGTCAGGTTGACGCGGTCGGCGCCGCCGCGGCCGTCCTGGCCGTCCCGATATTCGAGCTGGGCGGTGCCCGCATACTGGAAAGCGTGGCGGCCGGGCAGCGGGCCGCCGCCGTCCTGGTCGAGGCTCTGGTCGGAGACGTTGGCGGTGAGTACGTAGCGCAGGCCCGCGAGGATCGGCCCGCGCGCCGACAGCTCGGCGCCGGTCAGCCCCTGCGACCCGAAGTTGAACGGCTGGGTGACCAGCACCCCGTCCGGATTGACCTCGCCGCGGAAGGACCAGATGTCCTCGGTCGAGCGCCGGAAGACGGTGAACTCCAGATTGTGGCGGGCGACGGCGCCGCGGAGCCGGATCTCGTAAGAGTCGGTCATCTGCGGCTGGAGCAGGGGGTTGCCGGCCTGGGCGGTGGTCGCATCCTGGAAGTTCAGCGCCGGGTTGAGCAGCTGGATCGGGGGATAGGTGATCCGGCGCGAATAGCTTGCGGTGCCGGTCAGCCAGGGGGCGAGCTGGCGCTCCGTGTGCAGGCTCGGGAAGAAATTCGTGGTCTTGAGGTCGGGCACGCCGGTCGTGCCGCCCAGATCATATTCGCGGCCCTCCAGCCGGACGCCGGGCATGATGGTAAAGCCGGCCAGCTCGAACTGGTAGGTGACATAACCCGCATATTCGAACCAGGAGCCGTCGACCAGGGAGGTGGCGGCGAAAGGGGCGCCGCTCGGCAGCATGCCAGTCGCGGTCTCGGTCAGCCGGTTGCTGGTGGTGACGAGCTGCGCGCCCACGGAGAGCCGGTTGGCGCCGCTGAAGGGACGCACATAATCCACCTTCCCCGTCCAGGATTCGTCGGACATGGTCTGCTGCTGCTGGAACAGGTTTGCCGGGCCGCCGACGGGATCCGACGAGAACATCCGGCCGAAATCGCCGGAGAAGCGCGCCCATTTCACGGAGCCGGTCAGCATCTCGCCCTGCCGGGAGGTGGTGCCGCGATAGTCGATACCGAAGTCCCGGTAGTTGAAGTTCGCCTCGGTCGTGGCGAGCTGGTCGGCGCTGCCGCCGGGGATGGCCGCCGCGGTCAGCAGCGAGGGCCGGGTCTGCATGAAGTCGGTATGGGCGAGGGTGCCGCTGAGGGTGATCGTCCGGCGATCGTTCGGCCGGTAGCTGGCCGAGCCAGTGCCATAATAATAGCGGCCCTCGTCGATCTGCCGCCCGTCCTCGGAGGAGACGAGCACCGGGCCGCCCGGCGTCAGCGAGAAGCGCTCGCGCTCGAAGCGGCTGCGGTTCTCGAAGCGGCCATGGCCGAGATTGCCGGTGAAGGTCCAGTTGCCGGCGCCATAAGTGGGCGAGACCCTGAGATCGTAGCTGCCGTAGCTGCCGCCGCTGGCCGTCGCCGAGCCGCCGAGGCCGTTCTGCGTGTTGCGCCGGGTGACGATGTTGACGATGCCGCCCGTGCCCTGCGCCGGGAATTGCGCGCCCGGATTGGTCATCACCTCGATCCGCTCGATCTGGTTTCCGGTCATGTTGCGGAGCTGGGTCTGCGGATCCTGGACCCGCCGGCCGTCGATCAGGATCGTCGCATTGCCCGCGCCGACCAGCCGCACCGTGCCATCCGCCTGCACCTCGACGGACGGGATGCGCGCGAGGATGTCGGTCGTCGTCGTGCTCCGCGCCTCCGCGGTGTCGCGGACGATATAGGTCTGCCGGTCGATCGACGTCTGCTGGGTGGGCGCGGTGACGACGATGTCGTCCTGGCCGGGCTGCGGCTCGGGCTCGGCCTCGGGCGGCGACGTGGCCGCGGGCGGCGGGCTGGGCGCGGGCGCGGGCGCCGGCGGTGGAGCGGGCGCGGGCGGCGGAGTGGTTGCCTGCGCAAATGCAGACGTCGCGGGCGCGAGCACCGAAAGCGCCGCGCCTGCACACAATAGCAGCTTGCGGCTGCTTCCCCACCCCATGTTCACGCTCGCACAACTCTCACCGTTAAGACTGAGTGCGCTGTATCAGGTGGGCAATACACCCGCAATTGATTTATCTTGCGAATTCGAAGGATGAATTGTGCAGATCCGGCAAGCGAGCCGGATCGTCGCCGGCTATGCGTATCGGGACGCGCCGCACGGCGCGGGTCGCGCTGCTGCGCGCGCTGGTGGGCCAGGACATCTCTCCGGCCGCCCTCCACCCTTGCCGCGTTATTGCCTTGGCGGTGCCTGTCCGCATAGTATGGCGGCCCACGTGAGGGCTTCAAAGCGGGAGACGCATGGCGCGCATTGTTCCCTTGTGGCGCTCCGACGAGATCAGCCTCTATCGCTTCGACCATCCCGTCGAGCATGACGACCAGCCCTATGAGGCGCGCGCCGACGCCTTCCGCGCGAGCTTCGTCGAGGCGGGCACGTTCAACCTGGAGGTCGGCGAGAGGCGCTGGCGGGTCGGGTCGGGCGACGTGATGCTCAGCCATCCCGGCATGGGCTTTCGCGCGAGCTTCGAGGGCGAGGGGTTCAGCGACCGGTGCATCTCGCTCATCTATCTCGCCGCCGAGGATGAAAGGTTCGACGCCGCGCGCGCCTGGGCCTGGCCCGAGCGCCGCGTCCTGCGGGCAAGCAACCGCCTCGGCTATCTGCGATGGCTGCTGCAGCGCGCGGCTTCGCACCGCGCGCCGATGCTGGCGGAATATGTGGCCAGCGAGATCTTCCGCGAGCCCGACAAATCGCCGGCGGCGCTTTTCCGCGATCACAAGTTCGCCTGGTACGCCGAGCGCATCCAAGCCGCGCGCGAGCGGCTCGACGCCGAGTTCGACCGCGATCACACCGTCTCGGCGCTCGCACGATCGATGGGCATGAGCGCGTTCCACTTCACCCGGATATTCGCCGAGCTCGTCGGTCGCCCGCCGCACCGCTATCTCACCGAGCGGCGCCTGGCGGCGGCGCGGGCGATGCTGAAGGAAGGGCGGAGCGTCACCGAAACCTGCTTTGCCTGCGGCTATAACGACCTCAGTCACTTCAGCCGCAGCTTCGGGCGACGCTTCGGCGTTTCGCCTTCGCGCCTGCTGCGTCGAGTTTAGCAGGAAAGCACAAGCGCGCGGCGGCGCGCCCCGGCTAGACCCGGCGCATGAAGACGATCAGAACAGCAGGCGCAGCGCTCGCGCTGGCGCTTTTGCCCGCGGCGCATGCCGACCCGGCGCAGGATATTCGAACGGTCGCCGCGATCGATACCGCCTATCAGGCCGCGGTCGAGCGCAACGATGCCGAAGCGATGGCGGCGATCATGCACGAAGACATGATCCTCGTGCTCGGCGATGGCTCGGTCCACAGGCGCGAGGATGTGCTGGACTGGGCGCGCACGCGCCTCATCGTCTACGAGCACCAGGTCGAGGACGCGGGCACGCAGACCGTGCGGCTCTACGGCGAGAACACGGCGATCGTCACCGCGCGGCTCTACATCAAGGGGACGCGCGCGGGCGAGCCGATCGAATTCCGCCTCTGGTTCAGCGACACCTATGTGCGCACGCCTCGAGGCTGGCGCTATGCGTTCGGCCAGGCCTCGATGCCGCAGCGCGACGGGCGCTGAACTTCACGGCTGGGGCTCGGCATCGGGCTCGCCGTCCGCCTCCTCCCCTCCGGCTCCGCTTTCCCCCTTGAGCCGCTTCGCCCATTCCTCGGCGTCCGCCCGCGCCTTCTCCTCCCACAGGCGCTGGGCCTCGGCGCGCAGCGCCTGCGTTTCCTCCTGCCGGCGCCGATGTTCCTTCTCGTCGCCGTCGCGCTCACGATAATATTGGCATTCCATCGGCTCGCCCATGCTGACCTCTCCGTCGTGCCGGCCCAGCGAGGGCAGCATCGGCCGGTCCGGCTCGCCGGCTTCGGCCCAGCTGGCCCGGCGCACGTCGTCGAGCAGGAGGCTGATCGGCGTGGCGACGATCTCGAGGACGCGATGCCCACCGCGCTTCAGCCCCTTGAGCAATTCGGGGCCCTTGCCACAGAGATCGAGCATCACTTCGAACCAGGTCAGCTGGCGGACATAGTAATCGGCCTCGATGATCCGCCCGGCGAGGCGCGCGATCCGCTCCTGCTCCAGCTTCAGCCAATATTTCATCAAGATAGTCTCGACGAACTCGTCCCGATCGGCTTGCTCGCGCTTCGGGTCCGCGGCGTCCGGCGCTGGCGGGGCCGTACTCGCGGCGTCTACCAGCGGCGGGATCCGGCGCGGATTGCGGCGATGGTAGAGGGCGAGCGCCGAGTCCCAAGCTTGCTTGAACCCATCCGCGCCGGCGCGCTTGCAGAGCTCATAGGCCCCGCGCGCGGTGAGGCCGACCGCATGCGCCGCCTGGTTGGCATCGCCCCCCAACGCTACTCCGGCGACGAAAGCGCGCTGATTGTCGCCGTTCCAGCCGCCCCGCCGCTCCTGCTTGCGCGGCACCGGGACGAAGTTGAGCAGGGCGGCGACCTCGGGGTCCGCTTCCGGCGAATCGTCGCGCGCCTCGGATATTTCTGGTTTGATCCTGTCCATGCGATGAACCAAACCGGAACATTTCCTACATTGCCAGCGGCGATCCGCTCCGGATCGGAGTCCGAAATGGAGGGATGGGCGCGCGCGGAATGGGGACACTCACTTCTGGCGCGCGCGGTGGTCGGCTGGATGCCGGCGGTGGGAAAAGTGACTGTCGCTTAGACGCCCCCGCACGGGCTGGTCGCGCTGTGACCGTCCGGGCCCCATTTGCGGTAGCCGTTCGAATCGACGTGGAAGCGCAGGCCCGAATAGAAGCCGAGCCCGGCCTGATAGGCGCGGCCGTGGCGGGCGTGGGCGGTGCAGACGTCGTGGATCAGCGCGCCGCGGTCGACGGCGGCGTCGACCGGGGCGAGATCGAGCGCGAAGAACAAGCGGTGGGCGCTCAAGGGGGCGCCGTCGGAGCAGGCGTTGAGCGCCTCGTTGCGATAGGCCGAGACCGCCTCGACCGGGCCGAGCGCCGGCACCAGCCGGTCGCGCACGAAGCGCAGGGTGACGGCGATATGGGGCCAGGCGTCGCGGGGGGCGACCTCGAACGGCTCCGCCCCGCACTGGCGCCAGGCCGAGGCGGTCCGCACCAGCTGCCAGACCGGGACGACCTCGGCCAGGCCCTCGCCGGCGAGGTAGGCGCGGAAGGCGGCGAGCTCGCCTGCGTGGGCGGGCGCGCGCGCCAGCCAGGCGCGGAAGTCCGCCTCCGACTGGCCCGGCGCGGCCGCACTCCGCCCGACGGCGGCGGCATGATCATGGCCATAAGGATCGGCCGTCGCGGGGGCCGAAGCCGCACCCGACGCGATCGGCCGCATCGCCGCGCGCTCGCCCTCCTTTTGGCCCGACCCCGCGCCGGAGGCAGGCGCCAGGAGGAGCGTCGCCGCAAATGCGGCGGCCCAGATAAATTGTCGCATTTCAAAGACTTGTGCAAGCAATCCCGAAATTGCAACCGGCCGCCGCCCGCCGCGGGGCGATGCTGCGGCCGGCCGGGCCGCCGGCGGGACGGGCCGAAGCATGCGGCCCCTGATCTGGATCAGCGCGATTCGTCGTTCCGGGCGCGGAACCCCGATCCCCGGATTCGAGTTTTGCGCATCGGATTCGCCCAATGCGGGCGGCCCGATCGTGTGCGAACCGTAGGCCGAGGGAGACGACTTATGGCGATCTATCATCTTTATTATCTGCGCGGCGGCGAGCTGATCGGCTCGGACGACATCGACGCGCCCGACGATCAGGCGGCGGCCCGCCTCGCGGAAGCGCAGGGCCATGGGGATCTGGTCGAGATCTGGAACAGCGCGAGCAAGGTGCGCGTGGTGAGGCCCGGCGGGGCGATGGAGACGCTGGCGGCGACCTAGAGCGAGGCAGGCGCGGTCCCGCCGCTGCCGGTCACTGCGGCTGGGGGGGCTCGACCGGCGCCGGCTCTCACCCGGCGACGTCTGTTGAACGCCGGCGAATTTCTACCGGCCGGGCGATCGGTCAGGCGCTCGGCCGAGGCGATCCCCCCAGGCGCTCGGCAGGGGCGATCCGCCCGGCGATCCCCCAAGGCGATCGCCGGCACCGGCATGTCGCTCCCTTATAAGGGACATCCCTTATAAGGGAGCGTCCTGAACGCCCCGCTTTTCCTTTGTCGGGCCGTTCCCCAAGGGACCGCTGCTCGCGGCGTGCCTTGCCGCTATGGCCGGGGCGGTTGCGGCGCCGGCTGGGGTTGAGGCGGGGACTGGAGGCCGGGAGGCAGCTGGGGCTGCGGCTGGACCGGCGGCTGGGGCTGCGGCTCGGCCGGCAGCTGGGGCGGCGGCGGCAAAGGCGGCGCAAGCGGGTCGCCGCCGCGCTCGATCACCGCGCACGGGCTCTCATTGCCACCCGGGCCCGCTGCGCCCCAGCGGCGGAAGCTGCGCGTGTCGATGTGGAAGCGCTGGAAGGCGTAGAAGCCGAGCCCCGCGCCCGAAGCGGGGCCGTAGCGCGCGTGCATCGCGCAGAGGCGGGTGAACAAATCGCGCCGCTCGAGCGGGCGGACGGGAATGAGGTCGAGCGCGAAGAAATCGAGGTGCGCGCTGCGCTCGGAGCCGCGCGCGCACTGGTTGAGCGTCGGATTGCGATAGCCCGACACCGCCTCGACCTCGCCGACCGCGGCCTTCACATGGTCGCGGATGAAGCGCAAAGTGCGCACCATGCCGGGCCAGAGCATGAACGGCGGCACCTCAAACGGCGCGCCTCCGCATTCGCGCCACATGCTGGCGGTGCGGACCAGCTGCCAGGTCGGGATCACGTTCCGGACCCCGGCCGCCTCCTGCCAGGATTCGAAAGAAAGGATCTGCCCGCGATGCCCGGGATTGGACTCGAGCCAAACCCGATAATCCGCCTCGCTCTGGCCGACCGGGAGCTCCTGGGCCTGGGCGGGGGCGGCGGCGAGCGAGGCGAGCGAGGCGAGCGCGGCGGCGACGAGAGCGATGCGGAAGGGGCCGAGCCTGGTCATGCGAGCGAGCCGTAGCATCGCCCCCGCACCGCGCCAACCGGCAGCGCGGGTGATCGGATGCTATTGACCTCAACCTTCCCGACCAGCGCATGGATCGTTCGCAAAAGCCCGTGTAGGAGCGAACCAACGGAGGCTTGAGTGGGTACCGCCAGACAGGTGGACGGAAGGCTGGAAGTTCGGCTGATCGGGGCGCTGGAGCTTTCGCACGGCGATCGGCGGTTGCTCATGCCGGCCTCGCGGAAAACGCGCGCCTTGTTCGTCTACCTCCTGCAGACGGATCGACCGGTTCGCCGCGAGCGGCTTTGCGAACTGTTCTTCGACGTCCCCGACGATCCTCGTGCGGCCCTGCGCTGGTCGCTCTCCAAAATCCGGACGATGCTGGGACCGCATGCCGATCTCTTGATCGCAGACCGGGAGCGCGTGCAGATCAGACGCGATCGAATCGTCACGGACGTGGATCGCCTGCGGGCGTCGCTTGGCGAGGAGAATTGCGGCGACCCGGAAGCGGCATTGGAAGAGCCGTTGCCGGGGCTGGACCTGGCCGGCCTCGACGATTGGAACGCCTGGCTCGGCGCCGAACGCGCGGAAATCGACCGGCTCCGCTCACAATTTCTCACCCAGGCCGCGGAGAATGCGTCGCTGACGCCGGAACGCCGGCGCCTCGCTCTTCGCGAAGCCTCCGCGCTCGGTTTCGATCGGGAAAGCGCCAAAGCCGGGCAGGGCGAAAGTCCCGCGCCGGTCTTCCAGACCGTTCGCTACTGCCTCGCCCCCGACGGCGCGGCGATCGCATATGCATGCACCGGCGAGGGCCCTCCGCTGGTCAAAGCCGCCAACTGGCTCAACCATCTCGACCTGGATTGGTCGGGCCCGGTCTGGGGCCGCCTGTTCCGCGAGCTCTCCGGCCGGCACAGCCTGGTCCGCTACGATGAACGCGGCAATGGGCTTTCAGGCTGGGATGTCGACGATCTCAGCCTGGACGCATTCGTCCACGATCTGGAGACTGTGGTCGACACGCTCGGCCTCGAGCGATTCCCGTTGCTCGGCATCAGCCAGGGATGCGCCGTCTCGATCGAATATGCGGTGCGCCATCCCGAGCGTGTCAGCCGGCTGATCCTGCTCGGCGGCTATGCGGTGGGCTGGCGGCATATCGCCGACCGGCAGGAGGCCGAGCAGCGCGAGGCGGTGATCACCCTGGTTCGCACCGGCTGGGGACAGGACAATCCCGCCTACCGGCAGATTTTCAGCCAGACCTTCATGCCGTCGGCCAGCCATGACGAGCTCGACTGGTTCAACGATTTCCAGCGCCGAACGACCTCGCCCGAAAATGCGGTGCGATTTCTGGAGGCGTTCGCCGAGATCGACGTTCGGAGCAGGCTGAGCAACGTCCGGGCGCCGACTTTGGTGCTCCATGCCCGAAGCGACCAGCGCGTGCCGCTCCACCACGGAATAGCGCTGGCCTCGGAAATCCCGGACGCGCGCCTCGTCGTGCTCGAGACGGACAGCCATATCCCGCTCAGCCGGGAGCCGGCCACGGACAGGATCCTGGAGGCGATTCGCGGATTTCTCGGCGAGGACTAGAATTTCCACGGCGATTCAAACGGACTTCCAACGCTGAGCCAACCGCTTCCGCGCTAGGGGCGCCGTCGCGTTTCTCCCGATGCCGTCGATCGCTCTAGGCGTTGATCCGCTTTGCGCGGCGGCGGGACTGCTCTCAATTTCGCACAAGGAACATCGCGATGGCCAAGCTCATCAGTCTCAAATCATTCAAGAGTGAAAATGCCGATCGAGCGGGCGACGGCGGCCCGAACTACATCCTGGTGTCTGCCGGCGATCCGTTGAACGGCTCCGGAGTCTCCGATTTCCTGCTCGCGCTGACTGCCCAGACCATCAACGGCAACGGCGGCGACGACCTCATCCTCGGAGATTTGACGACCTTCCGCAGCGGGACCTTCGGCAACGGCAGCTTCGCCAACGCCGTTGACCTCGACAGCCCAGTTTCAGCCTGGACGACCGAGGAAAACCCCCTGTTCGGCGACGCCAGCATTCCCCATGTGACGGTTTACGTGCCCGCCGAAGCCGGCACCCAGGAATTCTACAAGATCGTGATCGGCGCGGGGCAGACCCTGACCGTGGACATCGATGGCGCCATTGGGGTGCTGGGGAGTGCGGTCAGCACCGACACCGTGGTCAGTCTCTTCCGGTCGACGGACCTCGTGAACTTCATAGCGAATGACGATGACGGCCTTGTGGCCGAGGGCGGCTTTGGCAGTGTGTCATCGTCAGGCAGTGCAACGACGAAGGACTCGTTCCTCACCTTTACCGCCTCGGCCCAGACCGCCGGGACCTATTATATCCGGGTCTCGGAGTTCAACACCCAGAACCAGGATTTCGAAGCCGACGACGAGTTTCTGATGAACGTGTCCCTGACCGGTCATGCGGTCGGCGCGGCCACCGACCATGGCGACGACACGATCGACGGCGGCGACGGCAACGACCACCTGTTCGGCGTCGGGGGGGACGACACCCTGATCGGCGGCGCGGGATTGGATCTTCTTCATGGCGGGTCGGGCAACGACCTCTATGAGATCGACGATAGCGGGGATCAAGTGATCGAGGCAGCCAATGGAGGCAACGATTTTGCGTATACATCGGTGAGCTTCATCCTTGCGGCGGGCCAGGAGGTGGAGCACCTTATGGCGCTGGATAATACGCTGGTTGTGGCGCTGGACTTGCAGGGCAACGAATTTTCCCAGGAAGTCTCGGGCAATGACGGCGCCAACCTCCTTAACGGCGGCGGCGGCGCGGACCAGATGACCGGCCTTGGCGGCAATGACATTTTCTTGATCGACAATGCGCTCGACACCGTCAGGGAAGCGGCCGGCGATGGCTTCGACACCGGCTATGTCTATACGAACTACACCGTGGCGGCCGGCGTCCATCTCGAGGTGCTTTCGGCCTATAACTGGTACGGCTTCGAGAATTTCAACCTCACCGGCAACGAGCTCGACAACCGGCTCTACGGAAACGGCGGCGTCAACCAGTTCGTCGGCGGCAGCGGACACGACATGATCATCGGCTTCGGCGGCGGCGACAACATGAACGGCGGCGCCGGCGACGACGCCTATTACACCTTTGCCGCCAATGACGTGATCGTGGAGTCGGCCGGCAATGGCCGCGACAGCGTGTTCTCCTATACCAGTTTCACTTTGGCGGCCGACGACGACATCGAGGTGCTCTCGACCTACAGTTTCGGCGGCACCGAGGCCTACAACCTCACCGGCAACCAGCTCGCCCAGCTCGTCTACGGCAATGCCGGCAACAACATCCTGAACGGCGCCGGGGGCCTCGACTACCTCAACGGCTTCGGCGGCGCCGACACCTTCGCCTTCACCACCGCCTTGGGCGGCGGCAATATCGACACGATCGGCGACATGACCGCGGGCCTCGACAAGATCGCGCTCGACGACGCCATCTTCACCGGGGTCGGCGCCCTCGGCGCGCTCAACGCCGTCGCCTTCGTGGTCGGCAGCGCGGCGGCCGACGCGGGCGACCGCATCGTCTACAACAGCGCCACCGGCGCCCTCCTGTTCGACGCCGACGGGATCGGCGGCGCGGCGGCGGTCCAGTTCGCCACCCTCTCGGCCGGGCTCAGCCTCAGCGCGAGCGACTTCGCGGTGATCTAGGCAAAGCGGCCTCTGCGCACGGTCCGCCAAATCCGCAAGACCGATCTCTTGCAGAACGCGCCCGTCCGGCTAGCCTGTCACGGCAGGATCGAGGGCTGAATCATGAAACATCTGGCGACACTCGCCGCACTCGCCGCTCTGGCCTGCGCGCCTGCGGGGTCGAGCGCGCAGCCGGCGGAGGCGCCCGCCGCGCCGGTGTCCGGCGGCCCCGGAGTCACCGGCACTTTGCTGATCGGCAACAAGGGCGAGAACACCATGTCGTTCGTCGATCTCGCCACCGGGCGCGAGCTGGGGCGGGCGGAGACGGGGCATATGCCGCACGAGATCGCGGTGTCGCCGGACGGGCGGCAGGCGGCGGTGGTCGCCTACGGGGGCCGCACGATCGACATTTTCGACGTGGCGAGGCGGGCGAAGCTGCGCACGATCGACCTTTCGCCCAAGGAGGGGCCGCATGGGATCGCCTGGCTCGAGGACGGGCGGATCCTGGTGACCACCGAGCGCAGCCAGTCGCTGACCATCGTCGACACCGCGCGCGGCGACGCGATCTCGGCGATCCGCACCGGCCAGCAGGGCACCCACATGGTCGCGGTCTCGCCCGACCGGAGGCGCGCATATACCGCCAATATCGGCGCGGGGACGGTCAGCGTGCTCGACCTCGCGGCGGGGACCAAGCTGCGCGACATCGCGGTCGGCGGCGCGCCCGAGGGGATCGCGCTGACCCCTGACGGACGGACGCTCTGGGTCGGCGACCTTCAGGGCGCGCGGGTCCAGGCGTTCGACACGGCAAGCTTCGCGCGGGTCGCCGAAGTGGCGACCGGGCCGGTGCCGATCCGGGTCGTCGCCAGCCCGGACGGGCGCTGGATTGTCACCTCCAACCTCGGCTGCGGCTGCCTCACCATCATCGACGCGCAGACGCGCGCGCGCGTGCGAGAGGTCGCGGTCGCGGGCTCGGAGGCGAGCCGCCAGGTGACCCTGATCTTCTCCGCCGACGGCCTGCGGCTCTACGCCGCGGAGACCGGGCGCAACCAGGTCGCCGAGGTCGAGCTCGCGACCGGCCGGGTCCTGCGCCGCCTCCCCGCCGGCGCCCAGGGCGACGGGCTCGCGATCGCGCCTTAGGGACAGTCACTTTTCGCCGCCGCCGTCGCCGATCCGGCCGCCGGTCTTCGCAAAAGTGACTGTCCCCTTGCGGCGGGGGCGAAATCGGACCGTCCTCGCCCTGCGTTCGTAGAAACCCGCAATGTGGCTAAAGCGCCGGTAACCAATCCGGTTGAGCCAGGATTAGCTTTAATCGGGCAAATGCACGGTCATCAAGGAGCCGAAAAGGCCCTGGGAGGACCAGATGCAGAAGAAGGATGGCGGCAGGACCGTCGCCGATTCGACTCAGCGCAGAGGCTTTCTGTCGCGGCTGGCGCGCGATGCGCGCGGCAATACGCTGGCGATCGTCGGCGCGGCCCTTATTCCGCTGAGCGCGATGATCGGCTCGGGCGTCGACATGAGCCGCGCTTACATGGCCAAGACCCGCCTGCAGAGCGCCTGCGACGCCGCCGCGCTCGCCGGGCGCCGGATCATGAACAACGACACGCTGACCACGGAGGTCCGCGATGAGGCGCTGCGCTTCTTCAACTTCAACTTCCGCCAGGGCCTCTACGAAACCGATGCGTTCACGCCGGTGGTGACTCGGCCCGCGGTCGGCACGGTGCGGGTGACTGCCTCGACCCGCATCCCGACCGCGATCATGCACATGTTCGGCTTCGAATCGCTGCCGCTCAACGTGACCTGCGACGCGACGCTGAACTTCGTCAACACCGACATCATGCTGGTGCTCGACGTCACCGGCTCGATGGATCAGAATCTTTCCGGGACGCCGAAGATCGTTTCGCTGCGCGACGCGGTGATGGCGCTCTATGACGAGCTCGCCCCGATCCAGACGCAGCTGCAGGCGAACGGCCTCCGGATGCGCTACGGCGTTGTCCCCTATTCCAGCACGGTCAACGTCGGCCGTTTGCTGCGCGCGGACGACCCCAACAACCTCGCCGCCAGCGCCGAATATTCGACGCGGCAGGCGAACTATCAGACGCTGCAATCGACCGCGACGCCGACCACGACGTGGGAATATTATCGCGGCAGCAGCGCCCCCCAGACCTCGACTGTTCCGGCCCAGGCGACGACGGCGATCAGCTCGGCCAACTGCCAGAGGTTCAGCCAGAATCAAAGCTTCACCGGCTTCACGCCGACGTCGCCGCTCGCCGGCGGCGGGCCGGCGCCGGCGCCCACCTGGGCGATCTCCTTCCCTTATGACGGAACGATCAACACCGGCGGCTCGAACGGCGAGTTCGGCTGGACCGGCGCGCCGGTCACGTCCGGCACCAACAAGAGCTGCCGGCGGCGGCGCACCGACACGACGACCACTTACCGCTACACCTATACGAACGATACGTTCGACACCGTTGGCGTCGACATTAGCGGCTTCCGCACCAGCGACGCCGTGACGATGGCCAACGGCGCCATGAACGGCAATTCGTCCGACTTCAGTGGCACGGTCGCCGTGTCCGGCCGGTACACGATGTCCCAGCTGTTGGCGATCGGCACTGGCGTGGGCACCCAGACGGTGAATTGGAACGGCTGCATCGAGGAGCGTGCGACGGTCGACGAAATCACGCCTTCGTCTGGCTACACGATCCCGACCGGCGCGATCGACCTCGACATCAACAGGCTGCCGACCGACGATGCGTCGCGCTGGCGCCCGCAATTGCCGCAAATCGTCTATCGGCGGAGCGCGGGCACCGCGCAGCAGAGCTCCGGCACGACCCCCAGTTCGGCTTGCCCGGTCGAGGCAAAGCGACTGCAGGCATTCAGCCGCGCGCAGATGCTGACCTACGTCAACAGCCTCGACCCGGTCGGCTCCACCTATCACGACATCGGCATGATCTGGGGCGCGCGCATGCTCTCCACCAGCGGCGTCTTCGCCGACGGCTGCGAGACGTTCAACGCCATGCCCTGCACGCGGCACATCATCTTCATGACCGACGGCCAGATGGACACGGCCAACGACATCTACGCGTTCCACGGCATCGAACGGAACGACCAGCGCGTCAGCGGCATGTCGAGCCCGTCCGAAAGCGAGCTGAACGGCCGCCACATGCAGCGCTTCAAGATGGTCTGCAACGCGGCCAAGGCGATGAACGCCTCGATCTGGGTGATCGCCTTCGGCACGACGCTGAGCCCGGAGATGCTCGATTGCGCGAGCAACGCCAACCAGGCGTCGACGATCACCAATCGCGACGCGCTGATCGCGCGCTTCCGCGAGATCGGCAATAACATCGGCGCGCTGAGGCTGACCCAGTGAGGCGCGCCATGACCCCCCTGGCCCGGTGCCGGCCGACCGCTCTTGGCCGGGATGAGCGTGGCGCGACGATCGTCGAGTTCGCGCTCATCCTGCCAGTGCTCTGCATCCTGCTGCTCGGCGTGCTCGACCTCGGCTATCGTTCCTATGTGAGCTCGATCATCCAGGGGTCGCTGCACGAGGCCGCGCGGATCGCGACGGTCGGCGGCCGGACGACCGCGCAGATCGAGGCTCACGTCGCCGACCGGCTGCGTTCCTTCTCGAACAACGCCACGGTGACGACGACGACGCGCAGCTATTCCGACTTCAACAACGTCCGCACGCCGGAGACGATCACCTCGGACACGGCGCCGGTCGGCCAGTACAATCCGGGCGATTGCTTCCGCGACGAGAACGCCAACAACCAATACGACCTGGACAAGGGCCGGGGCGGCCTCGGCAACTCGGAGGACGTCGTCTATTTCGAAGTGACGATGCGCTACCCGCACATCGTCCCGATCGGCAATTTCCTCGGCTCGGGATGGAGCAACGACGTGGTGATCACCCAGAATACGGTGCTGCGCAACCAGCCCTTCGCGGGCCGGGTCATGAACAACACCATCGTGTGCTTGTGATGAGCGCGCGCCCCCTTCCCGCCCGGCTCGGCCGGTTCGCGGCGCGGCTGCGCGGCTGCGAAAGCGGCCTCGCCTTCGTCGAGTTCGCCTTGTCGCTGCCGGTGCTGGTGACCCTGGGCCTGGTCGGGCTCGAA
>Ga0190265_10001345_pt1 | contig 16102 bp, 8 predicted proteins | sample Popmic124T_FD_133135 | JGI IMG/M metagenome (GOLD analysis project Ga0190265, IMG submission 133135) | Populus adjacent soil microbial communities from riparian zone of Indian Creek, Utah, USA - 124 T | ecosystem: Environmental > Terrestrial > Soil > Riparian zone | place: USA: Utah | collected...
CGAGGCGATCGAGCAGCTCCACGCGACGAACAACTTCCCCGAGTTCACCGGCCTGATCTGCCCGGCGCCGTGCGAGCCGGCGTGCGTGCTGGCGATCAACGACGACCCGGTGTCGATCAAGCAGATCGAGCTGGCGATCGTTGAGCGCGCGTGGGAGGAGGGCTGGATCGTCCCCCGGCCGCCCGAGCAGCGCAGCGGGCACAGCGTCGCCGTCGTGGGCTCCGGGCCGGCCGGGCTGGCCGCCGCCCAGCAGCTCAACCACGCCGGCCACGACGTCGTGGTGCTCGAACGCGACGAGAGCCCCGGCGGCCTGCTGCGCTTCGGCGTCCCGGACTTCAAGCTCGAGAAGTGGTACATCGACCGCCGCGTGGCGGTGCTCGAGCAGGAGGGCGTGCGCTTCGAGTACGGCGTCGACGTCGGCGTCGACGTGACCGCCGCGGAGCTGTCGGCGCGCCACGACGCGGTCGTGCTGGCGATCGGGTCGCGCGTGCACCGCGCGCTCGACGTACCCGGCGCCGAGCTGCGCGGCGTGCGGTTGCGATGGACTACCTCTACGCGCGCAACCGCTGGGTCGCGCGCGGGGCGCAGCCGGGCGACGACCCGGAGCTCACGGCGGCCGGCAAGCACGTCGTCGTGATCGGCGGCGGCGACACCGCGATGGACTGCGTCGCCAACGCGCATCGCGAGGAGGCCGCCAGCGTCACCGTGCTCGACACCTATCCCGCGCCGCCCGGCCCGGCCGCCCGCGACAGCGTGCCGTGGCCCGAATCCCCGCGCCGGCTCGTCAGCACGTACGCGCTCGAAGAGGGTGGGGAGCGCCGCTGGACGCAGACCGCCACGCGCATGGACGGGCGCGACGGGCACGTGACCGCCGTGCACGGCAGCTACGTCACGCCGCCGCCCGGTCCCGAGCCGGTGCCCGGCACCGAGTTCCGGCTCCCCGCCGATCTCGTGCTCGTGGCGATCGGCTTCTCGCATCCGGAGCACACCGGCGCCGTCCAGCAGCTCGAGCTCGAGCTCGACCGGCGGGGCAACGTGAAGGCGCCGACGTACGCGACGTCGGCCCCCGGGGTGTTCGCGGCCGGGGACGCGCGCATCGGCCAGTCGCTGATCGTCAACGCGATCGCCGAGGGGCGCCGCTGCGCGCGCGTGGTGGACCGGCACCTCGCCGCGGTCCCAGTGTCCTGAACTTCTGACGATCGCGCTGCAGAAGGCTCGACGCTTCTGTTCGCGGGCGTTTCCACTTCCGACGCTTGACTCCTCGTAGTTGGAGGAGTATTCCTCCGCGCACTTGCCGATTGGTGTCGCGCGAGGGAGCGCGTGCCGGCAGGGCGCCAACTCGAGAGGGAGAGGGAAGTCCATGCGCTGGACCCGCGTCGTGCTGCTCGCACTCGCCGCCGTCGTGATGGCCGGCCTGCTCGCGGCCGGACCGGCCGACGCGGCCACTGCCGTCGTCGACGCCCGGGACGACTCGCCCGGCTCGCGCTGGGTCCCGAACGAGGTGACGATCGCGCCCGACGACACGGTGCAGTGGGAGTTCGACGACGCCCTCGTCGCGCACAACATCGTGGCGACGAGCGACAACTGGGACCTGCAGACCGAGCAGATCGCGCCGGGCGCGCCGCCGGTCACCCAGGTGTTCGAGGACCCGGGCGTCTACACGTACCTCTGCGAGCTGCACTCGGGGATGAGCGGCACGATCACCGTCGAGGAGGCCGAGCCGCTCGAGAACGTGCTCGTGTTCTCCAAGACCGGCGGGTTCCGCCACGACTCGATCCCGCAGGGCATCGCGGCGATCCGCGAGCTCGGGACGGCGAACGGCTTCCAGGTCACCGCGACCGAGGACGCCACCGCGTTCACCGACGCGAACCTGGCGCAGTACGACGTCGTCGCGTTCGTGTCGACGACCGGCGAGATCCTCAACGACGAGCAGCAGGGCGCGTTCGAGCGCTACATCCAGGGCGGGGGCGGCTACGCCGGCATCCACGCCGCGTCGGACACCGAGTACTCGTGGCCGTGGTACGGCGAGCTGGTCGGCGGCTACTTCCGCACGCACCCGCCCGGGACGCCCCAGGCGACGGTCGACATCGAGGACGGCGACGAGCCCTCCACGACGGACATCCCGGCCTCCTGGACGCGCACGGACGAGTGGTACAACTTCCAGGACACCACCCAGCCGGTGGTGAACGGCAGCGCGACCGTGGCCGACTACAGCCCGCGGGCACGCCAGGTGCACGTGCTCGCGACCGTCGACGAGTCGACCTACGACGAGCAGGACGGCAACGGCGTCGACGACGACCACCCCGTCGCGTGGTGCTCGGACTTCGACGGCGGCCGCTCCTGGTACACGGCGATGGGCCACACGCAGGCCTCGTTCGCGGAGCCGGAGTTCCGCGCGCACCTGCTCGGCGGCCTGCAGACCGCCGCCGGCGCCGCAGCGGACTGCGGTGAGCTCCGTGAGCCCCCGCCCACCGCCGAAGACTTCGAGAAGGTCACGCTCAACAACGAGACCAACGCCCCGATGGAGATCGACATCGCCGCGGACGGGCGGGCGTTCTACATCGAGCTCGACGGGCGCATCCGCGTCTGGAAGCCGAACGGCCAGACCGTCACCGCGATCCAGATCCCCGTCACGCTGAGCCACGAGAACGGCCTCCTGGGCATCCAGCTCTCGCCCGACTTCGAGACCACCGGGCACATCTATGTCGCGTACTCGGCGCTGCCCGACGCGTCCGGTCAGAACCGGATCTCCCGCTTCACGCTCGTCGGCGACACGATCGCCCCGAGCTCGGAGCAGATCATCTACACCTGGCAGCACCAGCGCGAGGAGTGCTGCCACACCGGCGGCTCGCTCGACTTCGCCCCGAACGGCGACCTCTACATCTCGACGGGCGACAACTCGAACCCGTTCGCCCACGGCTTCAACCCGACCGACGAGCGGCCGGGCCGCGAGATCTGGGACGCGCAGCGCACGTCGGCGAACACGAACGACCCGAACGGCAAGGTGCTGCGGATCCACCCGATCCCGAACGCGTTCGGGAGCGCGGGCGAGGGCGTCACGTTCACGATCCCGGCCGGGAACATGTTCGACGAGGCGGCCGACGCCGAGGAGCAGACGCTCCCGGAGATCTACGCGATGGGCTTCCGCAACCCGTTCCGGCTCCACGTCGACAAGGAGACGGGCTGGGTGCTGCTCGGCGACTACGGCCCCGACTCCCAGCAGACGGACAACGGCCGCGGGCCGCAGGGCTCGGTCGAGTTCAACGTGATCAAGGCGCCGGGCTTCTACGGCTGGCCCTACTGCGTGCGCCAGAACGTCCCGTACCACGACATCGACTACACGAACAACGGCGGGAACGGCACCGACAAGGGCACGTACTCCTGCGACGCGCCGGTCAACGACTCCCCGAACAACACGGGCCTGACGAACCTGCCGCCGGCGCAGCCCGCCACGATGTGGATGGGCTACACCGAGACGGACACGCGCTTCCCGGACCTCGGCGGCGGCGGCGCCCCGACCGGTGGCGCGCGGTACTACTTCGACGAGGACAGCACCTCGACCACGAAGTTCCCCCGCTTCTACGACGGCCACTGGTTCCTCGGCGAGTGGAACAACGACTGGGTCAAGACCGCGACGCTCAACGACCAGGGCCTGGCCACGGGCGTGAGCTGCTTCGCGATCTGCTCGGGCTACATCTCGCCGATGGACATCGAGTTCGGCCCGGACGGCTCGCTCTACGTCGTCGAGTGGGGGCAGGGCTTCGCGGAGAACAACCCCGACTCCGGCGTCTACCGGATCGACTACGTGCGCGGCGCGCGGCTCCCGGTCGCGCGTGCGGCGGCGTCGCCGGACGCGGGCCCGCTCCCGCTCGAGGTGGACTTCTCGTCGGCAGGGTCCAACGACCCGGACGGCACCGCGATCACGTACGCGTGGGACTTCGACGGCGACGGTGACACCGACTCGACCGAGGCGAACCCGACGTACAGATACGAGACCGCCGGCACGTTCAGCGCGCTGCTGACCGTCACGGACGAGTCGGGCGCGCAGGGCACCGCCACGGTCACGGTCGTCGCGGGCAACACGCCGCCCGAGGTGACGATCGAGATCCCGGAGAACGGGCGCGTCGCCAACTTCGGCGACACGATCCCGTACCGCGTCTCGGTCACCGACGCGGAGGACGGGAGCACCGGCGCGGGCATCAGCTGCGCGAACGTGCGGATCGAGTTCAAGCTCGGCCACGACACGCACGCGCACGAGCTCTCCTCGGCGAACGACTGCGAGGGCGAGTTCACGCTCAACGGGGTCGCCGGGCACGGCGTCGACACGAACATCTTCACGGTCATGACCGCTGCCTACACCGATCGCGGCGCGGGCGCCGCGGGCCCGGTGACGGGCATCGGCGAGGCGATCCTGCAGCCGAAGCTCAAGCAGGCGGAGTTCTTCTCCACGACCGGGCGGACCGAGGACGGCCGCGGCACCGGTGACCCGGGCGTCGGGCTCGAGACGACGAGCGACGCCGGCGGCGGCCCCGCCGCCGCGTTCATCGAGGACGGCGACTGGATCTCGTTCGACCCGTACAACCTCGAGGACCTCGACAAGGTCACGTTCCGCGTCGCCTCCGGCGGACCGGGCGGCACGATCCAGCTGCGCTACGACGCGGCGGACGGCCCGCTCGTCGCCGAGACGCCGAACATCGCCAACACCGGCGGCTGGCAGTCATGGGCCGACGTCACGATGGATCTTCCGGACGACGTGCCGCAGGGCGCGCACCGGCTGTTCCTCGTGTTCCGCCACCCGACCGAGACCGGCGGGCTCATGAACCTCAACTGGTTCAAGTTCGCCGGCAAGGGCGCCGCGAACACGGCGCCGCCCGAGCTCACCGCGACGGCCGAGCCCGCGTCGGGCGAGGCGCCGCTGGAGGTCGCGTTCGACGCGACCGCCGTCGATCCCGAGGGCGAGGCGGTCGAGTACGAGTGGAACTTCGGCGTCTCCGGCACGAACGAGGACACCTCGACCGAGGAGGACCCGACCTACACGTACGCAGGCCCGGGCAACTACACCGCGACGGTCACGGCGACCGACGCGACGGGCGGCGCTTCGAGCGCGTCCGTCGAGGTGCGCGTGACGCGGCCCTCGACCGGGTGCCCGACCGGCCCGGTGCGTTCGGACGAGTTCGAGGGCAACGCGCTCGACACCGACCGCTGGACGGTGCTGCGGCCGGACGCCGCGAACCCGTTCACCGTGTCGGACGGCGCGCTCAACCTGCCCGTCGCCAACGGCTCGATGTACGCGGGCGGCGTGTCGGCGAAGAACCTCATCGTGCAGCCCGTCCCGCAGGAGGACGAGTGGTCGGTGACGGCCAAGATCACCGCCGGGCAGCTCACCGAGGACTACCACCAGGCCGGCCTGCGCGTGTGGAGCGACGACGACAACTGGGCGTCGCTGCACATGATCCACGCGGGCGCCGGCCGCGACATCGAGTTCATCTACGAGAACGCCGGGCAGCCGCGCAACGAGGCGGCGGACAAGCTCGGCGGCATCCCCGCCGACGCGCCGACGACGTACTACGTGCGCATCACCTCCGACGGCACGAACCTGACCGCGTCGTACTCGTACAACGGGCAGGACTTCCTGCCGGTCGGGCGCCCGGCGCCGCTGAGCACGTTCGTCGATCCGCAGGTCGGGCCGGCGGCCCTGTCGGACGTCGCGCCGTCGGTGCCGATGGCCTCGTTCGACTGGGTCCGCTTCGACCCGGACAACACGGGCGGGGGCGGTGAGGCGGTCGTCGACGACTTCGACGGCGCGGAGCTCGGCGCGCCCTGGACGGTCGAACGGCCGGACGAGGCGCTCGTCGTCGGTGGCGGCACGCTGCAGATCCCTGCCCAGACCGGCGACATCTACCAGACCCGCAACGACGCCAAGAACCTCGTCCTGCGCCCGGCGCCCGCCGAGCCGTTCGTGGCGACCGCGAAGCTCAACTTCGAGGGCACCGCGCAGTACCACCAGGCCGGGATCATGGTCTACGGCGACGACGCGAACTTCACGAAGTTCGGCCGCATCGCCCACACGACGGCGGGTGACGAGAAGTTCGAGTTCATCAACGAGGTGAACTCGGTCGCGCGGAACGAGGCCGCGGATTCGACGGGCAACATCGCCGCGGACTTCCCGGACGACGTCTGGGTGCGGCTGACGTCCGACGGCACGAACGTGGTCGGGCACTACTCGACGGACGGCAGCACGTGGACCCCGGTCGGGCGTCCGGCCGCGCTGCCGGCGAACGCGCGGATCGGCATGTTCGCGTTCTCGAACGACGGGACCGGCAACCCGGTCGCCGCCTTCGACTCGTTCACCCTCGAGACCGAGGGCGACGGCGGCGGTGGCGGCGGACCGGTCGGCCCGAGCTACGACGACGAGTTCGACGGCGGGAGCCTCGACAAGGACCGCTGGAACGCGATCGTGCGCGAGGCACAGGGCGGCTACGCCGTGACCGACGGCAAGCTCGCGATCACCACCGGCCCCGGCGACATCTACGGCACGCCGGACAGCGTCCCGCCACCGTCGAACTTCATCCTGCAGTCGGCCGACCACGCCGGCGAGGACTGGGTGATCGAGACGAAGGTCGACGGCGCCACGATCGACGGCGGCTACGCGCAGGGCGGCCTGATCGCCTACGTCGACGACGCCAACTACGTCAAGTTCGACGCGATCTCCGACGTCGACAACCCGCAGATCAACCGGATCGAGCTGCGCTCCGAGGTCAACGGTGCCGTCACCCAGCCGGAGCCGCAGTTCACGCTCACGGCGGCGCAGCCGGAGATCTGGCTGCGGCTGACGAAGACCGGGACGACCTATAAGGGCGAGTACTCGTTCGACGGCACGACGTGGCAGCAGGTGGTGGCCAGCGGCGCGCCGACGACGGTCACGAACGCCATGGCGGCGCCGGACTTCGGGCTCTTCGCCTTCGGTCCCCAGGCGGTCGGCCAGGGCGACCTGGTGCCGTTCGCGTACTTCACGCTCGACGGCGAGGATCCGCCGACCTGCGGCTGCGAGAGCTCGGGCGACGAGTTCACCGGCACGAGCCTGAACACGACGACCTGGAACGCGATCGTCCGCGACGACCCGACGAAGTACGTGGTCGAGGACGGGGCGCTCACGGTCACGACGGTCCCGGGCGAGATCTACCGGGCGGCCGACCCGGCCGGCACCGGCACGCTGTTCATGCAGAGCGCCGACCATGCCGGGGCCGACCACGTCCTCGAGACGACGATGTCGGGCACGATCACGACCGGCTACTCGCAGGGCGGGATCATGGTCCACGCCGACGACGACAACTACGTCAAGCTCAACCCGATCTCGGACGCGAACGCGGGCCGGATCAACCGGGTCGAGCTGCGTTCGGAGGTCGCCGCGCAGGTGCCCGACGCCGGGCCGCAGATCGACGTGCCCGAGGGCACCGAGAAGATCGGCCTGCGGTTGACGAAGGCGGGCACGAGCTACACGGGCGAGGTGTCGTTCGACGGCGGCGCGTGGACCGCGTTGCCGGCGGGCGTGACGAACGCGATGGCGTCCCCGAAGATCGGCCTCTACACGGCCGGCGTGCAGGACTCGGGCAAGACGATCACGTTCGACTACTTCGCCGTGGACGGCGAGCGGGGCTGCCCGGGCGAGGAGCCGGAGAACGAGGCGCCCGTGATCAGCGCGGCGACGGCGACCCCGACGTCCGGGATCGCGCCGCTGCCGGTGGCCTTCGCGGTCGCCGCGACGGATGCCGACGAGGACGCGCTGACCTACAGCTGGGACTTCGACGGCGACGGGACCGAGGACTCGACCGCGCAGAACCCGTCGCACACGTACGCGACGGCGGGCGTGTTCAACGCCCAGGTGACCGTGTCCGACGGCGAGGATGCGACGTCGCGGACGCTGCCGATCACGGTGTTCGGGGCGGACGATCCCGAGGCGCGCTTCCGGGTCCTGGTGTTCTCCAAGACGACCGGGTTCCGGCACGACTCGATCCCGGCCGGCATCACGGCGATCCGCGAGCTCGGGACGGCGAACGACTTCCAGGTCGACGCCACCGAGGACGCCACCGTGTTCCGTGACGGGGTGCTCGAGCACTACGACACGGTCGTGTTCCTCTCGACGACCGGCGATCCGCTCGACGCGGACCAGCAGGCGGCGTTCGAGCGCTACATCGAGGACGGCGGCGGCTACACGGGCGTCCACGCCGCGGCCGACACCGAGTACGACTGGACCTGGTACGGCAAGCTGGTGGGCGGCTACTTCCTGAGCCACCCGCCCGGTACGCCGTCCGCGACGGTCAACGTCGAGGACACCGATCACCACTCCACGGCGGGCCTTCCGACGCCGTGGCCGCGCGTGGACGAGTGGTACAACTACAAGTCGCCGGACTTCGCCGATCCCAACGTTCCGGACGGCGACTACAGCCCGCGCGCGGGTGGCGTCCACGTCCTCGCGACGGTCGACGAGGCCACGTACGACGAGCAGGACGGCAACGCGACGGACGACGACCATCCGATCTCGTGGTGCCAGCGCTACGAGGGCGGCCGCAGCTGGTACACGGGCATGGGGCACACCCAGAGCTCGTTCGGCGAGGCGGACTTCCGCGAGCACCTGCTCGGCGGGCTCGAGGTCACGGCCGGCATCGTGCCCGACGAGGCGTGCGGCGAGCCGCCGGCCACGAACGACATCACGGTGACGGCGTTCGCCGATCCGGCGTCGGGCCCGGCGCCGTTGACGGTGAACCTGTCGGCGTCGGGGCTGGATCCCGACGGCGACGAGCTGACCTACCGGTGGACGTTCGCGGACGGGGAGGCGTTCGGGTCCAGCGTGACGCGCACGTTCTTCGCGCCCGGCGATCACGACGTGACGGTCACGGCGACCGACCCGGACGGCAACAGCGCGAGCGACGAGCTCACGATCACGGTCGGCGAGGCCGAGAGCGAGCCGCCGGTGATCATCGAGGCCGAAGCGGATGTGACGTCCGGTCCGGCGCCGCTCGAGGTGCTCTTCCACGCGGTCGCGGAGGATCCCGAGGGTGGGGAGCTGACGTACCGGTGGGAGTTCGGGGATGCGTCCGGAGGGTCGGCGTTCGGCGACGAGGCCGAGCACACCTACCTCACGCCGGGCACGTTCACGGCGACGGTGACGGTCACGGACGAGACCGGCGAGACCGCCTCGGAGGAGATCGACATCACCGTCACGAACCCGCCGGGCAACCGGCCGCCGGTCGTGGAGGGTGCCGCGGATCCGGGGTCGGGCAACGCGCCGCTTGCCGTGCGGTTCACGGCGAACGGGTCCGATCCCGACGGCGGGGCGCTGACGTATCGGTGGGAGTTCGGCGACGGCACGTCCGCGTCGGGGCGCACCGCGCGCCACACGTACACGCGCAACGGCGTCTACACGGCGAAGGTGACCGTGACCGACCGGGGCGGGCTGACCGGGAGCGACGAGGTGACGGTCACGGTCGGCAACCCGTCGGGTGGGCAGCCACCGACGGTGCAGGCCGCGGCGGACCCGGTCACGGGAACCGCCCCGCTGAAGGTCAACTTCAGCGCGGCGGGGTCTGATCCCGACGGCGATGCGTTCACCTACGCGTGGGCGTTCGGCGACGGCGGCGCGGCGGGCGCGGCGAAGGTCAGCCACACCTATGCCGCGCCGGGCACCTACCAGGCGGTCGTCACGGTGACCGACGTGGGCGGGAAGAGCAGCAGTGCGTCGGTGACGGTGACGGTGACCGCCGCGGTCGCGCCGCAGGGCGTGGCGGGCGGCGCGCCGGACGCGGCGGCGGGCGGGCTGCGCGCGCTCTCGACACCGTCGCTGGCTGGGTTCCGCAAGCGCGGCGTGAGGGTCGCCGCGACGTGCGCGGGCAACGGGGACGCGGCGGTCGGGCTGTGGGCGTCGAAGCGCACGGCGCGCCGGCTCGGCCTCTCCGACCGCGGGATGGGTCGCGCGCGGTTGGTCTGCGAGGCGGGCAAGACCGTGCAGGTGAGGCTCAAGCCGGGCCGGGCGGTGCGCAGGGCGATCCGGTCGAAGCGGCCGCGGTCGCTGGAGGTGACGGTGGCGCTGGCGCTGGTGGGCGGCGATCCGGTGACGCGGGCGCTCACGATCCGGCGCTGAACGAGGGGTTCACGAGCGCCCGCGCATCACACCTGCGCCACGCGCCATCCGCCACCACGCCCGCCGGCCACCGACGTGCTGAGATGTGTGGCGCTCCAACCCTGAGGAGGATGCATGACGCGCAGACTGGAAGCGGGGCCGCTGCTCGTGGCGCTGGGAGCCCTGCTCCTGCTGGTGAGCCTGTTCCTGAACTGGTACAGCAGTGAGCTCACCGCCTGGGAGAGCTTCGAGGTGTGGGACCTGGTGCTGTTCGTGCTCGCGCTCGGCGCGATCGCCGCCGGCGTCGGGATCACGAGCCAGGACGCCGAGGTGATGGATCGCCGGCTGCTGCCCGCCGCGGTCGCCGCGGTGGCGGTGATCGTCGCCGCCCAGATCCTCGATCCGCCGCCCGCGGCCGCCGGTCAGGATCCCGACACGGGCGCGTGGCTGGCGCTGGGCAGCGCGCTGCTGATGTGCGTCGGCGCGGTGCTCACGTTCGGCCGCGTCCACGTCTCGCTCACCGTCGAGGGGCGCGAGCGCGAGCGCCAGCGCGTCGCCGCCGTCGACGCACGCGGTCCGGCCGACCCGACGACCGACAACGTCCCGGCGGTCAAGCCGGAGAAGGCGTCCGGCGCTGCGCGGCTGTTCGCGCGCGACCGCACGCCCGAGCCCGAGACGGAGCCCGTGACGCCCGCGGGGGACAGCGCCGCGGAGCCGTCCGATGCAACCGACGCCCCAGCGGCAGGGAACGAGCCGCCGGAGCCGAAGCAGGACTGATGGCGCCGGTGCGCGAGGTCGCCTTCGAGCTGGAGTGCTTCGAGTGGGCCGACGAACGGCTCGAGGTCGCTGGGCGCTGGCGCGGGCTCGGCACGCGCCGGATGAACCGCCCGGTGCTGACGCTCGAGACCGAGTCGGGCCGCCGCAAGCGCGTCGTCGCGATGCCCGGCGGCCACGTCGGCGTGACGGGCGAGATCTGGCGCGCCAGCTTCGCCTGGCCTGCCGATCCGGCCGACATCACCGGCGCCGCGCTCGAGGTGGGCGGACAACTCGTCGTCGACCTGCCGCTGCCGGACCGCAAGCGCCGCCGCCGGCGCCGCTCGAACGCCGAGCAGTCCACGGACGAGTCCGTGCGGCTCGAGGTCGGCGCGCTGCGCGGCCAGATCGACCGGCTCCGGGCCGAGCTCGCCGGCCGCGAGCGCGAGATCATCGCGCTGCGCTCCCAGCTCGACGAGGACACCGACGACGAGCCCGAGCTGGAGCGCTCCGGTGCCGAGGAGCGCACCGTCGAGATCCAGCGCCTCGCCGGCGAGCTCGATCGCCTGCGCGACGAGAACGCCGCCGGCGTCGACGCGATGACCGTGGAGATCCAGCGGCTCGCACGCGAGCGCGACGAGGCCCGCGCCGAGCGCGAGGAGGTCGGCGGCACCGCCGCGGCGGACCGCGTGCGCTGGCAGTCGGACCTCGACGAGCTCCGCGAGGCGTTCTCCGACGCGGCCGCCGAGGCGGAGACGGCGCGCGACCAGCACCGCGCCCAGCTCGCGGCGCTCGAGGAGGAGCTGCGTGCCGAGCGCGCCGACGCGGCGCGCCTCGCCGCCGAGCTGGCCGACCGCGACGCAGCCCCGCCGCCGACGCAGCCGATGCCCCCGCCGACGGAGCCGGAGGCCACCGGGTCCGACGCTGCATCCCCGGAGCCCACCGCGACGGAGGAGGAGCCGGTGCGCTCGCCGGGCTCCGAGGACGACACCGTCGCCGTCGAGGCCGCCGTGCTCGACGCTCCCGGTCCGATGCGCGCCGGTGCGCGGCCGCCGATCCCGCCCGGCGCCGAGGACCAGCCCGACGTCACCCGCACGCCGGCGTGGCTGCGCGGCGCTTCCGCCGAGCGCCCGTTGCAGGCGCTGCGCGACCGTTTCGAGGGCCTGTTCGGCACGAACGGGCGCAGCACCCAGGACGAGCCGGCGGAGGAGGAAGCCGCCGTCCCGCGCCCACGCCGCACCGCGGCGGCGGCGCGCGCCCGCGCCGGCGCGACGGTGGCCGCGCGCCGCACGCCCACGGAGGTGTGGGGTGTCCGCATGCTGGCCGCGCTGCTCGTCGCGGTGCTGCTCGTCGCCTTCGTGCTGATCCTCGCCTCCGTTGCGTGACGGCACGCGGCGCGGCCTCGCCCTCGTCGCCGGCTGCCTCGCGCTCGCGGCGCTGTCGCTGCTGCTGCCGTGGGCGCTCGCGTTCGACCCGTGGGCGTGGGCCGGCTGGGGCCGTGACGTCACGCGGCTCGAGCTGAACACGGCCGGCGGGCCGTCCTGGAAGCCGCTCCCGGTCGTCGCGACGACGCCGCTCGCGCTGACCGGCGGCGCCGCGCCGCCGCTCTGGCTCGTGCTCGCGCGGGCCGGCGGACTGCTGGCGCTGGCGGGTGCGGCCGCGCTCGCCGCCCGCCTCGGCGGCTCCGTCGCGGCCGCCGCCGCCGTGCTCGCCGTCGCGCTGAGCGACTGGTGGTTCTTCAACGGCGCGCTCGGGAACAGCGAAGGGCTGCTCGCGGCATCCGTCGTGTGGGCGGTCGTCGCGCACCTCGCCGCGCGGCCGCGGGCGGCGCTGGCCCTGCTCGTGGCGGCGTCGCTGCTGCGGCCCGAGGTGTGGCCGTTCCTCGGCCTCTACGCGCTGTGGCTGTGGCGCGGCGGGCGCATGCGACTCGCCGGCCTGGCGCTCGCCCTCGCGCCCGTGCCGCTGCTCTGGTTCGGCCCGGACGTGCTCGGGGCGGGCGGAGCGCTCGGCGCGTCCGACGCGGCGCGCGGCACCGCCAGCCCGCAGAGCGCGGTCTACGCCGACCTCCCGGCCCTCCAGGTGCTCGTCGACTTCGCCGAGCTCGTCACGCTCCCGGTCCTGCTCGCCGCGCTCGCCGCGGTCGTCCTGCGCGGCCGGACCGAGCGCGCGCTCGGCGCCGCCGCGCTCGCCTGGGTGCTGCTCGTGGCGGTGATGACCCAGGCGGGATACGCGGGCAACCCGCGCTACAACGTCGCGCCGGCGGCGATCGTCTGCGTGCTCGCCGGCGCCGGCGTGGTCGCGCTCGTGCGCGGCGTGGCGGCCCGCGCCGCGCTCGCGGCCGCCCTCGCCGCGGCGACGCTCGCGTTCACCGCGGGGGACCTGGCCGACCAAGGGGACGAGCTCGGCGCGCGCGCGGACCGGCGCGAGCAGCTCGACGCCGTCGTCGCCGCCGCCGGGGGCGCCGCGGCGGTCCGGCGCTGCCCGCCGGTCCGCACGAACCAGCCGATGAAGGCGATGGTGGCGTGGTACGTCGACGTGCCGATGGAGCACCTCGCCGAGCCGCCGAGCGGGCGCGGCACGGTGCTCAGCGCGCCGCCCGGCTACGACGGCGGGCCGTCGCGGCCTCCGGTGGCGGACCACGCGGTCCGCGTGACGGCGGGCGCGTGGACGCTCGCCGCGAACTGCCGCTGACGCGCGTCAGACCAGCGCGGCGCGCGGATTGCGTCTAGACGCGCCAGCGGGCCGCCGCGCCGGGCAGGACGGCAGGGTCGAAGCGCTCCAGCATCGCGTGCACGGTCGTCGCGCCGTCCAGCCCGAGCGGCGGCCCCATCCAGCGCAGCACGGCGCCCGCGTCGAGGTCGTCGAGCGTGACCGCGCCGTGGCGCTTGGCGAGCCGGGCGCCGTCCGGGCCGAGCACGAGCGGCACGTGCGCGTACGCGGGCCGGGCGAGGCCGAGCCGGCCGGCGAGGAAGATCTGGCGCGGCGTCGAGTCGAGCAGGTCGTCGCCGCGCACGACCTCGCCGATCCCCTGCCAGGCGTCGTCGACGACGACCGCGAGGTTGTAGGCGGGCGCGCCGTCGTTGCGGCGGACCACGAAGTCGTCGACGACGCCCTCCTGCTCGCCGTGCAGGCGGTCGGTGAACGCGACCCGCGCGCCGCCCGCCCGCACGCGCAGCGCCGGCGGGCGGCCGCCGGCGCGCTTGCGGCGCCGCTCGGCCTCGGTCAGCCGCAGGCAGGTGCCCGGGTAGGCGCCCTCGGGGAGCGGGCCGTGCGGTGCGGAGGCCGCGGCGCGGATCTCCGCGCGCGTGCAGAAGCACTCGTACAGGTCGCCGGCGGCGAGGAGCCGCTCCAGCGCGTCCTCGTAGGCGTGGTGGCGGTGGGACTGGAAGACGACCTCGCCGTCCCAGTCGAGCCCGAGCGCGTGCAGGTCGCGCAGCTGGCGCTCGGCGGCGCCGGCCTGGACGCGGCCCTGGTCGAGGTCCTCCATGCGCACCAGGAAGCGCGCACCGGCGTGGCGGGCGAACAGCCAGGCGAGGACGGCGGTCCGCAGGTTCCCGACGTGCAGGGTGCCGGTCGGGCTCGGTGCGAAGCGCCCGTCCGGGCTCATCCCGCGTACGTGAACGGCAGGCTGTCGGCGACCTCCGCGAGCCCCGGGGCGGTGCGATCGCGCTCGGAGAACAGGAGCTCCAGGCCTTCGGGCCACGCGACGCCGACGTCGGGATCGTCGAAGCGGATGCCCGCCTCGGTCGCGGGGTCGTAGTAGTTCGTGCACTTGTAGACGAAGTCCGCCGTCTCGGAGAGCACGCAGAAGCCGTGGCCGAACCCGATCGGGATGTAGAGCTGGTGGCCCTGCTCGTCGTCGAGCTCGAGGCCCTCCCATTCGCCGAACGTCGGCGAGCCGCGGCGCAGGTCGACGACGACGTCGAGCACGCGCCCGCGCGCGACGCGCACGAGCTTGCCCTGGCCGGGATGGGTCTGGAAGTGCAGGCCGCGCAGGGTGCCGCGGCGCGAGCGCGAGTGGTTGTCCTGCTTGAAGTCGGTGGGGACGCCCTCTGCCGCCCACGCGTCGGCGCGGAACGTCTCGATGAAGAAGCCCCGCGCGTCGCCGTGGACGGCGGGCGCCAGGAGGACGAGGCCCTCCAACTTGGTCGAAAGTCGCTGCATCTGCGGCCAGCGTAGAAGGGATCCGGGAGCAAGGCGTCGAAACGAGTGCGGGCCATGCCGAGAACCGTTCCGATGCCGCCCGCTGCCAAGGGCCACCAGACGCTGTCCGCCTACATCACGTCGCGCTTCGACGAGTTCTCTCGCTCTCAGAAGGACGTGGCCCAGTACGTCGTCGACCATCTCGACGAGGTTGCCTTCCATACGGCGGAGGAGCTGGCGCGGCGCGCGAACACCTCCTCCTCGACGGTCGTGCGCTTCTCGCAGGCGCTCGGCTTCGAGGGCTTCCCCGAGCTGCAGGAGTCCGCGCGCGAGGAGTATCGCCACGGGCATCGCACGCCCCCGCCCGGGCTCGACAGCGCGGCGCCGCTGTTCTCGCTCGACATGAACCCGTTCGAGTCGGCCGTCGCCGCCGACCACGTCAACGTCGAGGACACGGCGCGGCGCGTCTCGCGCTCGGAGGTCGAGGCGGCGATCGAGCTGGTCGCCACGTCGGAGCGCGTGCTGATCGCCGGCACCGACCAGATGGCGTTCTTCGCGTCCTACCTGCGCCACCTGCTGATGCTGCTCGACATCCGCGCGGAGATCGCGGCGTCGCCGTCGCAGGAGGCGCTCTCGCGGCTCGGCCGCATCGACGCGGGCACGCTGGTCGTCGGCCTCTCCGCCGGCCGCCCGCACCCGCTCGTCGTCCGCGCGATGAAGATCGCGCGCCACCGCAAGGCGTCGACGCTCGCGGTCGTCGACGCGACGCTCTCCGAGGTCGCAAAGCTCTCGGACCGCACGCTCTACTACTCGTCGAACTCGCCCGCGTTCGTCCGCTCGCACACCGGCCTGCTCTCGATCCTGCAGGCGCTGGCGTACGGCGTCTACTCGCGCGACACGTCGCAGTACGACGAGCGCATCCGGGCGTTCAAACTGAAGTAGCGCGCTTTGGACGAACCGGAACCGCGGTGCGTCCTACCATGCAGGGCATGCGTGACGAAGCGACGTTCCGGGTGAAGGCCGGGCTGGCCGAGATGCTGAAGGGCGGCGTCATCATGGACGTCGTCGACGCCGAGCAGGCGAAGATCG
>Ga0190265_10001346_pt1 | contig 16101 bp, 13 predicted proteins | sample Popmic124T_FD_133135 | JGI IMG/M metagenome (GOLD analysis project Ga0190265, IMG submission 133135) | Populus adjacent soil microbial communities from riparian zone of Indian Creek, Utah, USA - 124 T | ecosystem: Environmental > Terrestrial > Soil > Riparian zone | place: USA: Utah | collected...
CGCTGCTCGTCGGTGCCGAAGTCCCGCATCATCAGGACGGTGGGGAAGTTGCCGACGATCGAGCTCTCGTTCTGCAGGTCGTTGTGCAGCCCGAGGCCCTTGGTGGCGAGGTGCTCGCGGATGATCGCCATCTCGAGGTTCGAGGCGTCGCGGCCGCCGAACTCGGGCGGCAGCGCGAGACGCAGGCAGCCCGCCGCGTCGGCCCGGCGGCGCATCTCGCGGAGCAGGTCCTCCCAGTCCTGCCGGGGCACGCCGCCGGCGTCGAAGTCGGTGCGAGCCCACTCCCGACGGTGGTCGAAGAAGCGGATGTTGTCGTCCTGCTCCTCGAGCGGCTTGATCTCGGCCTCGATGAACGCATCGAGCGCGTCGAGCGTGGCCTGGATGTCGGCCGGGATGTCGAAGTCCATGGAGCTCCCCCTTGCTGCTCCGCGGGACCCTACATTCGGACCATGGAGGGGGAGCTCGTCGCCGTGCTCGCGCCCGTCCTCGGGACGGTGGCGGTCGAGGGCCTGGGGCGCCTTCCCGGGGGCGCGTCGAGGGAGACGTGGCGCTTCGACGCCGTCGACGGGGACGGCACCGTGCACGAGCTCGTGCTCCGGCGCGACCCGCCCGGACGACCGGGCCTGCCCGGCGGGATGGGCCGGGAGGCGGCTGCGATGCGGGCGTGCACCGCGGCCGGGCTGACCGTGCCCGAGGTGGTCGCCGATGGGGACGTCGGCATCGTCATGCGGCGGGTCGACGGCGAGACGCTGGCTCGGCGGATCCTCCGGGACGACGAGTACGCGGACGCCCGCTCCCGCCTCACGGGCGCCTGCGCGCGGTTCCTCGCCGGGCTCCACGCGCTCGACCCGGCGGTCGTGCCCGGCCTGCCGGCCGACGACCCGGTGGAGCTGTGCCGGCGCAACCTCGAGACCCACGGCGAGCCGAGCCCGACCTTCGAGCTGGCCTTCCGCTGGCTCGAGGCCAACCGGCCGTCGCCGACCGGGCGGGCCATCGTCCACGGCGACTTCCGCCTCGGCAACCTGATCGTCGGCCCGGAGGGGCTGCGGGCGGTCCTCGACTGGGAGCTGCTGCACGAGGGCGACCCGATCGAGGACCTCGGATGGCTGTGCACGAAGGCGTGGCGGTTCGGAGCGGAGCCGCCGGTCGGCGGCTTCGGGACCCGCGAAGAGCTCTGCGCCGCCTACGAGGACGCGGGCGGCGTCCCGGTCGACCCCGACGTGCTGCGGTGGTGGGAGGTGCTCAACACGCTGAAGTGGGGGATCGGCTGCATGGGCCAGGCCGCGGCCCACCTGCGGGGCGACGTCCGTTCGGTGGAGCTGGCCGCGATCGGTCGACGGGTGTGCGAGCAGGAGTGGGATCTCCTCCTCCTGCTCGCCGGCGATGACGGCTTGGAGGTGCCCGCCCTCCCCGAGCGGGTCGACGAGCCCGGCCTGCACGGCCGGCCCACCGCGGTGGAGCTGCTCGCGGCGGTGCGGGAGTTCCTCCGTGACGACGTGATGGCCGCCACCGAGGGCCGGGTGGCGTTCCACGCCCGGGTGGCGGCCAACGTCGTGGCCATCGTCGAGCGCGAGCTGCTGCAGGAAGGCGGCGACCGGGCCGGCTTGCTGGCGGCGCTGGGCGTCGCCTCCGACCGCGAGCTGGCGGCGGTGATCCGCAGCGGCGCCCTCGACGACCGGGTGGACGAGGTCACGGCCGCGCTGGTCGCCGGGGTGGGGGCCAAGATCGCCGTCGCCAACCCCCGCTACGTGGGCCTGCCGGACCCCCGTCGCTAGCCGGGATCGACGGCTAAGTTCCGCCGCGTGCCGACCACGCCGACCGAGCTGACCTACGTCGAGACGGATCACGTCGGGGTGCTGACGCTGGACCGTCCCGACGCGCGCAACGCGCTCACCTTCACGACCTACGCCGAGCTCGAGGAGGTCGTGCGCACGACGACGGCGCGTTGCCTCGTCATCACGGGCGCGGACCCCGCGTTCTGCTCGGGCGACGACGTGAAGCAGATCATGGCCACGGCCGGTGACCGCGTCGCCAGCGACCTCCGGGTCGAGCCCCGCCTCACCCCGGCCGCCGACGCGCTGCTCCACACGGACGTGCCGGTCATCGCCGCCGTCAACGGCGCGGCGGTGGGTTGGGGCATGGAGCTCGCGCTCATGGCCGACATCCGGGTGGCGTCGGAACGGGCCCGGTTCGGTGAGCTGTTCGTGAAGCGCGGCCTGTGCTGCGATGCGCCCGGGCTCGGCCGGCTGGCCCAGCTCGTCGGCCGCGAGCGCGCCGCAGAGCTGCTCTTCACCGGCCGGGTCGTGGACGCTGAGGAGGCGGCGGCCATGGGCCTCGTGTCGAGGGTCGTGCCCCACGACGAGCTGCTCCCGACCGCCGTGCAGCTCGCCGCCGAGATCGCGGCCAACCCGCCGCTCGCGGTGCAGCGCCTGAAGCGCGGCCTGCGTGAGGCGCTCGACCCGGACTGGGCGACGCTCGGCGCGTGGGTGAGCGAGAGCCTCGCCGACCTGTTCACCACCGCCGACCACCGGGAGGGCGTCGCCGCCTTCCTCGAGAAGCGCGAGCCGACCTTCCGCGGCAGCTGAGGAGCAGGGAGCCCGCGTGCCCAAGACGATCCACCACACCGAGCCACCGCTGCCCTTCGTAGGGGCGGTCGACGCCGACGGCCACATCCTCGAGCCGCCGGACCTGTGGGACACCTACCTCGAGCCGAAGTACCGCGACCGCGCCCTGCAGGTGCGCGTCGACGAGGACGGGCTCGAGGAGCTCTGGATCGGCGGGGAGCGCTCGAGGATGAGCCGCCACGGGTTCCCGTCGACACTGGGCGCGATGGGGGATCCGGACCTGCGGGCCATGCAGCTCGACCCGGAGCGGACCTACCTGCGGGAGGCGCCGTTCGGCAGCATGGACCCGGGGGAGCGGCTCCAGCTGCTCGATGCCGAGGGCATCGAGGCCGTCGTGCTCTACACGACGATCGGGCTGCTCTGGGAGGCCGAGCTCGACGATCCCGAGCTCAGCCAGGCCTACACCCGGGCGTACAACCGCTGGATCTGCGAGTTCTGCAGTGGCAGCGATCGGCTCGTCGCGACCGCCCACCTCTCGCTCAGCGATCCCGACGCCGCGGCGAAGGAGCTCGAGCGCGCGGTTGCCGACGGGGCCCGGGGCGCCTACGTCGCCCCGTTCACGCACGACGGGCGGCCGCTCGGCCACCCGTCCAACGACGCGGTGTTCGCGGCCGCCCAGGACCTCGACGTGCCGTTCGCCATCCACCCCACCTTCGAGCCGCAATGGACGAAGGGCACGCGCATGGGCGCGTGGGAGAACGTCAAGCAGCTGCGACTGCTGGCGTCGGTGACCGCATCAGACGGCGTGCGCCAGCAGTTCACGACGCTCTTCGACTACGGCGTCTTCGACCGCTTCCCCCGCCTCAAGGTGTTGGTGCTCGAGTCCGGCGGTGGATGGATCGGCTACTGGCTCGACCGCATCGACGCGGTCTACGGCCACACCTACGTCGGCACGAGGGTGCCGTTGCAGGAGAAGCCGAGCGACTACTTCCGCGAGCGGGTGTGGATCTCGTGCGATCCCGACGAGCGCACCATCCCCGCGCTGGCCGACCGCTACGGCGTCGGTCGGTTCATGTGGGCGTCCGACTTCCCCCACGCCGACCACACCCCGGCCTACCTCGCCGACCTCGAGGAGCTCGCCGCCGGGTTCGCCGACGAGGGTGCTCGTCGCCGGTTCCTGGGCGACAACGTGCGGGAGCTGTTCCGGATCCCCTGACGGGGGTCACTCCTTGCGGGGCGGGTAGAGGTCCTTGTTGAGGAGGATCCGCGGCGCGGTGCCGGCGTTGGTGGGCCGGGTGTGCAGCACGAGCGGGTGGATCAGGATGACGTCCCCGGCGTCGGCCGTGAGCTCCACCACTCGGAGGCCGTGCCCGAGCACCTCCTCCTCGCGGTCGTGGAAGCGGGCGATGCGCGCGGCTCGCTGATCGGGGTCGCCCTGGTCGTCGATCGACAGGTCCCGGAGGTACGGGTGGCCCCGCATGACCCGGGCCCGGATCTGCGCGGCCCGTGCGTCCGCCGGCGGCGGGTCGTCCTCGAGGATGCGGGCGACCACGTGGTGGGACCCGGCCACGATCGTCATCCCGCCGGCCCGCGGCTCCACCGGGGCCAGCATGGCGTGCACCTTCAACCCCACGAGGGGGGTGAGCGGATCGGTCCAGTCGTGGTCGACGTGCCAGGCCTTCCAGGGCACCGTCCACGGCCGCTTCGTGGGGAACAGCAGGAAGTAGGCGCCCCAGTCCTTCGGCGGCTCGGCCCGGGCGGGGCCCAGCAGGTCGGCGATGGCGCCCAGGGTGCGGGGGGAGCCGACGGCCTGGAACTCCGGTGCCTTCCGGAGGTGCTGGAGGTGGTCCGGGAACTCCTCGGTCCAGGTGGTCGGGTCGGCGCGGCGGATGCCGCGCGACTCGAGCTCGTGCCACACCACGTCGCACATCGCCGCCGCCTCGTCGGCGGTGAACGCCCCCGAGACGCGGAGGTAGCCGTAGCGGTCGAAGTGCTCGAGCTCCTGATCGGTGAGCGTCGTGGTCCCCATGGCTGCTCCTCGGACGGCGAGCGACGGTACAGCGCGAGGCCGTCCGCACCAGTCCGGTTTTTGCGAGACCCGCCCGGTCGTGCAGCATGGCGGGCGTGCGCACCTGGTGGAGATCCGTGGTCGTGGTGGTCCTCGTCGGCGCGGTGGCGGCCGCCGGCTGTGCCAGCGAGGGTGACGATCCCTTGGGGTTCGACCCCGAGTTCTACGTCGCTCCTGACCCGATGCCCGAGGGCGCGCCCGGTGACGTGCTGCGCAGCGAGAAGATCGAGGGCACCGGCAACGCAGGCACGACGTGGCGGGTCCTGTACCGGTCGGAGTCGGTGGCGGGGGAGCCGATCGCGGTGTCCGGGGTCGTCTACGTGCCGCCGGGCACGCCCCCCGAGGGCGGCTGGCCCGTCCTGTCCCTCGCCCACGGCACCGTGGGCATCGCCGACGCCTGCGCGCCGTCGCGCATCCCGGGCGCGGTGTCGACGGAGATGGCAGAGGGCTTCGTCGTCGTCGCCACCGACTACGAGGGGCTCGGCACCCCCGGGCGCCACCCGTACCTGGTCGGCGAGAGCGAGGCCCGCGGCGTCATCGACATCGTGCGCGCGGCCCGGTCCATGGGCGCCGACGTCAACGCGAGCGACCGCTACGTCGTGCTCGGCTTCTCCCAGGGTGGCCACGCCGCGATCTTCGCCAACCAGATCGCGGCCACGTGGGCCCCGGAGCTCCAGCTCGTGGCGGCCGCCGCGGGCGCCCCGGTGGCCGAGCTCGCCCCGTGGCTCGACTACGTGGTGTCGGGCACCCTCGACTGGGTGGCCGCGATGGTGGTCGCCGGGCTCCAGGCCGCCGATCCTGCCGCCGACCCCGCCCTCGTCCTCACGCCGACCGCGGTGGACAAGCTCGGCGTCGTCGACGACAAGTGCACCCTCGACATCGCAGCCGCCTACCCCGAGTCCGACGGCGTCTTCGCCCACGACCCGGCCGACGTCGCTCCGTTCGATGCGCTGCTCGCCGCCAACACGCCCGGCCTGGTCCCGGGCGACGCCCCCCTCTTCCTCGCTGCCGGCGACGCGGATCCGCTGATCCCCTTCGCCCTGACGGATGCCCTGTTCGGCCGCCTGTGCGGGATGGGCCAGGTCGTCGAGCGCGAGACCTACCCCGGGGTCAACCACGAAGGGGTCATCGCCGCGTCGATCGTCGACGCCGTCGCCTGGCTGCGGGATCGCCTCGCGGGCACCCCGGTCGAGTCGAGCTGCCCTACGGCCGCAGGCTGAGCAGGAGCGGCACCAGCCACTGATCGGCGAGCGCCTCGGCCGCCGGGGGGCTGAGGTGGACACCGTCGCTGCGGGCGTTGGAGACCCCGGCCACGGTCGAGGTGAACCCGCCGCCGGGGCACATCTTGCCGTCGAGGTCGGCGATGGTGGCGCCCGACTGGCTGATGCGCACGTTCAGCAGGTCGATGCGGCGGTTCCCCTCCCCGTTCTCGTGGTGGTTGGCGTGACGCGGGTCGAACTGGGCGCACGGCTGCGTGCCCCACACCACCCTCGCCCCGCCGGCGCCGAGGGTGCTGACGACCTGGCGCTGGCTGGCCTTGAGCCAGCTGTCGAAGGTGGGATCGCCGATGGTGAGCGGGCCCGCCCACCCCGCGATCTGGCGGTCGAGGATGTCGAAGATGCTCGAGCTGATGAACACCACATCGGGGTCGAAGTCCCGGATCTGTGCGGCCCACTCCGCCTTGCGCGCTCCGCAGTGCCCGTCGACGGTGTGCTGCGACCGGTCCCCCGGCCAGAACATGACGCCCTCGGTGACCACCGGGCAGCCGTCGAACGCGTAGGACAGGATCGACATGTCGTTGTGCTTCTCTTGATGGGCCTCGAGGCCGCCGGCCAGGTTCCTGGCCAGCGAGTCGCCCACGACCAGCAGCTTCAGCGGCGGGGGCGGCGGCTTCGTGGTCGTCGTCGCGGGCTTCACCGTCGTCGGCGATGTGCCGCCCGGGCCCGTGGTGCCCGGGGTCGTGGTGGGTGACGAGGACGGCAACGACGACGTCGAGCCGTTGTGGGTCCAGCCGCGCGCGGTCGTGCCCGTCGTGTTCGTCGTGGAGCTCGAGGAGGCCGGCCCGCCGGTCGTCGAGGTGTCGCCGTCGCCGCCGTCGGAGGCCTCGTAGTCCGTCCTGGCCCGGATGACCGTAGGCGTGCCGTCGTCCGCGTCGCGCACGGTCAACAGGTCGGTACGGCCCGTCGAGGCGGTCACCACCACCAGCACGGCGGCCACCGCGACGGTGGCGTTGGCCCAGCCCGCGAGCATCAGCTGTGGTCGCCACTGGCGGTTTCGGATCGGGCGCTCGAGGAGGTGGTACGACGCCACCGTCAGCACCATGGTGACGGCCATCCGGGCGGCGAAGAGGGGGCCGCCTTCGAGCCCCGTGCGCCCCTCGTCCATCCAGAGGAACAGCGGCCAGTGGAAGAGGTACACGCCGTAGGACACGCGGCCCAACGCCGCGAACGGCTCGAACGAGAGCAGGCGCGTCACGATGGTGCCCTCTTGCGTGCCCGATGCGACGATCAACGCGGCCATGAGGGAGATGCCGAGCAGACCGCCCTCATAGAGGCGCGAGTCGAACTCTCGGGCGACGAACCAGAGCACCCCGGTGACCGCCAGCGCGGCCGCACCCCCGATGTTCACGGCGACGCGGGCCGGCCCGGTGAGACGACGCAACCCGTTCGGCCCGATCAGCAGGAACGCGAGGAGCACGCCCACGAGGAGCTCGGCGGCGCGGGTGTCGGTGCCGAAGTAGGCCCGCAGCGGCGGTTCCCCCGGGACGTGCAGGATCGCCATCGCCACCGCCGAGGCGGCGACGAGCACGACCGTCACCGAGGCGAACAGCCAGCGCTTGCCGTTGGCCAGGTACAGCGTGCCGACCGCGAAGAGCGGCAGGAACAGGTAGAACTGCTCCTCCACGGCGAGCGACCAGAAGTGCTGCAGCGGTGACGGGTCGCCGAACAGGTCGGCGTAGCTCCGCTCGGCGAAGATGAACCGCCAGTTGGCCACCCAGCCCAGCGAGGCGAACACATCGCCCCGCAAGCCCTCCACCGGCTCGTCGATGGCGGCGACGTAGACGGCGACGAGTGCGAGGGCGACGATCGCGGCGGGCACCAGGCGACGGGCCCGGCGACCCCAGAAGGCGATCAGGTTGATCTCGCCCTTCCGCTGGTGCTCGAGCAGCAGCAGGCTCGTGATGAGGAACCCCGAGAGCACGAAGAACGTGGTCAGCGGGAGGTAGCCGCCGTGGATCCACTCGAAGCCCGCGTGGAAGCACAGGATCGCCGTCAGTGCCACGCCCCGAAGACCATCGAGGGCGGGGAAGTACGGCAGTCTGCCCTCGGCCGTCGATTTCACCCGGCAGAGGCTACTCGTGGGGCCATCGGGCCCCAGCGCGCCGAGGGCGCAGACGAGCTCCCGTGGTCCGGAATGATCCAAATGGACCATTACGCCCCCACCGTCTCCACGCGTACGGTCTCAGGGGAACGGTTCGCGTGCGATCCTGTCGGGCCCACGCGGGCGCCACATCGAGGAGGAGACAGCAGCAGTGGGATTGGCCGGGAGCACCGCAGCACTCAGGCGACACCTCGTGCTCAGCCTGGCGCTCCTCTTCGCCATCTTCGTCGCGGGGTTGGCCCAGCCGGAGCCCGGGGGCCGCACCCCCCAGCAAGAGGAGGAGCGCATCGCGCTGCCGAGGACCACCACCACCACCACCACGGCACCCACGACCACGGTGCCGCCGTCCACCACCCTCGCGCCGTTCGTCCCACCCACCCCCACGACCGTCCGCACCCGACCGACCACCACCACCTCCACCACCCGCCCGTCCACGCCGACGACCGCCGCCCCCCGGCAGCCGTGCGGTGGCTCGCTGGCGAAGGCCGGTGGCGGGCAGTGGCAGTGCACCTGGTCCGACGAGTTCGAGGGCACCGCCCTCGACCGCACCAAGTGGATCCCGCAGACCACCGCGGCCAGCTCGTTCCACTCCGGGCAGGAGTGCTTCGTCGACAGCCCCAACAACATCGCGGTCAGCGACGGCACGCTGCGCCTCACGGCGCGCTGGGAGGGCCACCTGTTCCCCTGCACCAGCAGGAAGAGCTACAGCACCTCCTTCACGAGCGGCATGGTGATGACCTACGGCAGGTTCACCCAGGCCTTCGGCCGGTTCGAGATCCGGGCCAAGCTCCCCGCCGCCAAGGTGCGTGGCCTGCAGACGTCGTTCTGGATGTGGCCCGAGGACCCGCAGAAGTACGGCACGGTCTGGCCGGCATCGGGTGAGATCGACATCGCCGAGGCCTACAGCCTGCGCCCCGACCGGGTGATCCCGTACATCCACTACCTCAGCCTCGACGCCGCCAGCACGACCAACAACTACTGCATGGTCGACGACGTGTCGCAGTTCCACACGTACACGCTCGAGTGGACGCCCCAGTCCATGACGATCCTCTACGACGGCAAGTTGTGCCTCGCGCACCGCTGGGCGCCCGTGCCCCCGCAGCTGCATCCGCAGCCGTTCGACCAGCCGTTCATGCTCGCCCTCACCCAGGCTCTGGGCATCGGGCAGAACGCCTTCGACGCGAACACGCCGCTCCCCGCGACGACCGTCGTCGACTACGTGCGCGTCTGGAAGTGATCACCCGCCCCACGACCATCCCCGCGCTCCGGGAGTGGGTCGCTACGTCGGGGGCGTTCACCCTCGCGCCGTCCCCTCGGGTCGTGGTTCGACCCGGCGATGCCGGGGCACTCGAGGCGACTGGCCACACCATCGTCGAGGACCTGCGCGCCGCCACGGGTGCGTCACCGGTCGTGACCGTCGACGGCGAACCGGGCGCGGGCGACCTGCGTCTCGACCTCACGGCGGACGACGACGAGCTCGGCGCCGAGGGGTACCGCCTCGACGTCGGCGACCACGTCACGATCTCCGCCAACGCCCCAGCCGGCGCCTTCTACGGCAGCCGCACCCTGCTCCAGCTCCTCGGCCAGAGCGACCGCGTGTCGGCAGGCACCGCGCGCGACTGGCCGCGCTACCCGGAGCGCGGCCTCATGGTCGACATCGGGCGAAAGGCCTTCAGCGCTGAGTGGCTGGCGGCGCGGATCGAGGAGATGGCGTGGCTGAAGCTCAACCTGCTGCACCTGCACTTCACGGAGAACATGGGCTGGCGGATCGCCAGCGACGGCCATCCGGAGGTGGTGTCGGAGGAGCACCTCACCAAGGGCGAGGTGCGCGAGCTGCTGGCGCTGGCGGCGCGACGCCACATCACCGTCGTCCCCGAGATCGACGCGCCGGGGCACATGGGCGCCGCCCTGCGCGCCCATCCCGAGCTGCAGCTGCGCGACAACGAGGGGAAGGCGAAGCCGAACAACCTCGACTACACGCTGCCCGAGGCCCGGCAGTACCTCGTCGAGCTCGTCGAGGAGTACCTCGACCTCTTCCCCGGCCCCTACTGGCACACCGGCGCCGACGAGTACCTGCTCAACTTCCCGCCCCGTCCGGGCGGGCCCGACTACGGCGCGTACCCGCAGCTGCACGCGTACGCCCTCGAGCACCACGGGCCCGACGCCACGCCCAAGGACGGGATCCTGGGCCTCGTCAACGAGCTGAACGCGCTGGTCCGCAGCCACGGCCGGACGCTGCGGGTGTGGAACGACGGCCTCGACGGCGGCCACGCCGTGACTCCCGATCCCGACATCGTCGTCGAGTGGTGGGTGGACCTCGAGGGCCCGAGCCCCTCGGAGGTGCTCGCCGCCGGCCATCGCGTCATGAACTGCGGCTACTTCCCGACGTACTACATCAACGGGTTCCCGGGCGGCCCGGACGTGACGTTGCCGGACGACATGCCCATGCTGCCCAAGCCCCGGGCCAAGGAGCTCTACCAGTCGTGGGCGCCGCACCGCTTCCACGGCCCGATCTTCCTCGAGGGCAGGAACCTCGCCGCTCCCCAGGAGATCGCGGCGGACGAGGAGCGCAACCTCGGCGCCAAGCTCCACATCTGGAACGACGACCCCAGCGCGGCGACCGTCGAGGAGACGGCGGCCGGCATCGTTCCCTACCTCCGGGCGATGGCCCAGCAGGCCTGGGGCAGCGCGCCCCTCGTCGCGTCCTTCGCCGAGTTCGAGCCGATCATCGCCGAGGTCGGGGGGCCCTAGGGCGGATCACCGCTCCAGCACGGCTCCGCCGGCCAGCACGCGCTGGATGGTGAGGTCGTCGTCGAGCACGACCAGGTCGGCGGAGCCACCGGGGCGGAGGCATCCGAGGTCGGGGCGGCGCAGGAGGGCGGCAGGCGCTCGGGTGGCCGCGTTGATGGCATCGACGAGTGGGATGCCGAGGTCGACGGCGTTGCGGATCGCGGCATCCATCGTGAGGCAGCTGCCGGCGAGCGTGCCGTCGTCGAGGCGCACCGCCCCGTCGGCGAGGTGCACGGTGCGGCCCCCGAGGTCGTGCGGGCCGTCGGCGAGGGTGGCGGCCGCGGTGGCGTCGGTGACGAGCACGCAGCGCTCACCCGCGGTGCGCCACGCCGTCATCACCATGGCGTCGGCGAGGTGCACGCCGTCGACGATCAGCTGCACGAACACGTCGGGCCGGGTCAGCGCGGTCGCGGCGAGCCCCGGTCGTCTCGCGCTGATCGGCGCCATCGCGTTGAAGAGGTGGGTGACCGCGCTGACCCCGAGGTCGAAGGCGGCGTCGGCCGCTGGCCCGTCGGCGTCGGAGTGCCCGGCCGAGACGACGATCCCGAGCTCGACCAGTCGCTCGATGACCCCCGTGGCGCCGGGCTCCTCGGGCGCCAGGGTCACCATCGTCACGGGCCCGGCCGCCAGCAGCCGCTCCAGCACGCCGAGGTCCGGCGCGACGATGGCGCGCGGGCGGTGGGCGCCGGCCCGCGCGGGGGAGAGGAACGGGCCCTCGAGGTGGGCGCCGAGCAGCCGCGCTCCGGGCGCTCTTTCGGCCATCGCCTCCCGGACGACGGCGAGCGACGCGCACATGGCCTCCACCGGGGCGCTGACGACGGCGGCCTGGTAGGCCAGCACGCCCGTGGCGGCCAGCTCGGCGGCAGCCCGGCGGTAGCCGTCCGCGGTGGCCGTGGCGAAATCGACCCCGGCGATGCCGTTCGTGTGGACCTCGACGAAGCCGGGGACGGCCAGTCCCGTCCCGGCCGGAGCCAGGCCCACCTGCGCCACCAGGCCGTCGACGACCTCGACGTCGCCCGCGACGACCTCGCCGTCGACGATCGCCGCGCCGACCCCGAGCCGGTCCATGGCCGGACTCTAGGGGTGCGACATCGCCACCAGGTTCAACCAGCGATCCGGGAGGTCTGTCCCCGGCGGCACGCGGTGAGGAACGCGGCGACCACGGACGGGTCGCCGCCGGGGTGGTGGTGCAGGAACGACGCCAGCAGCGTCGGCGTGGAGTAGCCGCCGCGGCTCGAGGCGAAGCGGCTTCGCAGCTCGAGCGCGGCGCCCGGCGGGTCGACCGTGGCGTAGTGGAACTCGTGGCCACGGAGCTCGCTGCCGGTCGGACCGACGGGGCTGTCCCCGCGGGTCGTCGCCTCCCGGTAGCCGAGCGTCAGGCGATCGGTCATGCGCGCCGTGGTCGGCAGGACGCCGGCCATCGTCTGGTCGTCGAGCCGGTCGGCCAGCCAGAGGAGCCCGCCGCACTCGGCCCAGATCGGCAGCCCGGCCTCGGCGGCACGACGGACGTCGTGGAGCAGCGGTTCGTTGCCGGCGAGCGCGCCGACGTGGGCCTCGGGGAACCCGCCGCCCACGATGAGCCCGTCGAGGCGCTCGGGGAGGGACGCGTCGCGCAGCGGATCGAACGGGACGACCTCCGCGCCTCCGGCCTGCAGGGCGTCGATGGTGTCGGTGTAGGTGAACGTGAAGGCGCGGCCCGCGGCCACGGCGACGCGCACGGGTGGACCGCTCGCGCCGGAGGGGAGTGCCGGAGCGGCCTCGACCCGAGCGGGAGCGGTCGCCGCGACGGCGAGCACCGCCTCGAGATCGACCTGCTCGGACACGGCGGCGGCCAGCGCGGCCAGCGACCGACCGACGGCCGCTGGGTCCTCGGCGACGGGGACGAGGCCGAGGTGTCGGTCGCGCCACGTCAACCGGTCGTCACGGTGGAGGGCACCGAGGACCGGGACCCCGAGCGGGGTGATGGCCTCCCGGAGCTGCACCTCATGGCTGGCGGACGCGACCCGGTTCAGCACCACCGCCGCCAGGCGCACCGACGGGTCGAGGGTGGCGAAGCCGTGCACGATCGCGGCGACCGAGCCCGCCATGGCGCCGGCGTCCACGACGAGCACCACCGGAGCATCGAGGAGGCGGGCCAGGTCGGCTGTGGAGGCGGGAGTGCCGTCGGCGGCGCCGTCGAACAGGCCCATGACGCCCTCGACGACGAGCAGCTCGGCGCCGTCGGCGGCCCGGGCGGCCAGCGGTCCCATGGCGCCGGCCCCGCACAGCCAGGCGTCGAGGTTCCGGGGTGGTCGCCCACAGGCGAGGGCGTGGTAGCCGGGGTCGATGAAGTCCGGCCCGACCTTGGCGGCCGCGGGCCGGTGCCCGGCGGCTCGCAGGGCGGCGAGCAGCCCGGTGGCGACGGTCGTCTTGCCGACCCCCGAGTGGGTGCCGGCGATCACGAGGCGGGGTCCGAGCGTCGGCACAGGCGGGACGGTAGCGGGGGACTCCGGGTCGGGAGTACGGTGCCACCAATCACGAATCCGGGAAGTCGGTGCGAAGCCGACGCGGTCCCGCCACTGTGACCGGGGAGCAAGCCTCGCAGTACGCCACTGGGCCGTCGGGCCTGGGAAGGTAGAGGGGAGCATCGATCCGGGAGCCAGGAGACCGGCCGTGAGCACCGTGGGCACGTCGCTCACGCCACGAGGATGGAGGTCACAACATGGCTGCGACGATCGCAGTTCCCCGGGGCGCCAGCGCTCCGATCTCGCGAGCAGGGTTCCTGCTCTTCGCGCTCGCCGTCGGCGTGCTCTGGCTCGTCACCTTCGAGGGCGGGCCGGTCTCCGAGGCGATCGGCCAGGCCGGCAGCTTCCTGCACGAAGCGTTCCACGACGGGCGCCACCTCCTCGGCGTCCCCTGCCACTGATCGCAGGCTGACATGGACCCCAAGATCTGGCACCGGGTGGACCCCTCGCGTCTGGGTTCGCTCGCCCTCACCTGCGCGCTGATCGGCCTGTTCGCCGGCCTGTGCGCCGCCACCTTCGCCTCGATCACCGGTGAGCCGGCCGTCGACGCCGCCATCGCCATCGAGGAGGCCAACGCCGCCGCCCACCCCGAGGAGGAGACGGGGCACGACGGCGAGGAGGAGGCCGTGGTGTCCCGCTCCGACCAACGGGGCATCGGCCTCTTCAGCGCCTACGCCCTGACCGGCGCCGCCTTCGGTGGCCTGCTCGCGCTGACCACCCACGGCCTGCGCCGAGGGCGCCCCGAGGTCAGCCGCCGCGTGCTCGTGGCCGGCGCGATCCTGGCCGGCGCCTTCACGGTGGCGCCCTGGCTCAAGTACCCCCCGAACCCGCCCGCCGTCGGCAACCCCGACACCCTCGCCGAGCGCCAGGGCTGGTACGTCACGCTGATCTGCGTCGCCGCGCTCGTCGGACTGGGCGCGACGATCCTCGACCGCCGGCTGGCCGCGGCCCGCTGGCCCGACCACCGGCGCCTCGCGGCGGTCGTGGCGGCGGTGACCGGCGTGATGCTGGCCGTCTACGCCGTGCTGCCGCCCGCGCCCGACGACATCCCGGTCCCGGCCGCCCTCGTGTGGCGGTTCCGCGTCGCCTCGCTCGGCTCGAACCTGCTGCTGTGGACCATCCTCACGCTGGCGGTCAGCTGGGTCCTCGCCGAAGCGCAGCTGCGCCGCAACCCTCCGTCGCCGACGAGTGCCACGCGCGAGAGCGCGACCGTCGGCGCCACCTAGTGCCCGTGCCCAGCGCCGGCACGACGTCGCTGGCCGCGGTCACCGACCTCGTCAGCTTCCTGCGGTGGCGGGCCGGTGCCCCGGAGGGCGACGACCTCCTGGGCGCCGACCTGGCTGCCGATCCCGGCCGGCTCGCGGCCGTGGTCACGGCCACCGGCGAGGGCCGTGGCAGCGACGACCCCCAGGTGCTCGGGTCGCTGTGGTGGCAGGCCTACACCTACCGGGTCGCCGGCACCGTGCTCGCGGCCTGGCTCCTCGGTGGCACCGCGCCCGACGCCTCGGCGCCGGGTACGGGCGTGGGCGTGGCGCGGCACCGGCCGTCGTCCCTCCTCCTCGATCCGGCAGCCGCGGAGCTGAGCTCGCTCGCGGACGTCGTCGACCGCCTCTTCGCAGGGCACCTCGACGGGGTGGCCGCCGCGCTCAAGGAGCGCCACGCCATCGGCACCCAGCTCCTCTGGGGCAACGCGGCCGCGAGCATCGCGGGCGTGTTCGGAGCGGTGGCCACCGCGGAGGGAGCGCCCCCTCTCCGCGACCGGGTCGACGAGATCACGGCCGCGCTGCCCCACGGCATCGGCGACCTCGGCGCCTGGCACGCGGGCACCTGGTCGTACCGCCGCCTCACCTGCTGCCTGTGGTGGAAGACGACCGCGTCCGACGGGGCCATGTGCGAGGACTGCTCGCTGCGATGATCCTCGTCGTCGCCAACAACGACCTCGAGCTGCTCGCACTGCGGGCCGCGGTCGAGACGCTCCCGGACGGCTTCCCCCCCGTGCGGGCCTTTGGCGGCGTCTCGCTCGACCCCACTGGGTCACCGCCCGCCGTCGACGACCTCAGGATTGTGCTCGTGCGGCTGCACAAGGGTCGCTCCGCGTGGGAGGTCCCGTTCGACGAGCTGCGGCGGGAGTGCGTGCGGCGCGGCGTCGCGCTGCTGGCGTTCGGTGGCGAGGCCCAGATCGACGCCGAGCTCACCTCCCTGTCGACCGTGCCCGCGGGGATCGTCACCGAGGCCGCCGCGTACTGGACCGCCGGCGGGCCGGCGAACCTCGCCAACCTGCTCCGCTTCGTCGCCGACACCACGCTCCTGGAGGGCTTCGGCTTCGACCCGCCGTCGGAGCTCCCCACGGTCGGCGTGCTCGGTGACCGGCCGCACGACCCCGCGCGCCCGACCGTCGCCGTGGTCACGTACCGGGCCAACGTCCTCGCCGGCAACACCCTGCCGGTGGAACAGCTCTGCGCGGCCATCGAGGCGCGCGGCGCCAACGCCCGCGCCGTGCACTGCTACTCGCTCCGGCCGGGTGTCGACAGCGCCGAACCGGCCGCCCTCGCGCTGCTGCGGGACGTCGACGTGGTGGTCACCACGACCTGGGCCGCCGGCGGAGCGGTCCAGGCCGGCGACGCCCGGTCGGCCACCGAGGGCGAGGGCTGGGCATCGCCGCTCGACGTGCTCGGCGTGTCGGTGCTCCAGGCTGTCGTGGCGACCGGCTCCACCGACGCCTGGGAGGAGCGCTCGGCGGGGCTGTCCCCGCTCGACGTCACGCTGGGCGTCGCCATCCCCGAGTTCGACGGCC
>Ga0190265_10001347_pt1 | contig 16098 bp, 13 predicted proteins | sample Popmic124T_FD_133135 | JGI IMG/M metagenome (GOLD analysis project Ga0190265, IMG submission 133135) | Populus adjacent soil microbial communities from riparian zone of Indian Creek, Utah, USA - 124 T | ecosystem: Environmental > Terrestrial > Soil > Riparian zone | place: USA: Utah | collected...
CCCACTCGTCGGTGAACACGACCTTCGTGCCGTCGTTCGAGAACGTGGCCCCGTGCCAGTAGGCGAAGTTGTTGTCCTGGGCCACCGCGATCCGCTTCGGATTGGCCGGGTCGCTGATGTCCAGCAGGAGCCCGTTGCCCTCACAGGCGCCGGCTGCGATGTCGAGCTCCGGGTAGGTCGTGATGTCGTGGCACGAGTCGGTGGTCGGCGAAGGCGACCATGCGGTCCCGGACGGGTGCAGCGGGGTCGGGTTCGCGTTCTGGAGGCTGTTGATCTGACCTGTCGCCTCGTTCGCGAAGAGGCGCGGCGTGCTGACCACGGCCGCGTTCTGCGGCGCCGAGAAGGGGACTCTGATCACCTCGATCCGGAACTGCGAGAGCTCCTGGTCGAAGTGCGGCGTCGCCAGGTTCGTCCCCGCCGGCAGCGCCTTGCAGCCGGCGAGCTCGGCAGCGGGACGGATATTGCCGCTCGTCCCGTTGACGTAGACGTAGAGGTTCGCGTCGTCGTGCGGGCTCTTCAGCAGCGTGTGCGTGTGCGAACCGCGGCAGGTCTGCACCGCCGCGACCTGGATTGGCGCGGCGAGGTTCGAGATGTCGAAGATGCGGACGCCGCGGAAGCGCTCCGGATTGACTGCGCCGGGCGCGCCCTGTGTACCGCAGTCGATCCGCCCACGCGTCTCCTCGACCGACATGAAGAGCAGGTTCCCGTAGACGGACACCTCGCCCTGCCCGCCCGGGCAGACGACCGCTGTCACGATCTGCGGGTTCGCGGGGTCGGAGATGTCGTAGATCTGGAAGCCGTTGAAGTTCCCGACGAAGGCATGGTCGCCCTCGAAGGCGAGATCGGAGTTGACGAAGCCGAAGTCGCCCGGGTTGGCGGCGTTGAAGAATCCAGCCGGCTTCATACGGTTCGCGAGCAGCTCGACGCCGTTCGCGGCGACGCCCGCGTTGTCGAAGCCGGGGCTCAACGCGGCGCGCGGATCGCTCGTGGACTGTGCTGCTGCGAGCGAGGTCAGGACTGCCGCCGACAGCAGCGCTCCGAGCGCTGCGATCGTCGAGCGGCGTCGAGGGACACGGCGAAAGCGTGCGGCAACAAGCTCTCTCATGGCTCTCCCTGGTGGCCTACTGGTTTAGCAACACTAATAAACCTCCGTGGCCAACGTCAACCTGCGACGTGAAAATCCGTTCGCAGTGGGTATGGCGAAATGAGAAGTAACGACACAAGGGGGAATCTCGATGCGCCGCGTCATCCTGCTACTCAGCGCCCTGCTCCTGCTCGGGGCGTCCGCCGCTCTCGCGCAGGGCGCGTTTCCGAAGAAGATCGCGCTCCCGAACGCGTTCGCGCCCGAGGGGATCGAGGTCGGCAACGGGAACACGGTCTACGTCGGCTCCGTCGGCACGGGCGCCGTCTGGGTGGGCAACCTGCGGACTGGATCAGGCCGGATCCTCGTCGAGGGCGCGCCCAACGTGCGCTCCGCGACCGGGATCGAGCTCGATCGCGGCCGGCTCTGGGTCTCGGGCGCACGGTTCGGCAACGCGCTGGTTTACGACGCGAGGACGGGTGCGCCGATCCAGGAGCTACAGCTCGCGACCGGCACCGGCGCGACGTTCATCAACGACGCCGTCGCGACGAAGAAGGCCGTCTACTTCACCGACTCGCAGCGGCCTGTGATCTACAAGGTCGGGCTCTCCGGCAACGGCCATCCTGGCGCGGTGATGACGATTCAGCTCTCCGGCGCCTACGAGCACGTCGCGGGCCAGTTCAACCTGAACGGCATCGTCGCGACGGCGAACGGCAAGACCCTGATCGCGGTGCAGAGCTTCGCGCGCAAGCTGCTCACGATCGACCCGACGACCGGAGTCGCAAAGCTGATCGATCTCGGCGGCTACGACCTCTCGAACGGCGACGGCCTGCTGCTCCGCGGCCGGACGCTGTACGTCGTCCAGAACCGCGACAACAAGGTCGCCGTCTTCGAGCTCTCACGCGACCTGACGAAGGCGACGTTCCTGCGCGCGATCACCGATCCCGGCAACCTCGACGTGCCGACCACGATCGACAGGGCCGGGAGCCGGCTCTACGTCGTCAACGCCCGTTTCGGGACGACGACGCCGACCGACCAGGCCTATCACGTGGTGAGGCTTCCGTAGCGCTCAGCTGAAGGTGACGAGCGGGCCCTCCCGCTCGCGCGCGCCCAGCCTGCAGGCATCGCGGGCGGGCGCGGACGGGAGGGTCGGGCAGCCGTCGCGCTCGAAGGCGCCGTCGGTGAGCACGGCGACCACCTTCCCCAGCCAGCTGTAGCAGGCGGTCTTCGTCGCGCCGCCGAAGAGCTCGCACCGGCCGAGCAAACGCACGTACGCAGCGCTCGGCTCGCCGAGCAGGTTCTGCGCCTTCGTGCCGCGAATGCAAGCCACGGTGTCGCGCGCGCCCTCCAGCTGCGCGCACAGCTCGAGCTGCTGCTCGGGGTCGGCAGGTCCGATCACGGCCGCGCCGGTGATGCACGCCTCCCGCTGAAGCCCGTCGAGATCACGGCAGAGCACGTCGAGGTGGACCGCCGAGTCGACGACGATCCCCTCCGGCCGGTTGTCGACGAACGCGCGGTACCAGCAGGGCCGAACGAACGCTGTCGGCTGGGCGGCGCAGAGAACGCGCGGGTCGGCGACCGCGCCGGCCGGGAGCGTCGCCGTGTCGATGCCGACGGCGGCGAACCAGTAGTCGTGATAGGCGCCCTGGGCGCAATCGGGCGCGTGCACACCGAGCGCGCGGCAGAGCCGGAGCGCGGGCTCGAGGCGGTCGTCGTGGATGCGCATGAACGCGTGTCCGAGCCCGTGGATGCAGCTGTAGCGCTGGTAGCGCGTGCCCGCGTCGGCGCAGACCTCCGCCGCCGCGGAGGGCCGACGGACGTCGATACTGGGCGCGACCCCGGTGACGAGGCCGTGGGCGAACCCCGCGCTGCAGCCCGGGTCGTTGCTCTGCGGCAGCACGTCCTGCAGGTCGCCCAGGTCGAGGTCCTCCTCGAGCGCGTACGTCCTCCCCACCGTGTGCATGACGCCGTGGCAGTTCGAGAGCACGAACCCGCCCTCAGCCCGCACTGCCTCTTCGATCGCCGCCACCGCCGGGCGCGGGTCGTCCCGACCGCCGACGACCTCCTGGAACGTCCGTGTCAAACAGTCGCGTGACGCCTCGTCCAGGAGCCCCTGGCACGCGCCGAGCTCGACCGCCTCGGGCGGCGCCTCCTCACCGCCGCGCGCGACCAGGACGGCGGCTGTGAGCAGGGCCGCGGCGCCGAGCGCCGCGGCGAGCAGGAGGAGGGCGGCCCGGCGCGGGCCGCCCTCCCGTTCGTGGTCCTGCCCTACTTGATCTGGAACGTCGCCCTGCCGGTGGTCTGGTTCCCGGCCATGTCCGTCGCCAGCCAGCGGAACTCGGTCGTCGTCGTGACGACGAACGACTGGCCCGGCTCACGCGGCCCGGTCGAGTCCCAGAGCGTCGACGTGTTCGACGGCTTCGACCCGTCGGTCGTGTAACGGATCACCGCCGGCTCGCTCACGTACTGGAACGTCGTCGTGATCGGCGTGCTCGACGAGCGCACCCCGGTCATGATCACCTCGGGGCCCTTGTTGTCATTCGAGTAGTCGTAGGCCGATTCGAGCAAGCCGTAGTTGCCGGCGGCGAACTCGAGCGCCTCGAACTTGCCCTCCGTGTCGTAGGGCGGCTGGAAGCCGACGCCCTGCTGCGTGAGGTCCTGTCCTCGCATGATCGCGCCGGAGGCGTGCGCGAACTGGAGCTGCTCGGTGAAGAAGATATTCGGGTTCGGGCTGCTCGGATTCTGAGCCGAGACCGAGAGCACCGTCCTCGTCTCCTCCGTGGGCAGACCCGGATCGAACGTCACCTTCTCGAGCGGGGTGAACAGGTTCCGGTTGTTCGAGCGAACGCCCGTGGCTCCTGCGGCCGAGGCCACCGAGACCGTCGTCTGCTCGAGCGCGCCGAAGCGATCCGCCCCGGTCTCGAACGAGTACGCGATCACGCCGCGGTTGTACCAGTGCTCGTCGGCGCTGTTGCCCGCCGCCGAGTAGAGCACGTCGGCGATCGGGCCCGTCCGCTCCGGCAGGATCGCCGTGTTCCGGACCTCCTTGATCCGGTTCAGGATCCTGTCACCGGCCTGGAAGAAGTACTTCTCGACGCCGATGTTCGCGTGCACCGCAGCGCCCTCGCCGCGGTCCGGCAGGTAGGTGCCCGGCGCCCACATGAAGTAGCCGCCGAAGCTATGGATGTTGTTCGAGAACTTGATGTTCTTGAACGTGTCCGCGATCCAGAGCTCGTTCTGGATCTCCGGCTCGGAGGCCTCGGACGGGCCGGCGAAGACGTCGCTGACGCACGACGTCGAGGCGCCGATGTAGCCGTCGAGCAGCGTCCCGAACGTGTTGTTGCGGTTCATGTCCGTGCCCCAGGCGTTACGCGCCGCCGAGTCGTTGAACGGCTCCGGCGTCCCGCCGCCGAGCCTCGGCCGCGGCGTCCAGAAGTTCGCCGCGTTCGGGTCGTCTGTCTCGAGGCTGCCGTGCATGCACCAGTTCGTCATCGTGCGGCGCTGGCTGTTGAAGTTGTGCATCGAGTAGTGCGAGCCGTCCGGGTTCGACGACGGGAGGATGAAGATGTCGAGCTCGTCGACCAGCTTCCGCGTCGTCTTGTCGATCCCGTAGTTCCGGAGCAGCTGCTCCGCGGTCTCGAGGCACGTCAGCGGCGTCGCCCACTCGCGGGCGTGCTGCTGGCAGTAGAGGAAGACGCCGACGCGCCGGCCGTGGATCCCCTGGTCGGCACTGTTGCCGGGCCGGTTCTTCCCGATCCGCATCACGAAGTACTCGAACGGCCCGCGCGGGACGTGCGCGTTCGTCACCACTCCGTTCGTGACTGCCGTCAGGAAGTCGGACAGGTTGCCCTTCGGTCGAGCCTGAACGATGCCAGCGCCCGCGTTCCCGCGATACGTCTGCGCGACGAGCTTGGCGGCCGCACCCGGATGGGCGTTGATCGCCGCCGCCACCTGGGTGGCCGTGCTCGTGAGCGCACCGGTCGCGCCAGTCGCCAGCGTGACGACGAGGTCGTTGCCGACGAAGCTCACGGAGAGGGGTGAGTTCGCGACGAGCGGGTTGACGAACTCGGCGGTGAGCTCGTTGCCGCCCTCGTGGCCCCACGCCCTCGAGGTGAGGATGACGGCCTGCGTTCCGACGGTGCCGCTGAGATTCCCGGTGAGGGCCGGATTCGTCAAACCGGCCATCAGCGCCTGTGCCCGCCGCTGGTACCCGTTCGTCTTGTTCGGAAGCGGGATGATCGTGGTCAGGTCCGGGAACTCGTCAGCCAGCTCGCGGAAGCGTCCGTAGACCTCGGTCGGGTCCATGTACCGCGTCGTGAAGTTGCTGAGGAAGTTCGAGCTCATCGGCGGCAGGCCGCCGCCGAGCCAGGTGTTGACGTCGGCTTCGACGAAGGTGCCGTTGCTCGAGCCGATGCGGATCCGTGTCGGCGCCGCCGGGCTCGAGGTGCTGACATCGCCGACTTTCACGAGAATGCGGTGCTCGATGTAGGTGTCCGGCGTCGTGTCCGGGTCGATGTTGACGTTCATCGTGCGCGGGCCCTGATCGATCGCGCTGCCCGCGCCGGTGTTCCACGCGACCACGAGCGACTCGCCGGTGGTGGAGGAACCGCGCGTGCCGTCCTTCGCCTCGACGGAGAGGAAGCGGCCCGCGTAGTTCTCGAAGTAGTCGACGCGGAGCACGATGATGTCGCCGCTCGGCGCCACCTCGGCGCTCGCTACGGCGAGCGCGGCGGCTTCGGCGGTCTCCTCGGCCTGCACGTCGGCCTGCCAGTCCTTGGCGCGCTCGCGCCAGGTGGCCGGGCCTTCGATCGTCGTGCCCAGCGCGTAGCCGGCGGCTTCGAGCGCGGCCAGCTCGTCCGCGTTGCCGAAGACGGTGACGGTGACCGACCCGTCCGCGTTCTTGCGTAGGTAGTGGTCGTTGAAGTCGATTCCGTAGTCGTCTGCCTCGAGCTGCAGCTCGATCGCTGCGGCCTTGTCGGGCAGATTGACCTCGACGAGGCTGCGACCCTGGTTCGGGTCGATGCCCCGCTCGCTCTCCTGTGCTGTGGCGCTGCCGGCGATCGCCAAAGCGACCAGCGCGACGACGAGCAGCGCTGTGCGTGCTCCCCTTAAACGCATGACGGCTTTCCTCCCTGTTTCAAAGTAGTACTGGCCCCCTGATCGAATCATGGTCCACTCGGCTGGTCAAGCGTCCATTAGGTGTGCAGCATCCACCATTCCGTGAACTCGCGGCGGGCCCGTCGTCCGTGAGCCGGTGTGCCGGGCTCGTCCTTGCGGTCGAGCCAGCCGTCGACGATCTGCTGCCGACCACGCCAGGGATCGCGGAACGGAGCGGTCAGGTAGAGAGCGTCGTCGGTGAAAAGCGCGCCGATCTCGCCGGCGTCGTTCGACGCCCAGGCTCGCTCGTAGCTCGCGACCCAGTCCGCGAGCGCAGCCACGGGCTCAGCGGTCCTCGACGCCCTCGAGCCGCATAAACGCGTAGAGGACGAGGTAGCTGAGCGTCAGGAAGCTCGACAGGAGCACGGTCATCCCGATCGCGCGCGGATCGGCGACGATCCCGTCCAGCTGGGAGAGCAGCCGCGGGTCGGCGAGCACGTCCCAGCTGTTCCAGCGGAGAACGCGGCCGAGATAGACGCCGAAGCTCGCGAGGCCGAGGACGGCGACGGCGATCACCCACGCGACCCGCGCACCTGCGAGGCTGCGCACGACCGACTGGACCAGGTAGAGCGAGAGGAAGCCGAGCAGCATCCCGGTCCAGGCGGGAGCCGCGATCACGACGATGTCGACCCAGAGCGGGACGACCGGGCTCGGGAGCAGATGCTTGAAGTCGGTGATGATGTAGGGCGCGTTCGGGAGGAAGAGCAGCCACAGGGCTGCGAGCGGGAGCAGCTGCAGCGGCCGCGTCCCCGACCGGTGCCGGTCGTAGATCAGGATCGAGAGCCCGAACGGGATCCACGCCAGGAAGAGGTTCCAGATCAACCCGCCGAAGAGCGGCTCGCTCGAGTAGACGTAGCGGGTGACGATCAGCGCGACGGAGAAGAGCGACAGCAACGCCAGCGCCGCATAGATCGCGCGCCGGCGGCGACTGGTGTCAGTGCTCCCCATCCGGAACCACTCTACTCGCAGGAATCAGGCCGACTCTTGGGCGAAGCTGGCGAGCTCGGAGCGGCCGAATGCGACTCTCCGCGCTCCCCACCCGGCGAACAACGTGCGGAAGGTGCCCGTGAAGATGCCCGTCGTCGTGACGCGATTGCACTCGCCGCGCGTTCCCGTGGACGTCTCGGTGGCGGCGAACCTGCCGCTGCCCTGGACGGCCAGAGTGGCCGGGAGATCGACGGCGATGCTCGGAGGCCGACCCGCGAGCGGATCGAAGCCGAGCCGGTCGGCCCGCAGCACGTGGTACCAGGTCGTGCCGGCGGGAAGCGTGCCGCCGCGATCGGCGAAGCTCAGAGTGAGCCACCCGCCCGCGTCCGGCGACAGCAGCAGCGTCGCCGCCGGTCCGGCAGACCCCTGATGAACCGCCGTCAAAACCGACGACGGCGAGCAGATCTCGAACGCAGGAGCCGAGCAGTCGACAGGCCCGCCGCGGTTGAACGTCACGGAGCCGGCGAGAACGAGGCGGCGGATCGTCCCGAAGAACCTCGTCCCCGTGCGGAGGACGAAGCTGCCGCGCAGCCTCACCGGCACGCTTGCGAATGCGCCGCGGCAGCCCTGGGACTCGCCGATCTCCCGGGCCGGGCCGCTGGCGGTCAGGGTCATGTCGAGCACAACGACCGTGCCGAAGCGGGCCCGCCAGCGGCCGCTGCGGCCGTCGAAGGAGACCGTGCCGGCCGGAGCAGCGCGGAACCCGTGCTGCTCCTCCCCGCGTCCGTTGCCGAGCTTGCGGGTGAGCGAGATCCCGAAGGTCTCGCGACCAGCGCGCGCGGTCGGCCCGACCACGGCCGCCGAGAGCTTCCACCCCGGCTGTGACAGCGTCGCCGGAGCGACGAAGAGCGTGACGTGGTCGATTGCGGCCGCGTTTCCAGGCGCGGAGAGGCCGGCTCCCACGGCTGCGACCAACAGTGCGATACGACCCGTCATGGCCCCCTCCAGTCTCCGGAACGGTACGTCCTCGTCAGTCCGGCAGCAAGGGCATCTCGATCCCTTCGCCGCGGTCGAGCAGGACGGCGCGCGTGAGTGCGGTGGAGCCGAAGCGTTCGCGCACTTCGTCCACCGCCGCGTCGAGCGCTCCGTCGTTGCGGCGGTCGAACGGAAGCAGCAGCTGAACAGCGCAGTCGTCCTCGAGATTGGCCACCGAGACGCCGACCAGGGTGACGCCCTTCCGTTCGATCGTCGGCGTCGCGGCCGCGAGCAGGCCCCGTGCCGTGGCGAGGATCGTGTGCGTCTGGGCGGTCGGCCGGGCGAGCGTGTGCGATCTCGTTGCCCGGGAGAAGTCGTCGAAGCGGAGCCGGAGCACGACCGTGCGCCCGACGCGTCCGGCGGTGCGCATCCGGCGCGTGACCCGGTCGACGAGCCCGATCACGGCCGCGTCGAGCGCCTCGGCAGAGGTCGGCGCGCGGCCGAGCGCCCGCTGCGACCCGATCGAGCCGCGCCGCCGCCCGGTGCGGACCGGGCGCGGGTCGAGGTTGTGCGCGAGGGCGTGCAGATGCCGCCCGGACGCCCGCCCGAGCATCGAGACGAGCACCGACTCGGGCAGCAGCGCAACCTGCCGCACCTTCGCGATCCCGCGCGCGCGCAGCTTGGCGGCCGTGACCGGACCGACGCCCCAGAGCCGCTCGACCGGAAGCGGATGGAGGAACGCGAGCTCCTGGTCCGGCGGCACCACGAGCAGTCCGTCCGGCTTCGCGACCGCGCTCGCCACCTTGGCCAGGAACTTCGTCCTGGCGACTCCCACCGTGATCGGCAGCCCGACCCGGTCCAGCACGTCGCGCCGGAGCCGTTCGGCGATCTCGACCGGCGTGCCGAAGCCCCGCTCCATGCCGCGGACGTCGAGGAACGCCTCGTCGATCGAGAGCCCTTCGACGAGCGGGGTCGTGTCCTCGAAGACCTCGAAGACGGCCTTGCTCGCCTCGACGTAGGCCGAGAAGCGCGGCCTGACGACGACCGCGTGCGGACAGAGCCGGCGCGCCTGGCGCTCGTTCATCGCCGTGCGGATTCCGAACGCCTTTGCCTCGTAGCTCGCCGCGAGCACGACCCCCATGCCGACGAGCACCGGCTGCCCGCGCAGGTGCCGCTCGTCACGTTGCTCGACGGACGCGAAGAACGCGTCCAGATCGGCGTGCAGGATCGTCGCCTCCCGAGACACGAACATATGTTCGCACAGTCAAAGCAGCCGGGAAAGCCATTCGTGAACCGCCTCCGTCACCGGCTTGGCGGTGCGGAGGCTGTGGTTACCCGGCACGAGGACGACCGAGCGCAGCTTCGAGGGCGGCGGGATCCCGAACGGATCGCCCTCGCCCTGGACGACGAGCGTCGGCACCGCGAGCGCGTCGAGCTCCGGCAGCCGGCTCGGCGCGGACGCGCGACCCGGCGGCCGCAGCGGGAAGGCGAGGCAGAGAACCCCGGCTGCGCCGGTGGTGGCGGCGGTGCGACACGCGACACGTGCGCCCGCGGAGCGGCCGCCGGTGAGGAGCGGCAGACCGCTCAGCTCGTCCGCGGCGAGTTGCTCGACGACCGAAATCCAGGCCGCATCGAGGTGGCCCGCCGGCGCGGGCGAGCGTCGACCTGCGACCCGGTACGGCTGCTCGACGAGCGCGACGGACACATTCGCTGCCAGCGCCGCCTCCGTCGCGGCGACGAGGTCGGGCGCTGCGATCCCTCCCCCGGCCCCGTGCCCGAGAACGAGCGCGGCACGCGGCTCGTCGGCGGGGTGCAGCTGAGCGCGGGCCGCGCCGTGCGGGGTGTCGAGCTCGAGCATGTGCGGCTACTGTGCCCGTTTGTTCGCGCGGGGAGGGGGTTCGGTGCTGCGAAGGCTGCTCGTGCTTGCCGGTGGTCTCGTCGCCGCCGGGATGATCACCGGCTCGGCCGCTGCGTTCGACGCGGCCCAGCAGCCCGTTCCGTCCCTGACGCCGGTCGCCACGGAGCGCCTGTGGAGCGAGCTCGTGCGAAAGCCGCGCGTGCAGTCGCTGAGGACCGCCGAGTGTCGGCCGCTCCGCGCCGTCTTCTACGCCCCGACGGACTGGCGCCGCCTCGCCACGAAACTGGCCGCGACGCCGTCGCCCTGCGCGCAGTACTACATCTCCGTCCCGCCGGTTGGAGACAAGACGCAGCAGCGGGCCGACGAGGCGTGGCGCATCCGCGCGCTCGGGCCGGCGTTCCACGCACTCGCGGAGATCAGCGTCACCGGCTGGACCGCATGGGTGGCCTCGACCGGCCGCTCCTGGTACGAAGCCGGCGTCGAGGCGCGACGGCGGATGGCGATGGCCGGCTACGACGTGACCGCCGGCGACACCTGGGCGCTGAACGAGCTCTCCTCGGCGGTGCGGCAGGGCGTCGGCAACGCGCGGGCGAACATGCGGGCCTTCCTCAACGGCCTCTACGACGGAGACGGCGCGCTGCCGGCAGCGCGCGGGACCGTGTTCATCGCCGGGATCGGTCAGGCGACCACCGATCTCTCCCTCTACCAGGCGCGGCTGCAGGACTGGTACGAGGACGCCGGCTTCTGGACCGACCTCAGCCGCTTCGCGAGCGACTGGTCGCAGGAGGTCTACGGCGACGTCCGTCACTACGCCGTCGCCGGCGCGACGCGGGAAGCGCGGCGCGACCTGCTCAACGAGTATCTGCAGCACCAGAGCTCGCTCGCCGGCGTGGCGCCGACGTCGGCAGACGCAGCACGCACCTTCCTGGCCGCCTTCTCCAGCCCGCTCGCGAACGCGGCCTGGCGTTACGACGCCGCCTTCGGCTGGACGGACGTTCCGGCGGAGCTGATGCAGGACTACGTCTCGGCCGAGACCTACGCGATGCGCGCGGCCGGCACCGGCCGCTTCGGCTATGCCTGGTCGCCGAAGACTCCCGCCGGGATGCCCGAAGCGACCTTCGATGCGCAGACCGACGCGCTGCTCGTCCGGCTCGCGGCCGCGATCGCCGACTCGGGCGACTCGCCGGAAGCCGCCTGTGCCGCGGCCTGGTGCACCGGCAGCCTCGACGGGGCCACTGCGACGGCCGCCTGGCGCACGTTCGGCGCCTGGAAGCCGTCCCGGCTCGCGTTCACATCTCCGGAGCAAACCGTCGCGCCGGGTGCAGCATCGACGCCGCTGACGGTCGAGCTGCAGACGAGCGCCGGCACCGCATACACGGCGGGCGAGCCGGTGACGGTGGCGCTCTCCTCGTCCACGACGACAGGTGAGCTCGCGACGACCGCGGGCGGCCCGTGGACGACGTCTCTGGCGACGCCGATCGCTTCGGGGACGAGCACGGCGACCTTCTATTACCGCGACACGGTCGGCGGCTCGGCCACGATCACGGCGGCGACAGCCGGGAAGACCGCTGCCACGCAGGCGGTCACGGTCGGGACCACCTTGCCGTCTCCTCCGGTGTCCCCGCCTCCCTCGAGCGGCGGCGGCGGTAGCGGACCCGCACCGGACCTCGTCGTCCAGGCGAGCGCGACACCTGCTGCACCGGCCGTCGGCAACACGATCACCTACGTGCTCAACGTCCGGAACCTCGGCGGCCCGGCCTCGCGCGCGCTCCTCGCCGTCCAGCTCCCATCGCAGGTCACCTACGCCGGCAGCCAGTCTGACCGCGGACCCGGCTGCACAGGGGCGGCGACGCTCGCGTGCGACCTTGACTTTCTCGCCGGCGACCTCGTCGCGACCGTGCGGATCAGCGCCGTCGTGCGCGAGCCGGGGACGCTTGCGTTCACCGCCGTCGCCTCGGCGCAGCCCGGCGACTCGCAGCCGGCGAACGACACCGCGCGCGTCACCACGGTCGTCGCGCCGCCGGCGACGATCCGGGCGCCGGCGCAGGTCCGGCCCGCGCTCCGCGCCGTCGGCGTGCCGACGCGGGTGACGAGGGCGGGTGGCGTTGCGACCCTGTCGGCTCGCTTCTCGGTCGGCGGCGCCGCCCGGCTCGTGGCGCGTGTAACGACGCTGCGTTCGACGCGCCCGATCACGCTGCTCGCGCGCACCTCGCTCGCGGGCACACGGACGACGAAGGCGCAACCGACCGCCGCGGCAAAGGTCTCGCGCGCCGCCACGTACCTGTTCAAGGCGCGCATCGGCGCAGCCAAGCTGGTCCGCGGCCGCACGTACCTCGTCCGGCTTTCGGCGGTCGACGCGGACGGTCGGCGGCGCACGCTGACGATCCGGGTCAAGGCCTGACAGCCCCGGAACCGGCTGATCCCGTCTGGTGTACTACCAGGCAGATAAGCGGTGCAGCGTCTCGCCCTCATCGCAGTTGTTCTCGTAGCGCTCGGAGCGCCGGCGAACGCGCGCGCAGCGCTCTTCTTCCTGCTCGACCAACCAAGCGCCTCGCCGAACGACCGCGTCACGGTGCGGACGGGCGCGACGCTGAAGGACTTCGAGCCGAGCGGACGAGTGAAACCGCTGCAGCGACCCGTCCGGCTCTACCTCGTCCGAGCAGAGCTGGCGGCCGAGGTCCACTCCCGCCTCGACCCACGCCTGCACTTCGTCGGTTCGGTCGCACCGGACAGTAACGGCCGCGGAACGCAGACCTTCAGCGTGCCGCCGCTCGACTCGGGCAACTACACGCTCGCCTACTGGTGCCCCGGCTGCGCCGGCTCGAGCCGTGGACGAACGTTCTTCGTGCAGCGGCCCGACCAGTTCGCGCAGCGCTACCGCTCCCAGACGCTCCTCCGCATCAGCACGACCCAGGCGTGCCCGGTGACGCTGCCGAACAGGAACCGGCCGGCGGGTCAGCCGCGCAGCGTGTCCTGGTACGGAAACGGCCTCCTCTGGGCCGGCCTGGCAGTGAACGGCATCTCCGCCGTGCCCTCCGACCGCGTGGCCGCCGACGGCTCGATCGGCGACAAGCTGCTCTGGGTGACGACACCGCCCGGGAGCAAGCCGACGATCTCGGGCGAGCGCCTCGACGCGCCTGCCCCGCCGCTGCGTGTGCTCGGGGTCAACCAGGGCTCGTTCGCGAACGCCGAGAAGCCGTCGTTCATGTCGGCGGTGAGCTTCCCGGCTGCGGGCTGCTGGAGACTGAGAGCGCGGGTGGGCGACCTCAGCCTTTCGTACGTCGTCGAGGTCGTGGTGCGACCGACGTCCACGCCGTAGAGCTCGAAGCGTCGGCGAGAATGCCGGGATGAAGCCGCCGCGCGCTACCGGCAGGACTGGTTTCCCCACGCCGACAGGGTCGAGCTCGACGGCGTCGGCCACTGCCCGCAGCTCGACGTCCCGCTCGAGGCGGCGCAGCTGATCCTCGCGTTCACGGCTCCATGACCCAGCGTGCCATCGTCCTCGTCGAGGGGGTCAGCGACCGGATCGCGCTCGAGACGCTCGCGGCCCGGCGCGGCCGCGATCTCGCCGCCGAGGGCGTCGCCGTGGTGGCGATCGGCGGCGCGCAGGCGATCGAGCGCGCCCTGGGCGGGGTGAGCGGCCTCCGCGTTGCCGGCCTCTACGACGTGGCGGAGGAGCGCGCCGTTCTGCGAGGGCTCGAGCGCGCCGGCTTCGGCGCCGACGGCTTCTTCGCGTGCAACCCCGATCTCGAGGGGGAGCTCGTCCGCGCGCTCGGAACGGAGCGGATGCTCGAGCTCGTCGAGGTGCGAGGGCAGCTCGGCGCGTTCACGACCTACCGGAAGCAGCCCGCGCAGCGGGAGAAGCCGCTCGAGGCGCAGCTGCACGGCTGGCTCCACAACTGGAAGATCCGTTACGCGGCGCCGCTCGTCGAGGCGCTCGACCTCAGCCGCGTGCCCGAGCCACTCGAACGCGTGCTCGCCTTCGCCACGGAGAATTCATCCCAAAGGGTCGATGAAACACCTTTTTTCGGGACGTAGCGTCGGCGAATGCTCGAAGCGTTCGGCTGGGGCTTGCTCGCGCAGTTGTCCCTGCTCATTGCGGGCCTTGCTGTCTGCTGGGTCACGGTCCCCACCAAGGTGGTCGGCATCCTCGGCGGCTTCGGCGCCGGAGCGATGATCGCGGCAGTCTCCTTCGACCTGCTGCCTGAGGCGCAGACCGACATCGAGCCGTGGCAGACCGGCGTTTGGATGATGGTCGGTGTCGCCGTCTTTCTCGTTGCCGACCAGATCGTCGAGAGACGCTTCGGCTCCTCGGGCGCGGGCGGGGCGATGGGCATCGTCGTCGGCTCCGTGGTCGACGGCGTCCCCGAATCCATGATCCTCGGCATCCAGGTCGGAACCGGGGTCACGATCAGCCTCGGCTTCGTCGCCGCGGTCTTCATCTCGAACATCCCGCAGGCGATTGCGCCCTCCGCCGACCTCGCGGCGAGCGGCTGGGGCCCGCGGCGGCTCGGTCAGCTCTGGCTGCTCGTCGTGCTCGCCTGCGCCGCTGCCGCCGCTCTCGGCTTCTTGGCGACCGACCTGACGAGTGCCGTGCAGGGCGATCGCGCTGCTGCCCTCGCGGCCGGAGGCTTGCTCGCGATGCTCACGAACTCGCTGATTCCGTTCTCGTTCGAGCGTGGCGGCGCACTCGCCGGCGCGGCGACCGCGCTGGGGTTCTGCCTCTCGGTCATGAACGCCTGACTCGGAGGAACGGTCAAATCCGGCGACTGGGGACTCGCGGCAAGGGCTCCGACGTAGTTCTCCAGGATGCTGCGTCTTTCTCTCCTGCTTCTCGTCGTGGTCGCGACTGGTTGCTCTGCGGACTCGAACGGCGATGCCGATGCGCCCGCTCCTGCTGCGGCCGCAGCCGTCCCGCATTACGTCGGCGCGGACGGGGTCGAGATCGAGGTGCCGGGCGGCTGGTACGAGACCTACACCGAAGCCGGACGGTTCCGCGATCCGGTCGTTCGCCTGGCCGTCTCGTCGGGCCCGATCCAGCCGGGCTCGGGCGCCTGTCAGGTCAGTGCGTACGACTTCCCGAACGACGAAGTCGCGATCGTCGTCGTCGAGTGGCGGACTCCCCTGCTGCTGAAAGGCACGGGCGGCGCACCGCGGCCGGATCGGTTCACGGCAGCGTCGCTGCCGATCCATGAGCCGCCGGCGATCGAGTGTTTCTCCGGCTCCGGCGGCACCGCGCAGTTCGTCGAGGCCGGTCGCATGTTCGGCGTCTACGTACTGCTCGGGCAGGAGGCGCCGGCGAGACTCGCGGCCCAGGCCCGGAGAGTTGTCGACACGCTCCTGGTCGACATGCGCCCTGCACATCCGGTCGAGCTGGTCGCCTTGGCGAAGGCGCGGATCGAGCACTGCCGGCGCTCACCGCTGCTCCGCGCGATCTGTCCGACCCGGGTTCCCGGCGTCCGCGCGCCCTACCTCTCGCACCTCGCACGAGATCTCCTGGGACACGCGGGCAGCCTCGACGTCTTCGACCTCGAACGAGGAGGCGAGGATCCTGCGCAGCCTGACCGCAACCGGCCGCCTCGGATGGCGCACATCGGCATCCTCGCCGGCGACACCGAGCGGATCGCGCCTTGGCGCGAGCCCTGGGGGCGACATGCCGTCGCATTGCGTAACGGCCTATTGAAAACGAAACGGGAGCAGCCGCTCTCGTTCGGCCTCGCCACCTGGGGCGACAGGCGTGGCCTTCTCTTCCTGGTGCCGCCGCACCCGGCTGGCGGGTACCTCGGCAACCACCTGGTGTTCGTCTGGAGGTCCGGGAGCTCGAGCAGAGCGGTGACGCTCCATGCCTGGGAACCGCTGAGCGAAGCAGCCGCCACGCTGCACGCGATCACGATCTCCGCCGAATAACCGGCCTCTGGCGGGGCGCGCGGGTCAGCGATGTCTTCCCCGTATCTCAGCGCCGTGGCCGTTCCGACATCGGTCATGATGGATCGGTGACGCACGTTCTGGTCGACGTGATGCTGTCGGGACCAGCCCGCGGGTTTGCCGTCGTCTCGATGGTCGCTGCCCTGGCGGTCTCTTCCGGGGCGGCTGCGGACTC
>Ga0190265_10001348_pt1 | contig 16097 bp, 20 predicted proteins | sample Popmic124T_FD_133135 | JGI IMG/M metagenome (GOLD analysis project Ga0190265, IMG submission 133135) | Populus adjacent soil microbial communities from riparian zone of Indian Creek, Utah, USA - 124 T | ecosystem: Environmental > Terrestrial > Soil > Riparian zone | place: USA: Utah | collected...
ACTGGGGGTCGAGAGTGCGCACGAGGTTCTCGAGCTCCGCGAACGCGCGCATCAGCATGGTGGTCTCGCGCAGCAGGCGGATATGGTGTTTGCGCCCGAGCGCCGCGAATCCCCGGAGGATGGCGCCAAAGGACTGCCGGCCCATTCCCGACGCGCGGTAGTAGCGATCGAGCGCTGCGGCAAGGTCGCTCGTGAAGGCCGCGCGGTCAAGCTCGGCCGTGGCGCCTCCCATTTCGAGATAGGCGCTGGCGACCCAGCCAGCGTCGCGCGCCATCACGGCGAGAAATAGCTGCCGCAGACCTTCCTGCACCCGCGGCGAAACCTCGCCGAGCGCGCCGAAGTCGAGGAAGCAGATGCGAGCGTCGGGCAACAGCAGGATGTTCCCGGGATGCGGGTCGGCGTGGAAAACGCCGTGCTCGAAAACATGCGTCAGGAAAAGACGCATCAGCTTGGCCGCCGTCGCGGGCCGCCCCGCAGGCGGCGCCGCCTGGTCTATGCGGCGCCCCGAACTATGCTCCATCGTAAGCACGCGGCCCGAGCTCGCCTGCGGAAAGATCCTGGGCACGAAAACCAGGGGCTCGTCGCGATTTGCCAGGGCGAAGCGCTCGGCGTTGCGCGCTTCCTGGCGAAAATCCAGCTCGGCGCGCAGGTTTGCGGCGAATTCCTCCACCAGCTCGGCCAGATTGAGCGCTCGCATGGAGGGCATGGTCGCCGACAGGAGCCCGGCGAGCCGCCGCAACACGGCGACATCGCCCTGCACGGTGGCGGCGATTCCCGGGCGCTGCACCTTCACGATCACCTGTGTGCCGTCCGGCAACGCGGCGCGATGCACTTGCGCCATCGAAGCCGCGGCCATCGGCTCGTCGTCGAAGCTTGCGAAAAGCTGGCTTACGGCCCTGCCGGTGTCTTGCTCGATGATCTGCCGCGCCTGTGCTGCGGAAAACGTCCCCGCGTGATCCTGGAGTGTGCGCAGCTCCGCCACCAGCGCGGCCGGAAAAAGGTCGTCGCGCTGCGAGATCATCTGGCCGAATTTGACGAACGTCGGTCCGAGCTCCTCCAGCGCCTCGCGCAGCCGCGCGGCGTTGCCGCCCAGCCCCTTGGCAATCGCCACTCTGGCGATGGTCGCCAGGCGGGCCACCTCTCCCTGCGGGTGCTCTAGCTCCACAGCCCGCGGCGCGAGCGCCAGCTGCGGATGAGGAGATAGCCGCCCACCATGCCGCCGAGGTGCGCGAAGTGCGCCACGCCGGCCGCGGTGCCGGTCACGCCGAGCACGAGCTCGAGGGCGCCGTACAGAGTCGCGAAGAGCCACGCGGGCATGGGAATGGGCGGGAAGATGAGGAGCACGGTGCGCTGCGGGAAATAGAGCGCAAAGGCGAGGAGCAGGCCGAACACGCCGCCGGATGCGCCGAGCGTCGGCGCGCCGCTCCCGGAGAGCAGTGCGACGCCGAGCTGCGCGATGGCCGCCGCGAGCACGCAGACCGCGTAGTAGACGAGGTAGCGGCGCGGCCCCCAGACGCGCTCGAGGTCCGCGCCGAACATGTAGAGCCCGAGCATGTTGAAGAACAGGTGGAAGAAGCTGGCGTGCAGAAAGGCATACGTGAGCGGCTGCCACGGGCCGAACTGCGGCCCCAGTGGCCAGAGCGCGAACCGCCTGAAGAGCGCATCCCCGGTGGCGAGCTGCAGCAGGTAGACGAGGACGTTGGCGCCGATCAGCGCCTGGGTCACTTGCGGCATCGGGCCGGCGATCTCAGGAGGCCCGCTCGAGATTTTCCTTGGCGAATCGCCAGTTGAGGAGCTGCTCGATCACCGCGCGCACGTGGTCCGGCCGGCGGTTCTGGTAGTCGAGGTAGTACGCGTGCTCTCACACGTCGATGCAGAGGAGCGGCGTGTGCTGGTGGGTCAGCGGCACGTCGGCGTTCGACGTGCGCGCCACTCTGAGCCGGCCGCGCTCGAGCACGAGCCAGGCCCAGCCGCTGCCGAACTGTCCGACCGCGGCGGCGGCGAGCGCCTGCTTGAAGGCGTCGAAGCTGCCGAAGTCCGCTTCGAGCCGCCGCAGCAGCGGCGCGGACGCAGGTGCGCCGCCAGCCGGGCGCAGGCTGCGCCAGTAGAACGCGTGGTTCCACGCCTGGCCGGCGTTGTTGAAGATGCCGAGGTGCTCGGGCGCTCGCGCCGTGCGCAGCACGATCTCGTCGAGCGATGCGTTCGCGAACGGTGTGCCGGGGATGAGACGGCTCAGCGTATCGACGTAGGCGCGATGGTGCTTGCCGTAGTGCAGCTCGACCGTACGCCGGGAAATGACCGGCTCGAGCGTACCCTCGGCGTAGGGCAGCGGCAGCAATTGATGGAGACTGGCGACGGTTGCGTTTTCCATGGGCGGCTCCTAGTTGGAATGGGAGGGGTAGAGCTTCGCCTCGATGGTCTGCTCGAGGCGCTCCAATCCGAAAGACACGTCGACGAGGGCCCCGTCAAATGAAGAAGTCGAAGCGCCTCATGTCGAGCTCGAGCCGCTCCGCGGCCTCGGCAGCGAGCTCGGCGTGGGGATGCACCTCCGCGAGCGGGAAGCGGCGAAAGCGAAGCGCAGGCGATGCCCGAAGCGCGAGAGCACGCTGTTCATCGCGTGGTAGGCCTGGGCGCAGCCCGGGATCGGTCCGCTCGAGCGGACCGCGAGGTGATCGGATTGCGAAGCTGGTTCATGGCGAATCTCGTCGCGTGATTGTCGGCGCCACGCCCGGCGCGGGCATGTCGCCCCGATTGCAGCGGTAACCCGCGCGCCATCGTTCGGCAATCCGCGCGCGGCTCCATGACGCCTTACCCATTACGGAGGCTGCATGACAATCAGTCGTCGAACGTTCGTTTCCATGCTTGCGGCCGGGGCCGGCGCCGCTTTGATGCCGCGCGTGCCGCTGGCGCAGAACCGTGTCGCGGCGCGAAACGTTGTTCTGGTCCACGGCCTGTTCGCCGACGGATCATCCTGGTCCGAGGTGATCGCCCCTTTGCAGGCCGCGGGGCTGAATGTGACCTCGGTGCAGAACCCGCTGACCAGGCTGGACGATGCGGTAGCGCAGACCCTGCGCGTACTCGCCCGGCAGGACGGACCGACCGTGCTCGCAGGACATTCCTACTCCGGCGTGATCGTGAGCCAGGCCGGCGTCGAGGCAAAGGTCTCGGCCCTGGTCTACGTCGCGGCGCGCGCCCCCGATGCCGGAGAAGACTACGCGGCGCTGGCCGGGAAGTTCTCCACGCCACCGGCCTCGGCGGGCATCGTGTTCGACGGCGACGAAGGCAGGCTCACCGAGGCTGCGTTCCTGCGCGACTTCGCCGGCGACCTGCCGCAAGCCCGGGCGAAGGTGCTCTATGCGGTCCAGCAGCCGTTTCACAAGGCGCTGCTGAGCGGCAGGACCACGCAGGCCGCCTGGCGCTCGAAGCCGAGCTTCTATGCGGTCTCGACCGAAGATCGAACGATCAATCCCGACCTTCAGCGCTTCATGGCAAAACGCATGGGAGCAACCACGATCGAGGTGAAGTCGAGCCATTTGTCGCTCATCTCGCAGCCGCGCGCCATCGCCGACCTGATCCTGCAGGCCGCCGGGCTCACATAGGAACGTAAGAGCGCTTCTTGCGGTACTCGATTCTCGGGGTGCGCAGCTGCTTGACTGGTTCCCGCTTGAGTGGTTCCGGCTCCGCCGCGTGAGGCGAGCGCGGTGCGTCTACTCGCCCGTTGAGGTCGGACACCGGCAACTGGTCGTGGGCATAGAGGTAACCTGCTGCATTTGCTGCTGCACTCATTTCTTTCTCCTTACGAGTTTCAATTGAGGTATCAGTCCGCCGCGTGGACGCGGGCGGCGCTGAAGGGCGGCCGCGCGAACCACACCACCACGATCAGCGCGAGGAGGGTCCAGCCCCAGAGCCAGAAGAGATCGTTGGTCGCGAGCATGTACGCCTGCTGCACGATCGAGCGTTCGAGCAGCGCGAGCGAAGAGTCCCCCTGGTTCTGTACCAGGGGGTTGAAAGCGGTGATGCTCTCCGTGAGCTGCGACTGGTGCAGCGCCTCGCGCCGGTCCCACCAGGTCGTGGTGAGCGAGGTGGCGAAGCTGCCGCCGATCGTGCGCACGGTGTTGGTCAGGCCGGTCGCGCTTGCCACGCGCGCCGGCGGCAGGCCCGACAGTACGATCGAGAGCAGCGGCACGAAGAAGAGCGCGAGGCCCAGGCCCTGCGCGAAGCGCGACCAGGCAAGCATCGGGAAGCTCACGTCGGTATTGAAGCCCGCGAACCAGAGCGAGCCCAGGCCGAGGCAGCAGAAGCTGGCGCTCGAGATCCAGCGCAGGTCGATGCGCCGCATCAGACGCGGAAGCAGGACGGCGAGCGCGAGCGACAGAAGGCCCACGGGTGCGGCCGCCAGGCCGGCCCAGGTCGCGGTGTAGCCCATCTGGGTCTGCAGCCAGAGCGGCAGCAGCACGATGTTGCCGAAATAAGTGGCGTAGCCCAGGCACAGCGCCAGGGTGCCGACGGTGAAGTTGCGGCGCGCGAACAGCCTGAGATCCACCGCCGGCTGCGGCTCGGTGAGCTCCCACGCGACGAAGAAGGTGAGGGCGACCAGCGCGACGGCCGCGAGCGCGACGATGAAGCCCGAGGCGAACCAGTCGAGGTCCTTGCCGCGGTCGAGCATCACCTGCAGGCTGCCGATGCCCACGGCGAGCAGCACCATGCCGGCGATGTCGACCGGCACCCGCGCAGTTGCCGTCTCGCGGCCGCGCAGCAAGACGGCGGTGAGCGCGGTGCCCGCGATCCCGATCGGCACGTTGATATAGAAGATCCACTCCCACGCCCAGTTGTCGGTGATCCAGCCGCCGAGCACCGGGCCGAGCACCGGCGCGACGACCGTCACCATCACCAGCAGCGCGAGCGCGAGGGGCTTGCGCTCGTCAGGATAGTTGTTGAGCAGCAGGGCCTGCGACAGCGGGATCATCGGGCCGGCGAACACGCCCTGGAGCGTGCGCAGCCCGATCAGCCCGGCGAGGCTCGGGGCAAAGCCGCACAGCAGCGAGGTGAGCGTGAACAGCGCCGTGCAGAAAAGAAACACGCGCACTTCGCCGAAGCGCCGGCCGAGCCAGCCGGTGAGCGGCATGGCGATCGCGGTGCTGACGGCGAAGGAGGTGATCACCCAGGTGCCCTGGTCGGCGCTGGTGCCGAGCGCGCCCGCGATGTCGGGGATCGCGACGTTCGCGATCGAGAGGTCGAGCACGTTCATGAACACCGCGAGCGAGAGCGCGACGGTGAGCGCGGCGCGCTGGCGCGCGGTGAGCGGCGGCATCGCTAGCCCAGGTTGGCCTGGATGATCTCGCGCACCAGCCGCTCGGCTTCGGCGAGCGCGTGCTCGTACGCATCTGTCCGCAAGGGAAGCTCCGTTGAGGGAGTGGCGGCGAGCACCGGTCCGCTGCGGTCGTGGGTGTCGATGGTGACGTTCATCGACAGGCCGACGCGCAGCGGGTGCGCTGCCAGCTGCGCCGGGTCGAGCCGGATGCGCACCGGCAGCCGCTGCACGATCTTGATCCAGTTGCCGGTTGCGTTCTGCGGCGGCAACAGCGCGAACGCGCTGCCGGTGCCCGAGCCGAGCCCGATCACGGTGCCCTGGTAGGTGACATTGCCGCCGTAAAGGTCGGCAATCAGCGTCACCGGCTGACCGATGCGCACGTGCTCAAGCTGCGTCTCCTTGAAATTGGCATCCACCCAGATCTGCTCGAGCGGCACGATCGCGAGCAGCGCCGCGCCGGGTGCGACGCGCTGGCCGAGTTGCACGCTGCGCTTCGCGACGTAGCCGGTGACCGGCGCGACGATCGACGCGCGCTGCGCGGCGAGATAGGCCTCGGCGAGCTTCGCCGCGGCCCGCCGCACGTCGGGGTGCGTGGTGACCGTGGTGCGCGACACCAGCGCCGCGGATGCCTCGAGCTGCTGCTCGGCCGCTCTAAGGGCCGCGGCCGCGGCCTCGACCTGCGTCTGGGCGTGCTTCAAGTCCTCTTCGGCGAGCGCGCGCGGATCGGGCAGCCCGCTGCGGCGCTCGAGGTCGTCCTGCGCGCGGCGCGACTCGGCACGCCGCTGCTCTACGGTTGCGCGCAGCGCGCCTGTATTCGCATAGAGCTGGCGCACGCCGCGCACGGTCTGCGCGAGCGCCGCCTTCGCCTCGTCGAGGGCGGTCTGCGTGTCGGCCGGGTCGAGATCGACCACCGCATCGCCGGCGCGCACCAGCGCGGTGTCGTCGGCGTTGATGCGCACCACGATGCCGGCGATGTGCGGCGTGAGCTGCACCAAGTTGCCCTGGGCGTACGCATCGTCAGTGGACTCGTACCAGCGTCCGTCGAGCCACCACCAGGCCGCGGCGGCTGCAGCCGCGACGAGGAACAGGGCGGCGATGCCCGAGAGCGCAAGGCGTCGTTTGGGGTTGGTCATGGATCAGTTCTCCGCGTGATAGCCGCCGCCCAGCGCCCGCATCGTGTCGACCGCGACGGCGAGGCTGCGGCCCTGCACGCGCACGTGGTTCTGGCGCTCGGTGAGCAGCCGCTCCTCGTTCACGATCACGTCGAGATAGCTGGTGAGCCCCGCGCGATAGCGATCGAGCGTGAGGCGGTAGGCGTCCTCGGCCGCGGCGACCGCGTTGGCCTGTTCGCCAAGCTGCTCGCGCACGGCGCGCACGCTGGTGACTTGATCGGCCACCTGCCGCAGGGCATCGAGCAGCGTCTGGTTGTATTGCTCCACCGCTGCGTCGTAGTCGCCGTAGCGGCCGCGCAGTCCGGCGCGCAGCCGGCCCGCATCGAAGATCGGCAGGTGCAGCGCCGGCCCGACGCCGGCGAGGCCGCTTCCGTGGCTGAACAGATCCAGGCTGTGGAAGGAGGTGGCGCCGAAGCCGGCAAACGCGACCAGGTTGATGTTCGGGAAGAAGTCGGCCTTGGCCGCGCCGATGCTGGCCGCCGCGGCTTCGAGGCGCCAGCGCTGGGCCGCGACATCCGGACGGCGCGCGAGCAGGTCGGCCGGCAGGTTGGCGGGCAGCGCGAGCCGCTCGCCGTACGGATGCAGGGTCGGTTCCATGTCCAACGTGGCATCCGGGCCCAGCCCGACCAGCGCGGCGAGCTGGTGCCGATCGAGCTCGACCCCCGCCTGCGCGGCGGAGACGTCGACCCGCGATGCGGCGATCTGCTGGTCCGACTGCCGCACCACGATGCTCGACTCGAGGCCGCGGCTGGTGCGCACCCGGTTGAGCTCGCCCAGCGACTCGCGCTGGGCGAGCGTCTGCCGCGCGACCGCGAGCGTCGCGAGGTCCGTCTGGGTCTGGAAATAGGTCTGTGCCAGCGCGCTCGACAGCACGAGGCGCGCCTGCGCGGCGTCGGCCTGCGCCGCGCGCGCGTCGCCGAGCGCGGCCTTGAGCTCGTTGCGATGCTTGCCCCAGAAATCGAATTCGTAGTTGAAGTCGAGCGTGGCGCGGCCCTGGTTGACCCAGCTGCCGCCGAGCGGCGGCGGATAGATGTCGTTCGCGCTGAAGCGCTGGCGCGTCGCGCTCGCATTGAGGTCGAGCGTCGGATAGAGCGATGAGCGGGCCGCGTCGGCGAGCGCCGCCGCCGCGCGCACGCGCGCCTCGGCGGCGCGCAGGCTCGGGCTGCCCTCGAGCGCCTGGCGCATCAGCGCGTCGAGCTTCGGATCGCCGAAGGTCGACCACCAGTCCTCGCGCGGCCAGGCGCCGGAAGTGTCTTGCGGATGGAAAGCGAGCGACTCCGGGGCAAGCGCTTGCGCCTCGCCGTGAATGCCCGAGTAGCTGGCGCACCCGGTCAGCGCAAGGCTGGTCGACAAAAGGAGAGGCAGTATCGGCGTCCGCGGCATCCGCCAAGTCTGCAAGCCGGCGGTCTCGCGAGCGTTACGCGCTCGTTTCGACCGTAATCGCGGCGAAACCGCGCGGCCATACGCCGGCGCGACCATCGTGCTCATGCAGCTCCAACTCAACGAAAGGCACGCCGACCCTGCCGCCCTCGACGTGGAGTGCGCGCTTTGGGACTGGGCAAGGACCGCCGGGGTATCGGCGGCCGAGCTACGCGACTGGTTGGCGGGCGCCAGTGGTGAAATATGGAACGAATCGAAATCGGCACCTCTGGTCTGACCACCTCGCGCATCGGCCTGGGGACCTGGGCGATCAGCGGCTGGATGTGGGGCTCGGACGAGGCGCAGTCGATCGCGACGATCCGCGCTGCGGTGGAACGCGGCGTGACGCTGATCGACACCGCCCCGGTCTACGGCTTCGGCAACTCTGAAGAGATCGTCGGCCAGGCGCTCGCCGAGGGCGGATTGCGCGACAAAGTACAGCTCGCCACCAAGGCGGGGCTGGCCTGGAGCCACGGCAGCGTGTACCGCGATTCGCACCCGGCGCGCATCCGCCACGAGGTCGAGGATTCGCTGCGGCGCCTGCGCACCGATGTCATCGACCTCTACCAGGTGCACTGGCCCGACCTCGACACGCCGCTCGAGGAAACCGCGCATGTCCTCGAGGAGCTGCGGCGCGCGGGCAAGATCCGGGCGATCGGCGTCAGCAACTACTCGCCGGGCCAGATGAACCACTTCAGGAGCGCCGCGAGGCTGGACGCGGTGCAGCTGCCGTACAACCTGTTCGAGCGCGAGATCGAGTCGGGCGTGCTGCCCTATGCCAGCCGCACCGGCCTCACGGTGCTGAGCTACGGCACCCTGTGCCGGGGACTCCTGAGCGGCAGGATGACGCCGCACGCCAAGTTCGAGCGCGACGCGCTGCGCAAGAGCGATCCGAAGTTCCAGGGCGAGCGCTTCAGGCAGTATCTCGCCGCGGTCGAGGCGCTTAAAGCGCTCGCGCGCGCGCGCTTCGGCAAATCCGTGCTAGCGCTTGCCCTGCGCTGGGTGCTTGATCAGGGGCCGACGATCGCGCTCTGGGGCGCGCGGCGCCCCGAGCAGCTCGACCCGCTCACCGACGTCGAGGGCTGGCATATCGATGCGCAAAGCCGGCGCGACATCGATGCGATCCTCAAGCGCTGCATCACCGACCCGGTATCGCCCGAATTCATGGCGCCGCCGGTGAGGCGCCCGGTGCAGCCGTTGCCTGCCTAGGTGCACCTCGTCCTGTTGTTGTCGTTGGCGTGCCTGATCGCGCTGGCTCTGCTCGTTCTTTTCGAGCCCGGATCGCCGTATCGCGTGGTCGCCGGCGAGGACGGCGGTGAGGCCGAGGATCTCCCGCGGCTCGTTGCGGCCCTCGTCGGCTCGCAAGTGCAGCGCACCGGCAGCGTCGAGGTGCTGACGAACGGCGAGGCGTTCTACGCTGGCGAGCTGGCTGCAATTCAGGCAGCGCGGAGCAGCGTTCACATCGAAGCTTTCCTCTTTCATCCCAGCCGGATTGCCGATCGCTTCCTCGCCGCGCTGATCGACTGCGCAAAGCGAGGCGTCAGGGTGCGCGTCGTGCTCGATGCGATCGGCAGCTTTCCGGCGCCCGATTCCTACTTCGACGCGTTGCGGGCTGCGGGCGGCCGCCTCGGATGGTGATGCTGGTATCCGAAATCGGACGACAGCTTGACAGCGGGGAACGACGGGACTGTTTCGGGGACGCACCGCTGCGTTTCAGACGCCGCAGCCTGGCTCACAGCAGTAATTCGATCGACATGGGCCGATCATTCGGCGTGCTCAAGCTCACCGCATCCCCACGAAAGCCCCCACCCATGAACCTGAAGATGATTGCGCCTCTTGCGCTTTGCGCTCTCGTTGCCGCGGCCCACGCGCAGGACCCCGCCGAGCCGCCCGCCACACGGGCGCTGATCCTGCTCCCGTCCGCGCAAGAAGAGGCGCGTGAAGAAGCCGACGCCCGCGCCCTGGCCGAGCGCCGGCGCGAGATGATCGACGAATGCGAAGCGAACCACGGCCCGCAGCGGGACTGCGAGCGCGAGGCGGATACGGAGCTGCGCGCGGAGGGGCTTCAGTCGCGCCGGCGCGTCATCCGAGCACCGGGGTCATGACGGGCAATACGCGCCGGGCGGCCACGCTGCTCGCGATCATCGCCGCGACGCTGGGCGGATGCGACAAGTTCGAGCGCTACCAGGAGCTCGACACCGAAAGGCTGCTCGCGACGGCCGGTTTCGAGCGGCTTCCGTTGCAGGATCCCGCCGGCTTGCAGGCACATTATGCGTACGTGTACGCCGACCCGCGGTATTGCGGGTGCCTTTACGTTGGCGACGCCGACGCTTACGCGGAATACCTCAAGCTCGAGGGCGAGGAGACTGCCCGCTCGATGACTTGGGACGACTACTGACCGGTGCAAGTCAGGACTGCGGTGCCGGGAGCACGGTATCCGCGTCGGCCGGCCGCACGTTCCATGCGCCCATGCTGATCTGCGCCTCGAGCTCTCCGGGCACCCAGACCATCAGGCCGGCGAAGTAGCGCGCCGCATTGGGGGTGGTTTCGATCACCCGGTCAACGCTGCCGGCATCGAGCACGGCGACTAGGCCCGGCATGATCTGGAACACGTCGCCGGCGCCGTCGGGCGCCCTGCGGGCGACCGCGACGATCGCTTCCGAAAGCACCGGGCCGCCGAGATACACGGGGTCGACCACTTTGCGCGACGGCGCGTGCTCGGGAAAGAGCGTCTCGAGCTTCATGTCGGTCGGACGATTGACGATGAAGCCGGCGTGGCCGCCCTGCGGCAACGGTGCCGCCACGAGCACCGCTTCCTCGAAGGCTGAGCCTGCAAGAACGTCGGTGGCTACCAGCATGACCGGCAGCGAGAGATCCGCCGCGCGCGCCGCGCCGGTGGCGCATGCGGACAGCAGAAGGAGAACGCCGAGGAAGGATCGGATGGATTTCATCGGCCCACTGTGGGTGCGCGTTGTATCGGGCGCGTGTCACGAGTGTTACGTGCGAAACGCGCGCGAAACGGCCGCGTCAGGCGCTCGCGAGAAGCTTGCGGGGTCAACCTTCATCGGGAGATCTCCATGCAACTCGAGGTAAACGGAGAGACGCACACCTTCGACGCGCGGCCGGACATGCCGCTCCTGTGGGTGCTGCGCGATGTGCTGCATATGACGGGTACGAAGTTCGGCTGCGGCCTGGCGTTGTGCGGCGCGTGCACGGTGCATGTCGACGGACAGCCGGTGCGCGCGTGCATCACCCAGGTGTCGAGCGTCGCCGGCAAGAAGATCACCACCATCGAGGCAATGGCCGACGATGCGCTCGGCAAGCGGCTGCAGGCGGCGTGGCTCGAGCTCGGCGTGCCGCAATGCGGTTATTGCCAGCCGGGGCAGATCATGTCGGCGGCGGGGCTGCTCAAGCAGAACCCGAAGCCGCAGGACGCGGACATCGACCAGGCGATGAGCGGCAACATCTGCCGCTGCGGCACCTACCCGCGCATCCGCGCGGCGATCAAGCGCGCTGCGGGGGTTGCATGATCATCGAGAACATCAGCCGTCGCGCCTTCCTCGGCCTGATGGGCGCCGCCGGCCTGGTCCTCGTCGTGGGCTGCGAGCGGCGCGCGGCGCCGGCCGCGGCCGGCGCCCAGAAATATGGCGCCGATTCCATGCCGCACGGCTGGGTGGACGACCCGCTCGTGTTCGTCAGCATCGCTCCGGACGGAACCGTCACCGTCGTCTGCCACCGCCAGGAGATGGGGCAGGGCGTGCGCACCAGCCTGCCGATGGTGCTCGCCGACGAGCTCGACGCCGACTGGCAGCGCGTGCGCGTGCGCCAGGCCACCGCCGACGAAGCGCGCTTCGGCAACCAGGACACCGACGGCTCGCGCAGCATGCGCCACTTCTACATCCCGATGCGCCGCTGCGGCGCCGCGGCGCGCCGCATGCTCGAGCAGGCAGCGGCCGCAAGCTGGGGCGTGCCGGTCGACGAAGTCGAGGCCGTGAACCACGAGGTGGCGCACCGCGCGACGAATCGGCGCATCGGCTATGGCGAGCTCGCCGAGGCCGCCTCGCGCTTGAGCGTTCCGCCGCGCGAGTCGCTGCGCCTGAAAAGCCCGGAGCAGTTCCGCTACATCGGCCGGGGCGAGGTCAAGCTGGTCGATGGCCCCGACATCGTCACCGGACGGGCTGCGTACGGCATCGATACCGTGCTCGACGGGATGCTTTGCGCCGTGGTCGCGAGACCGCCGGTTTACGGCGGGAAAGTCGCTTCTTACGATGCGCAGGCAGCGCTCAAGGTACCTGGCGTCGTGAAAGTGGTCGAGATCGCGGGCACGCCGCCGCCGTCGGAGTTCTGGCCGCTCGGCGGGATCGGTGTGATCGCGCAGAACACCTGGGCTGCGATCCAGGGCCGCAACGCCCTGAAGATCACCTGGGACGACGGACCGAACGCTGCGTACGACTCGATTGCCTATCGCACGGCGATGGAGCAGGCTGCACGCGCAGCAGGCGAGCTCGTGCGCAACCAGGGCAATGTCGCGACCGCGCTGCAGGGCGCGGCGCGCCGCATCGAAGCCGAGTACTACATCCCGCACATGGCGCAGGCGCCGATGGAGCCGATGGCCGCCACCGTGCGCATCGTCGAGGGGCGCTGCGAGGTATGGACGGCGACACAGGCGCCTCAGGCCACGCGCCAGCACGTCGCGCAGCGGCTCAAGCTGCCGCTCGAGAACGTCACGGTCAACGTCACGCTGCTCGGCGGCGGCTTCGGGCGCAAATCCAAGCCCGACTACGTCGTCGAGGCGGCGCTACTTTCGCAGGCGATAAACGGCGCGCCCGTGAAAGTCACCTGGACGCGCGAGGACGACATCCAGCACGGCTACTACCACACCGTTTCGGTAGAGCGCCTGGAAGCGGGCCTCGACGGCGACGGCAAGCCGGTCGCCTGGCTGCATCGCAGCGTGGCGCCGAGCATCAGTTCGACCTTCGGGCCCGATGCGCAGCACGAATCACCGCCCGAGCGCGGCATGGGGCTCGCCAACGTGCCGTTCATCATTCCGAATCTGCGCATCGAGAACCCGGCGGCGCAGGCGCATGCCCGCATCGGCTGGTATCGCTCGGTCTCCAACATTCCGCACGCTTTCGCGATCCAGTCGTTCGTCGCCGAGCTCGCCGCCGCCGCGGGGCGCGACCCGAAGGACTATCTCCTCGAGCTGATCGGCCCGGACCGGCGCATCGATCCGCGCACGATGAGCGACAACTGGAACTACACCGAGTCGCCCGAGCTCTATCCCTTCGACACCGGCAGGTTGCGGCGGGTCATCGAGAGCGCCGCCCTGCAGGCCGGCTGGGGCCGACAACTGCCCGCCGGTCAGGGCCTCGGCATCGCCGCGCACTACAGCTTCGTCACCTACGTGGCCGCCGTGGTGCAGGTGGCGGTGAACGAGAAGGGCGAGCTCTCCATCCCGCTTATCGATATCGCGCTCGACAGCGGCGCGCAGGTCAATCCGGAGCGCGTGCGCGCGCAGGTGGAAGGCGCCTGCGTGATGGGCGCCGGCAACGCCCTTCTCTCCGCGATCAGCTTCAAGGCCGGCCGCGTCGAGCAGAGCAATTTCAACGATTACCAGGTGGCGCGCATCAACGAGGCGCCGCACGACATCCGCGTGCATCTCATCGGCTCCGACTTCGACGCGCCGCTCGGCGGCGTGGGCGAGCCCGGCGTGCCGCCGATCGCACCGGCGCTCGCCAATGCGATCTTCGCCGCCACCGGTAGGCGCATCCGCAGCCTCCCCATCCGCCAGCAGCTCGCCGCGAATGGAGCTCTGGCCGGAAGCACGAAATGATTCGCACTTGGGCGGTCCTTGCCGGGCTGGCCGCGGGAGTCGCCACCGGTTGCGGCGACATGGCGCAATTGCCGGAATCGGCCGGGGTCGGCCCCAACCCGACGCTGCCGCCGCCGACCGAGACGCTGTTTCCGACGGTGAACATCGCGCCGGCGATCGGCTGGCCCGCGGGCGGCGCGCCGATCGCCGCGCCGGGGACCGTGGTTTCGGCATTCGCCACCGGTCTGGATCACCCGCGCTGGGTTTACGTGCTGCCCAACGGCATGCGTAACGCATCGGCCATCCTCGGGTAAGGCGAGCGCGCAAGACTGCTGTGCACTTATAGGAGAGCGACCCCATGAAACGATGGCTTGCAGCAATCTCGCTTGCGGCTGCGACCAGTGCTGCGCTGGCACAGCATCCACTGGGCGACCGGCCTTTTGAACCACGCCCGCTTCCTCCCGGGGAACGCGATTCGTTGATCGTTCACGATCCGCTCGTGCTGCAGCCGCCCATCGGCAGCAGGCCGTTGCCCGGCGCGAGCAGCGGCGACGCATCGAGGATGCCCGGGGATCTTCAGCCCCGCGCGCCGCTCGGCACGCCTCAAGGACCGAATGGGGGAAGCGAGCCGCGCTTCATCGGTCCTACGCGTTGAGCGGGCACCGGGATTTCGGCGGTAACGCCCCTGAAACGGGCGCGATATGCACCTTGCTCACAGTGCAGGTGTTGCCGCCAAGGCAAGAACGTTAACCCTCTACAGGAGAGCACCGTGAAATACCTCGTCGTCATCGCAGCCCTGCTTCTCGGCGCGTGCAGCACCGTTCAGCCCGTCGATGCATTCGCCGATCTGTGCCGTCCGGAATCCAACCGCTCGTGCCCCGGTGATACCGACACACCGATCCTCCTCACCGGGACAGCGGGCAGCAACCCGTTCGCTGCGGCGAACGCCAAATGAAACCGCGCCTGATTGCCGCCGTGCTCTCTGCAACGGCATTGGCGATGGGCGCTGGGTGTGCGAGCTATGCGCCCTCGGACTACCGCACCAGCGAGGCGCGCAGCGTTGAAAACGTGGCCTACGGGACCGTCGAGAGCGTGCGTCCTGTGCAGATCAACGAAGACCATGCCCCGGTCGGCACCATTGCCGGCGCCGCGGTCGGCGGCCTGCTCGGTAATACCATCGGCCACGGCAACGGACGCGGGGTGGCCACCATCCTCGGCGCGCTGGGCGGCGGCCTTGCCGGCAACGCGATCGAGCACAAAGCCACCGAGCAGAACGGCGAAGAAGTCATCGTGCGTCTCGACAACGGCAGCACGATCGCGGTGACGCAGGGCGCGCAGGGTTTCGAACGCGGCCAGCGCGTGCGCGTGCTTACGGGCGCGGGCGGCGCGCGCGTCGAGCACGCCTAGGGAGCAGCGATGCGCAAGTCGCTGCGTTGGATCGCGTTCGCCGGCACCTACTTCGCGATTCTGCTCGCCGTCGCGCTGATTCTCGCTCAGGCGTCACATTTGTAACCCGTGGATCGGGCAGCGCAATCGACGCGTAAAGGGCCCCGCGCACCATGAAGCCGTATGAAAAAGCTTCTCTCCGGCGCGCGCAGCGCAAGCCCTTACCTGCTGGTGGAGCTGCTGCTGCCGGGCGGAACGCTGATCGCGCTCCTGCTGTGGATCTGGCGCTACCGGGCCAAATGACGCTGGAGGGACAGCCGGGCGCCGAAGCTTAGCAGCCACGGCATCCGGGCATGAGGCACCAGGCGGGCGATCAGTGCCGAGGGCCAAAGGGCGCGGGCATAGAGCGCCCGGCAGCGCTTTGCATATTCGCGCGGCGAATCCTGCGTTCTATAGAGCAGGGCAGCGGAAGCGATGGCGAGCGAGATGCCTTGGCCGACGATGGGATGCACCTCGCCGGCGGCGTTGCCGACCGCGAAGATGCCGTCGCGATAGGGTGAGCGTACGCCCGCGCGCAGCGGACCCGAGGCGAGCCACGCGCCGTCGCGCTGCGCGCCGGCGAAGGCGTTGCGCAGGCCCGTGCTGGCGTGCAACGCGTGGCGCAGCACGCTTTCTGCGGCGGCGACTCCAGGGCGGCGCAAGGCCTCGAGCGCGTCGCGACGCAGGCAGCAGGCAAAAGTGGCGCGCCCGTCGTCGAGCATCAGGACCCCGCTGTAGCCGCCGGGAAAGGGCGCCAGCGCAATGGTGTCGCTCGACAGTGCGGCGCCGCGAAAGTGCGCCTTGAAGGCGAGCAGATCGCAGGGCATCGGTGCAGGGCGCTCCTGCGTCGGCAGGCGACCCGGTTCCCAGGAGCCATGAGCGGCGATGACCGTGCGCGCCTCGAGCCTCGTCGACGGCGTTTCGCAGACGTAGCCCGTCGCGGTGCGGGTGAGCGACA